>Ga0307499_10000418_pt1 | contig 15244 bp, 11 predicted proteins | sample 13_S_MG_FD_201363 | JGI IMG/M metagenome (GOLD analysis project Ga0307499, IMG submission 201363) | Soil microbial communities from Populus trichocarpa stands in riparian zone in the Pacific Northwest, United States - 13_S | ecosystem: Environmental > Terrestrial > Soil > Riparian zone > Trees... | reverse complement strand
TCCGCCGATATCGCGCATCTTGAGCAGTTCGCCCAGAGCCGAAAGGGCGTCGAAGCGTACGTCGAACCCAGGACGACCGTTACCGAGACCACGATCGTGCTGGTCGCGACCGACGGCGAGTGGACCCGGCGCCGCATTGACGGTCCGGCTGCCGCCCGAGATCTCGGCCGGCGCCTGGCCATCCCGGTCTACGACGTCGCGGCGGTCGGCTACCCGAAGCGGATGCGGGAATGGACCGCCCGCCGGAAAGCGACCGGTGACACCGGAGTGCCGCGCGCCGACGACGCCACCGCCTGAGCCGCCCCCGCGGCCGGAGGGATCCGGCCGCGATCGCATCGCGATGGCCTCAGCCGTTCTCGGCAATATCCTCGAGCACGGCCAGCAGGGTACGAATGGGGACGCCGGTGCCGCCTTTCGGTGTGTACCCCCAGGCGCCACCTGTGTTGTAGGCCGGTGTGGCGATGTCGATGTGCACCCAGTCGACGCCCTCGGCGACGAACTCGCGCAGGAACACGGCGCCGACCAGCATCCCGGCCCAGCGGTCACCCATCACGTTGGCGATGTCGGCGACCGGGGAGTCCAGCCCCTTGCGCAACTCTTCGGGCATTGGCATCGGCCACATGTGCTCGCCGGACCGCCCGGCGGCGGCGACCACCCGCTCGCGCAGATCGTCGGAGCCCATGACACCGGAGGTCCGCTCGCCGAGAGCGATCCGCTGCGCGCCGGTGAGGGTGGAGGTCTCGAGCAGGTAGGCGGGCGAGTCTTCGCAGGCCCGGACGATCGCATCGGCCAGGATCAGGCGGCCCTCGGCGTCGGTGTTGAGCACCTCGACGCGCCGGCCGCCGTACATCGACAGCACGTCAGCCGGCCGGTAGGCGGAGCCGCTCGGCAGGTTCTCCGCCATCGGCACAGTGGCGATCAGCTCAAGTGGAAGCTTGAGCGCGGCGGCGAGGATCATCGTGGCGATGATCGCCGCTGCGCCGGCCATGTCGCTCTTCATGACATCCATGCCGGCGGCGGGCTTGATCGAGATACCGCCGGAGTCGAACGTGATGCCCTTGCCGACCAGTGCGACCCGGGTCGCCCCGGGGCGGCCGCGGTACTGCATGCGGATCAGTCGGGGTGGCCGTGCGGAACCCCCGCCGACGCCCAGGACGCCGCCGAAGCCGGCCCGCCGCAGTGCCTTCTCGTCCAGGATCTCGACGTCGAGGCCGGCCTTCCGGCCCGCGACCGCGGCGCGGTCAGCGAGCTCGGCCGGCGGCAGGTCGTTCGGGGCGGTATTGACCAGGTCCCGGCAGAACGCGACCGCCTCAGCTACGGCGGAGGCTCGCTTCGTCGCCGCGCGCAGCGCCCTGTCCTTCGGATTCGACACCAGGAGGGTGTAGGAGGACGGCGGGGCTGGGCGGTGGTTCTCCGTCTTGTACGCGCCGAAGGTGTAGCCACCGAGCAGAGCGCCCTCGCTGACCGCCTGCACCGCACCGGCGGTGGCACCGCCGGCGACCGCCTGTGCGAGCGTGCAGGCGACCCGGGCCCGCCCGGCAAGTGCTCGGCTCGCCGCGCCGGCCGCCCGGCGGGCCGCTTCCTCGGTCACGCCCGAGCCGTCAGCCGGCCCGGCACCGAGCCCTGCTGCCGCGACGACCGGGATCGTGCCCGCACCCAGGGTGGCGAGCTTGACGACCTCGTCCGCGGCTCCGGTCGCACCGACCGCTGTCAGCGCTTCCAGCAATCGACCGCCAAGCGCCTGGTCGATCTCTTCCGCGCCTGGCGCGAGCCGCGGGCCATCGGGGGACTTCAGGACGCCGACGACGATCGCGTCGGCACGCAGGGTGGCCAGATCAGGACCGGCGAGAGTGAGGCTTGCCACGGGACTCCGTCCGTACTCACAGAATTTCGCCGCGCCAGACCCGCCGGGTTGCGCGGCCACTACCTGCAGGATCGTAGGCCCTCACGGCGATGGGCGATCGTCAGACGAGCAAGAGGAGTGATCCGATTACTCCGGTCGGGGTGTCTGGGCGCCCCCTGAGCAGGCGTAGCGTCCGGCGACGACCGGCGGTGTTCAGCTCTCGGCCGTGAAGCCGTCGTCGGAGACGTCCACGGAGTCGGTGAGTACCTCGCTGATCGGCGGTCCGCTGCGGACGAGGCTCAGCAGGTCGCCGAGGCCGCCGGGTGCGGTCACGGCGATCACCGTGTCGCCGGCCGTTGTCGGGTGGTCGCGGGGTGGCCGCCAGCTCACGTCGTCGCCGGCGGCCACGCCCAGGACGCGGATGCGTTCACCGAGTTCCAGCGTTCCGACGGCGCTCCCGTCGGCCGTCGTGCCTGGATCGATGTCGGCTTCCACCACGACGTACAGCCGGTGCTCGTGCTCCAGCGTGCCCACCACCTCGGGGCCGAGCGCGGCGGTTGCGAAGGACGGCGCGGCGAGGGCCGCGGTGCTCAGTACCACCGCCTCCGGGACGAGTCGCTCGGCGCGTTCGGCGAGTTCCGGCGAGTACATCCGGAGGACGACCCGGACGTGCGGGAACTCCCGGCGCAGCATGAGTGCGGCCTCGAGGTTGGTCAGGTCGTCCCGGGTCGCCAGCACCACCGCCCGGGCGCGTTCTACCTGCACCTCGCGCAGGGTGGTCGGGAATCGGGCATCGCCGATCACCGCCGCGATGCCCTGCCGGCGGGCCGACAGCAGGAGCGCCACGTCGTCCCGCAGTTCGACCGCGGCAACCGGCAGGCCGCCGGTGCTCAGTCGTTCGGCGATCCGCAGCCCGACCGCGCCGAGACCGCAGACGATCACGTGGTCGCGCAGCCGGCGCGGAACGCCACCGAGCGCCTGGGACAGCCGGACCGAGACCAGCGTGTCGGTGAACAGGGCGTAGACCGCGGCCAGCAGGCCCGCTGCGGCGAACAGCAGCAGCACCGCATAGGCACGGACCGGGCCGGAGGCGGCGTCGATCCGTGGATCAAGGCCGGTCGTGGCGATCTCGCTGACCGCCGCGTAGAGCGCCTGGAACCAGCCGAGGGAGGTGCTGAGCCGGAAGACGACCGTGCTCACGGCGACGAGCAGCGCAACCAGCGCGATCACGATCTGCAGGCGGTGGTCGAGGAACAGGTCGCGGACGACCCGGCCGGGCACGCCGGCCCACCAGCCCCGACGGCGGGGCACGGTCCGCCGCGGAGGGGCCGGTTCCAACGTGATCGGTATGGCGTCCGGCCCTGGCAGTGTCAGACCCGTCGGCTCGCCGGCGGCGGCCACGTCCAGGACGATCTCGCGGTCGCGCACGGTGACGCGCTGCCGCCAGTCGTCCCGGAGCGCGGCGCCGACGAACGCAGGCGCGACCAGGCGCGAGTTCGAGACCGTGACCAGGCCGGGGATCTCCTGCTCGATCCGCTGGCCCAGTTCGAGCCGGAACATCCGGACCACCAGCCGGATCCCCGGGTTGACCCGGGGCGCAGCCAGTGCGACCTGCAGGTTGCCGAGGTCGTCGTCGGCGCAGAGCACGAGTGCCTTCGCGGTCCCCAGCGCGACGTCGAGCATGCCGGGTTCATGCCGGAGATCACAGCGGATGACCGGGATGCCGACTTCGGCGACCACGCTGTCGTAGCGGTCACCCCGCTCGGCGGCCACGACTGTCTCGCCGAGCCGCAGCAGCTCCTCGACCGTGCGGCGGCCGACCCGGCTCAGCCCGTACACCACGATGTGTCCGGACAGCTGATCGGACCGGACTTTGCGCTGAACCGCACGGGCCTGCCGTTGGCTCACCAGACGACGGGTCAGCGCCACCACCCAACGGGTGCCCGTGCCTGGCAGTGGCGGCGGCACGGTGGACACGAGACGGACCGTATCCGACACCCGCTTGACGCCCAGCCCGATCACGTGAAGACCTCCGCCGTTCTCGGCCCGCCGCCGGGGTCGCACAGGCGATTCGCTGGGGAGGCCGCAGCCGCTCCAGCTTCGGCTGGCCGCAACGGTGAGGTCGGCTGTTGCTGACACCTCCGGGACCCCGGCTGGTCCGGACCGCTGCGCCCGTCCCGGTTTGCGGGTCTCGGCAGGAGCGCTGGACTGTTCGCCTCCGGCGGGAGCGACCCGGGGCGGCAGTAGGTGGGGGGCGGGGTTGGACGCTGAGTTGGCGGGTCGGATCATCTGTCGGTCACGGTCGGCGGGGTGCAGGGGTACCGGCACTGGAGCACTGACAGGATGGCTGGCATGACCGACGAGTCGCTGGACAGGTCGCCGCTGCATGATCGTCATGTCGCGCGCCGGGCGAAGCTGGCCGACTTCGGCGGCTGGGAGATGCCGATCGAGTACGGAGCGTCCGGCGGTGGGGTGCTGACCGAGCACGCCGCGGTACGGGACGCGGTGGGCGTGTTCGACGTGTCGCACCTGGGCAAGGCGGAGGTGCGCGGCCCAGGGGCGGCGGCGTTCGTGAACCGGACGCTGTCCAACGATCTGGGCCGGATCGTCCCGGGGAAGGCGCAGTACACGCTGTGTTGCGACGAGCGCAGCGGCGGCGTCGTCGACGACCTGATCGCCTACCTGTACGGCGACGACCGCGTCTTCCTGGTGCCGAACGCGGCGAACACCGCTGAGGTGGTTCGCCGGCTGACCGCCGCGGCGCCGGCCGATGTCACCGTCACCGACCTGCACCGCCGGTATGGCGTGCTGGCCGTGCAGGGCCCACGGTCAGCGGAACTGCTGGGCCGGCTGGGGCTGCCGGCCGAACACGACTACATGAGCTTCACGGTGTCCAGCTGGGAGGGGCGCGAGCTGGTGGTCTGTCGCACCGGCTACACCGGCGAGCACGGCTACGAGCTGCTCCCTGCCTGGGACGACGCGGGCCCGCTCTGGGACGCGCTGCTCGCGGCCGGCGCTGACCTCGGCGCCCAGCCGTGCGGCCTCGGCGCCCGCGACACGTTGCGTACCGAGATGGGCTACCCGCTGCACGGCCAGGACCTCAGCCTGCAGATCACCCCGGTGCAGGCGCGGTCCGGGTGGGCGGTCGGCTGGGGCAAGCCGGAGTTCTGGGGGCGGGACGCGCTGCTGGCCGAGAAGGAGGCCGGTGCGGCCCGGCTGCTGTGGGGCCTTGAGTCGACCGACCGCGGGATCCCGCGCCCACACATGGCGGTGCTGCCCGCCGGTGACGGCACCGAGCCGGTCGGTGAGGTGACCAGCGGCACGTTCTCGCCGACGCTGCGCCGCGGTATCGGTCTCGCGCTGCTGGCCACTGACGCGGGGCTAGCGGCGGGCGCCGAGGTCGAGGTGGACGTCCGGGGCCGGCGGTCGCGGATGCGTGTGGTCAAGCCGCCGTTCGTGCCGGCGCACGTGCGCTGACCGGCGCCGCCCCGGGGCGCGGATCGGGGCGACCGTCAAGCGTGCGGGTTGGTGATGCCGGCCTCGGTGAACGTTGCCATGTCGGCGAGGGTGCGGATGGCCGCCCGCAGCACCGGCAGCGCGAGCAGGGCCCCGGTGCCCTCGCCGAGGTGCAGGTCAAGATCAACGACTGGGGTCAGGCTGAGGCGGTCGAGGGCGATCCGGTGCGCCGGCTCGGGGGAGCGGTGCCCGGCCAGCCACCAGGACACCGCCTGCGGCGCGATCTCCCGGGCGACCATCGCGGCGGCGGCCGGCACTAGGCCATCCAGCAGCACGGGGGTGCGCCGGACCGCCGCCTGGACCAGGAAACCGGTCATTGCGGCCAGGTCGGCGCCGGCCGAGGCCGAGAGCAGGGCGAGCGGGTCTTCCAGGACCGGGCGGGCGCGGCGCAGCGCGTCCCGGATCGCGGCGATCTTGCGCATCCACGCCGCGTCGTCGATGCCGCTGCCACGGCCGATCACGTGCACCGGCTCCTCGTCCGCCAGCGCCGCGACCAGGACCGCCGCCGGGGTCGTGTTCCCGATCCCGATATCGCCCGCGATCAGCAGGTCGGCGCCAGCATCCACCTCCTCGTCCGCGATCGTGATCCCGGCCAGCACCGCCTGCTCGGTCAGTGCCTGGGTCAGCGCCACCTCGCGGTCGATCCGGCCGCTGCCGCGGCGGACCTTGTGCGTCGACTCGTCCGCTGGCGTCTCCGCGTCCACCGCCAGATCAACCACCCGCACGGTCGCGCCGGCCAGCTCGGCAAGCACGTTCACCGCCGCTCCGCCGTCCCGGACCGCGGCCAGCAACTGCGCGGTCACTTCCGGCGGGTACGCCGACACGCCGGCCGCCGCGATGCCGTGATCGCCGGCGAAGATGACGACGCGGGCACGGGTGAAGTCCGCCGGCGGGCACCGTCCCTGGGCGCTCGCGACCCATGCGGCCAGTTCCTCCAGCCGGCCGAGTGAACCTGGTGGCTTGATCAGCGTCACCTGCCGGGCCTGGGCGGCGTCCGCCCAGGCGCGGTCCGGTGGGTTGACCCGAGCGGCCAGCCCGTCGAGATCCAGCGGTCTGGTCACGTGCCTCCTTCAGCTGTCCGGTACCGCCCGGATCGTGCCAGGTCCGACCGGACGGCTCGACGGCACCCATCCCCTGGACCGGCTCAGGCAGGGCACAGCGGTGGGGCCGAGGCCGAGGCCGAGCGCCGACGCCGTCCGGGCTGCCGGACCTCGGGTCGGTCCGTCGGCCCGCGGCCGCCCGGCGTGGCTCGCGGACTCGGCCGGCTATGCCGGGTTGGCGGGCGTTGGCGGGTCGGCGGTCAGGGGCGGGCAGGCGGTTGCCGGCTCGTCCGTGGACCTTGGCGGATTGGCAGGCTCGGTCGGGTCGGTGGGCTTTGGTAGGTCGGCGGTTGGTCGCTGGTTGGCGGGAGTCGGCTGGTTCGGGGGAGTCGGCTGGTTGGCGGGAGTCGGCTGGTTCGGGGGAGTCGGCTGGTTGGCGGGACTCGGGTGGTTGGCGGGATTCCGGTGGTCGGGAGAGAGCGGCGGGTCGGCCGGAGCGAAGGTGGTGGGTGTGTCGAAGGCGGCGCGGCGGGCGGCGCGGCGCAGGGCGAGCAGGACCGGCGGCCCGGCGGCGATGATCAGCACGACGTTGGTGATCGCACGGGGGATGTCGAAGCCGAGCGAGGTGCTCAGGGTGAACGCGACCAGCCGGCGCAGGTTCTCCGGCAGCGCGGCGCCTGGGCGGAACGAGATGCCGGTGTCGTACGGGCTGACCAGGAACGGCCACAGCGACAGGTTCAGCAGCAGGCCGTAGCCGAGCCCGGCGAGCACGCCGTAACCGGCCAGCACGGCGACCTCGAGCCGGCCGCGCGGGCGGCGGGGCAGGCAGCCGGCACCGAAGCCGATCCAGCTGGCGCCCAGCATCTGGAACGACAGCCAGGGGCCGACACCGCCGGTGAGCAGCGCGGACGCGAACAGCGACACCGCGCCGAGGACGAACCCGAAGCCGCGGCCGAGTACCCGGCCGGCCAGCACGAGCAGGAAGAACATCGGCTCGATCCCGGCGGCTCCGGCGCCCAGCGGGCGCAGCGCGGCGCCGATCGCGGCCAGCACGCCGAGCAGTGCGACCGCCTTCGCGTCCATCCCGCCGTCCGCGACCTCGGCCAGCACCACGGCGAGCAGCAGCGGCAGCAGCAACGCGAACAGCCACGGCGAGTACGAGCCCTGCGACAGCCGGCTGCCCGGTTCGGCCAGCAGCGGCCAGCCGAACCCGACCACGCCGACGGCGCTGGCCAGCGACAGCGCCACCGCCGACCGCCACCGGATCGGCACCACCGCCGCCCGCGCCGGGCGCCGGTCGGGGTCAGCCACGGTTCAGGGCGGAGCGGACGTCGGTGACCGTGAGCCAGGGATCCGGGGCGAGGATCTTCGCCACCTGGGGCGCGAATGAGGGGGACTGGGTGACGACGTCGCGGGTCGGTCCGTCAGCGACGATCTCCCCGTCGGCCAGCACGATCGTGCGGTCGGCCACGTCGGCGGCGAGTTCGACGTCGTGGGTGGCCAGCAGGACGGCATGGCCGCGGTCGGCCAGGTCGGCGAGGACCGCGGCCAGCCGGGCCTTGGCGCCGTAGTCCAGCCCGCGGGTGGGCTCGTCCAGCAGCAGGATCGGCGGGGTGCTGGCCAGCACGATCGCGAGCGCGAGGGCGAGCCGCTGGCCCTCAGACAGGTCGCGCGGGTGCGCGCGGCCGTCGATGCCAGGCGCGAGGCGGTCGAGCAGGTCGCGCGTCCGGCCCGGCTCGGCGGCAGAGCCCCGCCCGCCCGTCCGGCCCGGCTCGGCGGCGTCCGCGTCGGCCTGGGCGCATTCGGCGGCCACGGTCTCCGCGTACAGCAGGTCGGTCGGGTCCTGCGGGACCAGGCCGATGCGCCGGACGACCTCGCGCGGCGGCTGCCGGTACGGCGCCAGCCCGTCGACGGTGACCGTGCCGGCGCGCGGCCGCAGCAGCCCGACCAGGCTGCCCAGCAGGGTGGACTTGCCGGCGCCGTTGCGCCCCATCAGCGCGACCACCTCGCGCCGGCGCAGCACCAGGTCGATGCCGCGCAGCGCGACCGTGCTGCCGTAGCCGGCCACCAGACCGCGTACCTCGGCCACTCCCGCTCCCGGTGGGCGGCCCCGGCGGGCGGGCACGGCGCCGCCCAGTTGGGCGCGGAGCGGGCCGGCCAGCCGACGGGCGTCCCGGATGGACAGTGGAACCGGATCCCAGCCGGCGAGCCGGCCCAGTTCGACGACCGGTGGGGCGATCGGGGCGGTCGCCATCACCCGGGCCGGACTGTCCACTTCGACCGGACGGCCGGCGCCGGGCACGTGCACGATCCGGTCCGCGTACTGGACGACCCGTTCCAGCCGATGTTCAGCCAGCAGCACGGTCAACCCGAGGTCGTGCACCAGCCGCTGCAGCGCGGCCAGTACCTCCTCGGCGGCCGGCGGGTCGAGCGCGCTGGTGGGCTCGTCCAGCACCAGCACCCGCGGATGTGCCGTCAGCACCGAGCCGATCGCCACCCGCTGCTGCTGCCCGCCGGAGAGCGTCGCGAGTGGACGGTCGCGGAGGTCGGCCAGGCCGAGTAGATCGAGGGTGTCCTCGATGCGTCGGCGCATGACGTCCGGAGGCAGCCCGATCGACTCCATCGTGTACGCCAGTTCGTCGGTGACCACGTCGGTGACGAAGCCGGCGGCCGGGTCCTGCCCGACGAAGCCGACGACATCGGCCAGTTCGCGCGGCGGGTGGTCGCGGGTGTCGCGGCCGGCGACGGTGACCCGGCCGGCCAGCCGGCCGCCGGTGAAGTGCGGCACCAGCCCGTTCACCGCACCGAGCAGAGTGGACTTGCCGCTGCCGGTGCGGCCGATCACCAGGCACAGTTCGCCCTCCGGCACGTGCAGGGTCACGTCGGTGAGGGCCGGCGCCGGCGCGCCGTCGTAGGTCACCGTCACCCGGTCGAAGTCGATCACACCGGCTCCCGGGCCGCGGGCTGTCCCGAGTGGACAGTGCCGTGGCCGGGCGCCGGCCGCGGCGTCAGCCAGGCCGGCAGCACCGCGAGCAGCGCGCCGACCGCGGCGAGTGCCGGCAGCGGCGGCACCACCAGCGGCGCGACCGACGGGGCCAGCGCGGCCGGCGACCGCGCGCCGGTGATGACGAATGCCCCGGCAGCGATCAGTCCACTTGCGACGGTCAGCCATTCGGGGCCGGTCCACGGATCAGGGCGGTACCGGGTCCGGCTGACCCGCCGCCCGCCCAGCGTCAGCCCGGCCACCGCGAACGCGGCGCCGGCGCCCAGCAGCGGCAGCCCCAGCGCGCCGCTGGCGCTCGAGTCCAGCAGGCCGTACGTGCCGGCGCAGACACCGAGCAGCCCGGCGAGAACCAGCCCCGCGGTCAGCCGCCGGGTCCGCGCCGGCAACCCGGCGGACCGGCCGTAGCCGCGCGAGTCCATCGAGGCGGCAAGCGCCACCGACCGTTCCAGCGCGCCCTCCAGCACCGGCATCGCCAGCCCGCGCAGTGCCCGGATGCCGCGGTCGGGCCGACCGCGCAGCCGGCGGGCCGCCCGGACCCGGCCGACGGCGGTCACCGCCTGCGGCGCGAACGACATCGCCACGACGACCGCGACGCCGGCCTCGTAGAGCGCCCCGGGCAGGCAGCGCAGCAACCGGAACGGGTTGGCCAGCGCGTTCGCCGCGCCCAGGCAGCACAGCAGGGTGGCCAGCCGGAGCCCGTCGTACGCCGCCGCGGCGATCTCCTCCCGGGTCACCGGCCCGCCGATCCGGACCCCGGCCGCCCAGGACGGCAGGTCCACCGCGGGCAGCGTCAGCAGCACGTGCCCGGGCAGCGGCAGCCCGAACAGCGACTGCAGCACCACCCGGATCGCGATCACCACCAGGCCGAGCTTCAGGAACGTCGCGTACGCCTTGGCCCACGGCGCCTCGGTCCGCCGGGCGGCCACCACGCAGCCGGCGACCGCGGCGATCAGCAGCAGCAGCACCGGGTTGCGGGTGCGGCTGGCCGCGGTCGCCAGCCCGAGCGCCCAGAGCCACCAGGCGCCCGGGTGCAGGCCGCGCGGCACCACGAACGACGCGGGCGGCCTCATCCGGGTCAACCTTGGCCGGCTCGGCGGGCCCGGGCGAACCAGATGCCGGCGCCGGCCACCGCCGCCGCCAGCACGACGCCGACCAGCGCCCCGACCGGCGCGCCACCGCCGTCCGGCGCCGCGACCGGGACCGCCGCCGCGCTCGACGGCGCCGGACCCGGGGGAGCCGGGGTCGCCGTCCCGGGTGGGCTGGTCCCGGTCGGCGCCGGGCCGGTCGCCGGCGCCCGGGCCGAACCGGACGGCGGCGGGGGTGCCGCGGTGGTCCCGCCGGACCGCGGCACCGTGCTGCCCGGCCGCGCCGGCGGGGCCGGCGGCCGGCCCGTGGTCCGGGCCGGTGGGGCCGGCGGTGGCGCCGGCGGACGGGTGCTGGCCCGCGTCGTGGTCGCCGCCGCCTGCGGGCAGATCGTGCGGAACGCGATGTTCGCCGGCTGCCGGCCGGACCCGTTCTGGTACGCCCAGCCGTCGGTCGAGTTCCGGGGCGGCTGGTACGTCGAGGCGCCCTGGTTGCTGTACGCCCACGCCGACCCGCCGGCCGGGCGGTGCCAGTACGACCAGTAGTGCGTGGCGTCCGCGGTACAGGTGGCCGGTGTCCGGTCGATCTGGCAGATCAGCCCGTCGGTCGGCCGGAACACCACCGAATGCCCGGCCCGCAGCACCGCCAGGCCGGTGAGCCCGGCGGTCCAGGTCACGCAGCTGGTCCGGGCCGCGCCCGGGGCCGGATCGACCACCAGCGCCACGCAGTCCGGCCCCGCCGCCCGGGCCGGCGCCGCGCCCGGCACGCAAAGCCCGGCCACCACTCCGGCGGCGGCGGCCACCCGCGCCACCGCCCGCAGCGGCGGCCCCCGCCGCGCCGCGGATCCGGGCGTCATCAGCTGCCCGGCGCCGGCCGGCGCCGAAGCCGCACCGGTGACCGCGGAGCCGACGGGGCCGGGCGCCGGGCGGGCATCACGCCCGCCGCCGGGTGGCCAGGAGGGCGCCGGCTCCGGCACCGACGAGGGCGACGCCGACGATGCCGAGCAGGACGGTCAGCCGGCCATCGGTGCCGTTGGTGTTCGGCAGCTCGGGCGCGGCGGCCGGCGGCGGGGTGGTGGTCGGCGCGACCGTGGGGGTCGTGGAGGGGGTGGGGGTGGGGGCCACGGTGGTCGGCGTGCCGGCGCAGGCCAGCGTGGGCGCGTCGGCGGTGCTGCCGGCGGCGGTGAGCGTGGTCAGCGGCTGGCCGGCCAGCGCGGTGGCGGACTGCGTGGTGGCCCGCAGCGCGTTCGCGTCGAACGTGCCGCTGTAGGTGACCGCGCCGCGCTGGGCGGCCGGGCCGGCACAGCCGACCTGCCGGCCCCGCAGCCAGGCCACCGACAGCGCGGCGTCCCGGCTGCCGGCGAGCAGGGCCTGCACGGCGACCGCGGTGCTGTTGGCGTTCGCCAGGCCGTTGCCGACGAACGAGCCGTCCGCGTGCCGGACCGACACCAACCAGTCCAGCGCGGCTCCTGCCGGCCCGGCCCGGCCGGCCGCCAGCAGCGCCTGCACCGCGAACGCGGTTCCGTCCACATCGGACACACAGGTCGCGCCGGCGGCCGGGAACAGCGCTGGGAAACCGCCGTCCGGGCAGGCCAGGCCGGCCAGGAAGTCCACCGCGGCGGCATCCGGGTGATCGGCGGCGGCCGACCGGGACAGCGCGAGCACGGCCAGCGCCTGGGTGACCACGTTCGGGAAGCCGCCGTCGGCGGTGCTGTTCCGGAACAGGCCGGGCGTGCCGGCGCACTCCGGCCGGCCGGTCGCCGGGCACTCCAGCGCGGCCAGCGCGGCGACCAGGTCGACCCCGCCGAACGCGTGCGGGTCGCCGCCGGTCACTTCGGCGACCAGCGCGAGCTTCGCGTACGCGCCGGGGAACGGCCCGCCGAACGCGCCGGCCGAGTCGATGTAGCCGGCCGCGTTCGCGGCCAGGTAGCCGGTGGCGGCGGCTTGCGCCGTACCCGCGACCTTGGCGGCGGCCATGCCGAACACGCCGTCGGCGGTCAGCCCGTAGTCCGGTGTCGTGCCGTCGAAGTCGAACACGTAGTGGGTGCCGTCGGTGAGCTGCCGGGCCAGGTAGCCGGCCGCGGCCGCCGCCGGGTCGCTGGTGCTGGCCGGTGCGGCCCCGGCCGGGGTGGCAACCAGCGCCAGCAGGGCGAACACACCGGCGACGAGAGCCACGGCGGCTAACCGGACCCGGGCGGGTCGGGCGGAAAAGGTGGGCACGGCAGCACGGCCCTTCGGGGGTGGCGGCCTGCGGGGCAGCCCCGGACCGTCCGCGCGAACAACCCCCGCCCTCCGGCGCGACATGCGCGGATGGCGGGGGCGGCAGGCGGGTGGCAACCCGGCGCTCCGCCCCGCAGACCTCGACGGTGTGATGGGAGCCACGCGACCGCGAGTAGTCCGACTCGCCCGGACAGCGCCGGGCCTACGGTTGCGGGTCAGTGCCGGAATTCGACCGGCTTCCCCCGCCGACGCGTGAGGTATGGAGTTGTGGTCTGGATAGGACCACGACCGCCCCGGCCGCGTCAAAGCCCGCCGCCGGCACCACGCCGGGTAACCTGCACGCTCGTGACCTGGACCTGGCGGTACGAGGACGGCAGCGGCGCGGTGCTGCCGCAGCCGGCCACCGAGGCGTTCCCGAGCAAGGCCGACGCCGAGTCGTGGCTGGGCGAGACCTGGCGCAGCCTGCTCGACGGCGGCGTGCTGCAGGTGACCCTGCTGGAGGACGACCGGGTCGAGTACGGCCCGATGCGGCTGACCCCGGCCGACTGAGCCAGCCGCGGCGTCCCGGCCGGCCGCGCCGGCCAGGACCTACCGGCCGGCCCCCAGCCCCGCCGGCGCCGCGCAGCGGACGCAGCGCCAGCGGGTCGGTCGCGCCGTGACCGGGCCGGATGTCTAGCCGGTCTGCTTCGGGTCGTAGATCACCACGTCGCCGAGGGTGTCGTCGATCCGCTGCAGGATCTCCGGCTCCAGCGTCACGCCGGCCGCCTTCACGTTCTCGGCCACCTGCTCCGGCCGGGTCGCGCCGATGATCGCGGCGGAAACGTTCGAGTTCTGCAACACCCAGGCGACCGCCAGCTGCGCCATCGACAGGCCGATGTCGTCCGCGATCGGTTGCAGTGCCTGCACCCGCTCCAGCAGCGTCGGGTTCTCCAGGAACCGGCCGACGAACTTCGAGCCGGTCGGGTCGGTCGCCCGGGAGCCGGCCGGCGGTGGCTGCCCTGGCCGGTACTTGCCGGTGAGCACGCCCTGCGCCATCGGCGACCAGACGATCTGGCCGAGCCCGAACTGCACGCAGACCGGGATCACGGCGGCTTCGATGACCCGCCAGAGCATCGAGTACTGCGGCTGGCTGGAGATCAGCGGCACCTTGAGCTCGGCCGCCAGCGCCGCCGCGGCGGCGATCTGCGGACCGGTCCACTCGGAGACGCCGACGTAGAGCACCTTGCCCTGCCGCACCAGGTCGGCGTACGCGAGCATGGTCTCTTCGAGCGGGGTCCGCTGGTCGAACCGGTGTGCCTGGTAGAGGTCGAGGTAGTCGGTGCCGAGCCGGCGCAGCGAGCCGTGGCAGCCCTCGATCAGGTGCTTGCGGCTGAGCCCGCGGTCGTTCTGACCTGGGCCTACCGGCCAGTAGGCCTTGCTGAACAGCTCGTAGCCCTCGCGCCGCTCCCCGGCGAGCGCCCGGCCGAGCACCGCTTCGGCCCTGGTCTGGGCGTAGACGTCGGCCGTGTCGAAGGTGGTGATGCCGTTGTCCAACGCGGCCCGGACGCAGGCGACCGCCGCGTCCTCCTCGACCTGGCTGCCGTGGGTGATCCAGTTCCCGTACGCGATCTCGCTGATCGTCAGGCCGCTGCGGCCGAGTTTCCTGAACTCCATGCCCACGAATTTAGTGGAGCCGACGATGCGCCACGCCAACCGGTGCCGGCCGCGGCGCGGGGCCCGCGGGCCCGGCCCCCGCGGGGCAGAGCACGGCGGCCGTCCGCCGCGACCAGGATGCGCCCGAGTCCGTACCGGTCAGACCTTTTCGCCGACTTTCACCCGCGGGGACGGCATCCGCCAGCGCCGGATCATCGTGGCCCGGGTGACGCCGTACCAGACCAGCCGCCCCGGCCGGCCGGTCTCGTCCGGATACCGCTCGCGTACCAGCCGCCGGATCCGGATCCCGACGAACACCGAGTCGATGATCAACACCGCGAACACGGCCATCCACAGGCTCAACGTCATGGCCCGGATCTCCGCGCTCGGGATCAGGTAGCCGATGAACACGATGACCGCGACCGGCAGGAACAGGCCGCCGGCGTTGCGCCGGGAGTCGACGATGTCACGGACCAGCCCGCGGGCCGGACCCCGGTCGCGGGCCGGCAGGTACTTCTCGTCGCCGGACCGCATGCCCTCCCGGGCCTCCACCCGGCGGACCGAGTTCTGGTCCTTCATCCGCCGGTACGCCTCGCGCCGGGTGCGTGGCGGCGGCGCCACCGGGCCGGTGCGCCGCTTCTGCGCCTCCCGCCGCTTCGGCGTGGGCCTGCCCTTGCCCGCCGACCGCCGCGGGTCGAGCGCGTCTCCGCCGCCGACCGGGTCGACCGGACGCTCATCGTCGGCCTGACCCGTGGTCCGGCGCCGCAGCAACCTCACGAGCGTGCAGGGTAGTGCAGTCGACGCCGGTCTCGCCGTGGCCCGGCCGTTCCGCGTCCGCCAGGGTTGTTCCGAGCCGTTCCGGGCGGCCCTCGCCCGGACCGATCCCGGCCGCCCGGGCGACAAATGG
>Ga0307499_10000417_pt1 | contig 15273 bp, 9 predicted proteins | sample 13_S_MG_FD_201363 | JGI IMG/M metagenome (GOLD analysis project Ga0307499, IMG submission 201363) | Soil microbial communities from Populus trichocarpa stands in riparian zone in the Pacific Northwest, United States - 13_S | ecosystem: Environmental > Terrestrial > Soil > Riparian zone > Trees... | reverse complement strand
GCCACCGTGAGCGACTTCTTGGTTCCGCCGAGGAAGGTTTCCAGTTCAGTCCAGCCGGCCTCCGGACTGACGCAGATCGTCATCTCCATCGTTTCCTTGACGAGCGGAAGGTTCGGCGGCTCCGGCTCCTCATAGGCCCCGGTCTTGGGCGGCAGGAACGCCAGCGGTTCTTCTCCGCCGAGCATTTTCTCGAACGCCGAGGCCATCGATCCGTCCGGCATTCCAAAGGAGACCGGTTGCCTGTTGCCGGCGGCCAGTTGCTCTTCCACGGTGGCGTCGATCGCCGTGAACGGAACCGCGAACTTCGCTTCCAGTCCGGCGGTCTGCACCGGCGTCGTGCCGGGAGTCACGGCAACCACGATGGCCGGGACCGGCTTGCCGTCGGGCGGATATTTGTATCCCGGCCGTGTCGTCACGACGTCCTTGACGCCGGCGAGTTGCTGGCGAACTTGGCCGACCACCTTCATGATCGAGTCGAATGAGGCCCGCACCGCCTCCGGTAACTGCGGAATGCCTGGCTGATCCATCATCGTTTCCTGCTTCAAAATGACTGGAATCGTGCAACTGATCTTCATCCGCCGGCATCATGGGCGGATGACGTTACGACGGGACGTCATGCCAGCGCGTCGTTGCGGATGCGCACCGCGGGATCGCCCAGCAACACATAGTTCTGTGCGTCATTCCGTTCGAGCCATCGGGAGACGAGTTCGCGGTCGTTGAGACGCGTCGCGTCTGCCGCCGTCGGCGATGTCGCGCTCAGCAGCAGCACCGACAGCGCCGAGAACTTGGCGCCGAATTGTCCGCATATCGCGTGACCGACCGGCCCGCCGCTCAGGATGGAGCCGATGCTGTTGCGGAACGTGGCGATCTGCGGGCCCGACACCTTGGGAGCCTGGATTGAAAAGCCCCAGGCGCGATCGATATGGCCGATCACCGCAAGGGCACTGCCGTTCGGGTGGGCCAGCAGGCGTTGCGGCAAGGCCGCGATGAATGGTTTGGGCGCCAGTGGTGGCGCCTGGCCCGCCTGCGAAAGGTCCATCAGGAATTGATCGGCGTCGGGTGTGCCGGCGCCAAAGCAGGCGAACAGCAATGCGACCACGCCGTTGACATTGGCGTCGTCATCGATGTCGGTGGCGGCCAGGAAATGCTCCTTGCGCACGCTGCCGAACCCCGGCCAGTCCTGGCATAACAGCGCCCCCTGGGTGGCGGCCTGCGCGGCCTGGCCGGACCGCAGCGCCATGCCGTGCGACGCTGTAAACAACATCGCCGGCGGCTTTTTCGCATGCAGCGTTTCGAGCAGGCTGTCCTTTGTCGCGTCATCGCCAAGCCGCAGCTTGCGGTCGTAGCCGACCTGGGTGCTGACGGCCTGCTTCAGCGCGCCGGTCGCTCCGGCGATTCCGTTGGCGAGCGGGTCGACCAGCATCGATGCGCTGAGTTCGGTGGCGGCGTCGCCGAGATGCCGCGTGCCCCAATAAGCGATTTCCTTGCCGTTCGGCACCGGCTTGGCGCTTTCATAGGCGAGCGTCGAACGTGCGTAGCGCTCATAGCCCTCCGGCGTATCGAACGACAGCCGGCCGATCGCATAGTCGACGCCGAGCAGGTATTGGAACTCGAACGGGATCAATTCGGGCGGCCCGACAAGCATCAAATAATACGGGACGATCATGGGATCGATCGCGCCGGGCGATAGTCCGTGACGAGCGTACCAGTCGCGCGCCTGCTCGCCTTTCTTGTAATCGAGCGCCTTGAAGCGTTCGCCGGCCTGGGTCCGGCGAAGCGCGATCAGCGGCTCCAGCGCATCGCGGACCTTTTGGGGCGTGTCTGTGTGAAAAATGACGCCCCATCCCGACTCGTTCAGCTTGTTGGGATCCATATCGAACGGCAGCGCGAATGAGCGGGGTTTGTCACCGTGCATGTCGCCGAAGCGGTCGGCGCCGGGATGCGCCAATACTTGCCTGGCGAGATCGTCGATCGACCGCGGTTTGAAGGCGTATTCCCCGGTGTCGAAGTCGATGCCGTTGACGTAGACGAGATTGGGATCAGGCGATTTGACGCCGGCGCTTGGTTCCGAGGCTGCCATTTTCGCTACTCCGGAGGTCGAGGGCGTCGATCGCATATCGCGCGCCTTGAAAACGACGGGAGCGTCGGCTGCGGTTTGCGGGTTTGCAATGTCAGGCGCAGGCGTGTTGGACATCGCGACCAGCTTGTCGCTGACATGACCGTAATGCTGGTACGCGCCCCAACTCGGCGATTTCGGTTTGCGGATGCGCGCCATCTCGCGGGCTTTTTTAAGCGCCTCGCCGATCGTGGCCGGTGGCGCCGTGCCGATAAGGCTGCCGCCGGTGTTTGGACTGCTCAATCCCATCACGCGGGCATAAAACCACCTGGCGCATTCCTCCGCGCAGGCATCGTCAACCTGCCAGCCGGCGCCGATGAAGTTGGGGATGCCGCGGGCGAAAAATGCCTGCGCCAGGCCGGTCATGTGCTTGCGCTGTTCATTGTAGTCGTTGGTTGCGGACGAAAAACAAGCATTGGCGAACACCAGCCGCGGCACCTGGCGGACACGGAAAATGTCTTTCGCCGAGAGAACGCAATCTCCGGCGAAAACCCAACCCGTCTGTCCGGTCTTGGGATCGGAGATTCCGTGCCCCGCATAGTGGATGAGATCAAACTGCTCGTTGACGACCAGCATGGCGAGCTCGAGCGGCTGACACGGCTCGGCGTCCACCACGCATTTGTTCTGAGCTTTCAATTTGTCAAGCAGTGTTCGGCCAGCCTCGTCGCCGCACGGGCCGATGCGTACCCTGGCTGTGATGTCGTACTGACCTCCCCAGGCTTTTCGGGCCTTCTCCAGCATCTCCACCACGGCGGCGCCCTCAGCTCGTGCATGTGGCAGTGCCAGGCCGTCGGACGCAGGATCCGCGATGATGAGCGCTTTCAGCCTGGTGTTCAGCGCGGGGGGAGAGACGGGTGGCGGCGAAAGCAGGGTGCGAAACTGACGTGACACAGCCACGTTGGTGCTGAGGAACGACGCCTTCGTGAACCGCTTGTTGGTAGCCATCTCCCAAGGGTACGCGGCCGTCGTTTCGTCGACCTCCAACGTCAGGTTAATCGATCCTTCGGTCAGTTTCCTGAAGTCCTCGGGAATCAGGATATTCGTGAAAAATGAGCCGAGGTCTTCGCGATCCTTCGGCTCCAGGTCTTTCGTCATGTGATCGACAAGGTCACGCAGGATACGCGAGTTGACCTCCTGCTCCCGCTGCGAAATCACCGACACTTCGGACAGCGCCGAAAATTCGAATACGTCGGTCATGAAGGGAGCGACAGCCGGGCGTGCCGCCGATTTGCTTCGCGTGATCCGCAGATAATTTACCGGCCCGCCCGGCTCGACATCGATTGCGCCCGGCTCGCTGACCAGGTCATCCTTGACGTCGCGACCGCGGTGGATGGTCAGCTTCACGTTCGGAAACGGATTCTCCTGCGCCAGTTCGCCAAGCTGGGTTTCGATTTCCTCCGACTTGTCGCGCTGGGCGTGCGCTATGACCACCAAAAGCGGCTTTGCGACCGCATTTCGCAGGGCTTCCCGATTCTTTGTATCGTCGTCAGCCATTGCGCGGAGGCGGTCATAGCCGTCGCGAATACCCTCTACGAGGCCGCGAACCGCATCCGCGATCGTGAGTTCGGTCCGCCGTATGCCGAGCAGGGGGAGGGCGAGTTCATTATGCCCCATGACCTTGGTCGCCACGACGACGTTGGAGATGACGAACTGAAGACTGTCCCGGGCAAAGCGACCCGGCTCTCCCATGCCTGCCAGCAGCAGGTTGTCGGCCTTGACCTTGCCGGTCCGCCGAAACTGCTTCAGGTTGATCAGGAAGAGTTGGCCCAGGCTCGATCCGATAATTCCCATGTCGACCGCCCGCGTCAGCCATGAGTCGAGCAGTCGGTCGAAAGCCTTGGTTGCACCCGCGAAAGCCAGGCCGTCATAGCGTGCGCCGATCACGACCGGCACCTTGACGTTGGTCAGGCCACCCTTGATGACGGTGATCTGCAGGTCTACCGCCGGCATGGCCGCCGGGTTAGCCGAAGCAGCATCGGCTGTGACCGGCTTCGTGGCGGGCAGGGATCGCGCGAACGCCGCATCGACCAGCGTGACTCTCGTCGACCGCTCAGGCGCAACGTCCGCCGGCGGCGTCGCGCTGACGGCCTCGACGCGATCACCCGTTCCCTTTTGCTGAGTTTCCTTTGTTGCCACAGCGGAACTCGCGATATTATTTGTTGGAGCGCTAGCGGTCGGGCCAGCCGACCTTCGCCGAAATCATTTAGTCAGAGATAAACCAAGAGATCGTGACACAACCACAAGTCTATGCCTTCACCGCGGGCATCGACTATGATCTGGTTCACTAATTGCGAGTCACGGGCTCAAGCGATGCCCTGTCGTTCATCGGACGCACGCTCTCGCGGATCTGACTGAATCGAACCCGTGCAGAAATTTCCCATGAATGAGCTTCTTCGCTCACACGGCCTTCGGGAGGCTTCGGCATCGCAAGGAAAGCGTGTTTGCCCTGAGCAGATATTCGCGAAAAGGGGCGGGCACCTCATCAGGAGCGGAGAGGTGAGAGACCGCGAAGGGAGGCGGCTGATCCTTACCTTGGCAAGGATGGCCGCCCGAGAACTGCAATCAATGCCTTGCACTGATCATATGAGAGATCGCGGCAGGCTGGCCGCGATCAGCAGGCGGCGTACCAGCCCTCGGGAAACGGCACCAGCGGCCAAGGGGCCCCGTTGTCGTTGGCGGCGCGTGGCGACGGATAAAGGCGCTGGGTCTGGACCATGAAATCATCCTCCGGGACTGGCGCGACGGCCGTTTGGACGGCTTCCAGCAGCAAATCGTATTCAACTTCGCTCATCGCGCTCTCCGGGGTTCCAGAGGCGATGGTCGCAAATTGATTTTGTTTCCAGATTGAACGGATTGCTCGAATTTTAACGATTCGGCCACCGCGGCAAAGCTGGTTACTAAAGCATTGAGTTCCCCACGGGAACATAGCTCCGCGCCCGCGGAGCCAAGTGTGAGAAAAATCACATTTTGCAAAATTTAGTTCGCGTATTCGCCGGGATGACGCCTGCCTTTTCGAGGCGGGCATGATCCAGGGAGACGCGGTCATGACGGCAAGGTTTGCGCGAAGTGCGACACGTCTGTTTCGTTACCGCCGGGCTTCAACGCTCGGCTTCCTGCTCACGCTGATCGCGAGCGGCTCGGCCGTCGCCCAGCAAGGCACTCCCGAACAGCGCCGGGCCTGCACGCCCGACGTCTACCGTCTCTGCGCCGGCGAGATCCCGAACGTCCGGGCGATCACCGCTTGCCTGCGCCGGCAGAAGTCGAGCTTGAGTTCGGCTTGCGCGGCGGTGTTCCCGCAGCAGTAAGTCTTGAGCGCTTCGTTACATCGCCGGCGCCGCCAGTTTCTTCGGCAGCATCGGCTTCAATAATGCGAGAATGCGGGCAGCGTCTGCCGGTCTCCTAACGATTTATAATGAGGCCCTCTTAGATATTATATGGGCAGTGAAGTGCAGGAATTTGCAGAATTAAATATCGATCCCGATCGTAGGGTCGCGTTCGCCTAAGACGAAATGCTGCGGGAAGGCGGTCGATCCGGGTCTTGCGGGCTGGCAAAATGCGAGGCTCTTCGGATCCGGCGGACGCATCAGGCCGCGCCGGTCGAGATTTAATCTGGCGTGTGGAAGGACATAATAGCCGTAACTGGCTCCCCGGGCTGGATTCGAACCAGCGACCATTCGATTAACAGTCGAATGCTCTACCGCTGAGCTACCGAGGAACAGGCGAAACAAAGGTTCGCGAGCGGGCAGCGTATAACAAAGCCTTTCGGGCTTGCAAAGGACCAAATCACCGGCGGCGCGCTGGCGTGAAGCGGGGCCGGAAAGCCCCTGCGCTACAACGATTTGACGTGGTTTTTCGCCCCCGGGTCAGGGCGGCTGGAACCCAGGGCCGTGCCATTTCGTCATACACAGATGTGATGGACCGGGCCGCCAATTCGACTCAATCGGCCAAAAGGCTCGGTCTGCCGGGTTTCATGGGAGTTGATTCAATGCCAGCCACTACGGCCGACCTGATACGCGCGGTACCCTCGATCGTCCCAAGCGACATTCCCGCCATGAGCGACGACGAATGCCTGCTTCGGCTCGCGCAAGCCATCAAAGCGCATGATACCGAGCACCTGGACGAGGTCGCGCGGCTGATCGCCCGGCTCGCCGTGCCGATCGAATAGGACGGCTTTCCCGCGCGTCCGGCGGCGGCTCGGCAGCAGGCGCCCGCATGTTGCGTTTTGCCGACGCCTGTACCAAAGATGACGCGGTTAGCTTTCGGTTTTCTTGCGGCCCCGCCGCATGCTCTCAGGGTCTTAAGCAATGTCCGGTTTTGCGACCGCGCGCCAGAAAATGGTCGATGGTCAGGTGCGTCCGAGCGACGTGACCAATATCCGCATTCTCGATGCCATGCTGGCGGTGCCGCGCGAGGCCTTCGTTCCCCAAAACAAGCAGGCTCTGGCCTATCTGGACCTCGATCTCGATGTCAGCGAAGGCGGCGCGGGCAAGCGATTCCTGATCAAGCCGGTCGTGCTGGCGAAGATGCTGCAGGCGGCCGAGATCAAGGAGAGCGACCGCGTCCTGGTGGTCGGCTGCGCCACCGGATACGCCGCCGCCGTGATCGCCCAATTCGCCCCCCAGGTGACCGCGACCGAGAGCGATTCGGCGCTGGCGGCGAAGGCGCAGGCTAGCCTGGCCAGCAATGGCTGTGGAAATGTCACGGTCCGCCCCGCGGCGCCGGCCGATGGAGAGGCGGCAAGCGCGCCTTACGATGTCATCGTGCTGAACGGCGCGACCGAGATCGTGCCGGAGCGGCTCTACGGACAATTGCGCAGCGGGGGCCGATTGGTGGGGGTTTTTGCGACGTCGCAGCCGGCGCGGGCCACCCTCGTGACCGCTTCGCATGGCGATTTCGGTCACCGGACGCTGTTCGATGCCACTGCCCCGGTGCTGCCCGGCATGGAACGTGTTCCGGCCTTCGTTTTCTAGCGTTTCGGCCGTTTCCACGCCCAATATTCGCCCTTCGTCGTCAGCTAAATCCTCTTCGAAATCAGAAGTGTGGCCCGATTGCCCCACGTCCAGAGTTTCGACAGCGTTTGCTTGCGGGGTGGTTCCGTCCAGCCTACGTGCGGAATAAGGTGAGCTGGGACTCACTTCGAGTGAAGCGACGTTCGGTTAATAATCATGTGTCATCGTGGTTGTGGGCCGGGCGAACCAGAATGATCGGATTGCTTGGGATGCGTGGGGTGAAGGCATTTGCCGGGGCCGCGGCTTCGGCCCTTCTATTGATTTTCATGGGCCCGACGCCCGTCTTGGCCGACACGATTGAGGCGGCCTTGGTGCGCGCCTATCAGAACAATCCGCAGCTCAATGCGCAGCGCTCGCAGGTGCGCGTCACCGACGAGAACGTGCCGCAGGCACTGTCGGGCTACCGCCCGAAGGTCGCGGTCACCGCGAGCGCGGGCTACCAATACTCCGACAGCCTTACCCAGACCGGCGACCTCAATGTCGGCAGGCCAGGCCCGATAAACGGCGCCAATCCGCCGCGCAGCGTCGGCGCGACCGTTACGCAGACGCTGTTCAACGGCCAGCAGACCGCCAACAGAACCAGAGCCGCCGAGGGACAGGTTTCTGGTGCGCGCGAAGCCTTGCGTGCACTCGAACAGACCGTCTTGCTCAGTGCCGCCACGACCTACATGGACTATCTGCGCGATTCGGCGATCGTCGAGGTGCAGAAGAGCAACGTTCGCGTGCTCGAGCAGACGCTGAAGCAGACGCGCGACCGCTTCAACGTCGGCGAAGTCACGCGCACCGACGTTGCGCAGTCGGAGGCGCAGCTCGCCGCCGGCAGGACGCAGCTCCTGACCGCGGAAGCCAATCTGACGACGACGCGCTCGAACTTCCGCCGCATCATCGGCAACGAGCCGCAAGCGCTCGCGCCGGGCTCGCCGGTCGACCGCTATCTGCCGGGCACGCTACCGGCCGCCGTCGAACTCGGCCTGACGCAAAATCCGAACGTCACCGCGGCAATGTTCGGCATCGACGTCAGCTATCTCCAGGTCAAGGTGGCCGAAGGCGCGCTGTTGCCGACGGTCACGCTGCAGGCCTCGGTGCAGCAGACCTATGAGCAGAGCCTGATCCAATACAGGTCGTTCGGCGCGTCCGCGATCACGCAACTCAACGTTCCCATCTATCAGGGCGGAGCGGAATATTCGCTGATCCGCCAATCCAAGGAAACGGCCGCGCAGCAGCGCCTCATTCTCGACCAGACCCGTGACCAGACCCGTGCCAACGTGGTCACGGCATGGGGCCAGCTTGTCGCCGGCAAGGCGCAGGTGCAGTCCGCCCAGGCGCAGGTGCAGGCGTCGGAAATCGCACTGAACGGCGTGCGCGAGGAAGCCAAGGCCGGACAGCGCACCACGCTCGACGTGCTGAATGCCCAGCAGGCGCTGGTGAATGCCCGCGTCGCGCTCGTCACCGCGCAGCATGATCGCGTGGTGGCGTCATACTCCGTGCTGAGCACGATCGGACGGCTGTCGCCGCAGGTGCTCAACCTGCCGACCACGGTCTACGATCCGAGCGTGCACTATCATCAGGTGCGCGATAGCTGGGCCGGCGTTCGCACACCCGACGGCCGCTGATAATCTGAGTCCATTTCCGCACAGGCGGGATGAAATCATCGCCCGGCGCCCGAAGCGCCGGGCGCTTTGCTTGCAATCGATTGTGGCCATGACGTAGCGTTTCTTGGGCGAGCTGGCGATTCGTGGCCCGCGTCTTTGCATCTCACGGACGCGGGTTGGGGGTTACCTTGAGGGGAGCAGGACCCGCGCGCGGTGCCGCGGGCGGGCTTGATCTGGGGACAAGTAGGGCTTGTGCGATGAAAATCCCGGCCTTCATATCCGGAACCGGCAATTCCTTCGTGGCTTTGGTGTAAAATGGTTTCGATGTGGAGTCGGAGATGACGCAACCTGCAAAGGTCCAAGAGCCCTCGATGGAGGAGATTCTGGCGTCGATCCGTCGCATCATCGCCGACGACGAGGCAAAGCCTGGCGCTGCCGAGAAACCGGCGAGCCCGGCGGTGGCGGCCAAGCCGGCCGTGATGAAGGATATCCCGCCATCGGCGATTGCGCCGGCGCCCAAGCCGGCTCCTGCGCCGAAGCCGGCCCCACCGCCGCCCGCACCCGAACCAGCCGTTGTCAGCAACAATCAGGACGACATCGACGCAATGCTGGCGGGCCTCGATGCGGCGACGCCGGAAGCCGACATCAGGCCGGCGCAGCGCGAGCCTGAGCCTGAACCCGACGTGTTCGAACTCACCGACGAGATGGCGTTGCCGGAGCCGGCGCCAGCCCCGGCCGCTGCAACGTTCAACAAGGTCGAACCGCAGGACGACATCGAATTCACCGAAGCCAAGGCGTCGCGCCGCCAGCCGGCCTATGAGCCGCCGTTCGAGAGCGCGCCAGCACGACCGATGTTATCGCATTCGACCGTCTCGGCCGTGGAATCCGCCTTCAACTCGCTGGCCAATACCGTGCTGAGCAACAATGCGCGGACGCTGGAAGATCTGGTCAAGGAAATGCTGCGGCCGATGCTGAAATCCTGGCTCGACGACAATCTGCCGGGATTGGTGGAGCGGATCGTCAAAGCCGAAATCGAACGGGTTTCGCGCGGCGGGCGCTAATCCCGAGATTTGGGTCAAGGCGGCCTCGGCGGGCGTCGATCGGGACCCATCCGTACCTTCAAACCGGCGTGACCGCGGCTGGCCCGCTGCCCCGAAGTGAGTTGTCAGGTTGACTTGAGCCGCTGTGGCGGCTTTCTAGGGGCGCGCCCGGGCGCCGATCACATCCAAACCGGCCGCTACCACGTTGATTTGATTTACATTCCCTAGGCGGACCGGCGACGGTTTGCTTAAGAGCACCCCCACCATTCCAGCTGCAGTGCCATGATCGAGAAAAACTACCAGCCCGCCGATATCGAAAGCCGCATGTCCGCCATCTGGGAGGAGAGCGGCGCGTTCATGGCCGGCCGCCCGGAACGAAAGGACGCCGCGCCGTTCACCATCGTGATCCCGCCGCCGAACGTGACGGGTTCGCTGCATATGGGCCACGCGCTCAACAACACCCTGCAGGACATTCTCTGCCGCTTCGAGCGCATGCGCGGCCGTGACGTGCTGTGGCAGCCCGGCACCGACCATGCCGGCATCGCTACCCAGATGGTGGTCGAACGGCAATTGATGGAGCGGCAGGAGCACCGCCGCGACCTCGGCCGCGCCAAATTCCTCGAACGTATCTGGCAATGGAAAGCCGAAAGCGGCGGCACCATCGTCAACCAGTTGAAGCGGCTGGGCGCCTCCTGCGACTGGTCGCGGGAACGCTTCACGATGGATGAGGGGCTGTCGCGCGCGGTCGTAAAAGTGTTCGTCCAGTTGCACCGCGAAGGCCTGATCTACAAGGACAAGCGGCTGGTCAACTGGGACCCGAAGCTGATGACCGCGATCTCCGATCTCGAGGTGCTGCAGGTCGAGGTCAAGGGCAGTCTGTGGTATCTGCGCTATCCGATCGAGGGCAAGACCTTTAGCCCCGACGATCCCTCGACGTTTGTCGTGGTGGCGACGACGCGGCCGGAGACGATGCTCGGCGACACCGCCGTTGCGATCCATCCGGACAACGAGCGGATCGGGCACCTGATCGGTCAGGACGTCATCCTGCCGCTGGTTGGTCGCCGCATCCCGATCATCGGCGACGACTACGCCGATCCCGAAAAGGGATCGGGCGCGGTCAAGATCACGCCGGCGCACGACTTCAATGACTTCGAGGTCGGCAAGCGGCACGGCCTGCCGCAGATCAACGTGTTCGATCGCGAGGGCTGCATGGCGCTCAACGAGAACGAGGACTACCTGCGCGGATTGCCCGAGGGCGCGCTGATGCTGGCGGAAGAACTGCACGGCGTCGACCGCTTTGCCGCGCGCAAGCTGATCGTGGCGCGGCTGGAAGATTTTGGCTTCCTCGAGAAGATCGAACCCAACACGCATGCGGTGCCGCATGGCGACCGCTCCAACGTCGTCATCGAGCCGTACCTCACCGACCAATGGTATGTCGACGCCAACACCATGGCGCAGCCGGCGATCGCGGCGGTGCGCTCGGGCGCGACCAGCTTCGTGCCGAAGAACTGGGAAAAAACCTATTTCGAATGGATGGAGAACATCCAGCCCTGGTGCATTTCGCGCCAGCTCTGGTGGGGCCATCAGATTCCCGCGTGGTACGGCCCCGACGGCAAGGTGTTCGTCGCCGAGACCGAGGAGGAAGCCGTCGGCAACGCGCTGGGCTATTACGTCGAGCAGGAAGTCATCACCGAAGAGCAGGGGCGCGAGATGGCGCAGGACCCTGCCAAACGCGAGGGCTTCATCACGCGCGACGAGGACGTGCTCGACACCTGGTTTTCGTCCGGGCTGTGGCCGTTCTCGACACTCGGCTGGCCCGACGACACCGCGGAAGTTAAGCGCTATTACCCGACCAACGTGCTCGTCACCGGCTGGGACATCATCTTCTTCTGGGTCGCCCGGATGATGATGATGGGAATCCATTTCATGAAGGATGCGCCGTTCTCGACCGTTTACATCCACCGCCTGGTTCGCGACGAGAAGGGCGCCAAGATGTCGAAGTCGAAAGGCAACGTCATCGATCCCCTGGGCGTCATCGATGACTTTGGCGCGGACGCGTTGCGCTTTGCGCTGGCGCGCGGCGCGGCCCACAGCCACGACATCAAGCTGTCGCCGCAACTGGTCGAAACCAATCGCAATTTCGCGACCAAGCTGTGGAACGCCTGCCGCTTCGCCGAGATGAACGGCTGCGAGAAGCCCGATGGATTCGATCCAACGGCGGCAAAGGAAACCTTGAACCGCTGGATCGCGCATGAGACGTCGCGCGCCACGCGCGAGATCTCGGAGGCGATCGAGGGTTACCGCTTCAACGATGCGGCCAATGCGATCTACCGCTTCGTCTGGAACGTCTATTGCGACTGGTATGTCGAACTCGCAAAGCCCGTGCTGATGGGCGAGGAGGGCGCCGCCAAGGCCGAGACTCGCGCCATGACCGCCTGGGCGCGCGACGAGATCCTCAAACTGCTGCATCCGTTCATGCCCTTCATCACCGAAGAGCTCTGGGCGGTGACGGCGAAGCGCGACGGCCTCCTGGTGCTGGCCGAATGGCCGCGCAAGGCGAGCTCCGTCACTCCAGAGCAGATCGCCGCGATGGCGCTGGCAGGGCCGGGCGATCCGCTGATCGCACCTGTCATGGCCGCGCTCGACGCCGGCGATTTCAGCGACCCCGCAGCCGAGGCCGAAATCGGCTGGGTGGTGGATCTCGTCACCGCCATCCGTTCGGTGCGCTCGGAAATGAACATTCCGCCGGCCACGTTGATCCCGCTGGTGCTGTCGGGTGCGTCCTCGGAGACTCAAGGACGCGCCCAGCGCTGGAACGACACCGTGAAACGTCTGGCGCGTCTGGCGGATATTTCCTTTGCCGATCGTCCGCCCGAGGGCGCGGTGCAGTTGCTGGTGCGCGGCGAGGTGGTGGCGCTGCCGCTCAAGGGCGTGATCGACCTCTCGGCCGAAAAGGCCCGGCTCGACAAGGAAATCGTCAAGGCCGACGCCGACATCAAGCGCGTCGACGCCAAGCTCGGCAATGAGAAATTCGTGGCCAACGCGCCCGAAGAAATCGTCGAGGAAGAAAAGGAAAAGCGCGAGGCGGCGGTGGAGCGAAAAGCGAAGCTGCAGGAAGCGCTGGAGCGACTGAAGCTGGCATCGTAGGGCTTTTCGGTCCGGTGGCTTCATCCTTCGAGACGGCCGCGTTGCGGCCTCCTCAGGATGAGGTTCAACAGCGTAGGCGCCAGACCCTCATGGTGAGGAGCGCGGCAGCGCCGCGCGCCTCAAACCATGCGGCCGCGATGCTCCTCCAGCGAAACAAGGTCGAGGCGGTGTGCCACCGGGCGCAGTAGCAGGAGCACGAAGCGTGGCCCGGATGAGCGCCGCGACATCCGGGGCTTTGGCAGCTCGATAGTTGGCGCGCGAGTCCACCAATTCGGCGCGGTCGGCGGACGTGCCACGGATTATCCCACGCCGCGGAACCTCGCGTGCTATCGTTCCAGGTATCGAAATATCGGCCTCAGCCCGGGACGGATAGGATATTCTGAACATGTCGACGCTGACCCCGCATGGCGCCTGCTTGCTGTGGAAGCCGGAATTGATCTGGCTGAATGCCGTTTCCGACGCCATGCTCGCCGCCGCCTTCTTTGCCACCGCGTTCGTCGTCGGGCTCTTCGTGTGGCGGCGCCGCGACCTTACGTTTCGCGGCGTGTTCGGGATCTTCGCCATCTTCGTCGCGGTCTGCGGGATGACCCGCGTGCTGGCGATCCTCACGCTGTGGGTGCCGGCCTACGACATCGAAGGCCTCACCAAAGGCTTCCTGGCGCTGATATCGCTCGGGATCACGGCGGCACTGCTGCTGTCGCTGCCGCGCATCCTGGTGGCGCCGTCACGCACGCAACTTGCGCAGGCCAATGCGGCGCTTGCGGAGGAGATCCAGCACCGGCGCAAGGCCGAGGCCATGGTCAAACGTTTTCAGGAGATCGAGGCCAACGAGGCCCAGGTCCGGCAAGCGCAGAAGATGGAAGCCATCGGCCAACTCACCGGTGGTGTCGCGCACGACTTCAACAACATTCTGACCGTGATCACCGGAACCATCGAAATCCTCGGCGACGCGGTCAAGGATCGTCCGAATCTCGTCCAGATCACCGATATGATCAGCGCCGCCGCGGCGAGGGGGGCCGACCTGACGCGGCATCTGCTGGCCTTCTCCCGTCGCCAGCCGCTGCAGCCGCGCAACACTGACGTCAACGCCCTGGTCATCGATGCCGCGCGGTTGCTGCGACCGACCCTCGGCGAGCAGATCGAAATCGAATCGATGCTGGCGCACGATTCCGCGCCGGCCCTGATTGATCCCAGTCAGCTCTCGACGGCGATCCTCAACCTCGCACTGAATGCGCGCGACGCGATGCCGAACGGCGGCAAGCTGACGCTCGAAACCAGGAATGTCGTGCTCGACGAGAACTACCCCAGCATGACCAGCGAGATTAAGCCGGGCAGCTATGTCATGATCGCGGTGAGCGACACAGGGGAGGGGATCCCCGGCAGCCTGCTCGACAAGGTGTTTGAACCGTTTTTCACCACCAAGGAGGTCGGGAAGGGATCGGGGCTGGGTCTCAGCATGGTCTACGGCTTCGTCAAACAGTCGAACGGACACATCAAGATCTACAGCGAAGAGAGCCACGGCACGACCGTGAAGCTTTATTTGCCGGCGGCCGCGGGCGTCCCGGACGCGCTGGCCGCCGAGGCCGGCATCTCTGGGGGCGAACACGGCGACGAATCCATCCTGATCGTCGAGGACGACGCGCTGGTCCGCGAATACGTCGTGACGCAGATCAGCCGCTTCGGGTACCACACCATGGCCGCCGGCAACGCCGCCGAGGCGCTGGCAATCATCGATGGTCCCGAACGCTTCGATCTGCTGTTCACTGACGTGATAATGCCCGGCGGGCTAAACGGCCGGCAGCTCGCGACCGAGGCGCTGAAACGGCGGCCGGAACTCAAGGTGCTCTATACGTCCGGTTATACCGAGAACGCCATCGTCCACCATGGCCGGCTCGACGCAGGCGTGCTGCTGCTGCCGAAGCCTTACCTCAGCTCCGATCTCGCGCGGATGATCCGGATCGCGCTGGCATCGTGAACGTTTCGGGAGGGGGAGCGATCACGGTTTCAGACTTGCCGCAGCCGATCGCTTCCACGCATGATCGTTCAGACGTGACCGTCGACCCATCCGCGTCATTGCGAGCGCAGCGAAGCAATCCATCTATCCGTTGCCGCGATGTCGATTATTTCCGCCTTCGCTCGTTGAGCTACGGCGGACAAGTCGGGGAGGCTGTCATCGGGCGATGAAGCGAGTGGAAGAAATCGTAGCCCGGATGAGCGCAGCGACATCCGGGTTTTGGTCATCCCCGCATATCGCTCTGATGTCCTTCGTCAAGTGGTTTGCGCGCGAGATATCGCCTCCATGCGATTTTCGCTGGAGAGAACGGCAGTGATGATCGTGCAACGGTGGAGGCGAAGCCTGAAGACGTCGG
>Ga0307499_10000416_pt1 | contig 15274 bp, 14 predicted proteins | sample 13_S_MG_FD_201363 | JGI IMG/M metagenome (GOLD analysis project Ga0307499, IMG submission 201363) | Soil microbial communities from Populus trichocarpa stands in riparian zone in the Pacific Northwest, United States - 13_S | ecosystem: Environmental > Terrestrial > Soil > Riparian zone > Trees... | reverse complement strand
GCAATCCCGATTATTTCAAGAAGGACCGGCCCTATCTCGACGAGATCACGGTGCGCACCATCGACAGCCGCGCCACGCGCATGCTGGCGTTCTCGACCGGCGATTACGACATCACCTTTCCTTCCGATGTCAGCATTCCCCTGATGAAGGACGTCAAGGCGCGGGCGCCGAATGCCATCTGCGAGGTGATCACGACAGGGACGCTGATCAATCTGATGGTCAACCGCGTCAACCCGCCGTTCGACAATCCGGATATGCGTAAGGCGATGTCGCTGGCGCTGGACCGCAAGCCGTTCAACAGCATCCTGATGGAAGGAACCGCGCGGCTGGGCGGGGCGATGCTGCCGAAGCCGGAGGGCGAGTGGGGCATGCCGGCGGAGATGCAGGCCTCCCTGACCGGCTACGGCTCCGAAGCGGAGAAGAACCTCAAGGAGGCCCAGGCCATCATGCAGAAGCTCGGCTATAGCGATGCCAAGCCGCTGCAGATCAAGATCCAGACCCGCAACCTGCCGACCTACCGCGATCCCGCCGTGATCGTCTCCGACCAGCTCAAGAAGATCTACATCGTCGCCGAGCTCGACATTCTGGATACGCCGCGCTGGTACGCCAAGCTGCAGCGCAAGGATTACACGATCGGCCTCAACGTCACCGGCGTGAGCGTCGACGACCCCGACGGCAACGTCGTCGAGAATTATTCGTGCAACTCCGAACGCAACTATACCCAGTATTGCAACGCCGATGTCGACAAGCTGCTGGCGGCGCAGTCACGCGAACTCGACAAGGAAAAGCGGCGCAAAATGGTCTGGGATATCGAGCGGATTCTGGTGGAGGACGCCGCGCGCCCTGTGATCCTGCATGGTTCCGCCGGCAATTGCTGGCAGCCGCACGTGAAGAACTTCAAGCCGCACGACAACAGCCAGTACAACAACCTGCGCTTCGAGGACGTGTGGCTGGATAAATAAATCGTAGGGTGGGCAGAGGAGCGAAGCGACGTGCCCACCATCCATCACCGAATCCGCTGAGAGATGGTGGGCACGCTTTGCTCTGCCCACCCTACGGTTTAGGAATGGCCCGACGCCTTCCAGCCAAGCACGGCCAGCGGGATCGCCAGCGCTATCCATGACAGCGCATCCCAGCCATCATTACCGAACAGTGCCGAAGCGAGGCCTACGACGGTGAGCACGCCGAGCCAGAGCGGCCAGCGAAAGATATCGCCCGTGGTCTGGCGCAACCGGTTCATGAACCAATTCCGGAAGTTGCCGCCACTGCTGGCTGGGCCCGGACCTGCGTGACGGCGCGGGAGGACTTGCGCTTGCCGAGCCAGAGATAGACACCGCTCGCCAGCACGACGATGGCGGCGATATCGAGCAGCGCCCAGATAATTTTCAGCGGCAGGCCGCCGTAGTCCCCGAAATGCAGCGGGCGCGATACCTGCAATGCTCTGAGATACCACGGCAGTCCGCGCGCGGTGACGAGCTGCCCGGTCTCGGCATCCAGCATCGCGGGCGTAAACAGGCGCGAAGTGATCGGCGTAGATCCCTTGGTCCAGACGATGAAGTGGCGCGGCGTGCCGAACCGCGCCTGCGTCGGCAACACGATGCTGGTCGGCGTATTGCCGTCGAGCGCTCGGCGTGCGGTGGTGACGATGTCGTCGATGTCGGCCAGTTGCGCAAGCGGCGGCTTGCCGAGATGCGGCGCGATCAGCTCCGGCATCACCTGCGCCCGCCAGGCGGAAAATAGCGGCAGCGATATCGTGTTGATGACGCCGGTCAGACCGACAGCGAGCAGCCAGACCAGTGTCACCGCACCGATCAGGTTGTGCAGGTCGAGCCATTTGACCCGTGGAACGCCGGTACGCCGCACCGCGCCGAATGCGAGTCGACGCATGAACGGCGCGTAGAGCACGACGCCGGAGACGAGCGACGCGACGAACAGCAGGCCCATGACGCCAAGAAAAAGCTCACCCGGCAGTCCCAGCAGCATGTCGCGGTGGAAGATGCGGATGATGCGCATCAGGCCGCTTTGCTGCGCATCTTCCCCGATCAGTTCGGCGGTCCGGGAATCGAACGACAGTTTCAAAAAGCGCTTTCCGGGGGGAGATTCCGGCGTTTCCGACAGGAAGACATTGACGACATTGGCGCGGTCATCGTCCCAGCCGAGCACCTGGATGTAGCGCTGCGGATAGCGCGCCTCGGCCACCTCGATCAGCCGGCTGAGAGGAGCCTGTGGTGTATCCGCGGGAAGCTCGCGGGCCGCGGCTTCGGACTTGAAGAGATCGTCGATCTCGTCATGGAAGATCAGCGGCAGCCCCGTGACGCACAGCATCAACAGAAACAGCGTGCAGATCAGGCTCGTCCATTTGTGAACGCGCGACCACCATTTGACGGATCGTGCTGTCATCTCCTCACCAGCGGTAGGTCAGCGTCCCCAACACCGTGCGTCCCAGCGCCCAGCGGCAACCGCCGCCCGTGCAGAGTGAGACGTACGTTCGGTCGAACACATTGTTGACGTTCAGCGCCGCGCTCAGTCCCTTCCATTCCCTGTATCGTATTCCGAAATCGTAGGAGAGAGCCGCATCGAAGACGGTGCTGGCCGGGACCACGCTGGCCGGCACGGAGACGCCGGGTACGATGGTGGGAACGGTGAGATTGTTGGCGTTGGTCGAAAACACATCGCCAACATAGCGCACGCCACCGCCGAAGCCAAAGCCGGTGGCAAGCCCCTCTTGCACGACATAGTTGGCCCAGAGCGAGGCCGTGTGCATCGGGGTGTTGGCGAGCCGCTTGCCGAAATTGACGTCTTGGACGCCAGTGATACGGTTGTCGAGATAGGAGTATTGCCCGCGCAGGCTCAGGCCGGGCAGGGGGCTTCCGACCACGGACCCCTCGAAGCCGCGCGAAGTGACCTCGCCGACCTGGGCCTGGGTATTGGCGGGAATGCCTGGGCCGGAAATCACGCTTGTCACGTTCTGCTGCTTGAGGTCGTAGATTGCAGCAGTAAACATCAGATTGTAGCCAATCGGCTGGTACTTTACGCCGGCCTCGGTTTGCTCGCCGGTGGTTGGCTTGAACGGCTGGCCACTGAGCAACGTGCCGACGCTGGTCGGCTGGAACGAGGTCGAGTAGCTGACGTACGGCGCGACGCCGGTGTCGAAATTGTAGATCGCGCCAATGCGGCCGGTCGGTTTCTGGTCGTCGTTCAGGACGCGCAAGCCAGTGTTCTGGGCCAGCGTGTTGCCCTCGGCCCAGTCGTAGCGGACGCCGCCGAGCACGGTAAGGCGCCCGAGCTTCGCCTCGTCCTGAACGTAGAATCCGCGTTGCTGCAGGTGCTGGTCCAGATTCTGGAATATTCCGGTCGGGACCGCGATGTTCTGGGTGTAGTTAGGCGCCAGTATGTCGAGCGTGTTGGTGGGGAGGCCGGCAAAGCGGGCGAAATTGTTGAAGTCGAACCGTTGATAGTCGAATCCCGCGAGCACCGTGTGCTGTAGCGGCCCCATGTTGAACTTGGCCTGGAGCTGGTTGTCGGCCGCGAACGTGTTGAGGTTCTCGTTGGTCGAGAAGTAGCTTCGGGTGATGGTGCGGCCGTCGGTCAGTCGAAGGGTGGGGCCGGCGCCGGTCGTCGTGAACGGGCCCGGCTGCACCTCGACGTAGTTGAGCTCGTTGTGCAGGTAGCGGACGTTCTGACGCACGGTGAAGACGTCGTCGAAGCGGTGCTCGAACTCGTAGCCGAGCGTTGCCTGCTTGTATTTCAGGCTCTCAAAGTTGAGGTCGCCGGCAAAGAAATTCCTCGGAATTTGGCCGAAGGTGCCGGGCACCAGCGTGCCCTGGATCGGCAACAGGGCAAACGCGCCGCCCTTCGGGTCCTGCCGGTAGCTGGTCAGGAAAGTAATGGTGGTGTCGATATCCGGCCGCCAGGTCCAGGCCGGCGCAATCGAGAACCTTTGCTCGCCGATATTGTCGACCTGGGTATTGGCGTTGAGGCCAATTCCGGTGACGCGGTAGAGCAGGGTCTTGTCCTTGTCGACGGGGCCGCCGACATCGAACGCGCCCTGGATGCGGTCGAACGATCCGCCCTGCACCGATACTTCGCCGAACGGATTTTCGGTCGGGCGCTTGCTGACGAGGTTGAGGATGCCGCCGGGCGAGGCCGCGCCGTACAAGATCGACGCCGGTCCGGTGATGATCTCGGCGCGCTCGAGAAGATAGGGATCGACACGCGGCGCGCCGAACGGCCCACCCTGCAGCCGCAGCCCGTCCAGATACGTTTCGACGGCGAAACCGCGGGCGCTGACATTCTGGAAGCGGAAGTCGGTATCGTTGCTGAAATAGATGCCGGGTGCGTAGCGCAGGAGATCGCGGATACTTTGTGCGCGCCGCACGTCCATTTCCTCGCGGGTGATCACGGCGATCGAACCCGGCGTCGACATGATCGGCGCATCCGTCTTGGTGGCGCCGGAGGCGCGGCTGGCGACGAACCCGTTGGTGCCGGCGTTAACGCGCGCCGCCGTCCCTACCAGCGCTGGAGGCGCGGATTGCTGTGCAGAACGGTTGGCTTGTTGAGTGGACCGCTGGTTCGCATCGCGTCGCGCAGACGTGTTGCGCCGTGGCTGGACCGGACGTTGGACGCGTTGCGCCGGCGCGTCGACGGTCACGGGCGGCAAGGCCGATCCGCCGGTCTGGCCAGCGTTCTGCGCTTCCGATGGCGAGGCGGTGATCAGCAAGCAACCCAATGCGAGCGCGCTCGTTGTGCCTTTAAAAGTACTTCGTTGCGAGAAATAAATAGCACAACCGCGCAGGTTGTGTGTTGCGTGGTACATGTTAGCGCCCCATCCGGCGAACGCCGCGCCGGCGGGATCATCCTCTTGACCTCACGCGACATTCGCACCCACACGCGTCTTAGGTGTCGGCATTGTTAGCGTCGAGTTGGTCATATTTTGAATCTCTCAAAGCTGGAGAGCTGGAACGATTCTTAGAAGATTTCCAGTACTGTCCTTAACTGATCGGTAATGCTTTTGAATTCGTTCGCGCACGCGACATGCGCGACATGGTCGCTCGGTGTTCAGTCGCGCAAATATGCTGCGCACTGTGATTAAACGATCACATGGATTGCTACGATCGCGAGTATCGCCAAGCGCGATTCAACTGTCTGGTTGGAAATAGTCGGCAAATATCGCGAGCGAGACGAATCGTGTTTGCGCGAAAGGGCGGCTATTGCTGGCTCTGCCACTGCCCCGGACGTCCAGCCTGTTCGACTTTGACCGCGACCGTCAGTGTCTCGGCACCTCCGCCATAGCGGGTGCCGCGCACCGGCGCGGCGCCGAGGTAATCGAGCCCGATCGCGACACGGGCGTGCGCATCGGTGGTGCAGATGCCGTTGGCGGCATCGAAGCCGACCCAGCCCAAATCGGGCACGTAGGCTTCCGTCCAGGCGTGGCCGGCCTGCTGCTGGGTGGTGCCGTCGGAGCGCAGGAAGTGCCCGGAGACAAACCGCGCCGGAATCCCGCCGGAGCGCGCGCAGGCGATGAAGATGTGGGCGTAGTCCTGGCAGACGCCGCGCTTGAGCGCGAACGCTTCCGCCGCCGACGTACCTGAGTTGGTGGGGTCCTCGTCGAACGTCATGTGCTCGTTGATCTGCACCATCAGCGCATGCAGGAAGCCGAGCACGTCGCCGTCTGATTCCGAGCGCATCTCGCGGGCAAACGTCGCCATCGCGGGATTGACTTCGGTCAGCGCTGTCGAGCGCAGGAACAGGCTCGCCGGGAACCGTTCGTCGGTGCCGCGCAGTACGCCGCCGGTGTCGTGGGTCTCGATCAGGCCCTCGACACGGATGGTGAGGTCGGCGATCGGCCCATGCGTCAGCACATGGGTGACGTTGCCGAACGCGTCCTGATGCATGTCGAGCCGGGAATCAGTGGAGACGTCGATCTGCCATTCGGCGACATATTGCCCGTCATGGCTGCCGGGCGTCATGCGCAGGATCTGGATCACGCCGGAGGCGGGAGGCTCGTAGCGATAGCTCGTGGTATGGGCAATTCGCAGGCGCATGGTGGACCGGGGCAGAGCTTGAGTTGATCGTCATGCCCGGGCTTGTCCCGGGCATCCACGTCTTCCTTACTCTCAAAGCAGACGTGGATGGCCGGGATATCTAGCGCGAAGACGCGCTTCGCGCTACTGCCCGGCCATGACGGTGTTTTGTTGCGCGCATCCAGAAATCTCTAAATCAAATACTGCTTCGTGATGATCTCGCCCAGCCGCGCGTTATCCGAGATGAATTCCTGGATGAATTCATGGACGCCGTGCTGGAAGATATCGTCCATATGGCTGTGTTCAAGCCGGTTGCGGACGCCGCGGGCATGGCGCTGGGAGGCGCCCTGGCGGCCATAGGCGACGCCGATCTGGTCGAGGTTGCGGACCAGGTTGCTGTAGCAGCTCGCCAGCGACCGCGGCAGCGTGTCGTTGAGGATGAGCAGGTCGGCGATCAGCCACGGTTTCAGCGTCTCGCGATAGACCCAGTGATAGGCCGTCAGCGCCGACACCGAGCGCAGGATCGAGGTCCACTGGTAGTAGTCCAGGGGACCGCCGACATGTTCCTCCTCGGGCAACAGCACGTGATACTTGACGTCAAGAATGCGCGCGGTGTTGTCGGCGCGTTCCAGATGCAGGCCGAGGCGGGAGAACCAGTAGGCGTCGTTGCGCAGCATGGTCCGGTAGGCCGAGCCGTCGAAGCGCAAAGAGGTCTCCTGCACGAAGCGCAGGAACCGCGCCAATTCCTCACGGCTGGAGGTGCCTTTGCCCCAGAGCTCCCCGAGTTCGATCCAGGCCGAGTTGATGGTGTCCCACATCTCGCTCGTCAGCGCTGTTCGGACCGAGCGCGAATTGAGCCGCGCGGCCTCGATGCAGTTCTTGATCGAGGACGGATTGGACGGCGAGAAGGCCAGATACTCGACGACGTTCTGCTCGGTGGCTTCCTGATAGGTCTCGTAGAAGCTCGCACTGACGCCGGCGGTCAAAAGCGCCGATTCCCACTCATTGGTCTTGCCGATATAGGCGGCGGGGAGCGCCGTGACGCGCAGCGTCGCATCGATGGTGCGCGCGATATATTCGGCGCGCTCGACGTAGCGGGCCAGCCAGTACAGGTTTTCGGCGGTGCGCGACAGCATACGAAAATTTCGCTCTCTATTCGTCCAGTATCCAGGTGTCCTTGGTGCCGCCACCCTGGCTCGAATTGACCACCAGCGAGCCTTCCTTCAGCGCCACCCGCGTCAGCCCGCCCGGCACGATGGTGACATGCTTGCTTCCCGTCAGTACAAACGGCCTGAGATCTACATGGCGCGGCGCGAGGCCTGACGCCGTGCAGGTCGGGCAGGTCGACAGCGCCAGCGTCGGCTGGGCGATAAAACCTTCGGGCTCCCGCTTGAGCTTGTCACGGAACGCCTCGATCGTCGCTTTCGTTGCTGCAGGTCCAATCAGCATGCCGTAGCCGCCGGAGCCATGGACTTCCTTGACGACAAGGTCGCCAAGATTGTCCAGCACATAGGACAGGTCCTTCGGCTCGCGGCATCGCCAGGTCGGCACGTTCTTCAGGATCGGTTCTTCGCCGAGATAGAATTTCACGACCTCGGGCATGTAGGAATAGATCGCCTTGTCGTCGGCAATGCCAGTGCCGACCGCGTTCGCCAGCGTGACGTTGCCGGCCGCGTAGGCCGACATCAGGCCGGGGACGCCGAGCGCCGAATCCGGGCGGAAGGTGAGGGGATCGAGAAAATCGTCGTCGACGCGGCGGTAGATCACGTCGACGCGCTTCAGCCCCTCGGTGGTGCGCATGAACACCTCGTCGTTCTTGACGATGAGGTCGCGGCCCTCGACCAGCTCGATCCCCAATTTATCGGCGAGGAAAGAATGCTCGTAATAGGCGGAATTGTAGACGCCGGGCGTCATCAGGGCGACCGTCGGCTCGGCCGAGGCCGACAGCGGCGCCACCGAGCGCAGCGCCGACAGCAATTCGTCGGGATAGCGTTCCACGGGTGCGACGCGGTGGCGGGCGAACAGGTCCGGAAACAGCCGCATCATGATTTCGCGGTTTTCCAGCATGTAGGACACGCCGGACGGCGTCCGCGCATTGTCCTCCAGCACGATGAAATTGTCGGCGTCGACCCGGACGATGTCGATCCCGGCGATGTGGACGTAGACGTCGTGCGGCACGTCCTGGCCGTTCATTTCCGGCCGGAACACCGGATTTTGGAAGATCAGGTCGTCGGGAATGATGTTGGCGCGCAGGATGTCGCGGCCGTGGTAGATGTCGCGCAGGAACATGTTCAGCGCGCGGACCCGCTGCTTCAGGCCCTTTTCCAACAGCGTCCATTCCTTGGCCGACATGATCCGCGGGATCACGTCGAACGGGATCAGCCGCTCCTGGGCTTCGGCGTCGCCATAGACCGCGAAGGTGATGCCGATCCGGCGGAACAGCAGTTCCGCTTCCTGGCGGCGATATTCGAGGGCGTCCGGCGGCGTCTCCTTGAGCCAGCGGGAGAGCTCCTGATAGGCCGGGCGGAGGTCGCCTCCGGGGCCGTTCATTTCGTCGAACGCAACTGCCATAAATTCTGAATATCCCCAAAGTCACACAGTGCATGACCTGAAGGGATGGTAGCAAGGGCCGGGCCAGCGCGATATGCATTGGCTTGCAGCATTTGGTATGGGTAGTCCGCCGCGCTGCCCTGAAAAAAGGCTGCCGGGTGCTTATTTCGGCAGCAAACCCCCGTGACTTCAATGCGTTGCTTGCGCAAGGTACGGGGACAGGTGGGGAGAAGTCATGAGCGAGATCGTTACGGCGGGTATTCTGGTCATTGGCGACGAGATCCTGTCCGGCCGGACCAAGGACAAGAACATCGGTTTCATCGCCGAATACCTGACCAATATCGGGATCGACCTCAAGGAGGTCCGCGTCGTCGCCGACGAGGAGACCGACATTGTCGATGCCCTGAACGCACTGCGGAATCGGTATACCTACGTCTTTACCACCGGCGGTATCGGCCCGACCCATGACGACATCACGGCCGACAGCGTCGCCAAGGCGTTCGGCGTCGGGATCGACCATCACCCGGAGGTCGTGGCGCGCTTCCGCGAACGCTGGACCGAGCAGGATCTGAACGAGGCGCGGCTGCGCATGGCACGCGTCCCCGACGGCGCCGAACTGATCCAGAGCGCGACCATCCTGGCGCCCGGCTTCAAGCTCGGCAATGTCATCGTGATGGCCGGCATCCCCTCGATCATGCAGGCGATGATGGACATCGTCGCGCCCAAGCTGAAATCGGGCGTGCGGATGCTGTCGGACACGGTCCGCGCCAATGCGCGGGAAGGCGACATCGGCGGGCCGCTGCGCGAGATCGCCAACGCCCATCCCGACACCATCATCGGCAGCTATCCGTTCATGGACGACGACAAGAAGCCGAACACCAACCTCGTCGTCCGCTCGCGCGATCCCGAAAAGCTCAACGCCGCGATGGCTGCGGTGAAGGAGATGCTGGCGGGGTTGAACGTCACCCGGTAGAGCCTTGGCGACGTGAATTAGCACAATACAGGAGTAGACAATGGCGGCGGATGCTCCGGAACTGAGCGCGCAGGAGCGGGCTGGTAAGGCATTTCCGGTTTCGTGGGACCAGTTTCACCGGGACTGCCGGGCGCTGACCTGGCGGCTCAACGAGGTCGGGCCGTTTCATGCCGTCATCGCGATTACCCGCGGCGGGCTGGTGCCGGCCGCGATCGTGGCCCGCGAACTCGGCGTGCGCGTCATCGATACCGTCTGCATCGCAAGCTACGACCACGACAAGCAGGGCGATCTGAAGGTGCTGAAGGGCATTTCCGCCGAAACCGCAAAGCTCGGCGGTGGCACCGGCAAGGGGCTGTTGATCGTCGATGATCTCGTCGATACCGGCAAGACCGGAAGGCTGGTCCGCGACATGATGCCGGACGCGCATTTCGCGACCGTCTACGCCAAGCCGAAGGGCAAGCCGCTGGTCGATACCTTCATCACCGAAGTGTCGCAGGATACCTGGATTTTCTTTCCCTGGGATACCGCGCTCTCGTTCCAGCCGCCGATCCGCGACGGCGCGGCGTGAAGTGACCACCGTCATTCCGGGATGGTCCGAAGGACCAGACCCGGAATCTCGAGATTCTCAGGTGCGCAACTGCGCACCTGAGTTCGATGCTTCGCATCGCCCCGGAATGACGGTAGAGAGAGCGTACGCGCCGATGCCCCTTCAAAACCGCGTCACGCCAACGGGCGACATCATCGCCACTTCGCATCGCGGCCTGTTCACCGGCAACCGCGGTATCATCCATGACCCCGCCACAAAGACCTTGCTCAGAAAACGCTGGTCGAGCCCGGCCTGGATCACCTGCCTCTGCGAATTCAAGGGCTGGCGGCGGCCGGTGATGGGCCGGCGAAGCTGGACCGAACTGTTCTTTCTCGACGAAGCCACCGCATTCGCAGCCGGCCATCGCCCGTGCTTCTTCTGCCGCCGCGACGACGCCACCCGCTTTCGCGCGGCGTGGGAGAAGGGCAATGGCGTGGCGGATGTTCGTGCGCGGGAAATGGACGCCGTGCTGCATCGCGAGCGGCTGGAGCGCGGGAAGAAGCGGTTGCATCCGTTGCCGATGCCGGTGGCGGAATTGCCTGATGGTGCGATGGTGCAGTCGGCGGAGGACAGTTTTTTGATCGTGCAGGGCAGGGCGCTGCAATGGTCGATGGCCGGCTATCGCGGGACGGGCGGCGCAATCGATAATGCGCTGCTGCTGACGGCGCCCTCGACGCTGCGCGCGCTGAGTGCTGGATATCGCCCGGTGTTGCATCCGAGTGCGAGTTGACGTGGCGATAGCTCTGTCGTTCGTCATGCCCGGGCTTGATCCGGGCATCCACGACTTTCTTTTTGGCGGAGATTAAGACGTGGATGGCCGGGACAAGCCCGGCCATGACGGCGGTTGGAGTTGTGTAACGTTCAGCCTAGCTTCTGCCGAGCCAGCCTCGCCCCCGCGCCAAGCGCGGCGAGCTTCGCTTCCGCGATATCCCGGCGCATCGGCGCCATGCCGCAATTGGTCGTGGCGACGATGTTGCTCAGCGGCACGAATTTCGACACCGCCTCGATCACCTTCACGACGTCTTCGGCCGTCTCGACCGTATCGCTGGCGACGTCGATCACGCCGGCCTGGACGACCTTGCCGGGGAGCAGCGCCAGCAGATCCAGCGGCACCTTCGAATTGCGGCACTCGATCGCAACCTGCTGGATCGGGCTTTTAGCGATCGCCGGGAAGATATCCTCGTACTGCCGCCACTCGCTGCCCAGCGTCTGCTTCCAGTCGGTATTGGCCTTGATGCCGTAACCGTAGCAGATGTGCACGGCGGTGGTGCAGGTCAGGCCTTCGGCGGCGCGCTCCAGCGCCTTGATGCCCCAGTCGGAGACCTCGTCCATGAAGACGTTGAAGGCGGGTTCGTCGAACTGGATCACATCGACGCCGTCGGCCTGCAAGGCCTTGGCTTCGGCGTTGAGCAGTTCGGCGAAGGCGAACGCCATCTTGACCTTGTCGCCGTAATATTTGTCGGCGACGGTGTCGGCGATGGTCATCGGGCCGGGCAGGGTGAACTTCAGCTTGCGGGTGGTGTGGGTGCGGGCGACGCGGGCTTCATCGGCATGGACGCGGCCTTTGAGCGTCAGCGGCGCGACCACCTGCGGCACCATCGCCTTGTAGCGATCATTGCGAATGCCCATTTCGACCTTGTGGGCGAAGTCGATGCCGTCGACCTTCTCCAGGAAGCCATGGACGAAATGCTGGCGGGCCTGCTCGCCCTCGGTGACGATATCGACGCCGGCATCTTCCTGCAGCTTCACCGCCAGCATGGTGGCGTCGCGCTTGGCGCGGGTCAGTTCGTCGCCCTTCGACTTCCAGGGCGCCCACAGCATGTTGGGTTCGGCCAGCCATTCCGGCTTCGGCAAAGAGCCTGCGATGGTGGTTGGAAACAGCATGAGGGCCTCCCGTCGGTTCTGATTGAGCGCCTGTCTGCCATGTCTTATGATCGAGGTACAGAACAACAAAAGTCGCCCATCGCGGGAAATATTCCCGTATCGGCAGCTAGGGGAGCCATGATCGACCTGCACTACGCGCCGACGCCCAACGGCTGGAAAATCTCGATCATGCTGGAGGAACTCGGGCTTCCCTATCAGGTCATCCCCGTCAACATCCGGGCCGGCGAGCAGTTCAGGCCGGAATTTCTGGCGATCAGCCCGAACAACCGTATTCCGGCCATCGTGGACCGCGCGCCGGCCGATGGCGGCGAGCCATTCTCGGTGTTCGAGACCGGGGCGATCCTGATCTACCTCGCCGACAAGACCGGGCGCTTCCTGCCGAAGGAAACCCGGGCCCGGTCTCGCGTCATGGAGTGGCTGATGTGGCAGACGAGTGGGCTGGGGCCCATGCTCGGCCAGCACGGCCATTTCGCGCTCTATGCGGCGGAGAAGATTCCGTACGCCATCGAACGCTACCGCGACGAGGCGGCGCGGCTTTACCGCGTGCTCGATACCCAACTGGGCAAGACCGGCGCCTATGTCGCCGGCGACTATTCGATCGCCGACATTGCCTGCTTCCCCTGGACCATGACCCACAAGGCGCAGGGCTTTACATTCGACGATTATCCGAACGTCAAGCGCTGGTACGCCGAAGTCCGCGCCCGGCCGCAGGTGCAGGCCGGGCTCGCGATTGGCAAATTCGTCAAGGAGCCGTTCGACGAGGAGGCGCGGCGGAACATGTTCGGGCAGAAAGCGAAGGAGATGGCGGGGAGAAAGTGACGCCCCCAGCGCCGTCATTGCGAGCGAAGCGAAGCAATCCATGGCGCCGCAAAGCAAGTCTGGATTGCTTCGTCGCTTCGCTCCTCGCAATGACGATTCGATAGACTGAAAATCGGACGACAAAGGAAAAACCCATGATCGAATTCTTCTTCGACTGTTCCAGTCCCTGGACCTATCTCGCCTTTCACAACATCCAGCCGCTCGCCAAGGAACTCGGTGTCGATATCTCCTGGCGCCCGATCCTGGTCGGCGGCATCTTCAATACTGTAAACCCCAGCGTTTACGCCTCGCGCGAGACGCCGGTGCCGCTCAAAGCGCGCTACATGAAAAAGGATCTCGCAGACTGGGCGCGGTCGGCGGGGCTAGCGATCAAGATGCCGCCGACGGTGTTTCCGGTGAACAGCGTCAAGGCGATGCGCGGCTGTATCTGGCTGGGCAAGGATATGGTCCCGTTCGCCACTGCGGTGTTCGAGGCCTATTGGGGGAGCGACAAGGATATCTCGCAGGACTCGGTACTGACGGAAGTCTGCAAGAAGGCCGGCGTCGATCACGTCAAGTTCTTCGAGGGCATCGGCCAGCAGTCGATCAAGGACCAGCTCAAGGCCAACACGGACGAGGTGATGGCGCGCGGCGGCTTCGGTTCGCCGACGATCTTTGTCGGCAAGACCGACATGTATTTCGGCAACGACCGGATGCCGTTAATCCGCGAGGCGCTGGAGCGCCTGAAGGCGCGGGCCGCCTGATGCCGAAGGCTGTCGTCTGCCGCGAACTCGGCCCGCCCGAGCGCCTGCGCCTCGAAACGTTTGACACAGCACCGCTTGCCCCCGGGCAGGTGCGCGTCGCCATCCGCGCCGCCGGAATCAATTTTCCCGATATTTTGATGGCGGCGGGCGAATATCAGCTCAAGCCGCCGCTGCCGTTCACGCCGGGCGTCGAAGCCGCCGGAGACGTGGTCGAGGTCAACGCAGCCGAGGGTGTCGCTGTTGGTGACCGCGTGATCGTCAAGATGCGGCACGGCGCCTATTGCGATGAAGCCGTCGCCACGCCCTCGCAGCTCGTGAAACTGCCGTCGACGTTCGACTATGCCGAAGGCGCGACGTTTCTGGCCGGCCATGGCACCGCCTATCACGCGCTGATCGATCGCGGCCGGCTTGAGCCCGGCGAAGTGTTGCTGGTGCACGGCGCCGGCGGCGGCGTCGGGCTCGCCGCCGTCGAGATCGGCAAGATGCTGGGTGCGACCGTGATCGCAACCGCTTCGAGTGACGAGAAGCTGGCGATCGCGAAGGCAAGGGGCGCCGATCATCTCATCCGCTATGACCAGGAGCCGTTTCGCGACGCCGTCAAGCGCATCACCGACGGGCAGGGTGCGGACGTGGTGTTCGATCCCGTCGGCGGCGAGGTGTTCGAGAACTCGATGCGCTGCATCAACTGGGGCGCACGGTTGCTGATCATCGGCTTTACCGGCGGCATCGGGCTCGCGAAGACCAATCTTCTGATGATCAAGGGCGCCAGCGTGCTCGGTGTCCGCGCCGGCGAAGCGGTGCGGAAAAATCCCGCACTCGGCGAGGTCAGGATCAAGACGCTGACGGAATGGGCGGAAGCCGGAAAGATCCGCCCCAACGTCTCGCACCGGCTGCCGCTGGAAGACTATGCCAAGGCGATGCGGCTGTTGATCGATCGCAAGGCCATCGGGCGGGTGGCGCTGACGATGGGGTGATGCCGTAGGGTGGGCAAAGGAGCGTCAGCGACGTGCCCACCATCTCGCCGCTCGCTCGGTGATGGACGGTGGCCACGCTTCGCTTTGCCCACCCTACGGCTCTATTGGGTTTCGCGGCGGAGCCACTCCCTAACCGCGTCACCCATGGTCTTGTTCTTCCCGGTTTTTAGCCACGCCATGAATGAGCGATCAAACTTGAAGTGATCGCCGCATTCTGACTTGAAGAAACGCCGCACATTCTGGGTATTCCGATAGGCCGTTGTGATAGGCGTTTTCCGGGTAATTGGATCAGAGTGCCAATCGAACGTCTTCAATTTTTCCTCCCACCTATTTGGTCGCATCAAACTTGGCATCCCGCAAAAACGCAATCGTCTGCGCGATCGCAATTGAATTCCGCGGCAGCCATGGATGCGAGGTACGGATCACGATGTGATCCGCCATCCCGTCGAGTTTGGTGTTGGTCACCGACACCCGTCCGTCGTGGGGCTTCGGCAAAAACCTTGATGCGATCGGATAGATCGACCGGTTTCCGGCGATGATGCCGACTGGATAATCGACCGGCGGAAACAGCGCTTCGATTGCAGCATCCCGCTGGGTGCCGAGTTGCTGCCCCGCCGGTCCGAAAAAAGCGCGGTAGACTCCAATGTTCTTCAGCCGGTCGACGATTTCGCTGCCGCTATTCGGCGTGCCCAGCATCACGACGCGGCCGAGGTGTTTGGGCC
>Ga0307499_10000415_pt1 | contig 15295 bp, 14 predicted proteins | sample 13_S_MG_FD_201363 | JGI IMG/M metagenome (GOLD analysis project Ga0307499, IMG submission 201363) | Soil microbial communities from Populus trichocarpa stands in riparian zone in the Pacific Northwest, United States - 13_S | ecosystem: Environmental > Terrestrial > Soil > Riparian zone > Trees... | reverse complement strand
CCACACCTGACCGGCCACCCGCTCCTGACCCCCGGGTTCGCTAAGCGACCCGCGTCCAACCCAGCCCCAGCCCCGGCCCCGGCCTGGCCAGGCCCGGCCTGGCTTGACCCGGCCGGCCGGCCCGGGCTCGGCTCACCCCGGCTCGGCCGACCCCGGCTCGGCTCGGCCGGCTGGCCCGGACTCGGCTGGGCCGGGCCGGGCCCTCCCCGGCTCGGCCGACCCCGGCTTGGCCCGGCCGGCCGGCTGGCCCGGCCGGCTGGCCCGGCCGGCTGGCCCGGCCGGCTGGCCCGGCCGGCTGGCCCGGCCGGCTGGCCCGGCTCGGCCGGGCCGGGCCCTCCGAGGTTCGGGTGGACCCGGCCCGTGGCGACCCGGCGGGCAGCCGCTTAGCCGGCGCGGCGGATCGGGGTGCTGACTACGTGCGCCGGCACCCGGCCGGTGGCTGTCCGGCCGGCGGCGGCAGCGGCGTAGTCGCGGGCGACCCGGACCAGCTCGAGCAGGCCACCGGCGTACTCCATCGCCTCGGCGTGCCCCTCGTTGAACGGCGGCTGGAAGCCGACGGCGTCCCATTCCTGGGCGGCCGGATCCCAGAGATCGTTACCGATCTCGAAGTCCCAGGCGAAGATGCCGTTGTCGTAGTAGAGCTGGTCGGCGGAGTTGCCGGCCGCGGAGTAGAGCACGTCGGCGACCGGGCCGGTCCGCGACGGCCAGGTCACCGTGCCGCGCTCGCCGCTGATCGCGCCGACGATCCGCCGGGCGCTGGCCAGGAACAGCGTGGACTCATCGATGGTCGGCCGGGGCAGGGTGATCCGGCCAGGCACCCGGTACGCGCCGGGCGGCCACATGAAGTACCCGCCGTAGCTGTGCACGTTCATCCCGAACTGGATGTTCGGGTGCGCGTCGGCCAGCGCGATCACGTTGCGGCTCTCCGACTCGGACAGCTCGCCGGGCCCGGCGGCGGTCCCGCTCAGACAGTCGGTACTGGCGCCGACGTAGCCATCGGTGAGCGAGCCGACCGCGTAGTTGCGGTTCACGTCCACGCCCCAGTTGTTGCGGAACCGCGGATCGCGGGCGGCGCCGGTGCAGAACGCGTCCATGTTCTTGCGCTGGAAGTTGGCGTCGTAGAAGGAGTAGTTGGCGCCGTCCGGGTTCACCGTCGGGATGACGAAGACCTCGACGTTGTTCAGCAGGTCGCGGGTGGCCGGGTCGGTGCGGTAGTTGGCCAGCAGCCGCTCGGCGAACTCCAGCGTCACCATCGGCGTTGCCCACTCCCGGGCGTGCTCCTGCGAGTAGGCCAGCACGCCGATCCGGGAGCCGTCCCGGTGCGCGCCGATCCGCAGCGCCTGCACCGTCCACGGGCCGTGCGGTACACCGGCCGGCGCCTTCAACCCGTCGCTGAGCGCGGTCGGGCCGGCGACCGGCATCGCCAGCCCGGCCGACCCGGACTCCACGTAGGCCCGGAACTGCTGGGGGAACCGCGCCGGGATGAACGCCGCCACGTCGTCGGTGGTGCTGCTGACCGCGCCGGTGGCGTCGGTGCCGAGGCTGACGGTGAGCACCCGGTCGCGGAACCGCGCGGCCAGCGGCTGGCCGGCCGCACCCGGGTCGACCGTGCGCACCTGCACGCCGTTCATCCCCTGGTCGCCGAACTTGACCGACTCGACCACCAGGGCCGCGACCGCCGGATCACCCAGGTACGCCGCCGCGGTACGCCGGTAGCCCTGGGTCTTGTTCGGCAGGTCGATCACGTCGACCAGGCCGCGGTACTGCCGGCCCAGCCGGGCGACCCGCGCCTTGATGTCGATCGGGGCGAGGTACGCGTCGATGAAGTCGCGCTGGTAGCCCTGCGGCGTCGGCGGGGCGGCGGCGTTCGGCCAGGTGGCCGGCGCCGCTGCCTTGCTGCCGCCGAGGCTGGACACCGCGGTGACCTGTACCGGCCGCGCCGGCAGCGGCTGCGGCTGGGCGAAGTGGAACTGGTACTCGCCGGCGTCCACGAACCGCTGCAGCGGGAACGAGCCGGTGACCCCGTCCGCGGTCCGCCAGGTGACGGTGATCTCCACGTCCGGGTCGTCGGTGGCGGTGGTGGCGACCTCGGTCTGGACGAACGTCTGCCCCTTGCTGGTCCACCACAACGCCTGCAGGAAGTGCAGCGTGTCGGTCGCCGCCGCGGCGCCGGCCACCCGCGGGGTGCGGCCCGCGCTGGTCCGCGCCGCGGCCGCCTTGACGCTGGCGGCATAGCGGGCCGCCCCATCGCCGGCCCGCTGCACCAGCTGCACCGCCCGCGCCCCCTGGCTGACCAGCCCGGACAGCTCCGCCCCGGTCAGCACCAGGTCGACCAGCACCCCGCTGCCGTCCACGCTCGGCCCAGCCGCGACGTCAGCCCCGGCCGCGACGAGCCGGTCGAGCATCCCCCGATCCGGCAATCGCACCCGGACCAGCCCGGTCTCCCCCGCCCCCAGACTCGGCACCGGCTTCGCCTGCACGCCGCCACTCGGACCAGCCGGCGCGGCGGCCGCTGGCGTAGCCGACAGCCCGGCAACCGCCAGGAGCCCGGACATGATCGCGATCGCCCACCGTCGCCTCAATGTCATATTCTGCCGCATTCCTGACGCCTCTCGGGTGAACGCCGCTGATACGTTCACCGCAGTACCTGTTACGCCTCATGTCAAGCCCTTGACCGTTTCGCGTCAGCGCCCGACACACCCGCCACCAGCTCAGCGGTGCTCGCTCCAGTACCGCTGCAGCCGCCCGATCGCCTCGTCCCGACTCAGCGCCGCGACCTCCGCCTCCGCCAGACCGACCCGCACGATCAGCAGGTGCACAACCTCAGCCGGCAGCGCCTCCGCTGGCAGCTCCGGCCGCCCACGGCTCGGCCGTACGCCCTTGCGGACGCAGTCCCAGAAGTCCGACTCTGGCACCTGCAGCTGATCGCGAAGAATGTGGTTCCAGATACCCGGCCCGTAACCGGAACGGTCTGGTGGATGCGAGATCCGGGTACGCAGGATGCCGCCGTCAGGCAGGTCGAACTCGTAGGTCACGTGGTGGGTGCCGGCGCGGCCCCAGGCGTCCCGCACCCTGCGCCAGCCCTCGGCACGACAGAAGTTCTCGTGGTCTGACGGGTCGGTTGGGGCCAGCTCGCGGCCCTGACCCGACGAGCCAGTCACGTAACTGGTGGTCGTCGCTGAGGCTGATCAACTGCACCAGACCCCAGTTGTCGCGGTGGTTGGGGGCCTCGAGCAGGCGCTCCTGCCAGTCGTCGGCGTACTCACGTAACGCGTCGATCATCTGGTCAACCGCCTCGTCGAACGTCCCCCCGTCCGACGCGACCGGCAATCCGGGGATGAAGACCGACCATCCCCCGCCCTCGGAAACGACCTGTGCCCCGGACGGTGCCAGCGTCGCGAGAGAACGCCGAAGCCGCTCGACATCGACAACGGCCGTTCGAGCACCATCCCGGCGAAGCGTCGCCACCTTGCCGCGCTCGGCGGCGTCCAGCAGTTGCTTGAAGTGCGCGCGGGCCTCCGTGTAGCTGTCGTAATGCAAGATCGTCATCGTCAAACCCCTCCGCTGCCTGACGCCAGCATCAGAGCAGTCGCACGTACGTCGAGTACTTGACGTACGTGTGGGGTTCGCTCAGACATGGACGACGGCGACGCGTTGGGATTTGGTGCGGGCGGGTTCTTCGACCAGGCGGTTGAGGTCGTCGGGGTCGCTGGTGAGGAGCACTACCGGGCGCACCTGGTCGAGGGCGGTCGCCGCGACAATGGCGTCGATAGCGCACTCGTGGCCGGACATCCCCGCCGCGCCGAGCAGCTCGCCCGCGGTGCGGGCCAGTTCCGGCGTGACCGGCAGCACGGTGACCCGGGACAGCACCCGGTGCACGGCTGCGTCACGGGCTCCGCCACGGAGCACCTCGGCCAGCGTGATCGCGCTGACGGTGACCTCGGCGCGGCGGCGGTGCGCCGTCTCCAGGTACGCCTGCGCCCGGGCATCACCGGCGGCGAGCTTGCACAAGCCCTCACTGTCCAGGACAAGCGCGCCGCCGGACGTCACTCCGCGTCCGGCCATGCCGCGCTCGCCTCGGCCAGCAACTCGTCCGAGACAGGGCCGTGCTCCGCCTCGAGCAACGCGGCCAGCTCGCCCACCAGATCCAGCTTCAACTGCATGGCAACCGCCTCAGAAACGTAGCGACTGAACCCACCCTTGCCGACGCGCTGCTGCACCGCGGCGGTGAGGTCATCCGGCATCGACACGCTGACCTTGCGCGCCCGCCCGGTGGGCGGTGGCTCGTCGCCGTGCGCCGCGCTCGCGGCAAGGATCGCCTCAGCGCACTCCACTACGCTCCGACTGAGCATGGCGGCCAGCGCCTCGACCGAGTGGCTGTGCCCCTCGAGCAGCACGACTATCTGGTCGGCGAGCCCGCGCGGACCCCAGCTCACATCGAGCACCGGCAGTTTGGCGTCCGGCTCCATGGTCGGCGGTGATTCCATGACCGGAGCCGGTGGTGACTCCGGCTCAACCGGCGGGGGCGGCTTGATCTGCGTCGTCTTACTCACGGGAGATATGCTACCGCAGGTAGCAACTTCTCGTCGAGACGCTCTTGGGCACCCGGACGGGGCGGCCGGCCCCCCGGGGGGGCGGCCCGGCCGGGGGGTGGTCTAGCTGCAGCCGGAGGTGCTGCCGCAGCCCTCGCAGACGTAGCAGGAGCCGGCGGGGCGCATCTTGGTGCCGCAGGTGAAGCAGAGCGGAGCGTCGGCCGAGGTGCCCTGCTGCAGTTCGAGCAGTTCGGTGGACGAGCCGACGGTCGGCGGGGCCGGCTTGGCCACGGCGACGTCCACAATGGACGCCTCGGTACCGGCGGCCGGCTTCTGCTTCTCCGCCGAGTGCTTCTCCACCGGGGCGGACGAGCGCATCGCCTCGACCTCCGCCTCGAGTTCCTCTGTGGACTCCGAGTCGGAGCGCTCGGCGCCGTAGGAATCGGCCACCGTGACGGACCGCTCGGCCGCGGTGAAGATGCCGAGATCGGCGCGCTTCTCGTACGGCAGGTAGTCCAGCGCCAGCCGGCGGAACAGGTAGTCCATCACGGATGAGGCGATCCGGATGTCCGGGTCGTCGGTCATCCCGGCCGGGTCGAACCGCATGTTGACGAACTTCGAAACGTACGTCTCCAGCGGCACGCCGTACTGCAGCGCTATCGAGATCGCGATCGAGAAGGCGTCCATCACGCCGGCCAGCGTGGAACCCTGCTTGGACATCTTCACGAACAGCTCACCCAGGCCGTCGTCCGGGTAGGAGGACGAGGTCGCGTAACCCTCGGCCCCGCTGACCGAGAACGAGACCGTCTGGGACGGGCGCTTCTTCGGCAGCCGCTTGCGGGTCGGCCGGTACTCGATCACCGGCGCTGGCTTGTCCACTGTGGACTTCTTGTCCCTGGCGTCGGACAGCGGCTGACCGACCTTGCAGTTGTCCCGGTAGATCGCCAGCGCCTTGAGGCCGAGCCGCCAGCCGTCGAAGTAGATCCGCTCGACCTCCTCGACGGTGGTCGACTCCGGCATGTTCACCGTCTTGCTGATCGCGCCGGACAGGAACGGCTGGGTCGCGGCCATCATCCGCACGTGCCCCATCGGCTGGATCGACCGCTTGCCCATCGCGCAGTCGAAGACGCTGTAGTGCTCCTCACGCAGACCGGGCGCGCCGATCACGTGCCCGTGCTCGGCGATGAACTCGAGGATCGCCTCGACCTGCTCCTCCTGGTAACCCAGCATCCGCAGCGCCCGCGGCACGGTCTGGTTCACGATCTGCATCGACCCGCCACCGACCAGCTTCTTGAACTTCACCAGCGAGAAGTCCGGCTCGATCCCGGTGGTGTCGCAGTCCATCATGAAACCGATGGTGTTGTGACTGACGAAACCGCCGGCCACGTAGGTCACGTTCGACGGCACCGACAGGTCGTAGGTCGGTTGTACGCCGCCGTCCTCGTTGGAGGCGACCTGTTCGAAGAGGTAGCCGAGCGCCACCCCGAGCCGGGCGTCGCCGGTCTGCTGGAACACCTCCCCGACGTAGTGCTGATTGCGCAGCCGGACCTGGTACTGCGGACCACCCCAGCCACTCGTGGTTGTCCGCGTGGTGGTGGCGAATCCCAGGCTGAGCAGCATCGTCCGGACCTCGCCCGCGAAGGTCTCCGATGCGGTCGAGACCGACGGCACTCCCTCCGACACGGTGCCGTCCGCCTCGAAGAGGCCGCGCAGGAACGCGGCATAGATCGCGGGATCGTTGGTCTCCAGGATCGCCGACGGGATCCGCGGCGACCAGCCTTTCCCGGCGTGCTCGCGGTGTGGCAGGAGCTTGGCCAGACCGGCCGCCTGCCACCAGCGCGCAATGCGCACCGAGGTGACCGTGACCTCCCAGTAGCCGGTCCGCTTGGAGATCACCGGCTCGATACCGAACAGGCCCTTGCTGAGCACCTGCAGCCGCTCCATGACGTCGAAGTCGGCGTCGGCGACGCAGAACCGGATCCCCTTGCCGTGCAGGCTTCCGTCGCCCATGAAATAGCCGGCCAACTCGGCCAGGTCGGCGTCGACCACGTCCGGCACCCGCACGTCGTGGTCACCGGTGTAATAGGCCTGGTCCAGGACCGGTAGCGGCACCGCCCGCGGTAGGCCGACCAGTGTGCCCAACTGGATCGGAGTGACGTCACCGGGCTGCACGTCGGCCATCCGCTTCCAGACCCACTCACCGTTGGCCGGATCGACAACCTTGATGCGGTGGGCAAGTGTGCCCTGGATCCGGTAGCCACCGGCGGTGACGATCCGCCGCGTCGGCTCCTCGCCGTTGACGAAGAACTTCGTCGCCGGCCGCGGACCTTCGTCCGTGGAGACGGTCAGCTGCAGATCCTGCCACTGGTCACCGTATTCCTCGCCGAGCTCACCGAGGCGAACCAGGCCGCGGTCGGTGGTGATGAGTGTGTCGGCGACGAGGCACCCGGTCGGAGCGAGCAAACTTGCTTGGGCATTTCGCCAACCGTTTTGGGCACCGATGCGGAGGCATTCCTGCCATTCGGTGGTGGCGGCGCGGAGGATGCGGGCGTCGTCGGCGCCGACCGGGCGGACCGCGTCGTTCGCCGCGGCGTGCTTGCGCATCACCCGCTGGTGCGCGGCCGCGTTGCGGGCGTAGCCGTCGTAGGTGCCGACCACACCGGCCAGCTCCGCGGAGCGGCGGTACGCCGCGCCGGTCATCAGCGAGGTGATCGCCGCCGCCAGGGCCCGGCCGCCGTCCGAGTCGTACGCGTGCCCGGTCGCCATCAGCAGCGCGCCGAGATTCGCGTACCCGATCCCGAGCTGCCGGTACGCCCGGCTGATCTCGGTGATCTTCTCGGTCGGGAAGTCGGCGAAGCTGATCGAGATGTCCATCGCCGTGATGATCAGCTCGACCGCCTTGACGAACCGGCCGCTGTCGAACGCCCCGTCCGCGCCGAGGAATTTCAGCAGGTTGAGCGACGCCAGGTTGCACGATGAATTGTCCAGCGACATGTATTCGCTGCACGGGTTGCTGGCGGTGATGCGGCCGGTCTCCGGGTTGGTGTGCCAGTCGTTGATCGTGTCGTCGTACTGGATGCCCGGGTCGGCGCAGTCCCAGGCGGCTTGCGCCATCTTCCGGAACAGGGTCTTGGCGTCGATGGTGTCGATCACCTCGCCGGTCTGCCGGGCGCGCAGGCCGAATTCCTGGCCGGACTCGACCGCCTGCATGAACTCGTCGGTCACCCGGACCGAGTTGTTCGCGTTCTGGTACTGGACGCTGGTGATGTCCTTGCCGCCGAGATCCATGTCGAACCCGGCGTCGCGGAGGATGCGGATCTTCTCCTCCTCGCGCGCCTTGGTCTCGACGAACTCCTCCACGTCCGGGTGATCGACGTCGAGGACGACCATCTTCGCGGCCCGCCGGGTCGCCCCGCCCGACTTGATCGTCCCGGCGCTGGCGTCCGCCCCGCGCATGAAGCTGACCGGCCCGGACGCGGTGCCGCCGGACGAGAGCAGTTCCTTCGACGACCGGATCCGGCTCAGGTTGAGCCCCGCCCCGGAGCCGCCCTTGAAGATGAGCCCCTCTTCCCGGTACCAGTTCAGAATCGAGTCCATCGTGTCGTCGACGGCGAGAATGAAACAGGCCGAGACCTGCTGTGGGGACGAGGTGCCGACGTTGAACCAGACCGGGCTGTTGAAGCTGAAGACCTGGTGCAGGAGCATCCAGGTGAGCTCGTCGGCGAAGACCTCGGCATCGCCGGCGGCGGCGAAATAGCCGTAGCGTTCGCCGGCGGCCCGGTAGGCGTGCACGACGCGGTCGATGAGCTGGCGCAGGCTGGATTCGCGCTGCGGGGTGCCGGCGGCGCCGCGGAAGTACTTACTGGTGACGATGTTGGTGGCGTTGATGCTCCAGAAGTCGGGGAACTCGACGCCACGCTGCTCGAAGTTGACCGAGCCGTCCCGCCAGTTCGTCATCACGACGTCCCGGCGCTCCCAGTTGACCTCGTCGTACGGATGGACACCCTCGGTCGTGTAGACCCGAGCGACCTGCAGGCCGCTACCCCGGTGCACCGGGGTAACTGTGTCACCGGCCGCCTGGGCGTCGACGGTCTCCGTCATGCGATCGTCCCTCTCGCTCTCGTCCCTCGTGATGACCCGCGCAGCCCCCGTGGCTGGCGCGGGTGGTGCCGCCCTGCTCGGTGTCTCGTTGTCGCCGCCCGGCCCGGCTGACCGGCCCGACCCGGCCGGCTCCGGCGCGACCGGCTCGGCTGGCCGGTCGGTTCGGGCCGGCCGGGACTGGCCCGCTGCGCGGTGCCGGTCGGTATTGCGGTGCTGGTCGGTATTGCGACGCCGGCCGGTACCGCGGGCCCGGCGACCCGCGCGACCGGACCGGCCGCCGGGGCCGCCGGTCACGGTGACGGCTGCAGTTGCCGCTCGACCACCGGCCGGATCGCCACCCGCGCCGGCGGCGTGATCGCCGGCCCGACCGGCGGTGCCGGCGGGTCGGTGGCACCGGTGCCGTGCGTACGCAGTGCCTTGATCTCGTCCTCGAAGTCCTCGATGGACTCGAACGAGCGGTACACGCTGGCGAACCGGAGATAGGCGACCTTGTCCAGGTCGCGCAGCGGCCCGAGGATCGCCAGCCCCACCTCGTGGCTGGGCACCTCGGCGCAGCCGGTGGCCCGGACCGCCTCCTCCACCGTCTGCGCCAACTGGGCCAGGTCGTCCTCGCCGACGGGCCGGCCCTGGCAGGCCCGGCGTACCCCAGAGATGACCTTGCCCCGGCTGAACGGTTCGGTGACCCCGCTGCGCTTGATCACCGCGAGCGTGGCCTCCTCCACGGTGGTGAAGCGGCGACCACAGTCCTGGCAGGACCGCCGGCGCCGGATGACCTGACCCTCGTCGACCTCGCGCGAGTCGACCACCCGCGAATCGGAATGCCGGCAGTACGGGCACCGCATGTCCTGCCCCGCCCCTCGCTCATGCCACAGAGCCCGCCCGGAGGGCCGGCTGCTGTGGATGGAGTTGGGGAAGACCTGTGAGTCACCCTGGGGATGACCTGTGGACAACGACCCCAACCTGTGGACAACTTACATCGCTGTAACTACTAGATGTAGGGGTCCGACGGTATGCCGGGGGATCCGCCAGCGCAAGTTCCGCGCCGCGTGTCGAGCCCCGGGACGGGCCGCTCCCCTACCGGCCGCGGGTCGCGGCCGGTAGGCGACAAACGGTGGGTATCGGGCCGGATGCGGTGGGTCAGCCGGCGCGGATGGTGAGCCGCTGGCCGACCTCCAGGTCGGCACTGGAGAGCGAGTTGAGCCGGCGCAGGTCGGCGACGACGAGCCGGGTGTCTCGGTCGGGAGCGACCCGGCGGGCGATGCTCCACAGCGTGTCGCCCGGCTGCACCACGACCACGGCGGGCGCACTGGCCGGGACGGCCGTGGGCGACCGAAGGTGCGCGACCGCGGGCGCGACCACCGTCAGCAGGCTGGCCAGGGCGACCACGGCGAGCGCGACCAGCACCAGCCGGCCACGGCGGGTCAGCCGGACCTGGCCGGGCCGGGCCGGCGGCGCCTGGACCCGCGGGCGTGGGGGCGCCCACTCCGAAGCGACCGGAACCAGGACGGCCGGGCGCGCCGAGGGAAGCCCGACCAGGTGCGCCGGCTCGGCCGGCGCCGCCGCACCGGCGACGACCGTGAGCTCCGGCCGGCCGGCGACCGCCGGACCACCGGCCGGCGCCGGGCCGGGCCGGGCGGCGATGGCCGGACCGGCCGCCCGGGCCGGCGCGGGGGCAGCCGGCTGCCGGGCGGCCAGCACATCGGCACCGCTGCGTGGCCGGCGGGTCGGTGGCCTCGCCGGCCGGCGTGGCGGCACGTCCTGCCCGTTCCGGGGGCGGGGGAAGGGGATGACCGAGGCGCGGTCACGCCGCCGGCGGGACGGCAGATCGACGATCGGCAGATCGGGCGCGACGGACACTGGGTATCAACTCCTCGAACAGAAGTTCGATCGAACGTCTGAGCGATGTCTACCAGCGGGGTACGACAAAATCGAGAGAGCCCGGCGTGTCGTTCGAACAAATGTTTGGGAAGTGTCAGTCCCTCGGGCTAGCGTTCGATCATGGCAAGGGGACGAGGAGGGATCGTGGCGGCACGATCGGGCGGAACACGGGACGACAGCGGCCAGCCGACGGCAGAGGTGGTCAGCGGCGGGCCGGCCGGCCCTGAACCGGGCGCGCCCGGCGCTGCCGTGCCGCCAGCTGCCGCGGCCGGCGCCTCGGCCAGCCCGGCCGGCGCGGCCGGCGCGGCCAGGGCCGCCAGCCCGGCCGGGGCGCCCACCCCGGCTGAGGCGGCTACCTCGGCTGGGGCGGCCAGCCCGGCTGAGGCACCCAGCCCGGCCAGCCCGACGGGGCGAGCGCGGCGGGCGGGCCGGCCACGGGCCGACGCGGCCGACGAGACCGGCGTGGTGCGCGACTTCCCGGACAATCCGGTTGACGGCAGCGGGCTGACCGCGCGGCAGCGCCGGGTGCTGGAGGTGATCCGTGACTCGGTCGAGCGCCGCGGCTATCCGCCGAGCGTCCGCGAGATCGGCCAGGCGGTCGGGCTGACGTCCACCTCCAGCGTGTCGCACCAGCTCACCACGCTGGAGCGCAAGGGTTTCCTGCGCCGCGACCCGAACCGGCCGCGTGCGGTCGACGTCCGGCCGCCGGAGCCGGCGCCGCTGCCCGGTGCGGTCCGCCCGGCGGACGCGGGCCGCGGCGCCGGCCGGGGCACGGTCGAGGACGAGGCGGCCGAGCGGTTCGCCCACCCACAGCCGGCGTACGTGCCGGTGGTCGGGCGGATCGCCGCCGGTGGCCCGGTGCTGGCCGAGCAGTACATCGAGGATGTTTTCCCGCTCCCCCGCGAACTGGTCGGCACCGGCACGCTGTTCCTGCTCCGCGTGGTCGGCGACTCGATGATCGACGCGGCCATCGCGGACGGCGACTGGGTGGTGGTCCGGCAGCAGCAGGTGGCCGAGAACGGGGAGATCATCGCGGCGCTGATCGACGGCGAGGCGACCGTGAAGACCTACCGCAAGCGCGACGGGCACGTCTGGCTGCTGCCCCACAACCCGGCATACGCGCCGATCCCGGGCGACGAGGCGACGATCCTGGGTCGGGTGGTGACCGTCCTGCGGAAGATGTAGGCCGGCTACCGGCGGCGGCCGGCGCGCAGCCGGCTGCCGAGCCAGATCAGACCGGTGGCCAGCACGGCGGCGATCAGCAGGTTGCGGGCACCGGAGCCGGATCCGTTCGAGTCGCCGGCCCGCTCGGCGGCGGCGCTGGTCGACGATGGGCCCGCTGATGCGGCACCGGTGGCCGAGCCGCTGGCCGGCGCGGCGGTGGTTGCCGGTGGGTCGCCGAGCGGGATCGAGTCGATCGGGGCCGGGTCGATCTCGGTGCTGGTCAGCAGCGAGCGGCCGTCCGGGGCGAAGGTGACCGCCTCGCCCTGCCTGGTGGCCGGCAGCGGGATGCGCCGTTCCGGGTCCGCCCGCAGCGCGGCGGCGATGTCACCGTTCGGGATCGTCCACAGGTAGGCGTCGGTGTAGGTGCGGATCACCAGCCGGCTGCCGTCCGGGGCGACCGCGCCGCCGGTGGCCAGTACCTGGGAGGCGATCCCGACCGGCCCGCCGGAGGTGCCGGTCGGTCCGAAGGTGAGCGTGCCGACCTTGCGCAGTGGTGTGGCCCGAGTGGTGGACGGCGACCCGTCCGGGGTGTACACGCCGGACCGCAGCGGTTCCTTGGTGACGATGTACGGCCGACCGCGGCCGTCCACCAGCAGCGTTTCGGCGTCGTGCGGGCCGTCCGGATAGCGGAACCGGAACAGCGTGACCTCGCCGCCCTCGGTCAACAGCTCCAGCGCGACCGTACTGCGATTCGTGTCGTTGTCGCCGATATCGGCCAGCCAGAGCGTGCCATCGGCGGTGCGGGCCAGATCCTCCACGTCGTACGGGTCGGTCGGGTTGGAGATCACCCGGCGCACCCGGCAGCCCCGGTCCAGCACGAAGACCTGCAGGCGCGAGCCGCCGTCGTTGATCGTGTAGAGCTGGTCGCCGGCCGCGGCCAGCCCGCTCGACTCGTCGATCCGCGGGTCGGTGATCGAGCACAGCCGGGCCGCCCCGGCCGGCGCCGCGTCAGCCGCCGGCAGCCCGCTGACCGTCCACGCCAACGCCGTGATCAGCGCCGCCCCCGCCCGCACCCACCGCACCAAAGTCGGCATCGGCCGGCCGGGCCGGCTCCGGGCGGGTGCCGACTCGGCGGCGGGGGCGCTGCACACCGGACCAGTTTCGCAGCGCGCGGGTGTCCAGCTCGTACCCGACGCGCAGCAGGACGATGCCCAGTGCCAGGCCGGCGATCAGATCGGTGAGCCAGTGGTAGTCCAGCAGCAGCATCGCCGCCATGGTCGCCGCCGGGGCGAGCCAGCGCAGCACGCCGAGCGCCCAGACCAGCCGGCGGTCCAGCCGGTACTGGGCGGCCAGGTAGGCCAGCAGCCCCCAGAGCACGACCGCGACGGTCATGTGACCGGACGGAAAGGACCGGCCGGCCGTCAGGTGCAGACCGTCCACCGCCGGCATCGCGCGGCCGACCTCGTGCTTGAACTGCTGCACCGTGCCGCCGATCAGGACCAGCAGCACGCCGGTCAGCAGCACCGGCCGCCAGCTGCGCCGGGACCAGGCCAGCCAGCCGACCGCCGGCACGGTCAGCGCGAGCATCGGCACCTTGGCGCCCAGCTTGGTGGTCACGTACACGCCGAGCTTGATCGCGAACAGCGGCTTCGGCCAGTCCGTGTCCCGGATCCCGGTCGCCAGCATCCAGCGGGACACCCGGTGGTCAAAGTGCCGCAACGGCCCGTCCAGCAGGACGTCGGCCGTGACCCAGGCACCGACCAGCAGCGCCAGCGCGACTACCCAGACCGGGGCCGGACGGTTGCTACTCCGCACCAGTCCGCCGCGGTCCGCCCTCTGGCGCCGCTATGTCCGCTATATCCGCCGCGGCCGGCCCGGCCGCTACGGCCGGCTCGGCCGCCGCGGTGCCCGCTGTCTCGTCGACCACCCGTGTCCCCCCGTCGTTCTGGATCCCGCGCAGCTCGGACTGGAAGATCCGCATCGACCGGCCGACCGATCGTGCGACGTCCGGCAGCCGGTTCGCGCCGAACAGCATCATCCCGACCGCGGCGACGATCAGCCAGTGCCACACGCTCAACTCACCCATGGTCCGGCCCTCCTCTTGTGCGTGCCGTCTCCGGCCGGATCCCGGACGAGCCTACGCCGCGTCTGCCCGGCCGCCCGGCCGACGGGCTCATCGGGCCGGGTTGCCGGGACACTGGCGGGGGCAAAACCTGGCACCGCAGTGAGGAGTTGACGATGACCAACCGGACGTACCGGGTCACTGAGATCATCGGTACCTCGACCGAGACGATCGACGAGGCGGTCCGCAACGGTCTGGGCCGGGCCGCGCAGACACTGCGGCACGTCGACTGGTTCGAGGTCACCGAGATCCGCGGGCAGGTCGTGGACGGCGCGGTCGAACACTTCCAGGTCGGTATGAAGGTCGGGTTCCGGCTGGAGGAACCGGGCTGATCGGGCCGGCGGGGCACGCGGTGGACATGCGGCGCGGCCGGGCGGTGGTCGCCCCGGACAGCTTCAAGGGCACCTACCCGGCCACGGTGGTGAGCCGGACGATCGCCGCCGGGCTCAGCGACGGCGGCCGCCCGGCGCTCCCGTTGCCGATCGCGGACGGCGGCGAGGGCACGATGCGGGTGCTGCTGGCCTCGCTGCCGGGCCAACTGGTCGGCGCCCGGGTGTCCGGGCCGCTGGGCCGGCCGGTGGACGCGTCGTTCGCGCTGCTGGCGGACGGCCGGGCGGTGGTGGAGATGGCCGAGGCGGCGGGCCTGGCGCTGGTGCCCGGGGACGAGCGGGACGCCTGGGCGGCGAGCACCTACGGGGTCGGCGAGCTGATCGCGGCAGCGGCCCGGGCCGGGGCGGCCGAGGTGCTGGTCGCGGTCGGCGGATCGGCCACCACCGACGGCGGGGCCGGCGCCCTGGCCGCGCTGGACGAGGCCGGGGTGGCGCCGCGGCTGCGGGTGCTGTGTGACGTGCGGGTGCCGTTCGAGGACGCGCCGCGGGTGTTCGGCCCGCAGAAGGGCGCCGACCCGGCGATGGTGACCCGGCTCGAGGACCGCCTCGACGCGCTGGCCGACCGCGCGCCGCGGGACCCGCGCGGGGTGCCGATGACCGGCTGCGCCGGCGGCCTGTCCGGCGGGCTGTGGGCGTTCCGGGACGCCGAACTGCTGCCCGGCGCCGGGTTCGTGCTGGACGCGCTCGGCTTCGACGAACTGGCCGCGGGGGCCGGGCTGGTGGTCACCGGCGAGGGCGCGCTGGACGAGCAGACCTTCACCGGCAAGGCGGTCGGCGAGGTGGCCGCCCGCGCCGGCCGGCTCGGCGTGCCGTGCTGGGCGGTGGTCGGCAGGTCCCGGCTCAGCGCCGAGCGGGCGGCCGATCTCGGCCTGGCCGGCGTGCTCGAGGCGTCCACAGTGGACGAGCTCCGCGCCGCCGGACACACCCTGGCCACCCGCTGACGGTCCGCCCCGCTGCCCCGGAGTGAGCGGTTCGGACCGCGACCGGGCCCGGACACCCGCGCACCCGCCGGCGCGGCCAGGCCCGGCCGCGCCCGCGGCCGGGCCGCTCGGCCGGCGGCCGCACCGTCAGGGGGCGGCGACCTCGTACCGGCTGAGGATGCCGGCCAG
>Ga0307499_10000414_pt1 | contig 15307 bp, 15 predicted proteins | sample 13_S_MG_FD_201363 | JGI IMG/M metagenome (GOLD analysis project Ga0307499, IMG submission 201363) | Soil microbial communities from Populus trichocarpa stands in riparian zone in the Pacific Northwest, United States - 13_S | ecosystem: Environmental > Terrestrial > Soil > Riparian zone > Trees... | reverse complement strand
TAGCACATTCCCAATCATTTCGCAGATTGCTGGAATTTTGAACAAAGGTTGCCGAAAATGGTGACAAGACGAAAAAGATGGTCTACCAATTCAACCTCAGGCTGGCCGAGAGGCTTAAGCTTGGTGGTCCAAGTCTCGGGAGGAGCCCTGACGCGCACAAGCAGCGTCGCCTCGACAATCAAGATCAAATCTAAATTTTCGGGGAAATTAAGGGTCGACACAATTTTTGGAGCAGGGCTTAGCGCCCTGCTCTTTTTTTTCGAGAGCATCTTTTTTCAAAGCCATCTTTTTCGAGACGATCACGAATCGCAATGATGGCATCGCCAAATCCGATCGAGCGAAGCTTTGAGCTGGCGGCCGAGCGCTGCGAGGATCTGACGCCGCTGGTCTATCGCCGGCTGTTCGACGCGCATCCCGAAACGCGGACGATGTTCCGTACCGAGGGCAGCGAACTCGTCAAGGGTTCGATGCTGGCATTGACGATCGACGCCATCCTCGATTTCGCCGGAGAGCGCACCGGCCATTTCCGCATCATCGCAGCGGAGATTTCCTCGCACGACGCCTACGGAACATCGCGCGAATTGTTCATCGCGTTCTTTGGCATCATTGCGCAGACCCTGCGCGAAATCGTCGGAGCGGACTGGTCGGACGACATCGATGCGGCATGGCGGAAGCTGCTCGGTGACATCGAAAGTTACGCTGCAGCGCAGTGAACTGAATAAAACTCCCGAAGCTCATTGATACTGGCGATCAAGTCGGCCGGTGGCGCCAATGCGCCTGTTGTGAAAGACTGCCTCGATCCGCGGTGCGTGCAATCGACGCCGTCGGAAAAAAACAGCGAGGGAGCGAACGATGTCAGGGACAGAGAAATCCTCTACGACAAGGCGTAATCTTCTTCAGACGGCGGCGGTGGCCGGCGCATCGACCGCGCTGCTCGGCGGGTTGGGCATCAACCCGGCGCAGGCGGCGGTGGCACGTTCCGAGAAGCCGCTGAAGGCGGCATTCTCCAATGCAGGCCTGCAGGCGACCTGGTGCGCCCAGGGCAAGCAGGCGGCGGAATGGTGGGGCAAGCTGTTCAACGTCGAGGTGACCTGGTTCGACGGCCAGCTCGACGCGGTCAAGCAGCGCGCCGCGATCGACAACATGGCCTCGCAGAAATGGGATTTCGTCGCCATCCAGGCGTTCGGCATCGGCACGCTGACCCAGCCGGTGAACAAGATGATCGACGCCGGCATTCCCGTGATCGACATGGACACGCTGATCGCCCCGCTCGACCAGATCAAGGTTCATTCGTTCCTGGCGCCCGACAATGAATTCATGGGCGCGTCGGTGACGCAGGCGCTCTGCAACGCCATCGGCGGCAAGGGCAAGGTCATCATGACGCAAGGCGCGCTCGGCCATACCGGCGCACAAGGCCGCGCCAAGGGTTTCGAGTCCGTCATCAAGCAGTTCCCGAACATCGAAGTACTCGACACCCAGCCGGCGGACTGGGACGTCTCCAAGGCGGCGCGGCTGTGGGAGACCTATCTGACAAAATACCCGCAGATCGATGCGGCCTTCTTCCACAATGACGACATGGCGCTGGCCGCCGCCAACATCATGAAGGCACGGAATCGCACCAACATCCTGATCGGCGGCGTCGACGCCATGCCGCCGGCGATCCAGGCGGTGAGCGAAGGCCGCATGTTCGCGACCGTTCGCAATCCGTCCTGCCGCATCCATGGCGGCGCCATCATCGCCGGCGTCGCCGCGGTGACCGCGGGCGAGAAGAGCGGACAGGGCATCCCCAAGCACGTGATCACGGACGGCCCGGTGGTGACCAAAGCCAATGCGGCCGGCATGCAATGGATGGAGGACCACTTCCTGATCTGAGCCAGCATGTCCAGGGGACAGCAGCCCATCCTCGAACTGCACGACATCACAAAAGCCTTCGGCGGTGTCGAGGCGCTTCGTGGGGTCGACTTCGCGCTCTCACCCGGCGAGATCCATGGTCTCGTCGGCGAGAACGGCGCGGGGAAAAGCACGCTGATGAAGATCATCGCCGGCGTACATGCAGATTTTTCCGGCCGTTTCGTTCTCGACGGCCGGCAGACCCGCTTCCGCTCGGTGCGCGACGCACACGCGGCCGGGATCGCGATGGTGCATCAGGAGCTCAGCGTGGCGCCGGACCTGACGGTGGCCGAGAACGTGTTTCTGGGCAACCAGCCGACCAACCGTTTGGGCCTCGTGCAATGGCGGCGCATGGCGCGCGAGGCCGGCGAGCAATTGAAGCGGTTCGGCATCGACGTCGATCCGATGTCGCGGCTCGGCGACCTGCCGATCGGGCTGCAGCAGCTGATCGAGATCGCCCGCGTATTGTTCTCGGGCGCCCGCATCATCATTCTCGACGAGCCGACCTCGGCCCTGTCACCGCCGGAAGTGGAGCGGCTGTTCGCGACGCTGAAGCGGTTGCGGGACGAAGGCACCAGCATCGTCTTCATCTCGCACTTCATCGAGGACATCCTGCGCGTATCCGATATCGTGACCGTGTTCCGCAACGGCCGGAAAGTCGCGGAGACCGCCGCATCGGAGACGAGCAAGCCGGCGCTGATCGAGGCGATGATCGGCAAGGGCCGCGAGGCGCTGGAAGAGACCTACAGCCACGACATCATGCTGCCGCCGCCGGCCGATGCGCCGGTGGTGCTGAATGCGAGCGGGCTGTCGCTGGCCCGCAGCCTGCGCGACGTGTCGTTCGATGTCCGCGCCGGCGAGGTGCTCGGCATTTACGGTTTCATGGGATGCGGGCAGCTCGAACTGGCGAGGATCCTGTTCGGCAAGCTCAGGCCGGACCAGGGCTCGCTGGCGATTGCCGGCGAACAAAAAGCCTTTCGCAGCACGGCCGGCGCCCGCCGCGCGGGGATTGCGTTCGTGCCCGAGAGCCGGCGCGACATGCTGTTCCACCAGGAGCCGGTCTACAAGAACGTTTCGATCAGCATCCTCGACCGCATTTCGTCCCTGCTGCTCAAGCCGTCGCGCGAACGCGCGATCGCGGCCCGGCAGGTCGAGCAGCTCCGCATCCGCCCCGCCGCGGTCGATCTCGACCTCGGCATGCTGTCCGGCGGTAACCAGCAGAAGGTGGCGCTGGCGAAGTGGCTGAGCTATCCGCCGCGGCTATTGGTGCTGTGCGAGCCGACCCGCGGCATGGATGTCGGCGCCAAGAACGACGTCATCCACATCGTCCGGGATCTGCGCGCCAAGGGGCTAGCCATCATCGTGCTCTCCACCGAGCCGGAGACCGTTCTGTCGCTCGCCGACCGCGTCATCGTGCTCAAGCGCGGCGCGGTGGTGCGGGAATTTGCCAACGAACAGATCAGCAAGGACCGCCTGCTCGAAGCGGCGTGAGGAGACCGGCATGACTTCAGGTGAAAGCGTGACAGTCACAGCTGATCGCAAACGGCCTCGCGGGCTCGCCGCGATGCTGCGCTCCCAGATGCGCAACATCGCACCGTTCCTGACGCTGATCTGCCTGTTCGGCTTCTTCGCCGCCGCCAGCCCTTCCTTTGCAACGCTGGACAATTTCGGCAACATCCTGACGCAGATTTCGGTCACCGGCATCATCGCCGTCGGCCTCACCTTCGTGATCCTGTGCGCCGAGATCGATCTCTCGATCGCCGCCATCGCCAACGTCACCGGCATTGCGGTCGCCTATTTCACGCTGCAGGACTCCTACGTCAACATCGCCAACGTCCCGATGCCGGGATGGGCTGCGATCCTGCTGGCGCTGGCGCTGTGCGCCCTGCTCGGCCTCGTCAACGCCTTCGGGCTGACGGTGATCGGCATACCCTCCTTCATCATGACGCTGGCGATGATGCAGATCGCGGCCGGCGTCTCAGCGCTATTGGTGCGCGGACAGATCGCCTACAAGGTGCCCCCGCTGGTGACGACGCTGGGATCGACATCGATCGGCGGCATTCCCTGGATCGTGATCGTGGCAGCGCTAATGCTGCTCGGCGGCCATCTGGTGCTGACCTACACCCGCTTCGGCCGCTATGTTTACATGGTCGGCGGCAACCGCGAGGCGGCGGAATATTCCGGCCTCAACGTCAAACTGATCCTCGGCAGCGTCATGGTGATTTCGGCCGTATGCGCCGGCATCGGCGGCATGCTGGGCGTCGCGCATTTCGGCAGCGCGCAGCAGAACGAGTTCGACACGTATCTGCTGGATTCCATCGCCGCCGTCGTGGTCGGCGGCACCAGCCTCTTCGGCGGCCGCGGCGGCATCGGCAACACCATCGTCGGCCTGTTCGTGCTCGGCGTCCTCAACAACGGGCTCGACCACGTCAACATCGACAGTTTTTTGAAGATATTGATCCGCGGCCTGATCCTGCTGGCGGCGCTGATCATCAACGTCTATGCGCAGCGGTTGCGGGAACGGACGGTCGACTAATGCACATACTCATCAATGCAGACCTGTAGTGGACGGCTAAGTTGCCAATGCGCATACGCACGAAGGCGTGGGACTAACACTTAGCGCGGGGCTATCCGAGCCAAAACCGCATCAAGGCTCGAGTATCGTCCAGAGGCGGAGCCCGGTACAACAGATCAGGTGGCCGAGGCGACGGCAATGTGACTTAGACGGTAGCAAGGCAGGTCTAATTATACTATAAGTCGTTGCACGCTGGTTCTCCGGCTCGATTGAGATCGGCGCAAATACACTGATTCTGGTCTGCTCAAGGGGGCCCGAATGTGGCACGCAGTGACGCCGGTTTCGTCGATGCACGATCCCATCTTGTACGAAAGCCCGGAGCGAAAGGACGTGCTTGTCTTAAACGCCGGCCCGGCCACGATCACAGCAAACGCATGGTCAAACCTCGAAGGCGACGGCCCGCCTAACATCCAACTTGAGCTAAGGCCAGGAGATCAACGAATCGTATCCGGATGCCTTGTGCGCGCCAAATACAAGACTTCGCCATCAAGCTTGGCTGCTATCGCGTGGAGGGTACTACCGTAGGGAGGGCTTATGATTGACTTTCCTCAGGTCCGCATACTGCATATTTCAGACATACATTTTGGAACTGACCATATCTGCAAAAAGAAGTCCGGTGCTCGCTCTGGCGTTCCCAATCTCGGGGAGCTGATCACGAAAGATCTAAGCAGCGATGAGTGGAACGAATTCATTTGGGCTAATCAACACCAACAGTCAGAGCGCACACGCCTTTTGCTAGTTGTTTCGGGCGACTTAGCTCACACTGCCAACTCGGTAGAGTTTGATAGCGCTTTCGAGTTTATAAAGCGTCTCATTAGTAAACCGATATTGGGAACCGAAGTTGCTCTTCGCGACGTGTTCGTAGTGCCTGGCAATCATGACGTTGTATTCACGCAAGAAGTTCCTGAACATCGTTTCCTGCCATACTGCAACTTTTACAATAAGCTCTTTAGGCCCATTTCCGACAGTCGTGCTGTCGTGCACCCTGATCAGGCCGATAAGTTGACTCAAGTCCACGCATTCCCCGATGACCGTCTCCTCGTTGCTGAAATTAACTCAAGCTATTACGTGGAAAAGGAGACCTTGGACGAAAGCAGGGGGCAGGTTGACTTAGAAGTAATCCATGCGCTTAGGCAGGACTTCGAGCGGCTGGCCTTGGAATCCAAAGATTGGCTGAAAATAGCTGTCGTTCATCATCATCCGGTCTTGTTGCCGTCCTTCATTGAGGACGGACGGAGTATCGACTCTATCCTAAATGCGGGATCGCTCTTAGATCTCCTTCGTGACCACGGATTTCAACTTGTTCTTCACGGCCACAAGCATTTTCCGCAAGTATTTTCGTATGACCCAGATCCAGCTTGGACCGCGCCCAACACACCAACTCCAAGACCACAGCTGATAGTCGCTGGAGGTGCCGCCGGTAGCAAGACGTTACCCGAGGCGGGGCTCAGATCGAACACGTACAATCTGCTTACCATCAAGTGGAATCCGAAGGCCCTGCAATCTCGAGTACAAATCGTAACACGCGGTTTGAATAGATGGAGTACAGCAGGCGAATTAAATCCGGATCAATGGACTTGGCGAACGCTTCGCGTTTACGACAGAGCTATGTCACCTTATGAAAACTTGCCTCTGCCACGACAATTTGGACGAATTGTACCTCCTGATGAACGAGACGAACGCGACGGCGAACGTAAAAAAGTGTACGAACGACTTCGTCTTAACATGCCTGTAGTCGAGGTTCTTCCATCTCTTTTGCCCGGCCAAGGCTACGAAGCTCGTGCCTGGATAGTATTGCACCGGGGTCATCGGGAAAGTCCAAAGCAAGTGTTGTGGTCCGCAGGCCCAAAGTTTGACCGAAAACTATCCGATGCGAGTGCAGCCCCGGACTTTTGCGTGTCCTTTCACTATTGGGGGCCCATGTTAATCCAGGCCGAGCTGACATTCGAAGACGGAGCAGTCGAAACCGCATGCCTGTACGCCCGCCTGCCAGACGCAATCACTCGCCGATAATCGGCGCGCAATTCTCTTGGGCTGTCCGGAACTAATCCAAGACTGTGAAGTGAGCATCGGCGCACCCGGCGCGGGCAAGCCGCCGGGCGCGCAAGTAGACTCTTTCATCTGTGGCAGGCTGATCTGCCAAAATCCGGCTGCCAGTCCCGCACCTCCCGCACCGCTTTCGTCACGGCATTGATCGCTCCGAATGAGGCCGTCTCCACCATCATGGCACGCGCGAGCCGCAGGCTCCGCGCCTCGCAAATGGCTCGCTGCTTTGGATCCTCGATCAGTTCGAAATCGATGTTATGCGCCAATCCCAAAATGCGGCGGATGATTTTTGCCGCCGCAAATCCCACGGTGTCGCCGAACAGCCGCGCCATATAGGCCTGCCGCTCGGCCTCCAGGCGCGCCGCACCGGCAGCACCCGGGAACAGCGTCAGCGGATAGGCGTCGCCGTGACCTTCCGTCCGCCAGAGTTCAAGGAACTCGTGCGAAAACTCGGTCCAGACGTTTTCGATCGTTTCCAGCACCCAGACCTCGAACAACCGCCGCTCGCCCGGCGACTTTTCGTGGCCGGCGGAGGCCAGATAGGCCATCAGGAGATTGGCGATGACGGCACCGATGTCGAAGCCCATCGGTCCGTAGAACGCGAATTCGGGATCGATCACGACCGTCGAGCCTTCCGTCACCATGATCGATCCGGTGTGCAGGTCGCCATGGATCAGCGCTTCCGGTGCGTTCAAAAACTTGAGCTTGAGGCGCGAAACCGCCGCGTGCAGGTCGAGGTCTTCCCGGAAAGCAGCGGCGGTGGCGTCGAGCCACGGCTGTGTCCAGCGGTTCTGCTCGGCCACACGGTAGGGATCGGTGAAGATCAGGTCCTCGGTGATCTTGCAGAGCGCATGGTTGCCTGCGAACGCCGCGATCCCCTCCTTCTTTTGAGCAGCAGGAAGCGCGAGGTCGGAAGAGAAGAACAGCGTGCGCGCCAGGAAGGTCGCGATGTCCCTGACAAAGCGCGGATAGAGCGTGCCGGCAATCAGCCCCTTGCGCATGATGACATGCGGCTCGATCAGCTCCATCACGACAAGGGCGAGACCCTCATTGTGGTGCAGCACATCAGGTACCAGTCCGGGCGCCAGCCGCGCCTGATGCGTCAGCGCCAGATATTCGTAATGCGAGCGCGACAGCGGCAGCGGCCAGCTCTCGCCGACGAGCCGCACATAGGGCAGTGCCTGCTTGACGGCGACGCCGCCCGCGGCCCCCTTGACGATGAACACGAGATTGAGATTGCCGTCGCCGACTTCGCCAATCGTCCAGGAAGCAGGTGCGCCGCCAAGCCGGGCGGCGACCGGCGGGAGCCCCGCGAGGTAATCCCGCAGATCGGCCTCATGAAGAATTCGATATTCGTCCTGCGGGGGATTTCGTTGCTCTGAACTCATCGCAAGCTGCCCCCGTGCCGGTGCGGGAGGTCCCACGCACTCCCGCCTCAGGAAATTCGACCCGATATCGGTTTTGTTCTTCACCGGATCATAACCGCAAAACGCGGCCAGCGACCAGCGATCACCGTCCGCATTTGACCTAGGGTCTCAAATGAGCTGCGCGAGCCAGATGGTGTGGCCGCCGCAATCGGGATCCTTAACGATATGCGACACCACGCGAAACCCGTTCCGATCGAGCAACGAACGATATTCGGCCGCATCGAGGCTCGCATGATACAGCGGCTCGCCTGCAAAACTCCCGATCGCCTCCCCATGCGCGGGACCGCTGGTGAACATCAGCGCCGCCTGCGGCGACGCATGCGTGCGAAACACCGGAAACATGCTGCGCTGGTCGTCATGGCAGAGGTGAAAGAAACTGTCCCACGCCAGGATGCCGGAAAACTTCCGCGGCAAGCCAAGCTTGCGCATATCGGCGACGATCCATTCCTGCGCGGGAAAATACCGCCGGCAGGCATCGATCATGGCCCGTGACGAATCGACGCCAACGACGGGATGACCAAGCCCGATCAGATACGCGGCCATTGGCGCTGCGGCTCCGCACCCGATGTCGATGATGGGCGCGGCCGGCGGCAGCAGCGCCCGGAACCGGTCGAGCCAGGGCTTTTCAACCAACCCGGTGCGTCCGCGACTCTCGATCCAGTCCGATGCCTTGCGCTGGTAGGGATCAATGATCCGGGCCGCTTCTTCCGACGCCATTTGGGAACTCGCACGCCACGTGCCGACCGGGCCTAGAATGTTTCCCGTTCCAGGAAGTTCGACCCGATGTCGGCCTTTTTCTTCACCGGGTCGTAGTCGCAAAAGACACTATCGGCGACCAGCGTGTAGCTCGGGAAGATCGTATCCTTGTTCAGCTTGACCGAAGTCAGGCCGATCACGGCGGTCTGCTTGCCGCCGGTCCATTTGAACGGGGTCGTACTCGGCGCCTTCTCGCAGGCGGCTACCGCGTCGGCGAAGACCGAACTCTCCACAAAGGCCTTCACCGTCCGAAGCTGTCCCAGCGTCTTCCAGTTCATGTAGAAGGCGCCGGCAAGGCCTGCGGCGAGCAGAACCACAAGCAATAATAAAATTCGCTGAAAATTCATTCATTTCCCCCAGTCGAAACAGACGAAAAATTAACCGATCTCGCCGGATTTGTCAGAACTCGAAGACTACTCAAGGAACCCTCCGACAGGCTATTGCCGCGATAGCATAGATGTGACTAACGGTATCGTTCGGCCCCTAAAATCGGATCAGGGACATCCGATGACAATTGACGATCCAGACGCTGTTGCATTGCGGCCCACCGTCATCGGCGGCGCCCGCCAGGACGACGACTATGAGGTGGTTTGGCGCGGCTTCCCGGTCGGACGGATGATGAAGCAGGCGGATGGTCCGCACTGGTGGTGGGCTTGCACCGTCTATGGGCTCCCCCCCACCCCGAACGACCGCGGACCCGCCATCAACTACAAGGACTGTCAGGTCCGCTTTCGGCTCGCCTGGGCCAGAATCAAGCCCACGCTGACCGTCGAGACCATCGAGGTCGCGACGCGGCATGCCCAGGGGTTGCTGGAGCAACAAGCGGCGAAGGGAGCAGAGCCCAAGGCACCTGAACCGCTTCAGGTTCTGGAAAACCATCGGGCGGCACCCCGGCACCGGGTATTGAAGGCAGGCTCCATCGAGTTCAACGGCGGCGTCATCGAGTGCACCATCCGGAATGTATCGGACACCGGCGCTCAGCTCGAAGTCGCCAGTCCGGTCGGCGTCCCTGAAAACTTCTGGTTGGTGCTTTCGGGCGATCATACACGCCGCTACTGCCGGGTGGCCTGGCGAACGGACACGCGGATCGGCGTCGCGTTCGACTAGGCGGGAATGCGATGTAGGCTTGCAGCCCATCCGCGCCATAACCGGCGCGCCCGGATCGGTGCCGGGAGCGCCCTCGCCGTCCTAATGCTTGCCCTCATTTGAACGAGACACTTTCTCCTCATGCGTCGTCAAAGTCTCAGTCCTCCGGCGCAAACCGGGGATCGGAGACGCTTTCATTTCCGGCTGCGAAAGATGTGCGGCAACGGAACGGTTCCTGTTGAGTGGGGTCTGCCCGGCACCGCAATGCTCCTGATTGGAGTCGCAGGCCATCAGGCAGTTGGTCTCCTCCATGGCGGATGGATCCATCGCGGCGGCCGGGCCACCGACCGATGCAAGCAGCAAAATGATTGGAACGACGCTGCGCGGCATTGTGCCTATTCCCTAGAACGGCAGCCCCATCAGCCGCGATAGCCGCTCGATGTTCAGATAGCCCTGGTAATACGCCCACATCCCGATGCCGAAAACCACGCCCGAAATCAGCGTGGTCCAGAGCAGCTTCCAGCCCATCCGCGCCAGCACCGGCGCGCCGGGATCGGTGCCGGGCGCGCCCTCGCCGTCCTCATGCTGGCTGCGAACGCCAAACGGCAGCGTCACGAACAGCACGACCCACCAGAGCACGAAGTAGATCGCAAGCGCGGTCGAGAGGCTGTAGGCCATGAGGGTTTAAGCCTGTTCGATTTCAACGAGCGCGCCGGAAAAATCCTTCGGGTGGAAAAACAGCACCGGCTTGCCATGGGCGCCGATCTTCGGCACGCCGTCGCCCAGCACGCGCGCGCCCTCGCTGATCAGCCTGTCGCGCGCGGCGATGATATCGGGCACGTCATAGCAGATGTGATGAATGCCGCCGTCGGCGTTGCGCTCGACGAATTTGGCGATCGGCGAGGCGTCGCCGAGCGGCTGGATGAACTCGATCTTGGTGTTGGGCAGCGTCACGAAAACGGTGATGACGCCGTGTTCCGGCAGCGGCACCGCGCCGGAGATTTCGGCGCCGAACGCGCCACCATAGATCTTGGCGGCCTTTTCGGCGTCCTTGACCGCGATCGCGACATGATTGAGCCGGCCCAGCATGACACTCCACTCCCTGCTTCGACGCGCATTCCGGCGACAGCCCGCCGGTTCGCCAGAAAACGCCTTGTACCTCAAACCGTCAGAACATGAACGAGGCAAATCGGCTTCTTGCCCCACTGTTCGTTGATGACGGCCCGCACCGCGCGGCGCACCGATTCCGCCGTCGCGTCCGCATCGCGTCGCCGCGCCCGCGGCAGGTTTTCCACCGTCGAGACCACCGTATCGAACACGATCTCGTCGATCACCTCGCCGGCCGCATTCTTCTCGGGGATGCCGACGAGATCGACCTCGGGATCGTCGGCCAGTTCGCCCTTGTCGGTCATGGCGATCGCCACGAAGGCGCAGCCGGCAAATCCCATTCGGCGTCGCTCGACCACGGCGCGGGACTTGGAATCCTCGAGGATATTGCCGTCCTTGTAGAGCCGCCCCGACGGCAGTTCGTCGATGATGCCAGGGTCGCCCGGTCCGAGCTTGACCAGATCGCCATTGCGGATGGTCAAGACCTTCGGAACGCCGGCGGTGCGCGCCAGCTTGGCGTGCTCGGACAAATGCAGCGCCTCGCCATGGACGGGGATCAGGATTTGCGGGCGAACCCATGAGATCATGTCGCGCAGTTCGTCGCGGCGCGGATGGCCGGAGACGTGGACCAGATCGGTCCGGTCGGTGATGACCTCGATGCCCTGGCTGACCAGGCCGTTGATGATGGCGCCGACCGCCTTCTCGTTGCCGGGGATGGTGCGCGAGGAAAAGATCACGCTGTCGCCCTTGTTCAGCGTCACCTGCGGATGGTCGTTATTGGCGATCCGGGCCAGCGCCGCGCGCGCCTCGCCCTGGCTGCCGGTGCACAGCGCCAACACCTTGTCCGGCGGGAAATGCCCATAATAATCGGCGCCGCGGAAATTCTGTACGCCGTCGAGATAGCCGGTCTCGCGGGCGACCTGCACCACGCGCTCCATGGCGCGGCCGACCACCACCACCTCGCGATCGGCGGCCTTGGCGGCGTCCGCCACCGCCTTCACGCGTGCGACGTTGGAGGCAAAGGTCGTGACGGCGACCCGGCCCTTGGCCGCCTTCACCAGCTTGGCGATGGTGGCGGCGACCTCGGTTTCCGAGGGCGAGCGCCCTTCCCGCACCGCGTTGGTGGAATCCCCGACCAGCGCCAGCACGCCGGCATCGCCGAGCTCGCGCAGCCGCCGCTCGTCGGTCGGAAGGCCGATGATCGGCGTCGGGTCGATCTTCCAGTCGCCGGTGTGCAGCACGGTGCCGACCGCGGTGTGGATGGCCAGCGCATGCGATTCCGGAATCGAGTGCGCGACCGGGATGAATTCGACGGTGAACGGCCCGAGTTCGACCCGGCCGCCCGATGGCACCACGGTCACGGGAATCTTCGGCGGATTGCGCTCTGAGGCGCATTTGGCCTCGAACAATGCGGCGCTGAACTTGGTCGCATAGATCTTGCATTGCAGCTTCGGCCAGAGATCGATGATGGCGCCGAAATGATCCTCATGGGCGTGCGTCAGCACCAGCCCCATCAGGTTCTTGCGCTCCTTCTCGAGGAAGCGGATGTCGGGCATGATCAGGTCGATCCCCGGCAGATGCTCCTCGTCGCCGAAGGAAACGCCGAGATCGACCGCGAGCCAGGATCGCTGGTGGCGGTTGCCGAGCCCGTAGATCGACAGGTTCATGCCGATCTCGCCGACGCCGCCGAGCGGCGCAAAGGTCAATTCATCCGGCCGCGCCATCAGGCTGCTCCTACCGACGCTGCCGTACCAAAAAAGACTTCGCCGGCCGTGATCGGCATGCGCCGGCCATCCGCGGTGCGGACGATCAGGCAGCCGGTATCATCGATCGTATCGAACGTGCCTTCCACTTTCGCGGTTCCGGTCTGGATCGCGACCGGCTCGCCGACGCCAAAGGCGCGCTCCAGCCACAGCTTTCGGATCTCGCCGAAGCCGCGGCCGTTGTCCCAGATGCCGCGGAACTCGACCCAGGCATCCGACAGCGCGGCGAACAGCTCTTCTGCGCCAATATGGACACCGAGCGCGGCCAGCGAAACGGCCGGTGTCGGCGTGCCCTCGGGTGCTGCGATGATGTTGGTGCCGATTCCTGCCACGACGGCGAGGCCGCCGTCCGTCATCGCCTCGGCCTCCACCAGCAAGCCGCAAAGCTTCTGCCCGCGGACCAGAATGTCGTTCGGCCATTTCAGGAGATATTGCAATTGATCCGATCCGGCCAGCCGCAGCTTGGCCTCTACGCTGACACGCTGCAGCGCGCTTTCATGCGCCAAACCAAAGGCGAAGCCCATGGTCGCCGCAACGGCGGGAGAAACATCCATAACCTCGAGCACGCTGCTGGCGAGATTGCCGCGCGGCGCGACCCAGGCGCGCTGCCGGCGGCCACGGCCCGCCGTCTGTTCCGTGGTGACGAACCAGGTCGGACCACGCTCGCCCTGGCGCGCGTGCGCCATGGCTTCCGCATTGGTCGAACCGGCCCGATCGAAGGCGATGAGGCGGTAGCCCGCCGCTGCAGCCCGGGGACCGAGCGAGAAAGTCATCCTGGGAACAGCGACTTCGCCGCCGTCGTGGCGACGCTGACCAGCGGCCCCGGGTAGACGAAGAAGAAGATGTTGAAGATGCCGGCAACCGCCAGCACCGTGCGCAATTCGATGCGCATCGGTTCGATCTCGCCGGCCGGCTCGTCGAAATACATCACCTTGATGATGGTGAGATAGTAGAACGCGCCCACGACGCTGCTCAGCACGCCGATGACGGCGAGCGTGAACAGGCCCGCCTTGATCGCGGCGACGAACACATACCATTTGGCGAAGAAGCCCGCGAGCGGCGGGATGCCGGCCAGCGAGAACAGCAGCATCGCGAAGAAGAACGCCAGCAGCGGATTGGTGCGCGACAGGCCTGAGAAATCGCTGATCTGCTCCATCGGCTGGCCGGCGCGCTTCATGGACAGGATCACCGCGAAGGTGCCGAGCGTCATCGCGACATAGATCGCGATATAGACCAGCACGCCCTGCGCGCCCTCCACCGTGCCAGAGGCAAGCCCGACCAGTGCAAAGCCCATATGGCCGATCGAGGAATAGGCCATCAGTCGCTTGATGTTCTTCTGCCCGATCGCCGCGAATGAGCCCAGCGCCATCGAGGCGATCGCGACGAACACGAGGATCTGCTGCCATTGCGGGACGATGCCCGGAAAAGCCGTCAGCGTCACGCGGGTGAACACGGCGAGTGCGGCGACCTTCGGCGCCGAGGCGAAGAACGCCGTGACCGGCGTCGGCGCGCCCTCATAGACGTCGGGCGTCCACATGTGGAACGGCACGGCGGAAACCTTGAAGCAGAGCCCGGCCAGCAGGAATACCAGGCCGAACACGATGCCGGTGCTGCCGGTTTTCACCGCCGCTGCGATGCCCGCAAATTCGACCGTGCCGGTGAAGCCGTAGATCAACGAGGCGCCGTAGAGCAGCATGCCCGAGGACAGCGCGCCGAGCACAAAGTACTTCAGCCCGGCCTCGGTGGACTTGGCGTTGTCGCGGTTGGAGGCCGCGACCACGTAGAGCGCGAGGCTCATCAGTTCGAGCCCGAGATAGAGCATGATCAGGTCTGCCGCCGAGATCAGCACCATCATGCCGAGCGTCGAGAGCAGCACCAGGATCGAATATTCAAAGATCCGCCGCGACGGATCGGACAGGAACTCGGTCGACAGGATCAGCGTCACCGCCGAACCGATAATGGCAAGAATCTTCAGGAAGCGGGCGAAGTCGTCGACGATGAAGCTGCCGCCGAAGGTCGTGAGCCTGCCGGCCGGCAGCATCAGTTCCAAAACGCCGGTCACCACCAGCAGCACCACGGCGAGGCCGGTAACGAGTTTGGTCGTCCCCTCGCCGCGATAGGCGCCCAGCATCAGCAGCACCATGGCGCCGACGGCCAGCACCAGTTCCGGCAGCACCGGCAGCAACTGATAACCTGCACTTGAGAAGCTCATGGCGGCGGCCTTATTGGACGACCAACGCGGCTGCCTTCACGGCAGTCACGGCGGCATTGTAATTGTTGACGAGTTGCTGAACCGAAGCCGCCGACATGTCGAGCACCGGCTTCGGATAGACGCCGAACAGGATGGTCAGCGCCACCAGCGGGAACAGCGTCAGGCTCTCGCGCAACGTCAGGTCCTTGATGCTGGCGAGCGAAGGCTTTGTCAGCGCGCCGAACACGACTTTCCGATAGAGCCACAGCGCATAGCCGGCCGACAAGATCACGCCCAGCGTGGCAAAGGTCGCGGTCGGGATCGAGACCTTGAAGGTGCCGAGCAGCGTCATGAACTCGCCGACGAAGCCTGACGTGCCGGGCAGCCCGACATTGGCCATGGTGAACACCATGAACACCAGCGCGTAGAGCGGCATCCGGTTGACGAGGCCGCCATAGGCCGCGAT
>Ga0307499_10000413_pt1 | contig 15327 bp, 11 predicted proteins | sample 13_S_MG_FD_201363 | JGI IMG/M metagenome (GOLD analysis project Ga0307499, IMG submission 201363) | Soil microbial communities from Populus trichocarpa stands in riparian zone in the Pacific Northwest, United States - 13_S | ecosystem: Environmental > Terrestrial > Soil > Riparian zone > Trees... | reverse complement strand
GCGCCTGCCGGCGCGGGCGCGGCCGGCGGCGCCGCCGGTTCGCGGGCATCGGCGTTCGTTCCCGACCCGAACCCGGCGGTCGGGTCGGGAACGCGACCGCGGCCCAGCCGGACGGTCGCGCGGCGCCGGAAAGTCAGGTGCCCGACCCGGCCCCGTCCTTCTACGCTCCGCCGGTGACCGAATCGGCGGCTGGCACCGCGTCCTGGCGGACCCGGGTGCGGGCGATCGTGCTGCACCCGAGCCGCCCCGAGGCGCTGGTTCTGCCGGCTCCGGGCGGCCCGGCGCTGCCGGAGTTCGAGCTGCCGGACCGGGCCTGGACGGGCCGGCCGCAGCCGTTCGTCCAGGGTGTGCGCGACGCGGTCGGCTTCGAGGTGGCCCTGCTGCGCTCGGCCGGCGAGCAGGATGACGACGACGGGCTGATCCGGCACACGTCGGCCGTGTTCGTCGCGCGGGACGAGTGCCCAGCGCTGCCGGACAACGCCCGGTGGCTGGGCGGGGCGGACGCGGCCGGGCTGGCCGACCTGGCGCCGGTGCTGGGTGAGATCGTCGCCGGTCGCGTCCCGGCGGAGCGGGCGCCCTGGCGCGACCGGGCCTGGCTGGGCACCGCCGAGGAGTGGATGGTCACGTCGCTGGCCGCGCTCGGCCGCCCGGTGCGTGGCCGGGTCGAGCAGGTCCGGATGGCCGAGCTGTCCTGCGTGCTGAAGGCGGCCACCGACGACGGTGACGTGTACTTCAAGGCCACGCTGCGGTTGCCGCTGTTCGCCAACGAGGGCCGGGTGATGGCGGCGCTGGCCGAGCTGTTCCCGGCCGACATCCCCGCGCCGCTGGCGGTCGACCCGGAACGCCGCTGGATGCTGCTGCCCGACCTCGGCCCGGAGGTCGGCTGGAACGCACCGATCGAGGTGCTGGAGCAGGTGCTCCGCGCCTTCGCCGGCCTGCAGATCCGGTCGGTCGGGTCGCTCGACCGGCTGCTCGCCGCCGGCTGCCTGGACCGCACCCCGCAGTGGCTGGCCCGGCAGGCCACCGAGTGGCCGGCAACGGTCGACCTGTCGCGCTGGCTGTCGGCCGGCGAGGCTGCCGAGCTGACCGCCGCGGCCACCGGCCTGGCGTCGGCCTGCGCCGCGTTGGCCGGCCAGCCGCTGCCGTCCACGCTCGGCCACGGCGATATGCACCTGGGCAACGTCGCCCGCAGCGGGGGTGGCTACCTGTTCTTCGACTGGAGCGACGCCTGCGTCCTGCACCCGTTCCTGGACATGATCACGATCTTCCTCGACGACGACCCGGCCATCCGGGAGCGGCTGCGGGACGTCTACCTCGCCGAGTGGGCCTCGTTCGCACCGCGCGACCAGCTGCTGGCGGCCTGGCAGCTCGCCGAGCCGCTGGCCGCGCTGAACCAGGCGATCAGCTACGTGTCCATCGCCGCCCACCTGGAGCCCGGCCCGGACCGCGACGGCCTGATCGACGAGACCGCCACCTGGCTGCGCCGGCTGATCGACTGGCACCGCCAGCCAGCCCCTGCCGGCGCGCCACCGGCACCCGCCGCGCCGAGCGAGCCGCTCGCCACCGCGCCCTGACCGTCACGCCGAGCCCAGCCAGTGCTGGGCGAGCAGTTCGTACGAGCGGACCCGGTCGGCGTGGTCGTGCGTGATCGTGGTGACCAGCAGCTCGTCCGCCCGGGTGGCCGCGGCCAGGGTGGCCAGCCGCTCGGCCACGGTGGCCGGGGAGCCGACGAACTGGGTGGCGACGCGGTCGGCGACCATGGCGCGGTCGGCGTCCGTCCACGCCATGGCGTCCGCCTCGGCCGGGGTGGGGAACGGGATCGCGCCCGCACCGCTGCGGATGCTGCGCACCCACGCCCCGTAGCCGGCCGCGAGCCGGCGTGCGGTCGCGTCATCGGCGGCGACCACCACGTCCGCCGACACCAGCACGTACGGCTCGGCGAGCACGGCCGAGGGCTGGAACGCCCGCCGGTAGGCCTCCGCCGCCTCGACCACGGTGGCCGGGCTGATGTGGTAGTTCGTGCCGAACGGCAGGCCGCGGGCGCCGGCGACGGTGGCGCTCTCGCCGGCGCTGCTGCCGAGTACCCAGACCGCCAGGTCGGCGTGCTCGCCGGGGATCACCTGCACCGGCACGCCCGCGCTGGACCGCCACTCGCCGGCCAGCAGCGCCAGGATGTCGCCGACCTGCCGGGTGTACGACGGCGGCTCGGCACCGGGCTGCCGGAGCAGTTCGGCCTGCGCGGCGAACCGCGGCGACCCGAACAGCGCGGCGGCCGAGAACGCCGGCGGCAGCAGCAGCCCCTCCGGCGTCACGGTCCCGCCGGCCAGCGTCCCATCCACCCCCGTCCCCGTCCTGGCGCTCGGGCCGCCGGCGGCCGGTCCGGCGGGTGCTGTGGCGCCCGGGGGCGGGCCGGCGGACCGGCCGATGCCGAGGTCGATCCGGCCCGGTGCGGCCGTGGCCAGCAGGCCGAACTCCTCGACGACGGACAGCGCCGTGCGGTGGCCCATCTGCACCGCGCCGGCGCCGAGCCGGATCCGGCTGGTCGCGCCGGCCAGCAGCGCGATCAGCACGGCCGGGGAGGTGCCGGCGACGCCCGGGTTCAGGTGGTGCTCGGCCAGCCAGTACCGGCGGTAGCCGAGCTGCTCGGCCCGCCGCGCGAGGTCGATGGTGTTGCGCAGTGCGTCCGCGGCCGTCGACCCGGAACTGATCGGCACCAGATCGAGGATCGACAGCGGGACGGCGGCACCGGTCACGGCTGCCGGCCCCGCGCCGGGCCCGGCCGCCGGACGGCGCCGGTTCGGCACGCGCTGCCGGCTCGGCCGGCTGTGGTCGGGCTGCGGGACATCGCTGCTCCTGTCGGCGGCGGGGCCGATCGCGGCGGGAGCACCCGGGCGATCGGGGAGAAGCCGGCGGAATCTGGCGGCAACCGGCCGGTTCTACCCTCGGCAGGCGGCGCTGGCGACGCGGGCGAGATCGACGAAGATCCGTCGGATCAAGCGGACCGGTCGCATGCAGCCACCGTACAGCGCGATCCGGTTGCTGTCTGCCCGCCCCGCGGCGACCCGTCCGTCCATTGTGGACTGTCGGGTGTGGACCGCGGGCGGTTGGCTCCGGGCTGGCCGGGATGTCGGTGCGCTGGCCGGACTCCGGAACGCGTGCTATCAATGCCGTGTGTCCCGTTCCGCGCCGCTGACCAGGAGACTCCACGTCGATCTCCGCCGGGTCGGCGCGGCCGGCTGTCGCCCGCGCTGACCGCACGACCGCCGCGGCCGCCTGGGGCGGTTGCCGCCGCCGAACGACGTCGCTGTCGCACCCAGCTCGCGTCACCCTGTCTGGAGAGGCCATGTCCTTGTCCGCCGACCAGTGGGCCGGCTCCACCGCCGGCCCAGCCGACCGCACTGCCGGCCCAGCCGGCCCGGCCGCCGGCACCGGCCACTGGCATCCGCTGGACGAGGTCGTCTGGTCGTCGCTGACCGGCGCGCACGCCGCCCTCGCCGAGGGTGGCCCGGACGCGCTGCGCTACCAGCCCGACGTCGCCCCCTTCGGGGCCATCTCGCCCGAGGCCGTCCCCCCGGACCGCAGGGCCGTCTCGCCCGGCGACGGGGCCGTCTCCCCGGACCACGGGGCCGTCTCGCCCGGCGGCGGGGCCGTCTCCCCGGACCGCGGGGCCGTCTGGCCGGATCGCGGGGCCGTGTCGCCCGGCGACGGGGCCGTCCTCCCGGACCGCGGGGTCGTCTCGCCAGACCGCGGGGCCGTCCCGCCCGGCGATGGGGCGGTCTCGCCGGGCGGCGGAGCCGTCTCGTCGGGCGGCGGGGACGGCTGGTCGGGCGGCGGGGACGGCTGGCCGGTGCTGGCCGCACTCGCCGGCGCCGACCCGGTCCTGCTGGCCGCGCCCAGCCGCCCGCCGCCGGCCAGCTGGGAGGTGCTCGGCCGCATCCCGGGGGTGCAGATGGTGGCCACCGAGGCGATGGTGACCGGACCGGAGCCGGCCGCGGTGCCGCTCGGCCTGGCCGACGTCGAGGAGATGCTCGACCTGGTCGCCCGCACCAAGCCCGGCCCGTTCCTGCCCCGGACCGTGCTGCTCGGGAACTACCTGGGCATCCGGCAGGACGGCGCGCTGGTGGCGATGGCGGGGGAGCGGCTGCGGCCGCCGGGTTTCGCCGAGATCAGCGCGGTCTGCACCGATCCGGCGTACCGCGGGCAGGGCCTGGCCGGTCGGCTGATCCGGGCCGTCGCGCACGGCATCCGGGCCCGCGGCGAGATCCCGTTCCTGCACACCGCCGCGGACAACCACGGCGCGATCCGGCTCTACGAGGCGCTCGGCTTCCGGTTGCGCCGCCCGGTCGAGTTCAGCCTGGTCCGCCCACCGGCCCCGGCCGCCCCGACCAGCTCCGTTCCGGCCGTCCGGGCCAGCTCCGTTCCGGCGGCCCCGGCCGGTGCCGTCCCGGCAGTTCCGGCCGACCCCGCCGTCCCGGCCGGTACCGGCCCGGCCGAGCCCGGCGGACCGGTCGGACCGGGCGGCCCTGTCGGTGCGCAGCCATGACCCGGGAGCTGCGGCTGGCCGTCGCGCTGGACGGCGCGGGCTGGCACCCGGCGGCCTGGCGCAGCCCGGACGCCCGGCCGGCCGAGCTGTTCACCGCCGGCTACTGGGCCGACCTGGTCGGCGTGGCCGAGCGTGGGCTGCTCGACCTGGTCACCATCGAGGACGCGCTGACCATCCAGTCGGCCGACCGGTTCGTCCCGGACGCGCGCACCGACCAGGTCCGCGGCCGGCTGGACGCGGTGCTGATCGCGGCCCGGGTCGCGCCGACCACCCGGCACATCGGCCTGGTCCCGACGGTGACCACCACGCACACCGAGCCGTTCCACGTGTCCAAGGCGATCGCCACGCTGGACTGGGTCAGCGCCGGGCGGGCCGGCGTCCAGGTGCGGGTCGGCGGGGTCGGGGCGGAGCCGGCGCTGTTCGGCCGGCGCGAGCCGACCATCCGGACGGTCACCGACCTGGACGACCCGGCCCGCCAGCAGGCCCGGCTGGACGCCTTCGAGGAGGCCGCCGACCACGTCGAGGTGATCCGCCGGCTCTGGGACAGCTGGGAGGACGACGCGGTCATCCGGGACGCCGCGACTGGCCGCTACATCGACCGGAACCGGCTGCACTACATCGACTTCCGCGGCCGCTGGTTCTCCGTCCGCGGCCCGTCGATCACGCCGCGGCCGCCGCAGGGCCAGCCGATCGTCGCCGTGCTCGGGCACGGCCCGGCGGCGTACCGGCTGGCGGCTCGGCAGGCCGACCTGCTCTTCGTCGCCCCGCGGGACCGGGCCGACGCGGCCGGAGTCCGGGCCGAGGTGGGGGAGCGGCCGGCCGTCTTCGCCGACCTGGTCGCGTTCCTCGACCCGGCGCCGGGCGTCGCGGTGACCCGCTGGTCGCAGCTGGACGAGCTGGCCGGGGAGCCGTTCCACTCCGACGCCCGGATCGTGGCCGGTACCGCCGCCGCGCTCGCCGACGAGATCGAACAGCTGTCCGACGCGGGGTACGCCGGCGTCCGGCTCCGGCCGGCCGTGCTGCCGCACGACCTGGTCGCGATCACCGACTGGCTGGTGCCGGAACTGCAGCGGCGCGGCCGGTTCCGCGCCGGCTACCGCGAAGGCACCTTGCGCGGCCGGCTCGGCCTGGCCCGCCCGGCCAACCGGTACGCGACCGGGGCGGGGCAGCCGTGACCGGCCGGCAGGTGCATCTCGCCGCGCACTTCCCGGGCGTCAACAACACCACCGTGTGGTCGGATCCGGCCGCCGGCAGCCACATCGAGTTCGGCTCGTTCGCGCACTTCGCCCGCACCGCCGAACGGGGCCGGTTCGACTTCCTGTTCCTGGCCGAAGGGCTGCGGCTGCGCGAGCAGAACGGCCTGATCTACGACCTGGACGTGGTCGGCCGGCCGGACACGTTCACCATCCTGGCCGCGCTGGCCGCGGTCACCGACCACCTCGGCCTGGCCGGCACGATCAACTCCACCTTCAACGAGCCGTACGAGGTGGCCCGGCAGTTCGCCAGCCTCGACCACCTGTCCGCCGGCCGGGCCGCCTGGAACGTGGTCACCTCCTGGGACGCGTTCACCGGGGAGAACTTCCGCCGCGGCGGGTTCCTCCCGCAGGACCAGCGGTACGAGCGGGCCCGCACGTTCCTGCAGGCGACCTGGGCGCTGTTCGACTCCTGGACCGGCGCCGAGATCCTCGCCGACCGGGCCGCCGGCGAGTTCCTGACGCCGCCGTCCGCCGGGCAGTTCCGGCACCAGGACGCGCATTTCGACATCTCCGGCCGGTTCACCGTGCCCCGCTCCCCGCAGGGCCGGCCGGTGATCTTCCAGGCCGGCGACTCGGACCCGGGCCGCGAGTTCGCCGCCTCGTCCGCCGACGCGATCTTCAGCCGGTACAGCACGTACGACGAGGGCCGGGCGTTCTACCGGGACGTGAAGGGCCGGCTGACCCGGTACGGCCGCCGGCCCGAGCAGCTGCTGATCCTGCCGGCCGCCACGTTCGTCCTCGGCGACACCGAGGCGGACGCGCAGGAGCGGGCGCACGTGGTCCGCCGGCAGCAGGTGAGCGGGCAGACCGCGATCCGGTTCCTGGAGCAGGTCTGGAACCGCGACCTCAGCTCGTACGACCCGGACGGCCCGCTGCCGGACGTCGACCCGGTCGCCGGCGAGCACACGGTGGCCCAGGGCCGGGCCAGCGTCCGGATGCACCGCGACCCGCTGGCGGTGGCCCGGCAGTGGCGCGAGCTGGCCGGCGCCAGGAAGCTCTCGATCCGGGAGCTGATGATCGAGGTCACCGGCCGGCAGTCGTTCGTCGGCACGCCGGTATCGGTTGCCGACACGATGCAGCGGTACGTGCGGGACGAGGTCAGCGACGGCTTCATCCTGGTACCGCACATCACGCCCGGCGGCCTGGACGGCTTCGTCGACGCGGTGGTGCCGATCCTGCAGGAGCGCGGCGTGCTGCGGACCGAGTACACCGGCCCGACGCTGCGCCACCACCTCGGCCTGCTGCCGCCCTGACGGACTGCGGGCGCACCTCGACCCCGGGTCAGCCTGTCCGGCTGGTGGCTGGGCCGGCGGCACCGGCCCGGGCCGGTGCCGCCGGGTCCGGGGTGGCCGGCCGGGTGGCTCGCACGATCGCCGAGTGCAGCCCGTCGGCTGCCTGATGGGTGAAGGTGACGCTGGCGTCGACGAAGCCGGCCGCCGCCAGTCCGGCCAGGTACTCGGCCCGGGACAGGGCGCCGGCGATACAGCCGGCCCAGTTGCCCCGTTCGGCCCGCTGCTCGGCGGTGAGGCTGTCCTCGGCGACGACGTCGGTGATGCCGATCCGCCCACCCGGGGCCAGCACCCGGGCCATCTCGGCGAACACCGCCGGCTTGTCGGTGGACAGGTTGATCACGCAGTTGGAGATCACCACGTCGATCGAGCCGGCCGGCAGCGGGATCGCCTCGATCGCGTCCTTCAGGAATTCCACATTGGACACACCGGCCCGAGCGGCGTTGGCCCGAGCCAGCGCGAGCATCTCGTCGGTCATGTCCAGCCCGAAGACCCGTCCGGCCGGCCCCACCCGCCGGGCGGACAGCAGCACGTCGATGCCACCACCGGAGCCGAGATCCAGCACCCGCTCGCCCTCGGCCAGTTCAGCCACCGCCAGCGGGTTTCCACAGCCCAGGCTCGCGGCGACCGCCTGCGCCGGTAGCCCCGCGCGGTCCGCGCCGGGATACAACCCGGCGCCGAAGCCTGCCTGCACCTCGACCTCGGCCGCCGACCCGCAGCAGGACGCCGCCGACCCGCCGGCCTCGACCTGCGCCGCCGCCGGATCGCACCCGCAGCCGCCGGCACCGCCGGCCGCGGCGGCCAGCGCCGCCTCGGCGTACCGCGTCCGGACCCGCTCCCGGAGGGTCTCGTCGATCATCCGTACCACCTTTCATCGATGTACATCGATTATTCTGAAGGGACTCTATCGACGGACCTCGATTGGCACAACCATCGAGCAGGATCGATAATCAGCGGGGTGAGTACCAGCCAGACATCCCCGATCGCGTTGTTGCCGGCGGCCGAAGCGGCCACCTACGCCGAGTGGTTCGCCTGCCTCGCCGAGCCGACCCGGGTGCGGCTGCTGCACGCGGTGGCCGCCGCCGGCCGGTCGGTCACCGTGGGCGAGCTGACCGAGTGGGTCGAGATCAGCCAGTCCACCTGCTCGCACCACCTCCGCAAGCTGGCCGACGTCGGGTTCGTCCGGCTGCGCCGCTCGGGCACCACCACCCTGGTCACCGTCAACCCGGCCTGCTGCACCGGCCTGCCGCACGCCGCCGACGCCGTCATGGGCGTGCTCGCCCCCCGGCCCTGCTGCCCCACCGGCATCCCCGCGGACGTGCACGTCCGCGCGCTGCGACCGGCCGACTGGCCGGCCGTCCGGCGCATCTACGCCGAAGGCATCGCCACCGGCGACGCCACCTTCGAGACCGACGTCCCCGGCCGGCAGACCTTGGAGGCCAAGTGGTTGCCCGGCCACCGCTGGGTCGCCGAGGTGGACGGGCAGGTTGCCGGCTGGGCCGCCGCCAGCCCGGTGTCCACCCGCGACTGCTACGCCGGCGTCGCCGAAACCTCCGTCTACGTCGGCGCCGGCCAGCGCGGCCGGGGGGTCGGGAAAGCCCTGTTGCACAAGCAGGTCACCGCCGCCGACGCGGCCGGGCTGTGGACCCTGCAGACGTCGATCTTCCCGGAGAACCGGCCCAGCCTGGCGTTGCACCACACCGCCGGTTTCCGCACCCTGGCGGTCCGCGAACGCATCGCCCAGCATCACGGCCGCTGGCGCGACACCGTCCTGCTCGAACGCCGCCGGGCCGAGCAGAGTGGCCCGGCATGACGATCCGGCCGGCCGACCTCGCCGACCCGCGGGTCCGGCAGTTGCTGCACCTGCACCTCGCCGGCCTGCAGGCGATCACCCCGCCGGACAACGTCTACGCGCTGGACCTGACCGGCCTGCAGGCGCCCGGCGTCACGGTGTGGACGGTCTGGGACGGCGAGACCCTGCTCGGCTGCGGCGCGCTCAAGGAACTCGACGCGACCAGCGGCGAGCTCAAGTCGATGCGCACGGACCCGCGGCACCTCCGGCGCGGCGTCGCCACCCGGCTGCTCGAGTACCTGCTCGCGCTGGCCCGGTCCCGTGGCTACCGGCGGGTGAGCCTCGAAACCGGCAGCGGCGAGGCGTTCGAGCCCGCGCTCGCGCTGTACCGCCGCTACGGCTTCAGCAACGGGCCGGCGTTCGGCGACTACCGGGCCAGCGAGTTCAACCAGTTCCTGCATCTGGACCTGTGAATCGGCGGGCCGCGGCGCCCCGGCGGATCAGCTGGCGTGCACGGTGACGGCGGTCCAGGCGCCCAGGTAGAAGGTGTCCCCGTTGCCGAGCAGGACGTGCTGGCCGGCGGCGAGCGGCGCGGCGGCGCCCGGCAGCCAGGTGCCGTTGGTGGAGCCGGCGTCGGACAGTTGCCAGCCCTCGTCGGTGCGGGTGAGCAGGGCGTGCGCGTGGCTGATGCCTTCGTCGCAGGGCGGCCCGGTCAGGTCGACCTGCGGGTTGATGCCGCGGGACGGGCGGGGGCGGCCGAGCAGCACCTGCGGGCCGGTGAGCCGGAACGTGCGGACCGGGCACCGGTCCGGGAACGGCAGGTCGGCGGCCATCTCCTGGTGCCAGCGGCGGTCGGCGGTGACGGTCAGGGCCCAGGAGCCAGCCGCCTCGGCCGGCGCGAGCGCCGTCCCGGGCAGCTGGCCGGTGTGGAAGTCGTAGCCGTCGTTCTCGCAGAACCGGTCGGTGCCGACCTGCGCTGCCCCGCAGATCGCGCAGAGCCCGCCGGGCCCGGCGGGCACCGGCAGCTGGGCCGTCGCGCCGGGGTCACCGGCCGGCGACGGGTCGGCGGCGGCGCCGATCGGGGCACCGCACTCGTCGCACCAGTCGCCGGTGGCCGACTGGTGGCCGTTCGGACAGGTGGCCGGCATCAGTCCCGCTTCCCGACCCGGACGGTCCGGGTGCTGCGGGTGTCGAGGGCCATCTCGTCCGCCGCCTGCACCCCGCGGCGCAGCCGGACCGTGCCGGTGGCCGCGTCCTCGACCTCGACCACCTTTTCCAGCAGTTCCGACGTGGCGGCATTGCCGGACGCGGCGGCCAGCTGCGCGGCCCGGCCGAGCTTCACGGTGGCGGTGCGATCGTCGCCGGCGCTGCGCGCCGCCAACCCCTCGGCGATCACCTGGGCCAGCTCGGCCTGCCCGGTGTAGTGCGCGACCTGCCGGTTGAGCTGGGTGGACAGTGCGTCGTCGTCGGTCCAGACGGCCCTGATCAGGGCCTGCGCCGCGACCTGCTCGTCCCCGTCGCCGCCGGTGGTGACGACCGATACCCGGGCGGCCAGCCGCTCACCGCCGACCTCGCCCGGCGGCACCGTCACGCTGACGTGGTAGTCCCGGGACTCGGCGCTCCACGCGCCGGTGGCGAAGTCGACGGTGCGGGCGTTGACCTCGGTGCGCCGGCCGGTCAGATCGTCCACCTGCGGCGCGACCTGCTTGACGAACGAGAGGGTGGCGCCGGCCGGCGTCCAGACCCGCAGCCGGACGTCCGCCGTGGTCCGGCGCATCGCCGCGTTGATCATGCTGGTGAAGTCGGCGGCGAGGTCGGCCGGCTGGGCGACGATGTCGACGGTGCCGAGCAGCGCGGTGGAGATGTGCCGCAGCTCGTCGACCACCCAGTTGGTGCCGACGCCGCGGCAGTCGCACTGGAAGCGTCCGGTCACGGCGGCCAGCGCCGAGTCCAGGACGGACCGCTCCTCGCCCTCGTTGCGGCCGTCGGTGAGCAGGATGGCGTGGTTGATCGCGCCCGGCCGGCGGTCGAACAGCGTCGCTGCCGTGGTCAGCCAGCTGCTCATCACCGTGCCGCCCTCAGCCTGGATCCGCTGGATCCGCTGCTTGGCCTGGGCCCGGCTGGCCGGCCCGGCCTCGGTCAGCCCGACCACGACCTCCGCGGCGTGGTCGCCGGCGATGACCGCGAAGTGGGTGCCGTCCGGGATGGATTCGACCGCCGCGATCGTCGCCTTGCGCGCGGCCGCGATCCGGCTGCCGCCCATCGACCCGGACCGGTCCACGATGATCACCTCGGTCCGGCCGGTGGCCGGCGGGCCGGCCACGGCCTGGGCCGGTGCGCCGGTGGCGGTGACCGTGACGATCGCGTCCACCTCGCCGGTGCCCGCGGGCAGGAACTCGTTCTGGAACGTCTCAGCGGTGAAGCTGGTCATGAGGCGGCCTCCGGAGTGAGCATCGCAGGTGCCGTTCGGGGCGCCGCGGAGCGGAGCGACGGGGGTCGCCGGGTCAGCACGGTCACGTCGGTCGGGCCTCCTCGGTTCGCAGCAGGGCGACGGTGATGTTGTCCCGGCCGCCCTGGCCGCGGGCGAACTCCACCAGCAGCCGAGCGCAGCCGAGCAGGTCGGTGCTGTTCCGGGCCGCCCGGCGGACCCGGTCGACGAAGTCGGCCAGCTCGATCAGGTAGTTCCAGAGCCCGTCCGAGCAGAGCACGACCAGGCCCGGGCCCTGCACCGGCAGCAGCGCGACGTGCGGCCGGACGGATCCGGCGTCGGCCCCGAGCCAGCCGGTCAGCGCGTGCGCCCGCGAGTCGGCCCAGGCCCGGGCCGGGTCGAGCCCGGCGTCGATCGCCTCGGTCGCCCAGGAGTCGTCCACGGTGAGCTGGCACGGCTCGCCGCTGTCCGGCAGCCAGTACGCCCGGGAGTCGCCGACGTGCGCGATGTGCAGGACGCCGGCCGGGTCGGCGACGACCGCGACGAACGTGCAGGCCGGGGCGTTCCCGTCCGGCTCGGCCGCGGCGAGGACGTCGACCGCGTCGGCCGCGGCCTCGATCGCGCTGCTGAGGCCGGCCTGGATCGGTGTGGTCGGCGGCAGCCCGAGCAGTATCTCGATGGCGGTGGCGACGGCCACCCGGGCCGCCTCGGCGGCCCGCGGGGCGCTGGAGACGCCGTCGCAGACGACCGCGATGGTCCGGCCGGCCGCCTCGGCGACCGCCCCGGCGTCCTCGTTGTCGACGTGCACCAGCCCGCGGTCGCTGACCAGGGCGGCGCCTTTCGCGCAGGCCTCGAACTGGGTATCGGCCCGGCCCAGCAGCGTCCCGCAACTGTCGCAGTAGCCGTCGACGTCGGCCCGCCCGTCCCCGCACCGGCACGCCTCGCCCGGGCTGGCCCCTCCCGGGCTGGCCCCTCCCGGGCTGGCTCCGCCCGGGCTGGCCTCGCCCGGGCTGGCCTCGCCCGTTGTCGGCTCGGGCGTTGCCGGTTCGGCGGCGGGGCCGGTCGCTTGCCCGGGCGCCGGCGGTTCGGGCGTTGCCGGCCCGGGCGTTGCCGCGCCGACCCTTGCCGGTTCGGTGGCGCGGCCGGTCGTGGACCCCCGGGGTGTTGCCACCGGCCCGACCGCGGCGCCGGAGACCGGTACGGCGGTGGCGGTCGCCGCCGGCCGGGCCGGCCGTCCGTTCCCGGCCGCGGGCACCGCCAGCTCGATCGCCGGGGCGGCCGCGGTGGCGGCGGGCGCGGTCAGGCGGTGGCCGCAGGTCTCACAGAAGTGGTCGGTGGGCGCGACGGGTTCGGCACACTGGGCGCAGCGCGGCTCGGTCATGTCAGCGTCCGGGGGCGGACGCTGTTGGCCAGGTCGACCAGGCGGACCCGGTCCGGGCCGGCGGACACCCGGGCCAGCGTCCGGTACTCCCGCTCCAGGGCGAGGCGGACCCGGCGCTCGTCGGCGCTGCCGTTGCCGGCCGGATCGGGCGGGGCCGGCGGGGCGACGCCGAGCACGGCGGCGGGTAGCTGCTGCCCGGCCCGGGCGGCGTGCAGCGCCTGGTTGAGCACCTCGACCCGCAGCGCCGCCGCCTCGGCCGCGGCCAACCGCAGACTGTCGATCAGCCCGGCGGCGCGGACCAGGTCGGCCGCCCCGGCGGTGCCGTCCGGCGGCGCGGCGATCAGCGCCCGGATCGCGGCGACCTGCCCGGCGGCCCAGGCGGACGAGGTCGGCGGGATCCGGCCGAACGCGCCGACCGCGCCGGCCCGGTCGCCGGCCGCGACCCGGACCCGGCCCAGCCCGGCGGCGGCGCTGGTGATGGCCGGATCGGTGCTGGAGACCAGGTCGTACCAGCGGGTCGCCGTCTCGGTGTCGGCCAGCAGTTCGGCGCACATGCCCAGGGCCAGCTTCGGCGCCGGCTCACCCGGCAGCACCGCGCGGACCAGCTCGAACGCCTCCCGGGCCGGCGCGGGCTGGCGCCGGGCCAGGGCGAGCAGCCCGGACAGCCAGACCGCCTGCCAGTCCTGCCCCCAGGCCGCGGTCAACTCGGCCAGCCGGTCGGCCGCCGCCGCCGCGTCGCCGGCCGCGCCGCCGGCCGGGTCGCCGGTGGGGTCGCCGGCTGGGCCGCCGGCCGGGTCGCCGGTGGGGTCGTCCGAACCGTCCAGCAGGGCGAGCACGATCCGGCGGCCGAGCTCGGGACTGTCGGCCGGGGCGGTGCCCAGCAACGCGACCAGCTGGCCCGGATCGGCGACCGTGACGCTGGCCAGGAACGCCGCGTTCGGGTCGTCGGTGTCGACCAGCGGCACCGGCAGCGCGCGCCGGTCCGGCCCGGCGAGCGCGCTGGACCGCTCCGGCGTGAACACCGCCGACGGGCCGGGCTGCGGCGACCCGTCGATGGCGAGCGCCTCGCGCAGCACGCCGAGCAGCTGGTCGGCCATCTCCTCGGCGGAGTGGAACCGCTCGTCCGGCTCCTGGTGGCAGGCCCGGCGCAGGAACCCGTACAGCGACGGGTAGCGGCCGAACAGCGGCTGGTCGACCGGCGCCGGCAGCGACGCCTCGTATTTGCTCTGGTAGCCGCGGAAGTCGGTGACCAGCACCGCCAGCGTCCGCCCGATCGTGTACAGGTCCGATTCGACGCTCGGCCCGTCGGTGCCGACCTCGGCGGCCTGGTAGCCGCGGGTGCCGAAGATCGCCGACTCGGTGTCGCCGATCCGCAGCACGGCGCCGAGGTCGATCAGCTTGACCGAGTCGGCCGTCTGGATGATGTTGTCCGGCTTGAAGTCGCAATAGAGCAGGCCGCGCTCGTGCAGGTAGCCGAACGCCGGCAGGATATCCAGCAGGTACGCGACGGCCTGTGGCACCGGCAGCGGGTCGGGCCGGCCGGCGGTCGTCCGCCGGTCCTTCAGCAGGTCCTTCAGCGACCGGCCGCCGACGTACTCCATCACGATGTAGCCGGCGCTGTCGTGCTCGACGAAGTTGTAGATCTTGACCGTGTTCGGGTGCTCGACCTCGGCCAGGAACCGGCGTTCGGCCAGCGCTGCCTCGGCGGCGGCCACGTCGCCGGTGTCGAGCAGGCCCTTGAGCACCACCCAGCGGTCCGCGACCCGGGTGTCGGTGGCCAGGTACACCCAGCCCATGCCGCCGTGCGCCAGGCACCCGGCGATCCGGTACTGCCCGCCGACCAGGTCACCCGCGGTCAGCTTGGGGACGAAGGAGTACCGGGCGCCGCAGGCGGCGCAGAACCCCTCCAGCCGGCCCGGCCGGCCGTTCCGGCCGCGCCCGACCGGCTCGCCGCAGGCACCGCAGTACCGCTTGTCCTCCGCGACCCGCGGGTCGGCCAGCACGACGTCCGCCGGGTCGGCCACCGCCACCGCGGCCACCGGCACCAGCCCCCGCCCGAACCGCCGCGCGCTGCGACCCGACCCCGTTCCGGTCCGCCCGGACCCCACCGTCCGCCCGGTCACGCCGGTCCGGCCGCTCGCGGTGGTCCGGCCGCTCGCGGTGGTCCGGCCGGCCCCGACCGGCCCGGTGCCGGCCGTCCCGGTCCGCCCGGACCCGCCGGACGGGGCGGACCCGCCGGTCGGCGCGGACCCGCTGGTCGGCGCGGACCCGCCGGTGGGGGCTGACCCGCCGGTCGGGGCTGAGGTACCGGTCGGAGCTGGAGCGCCGTTCGCGGTGGCGGCCAACCGTCCGGATGCGCCGGCCGGGGCCGGGGTGCCGGTGGGGGTGGGGGTGGACGGGTCGGTTCCGCTGGCCCGGCCGGCGGTGGCCGATCCCGCCGTCCCGGCGGCCGCCGGGGCGGCCAGGGCCATCCCGCACTCGGTGCAGTAGCCGTCCGGGTCGATGGTGCCGGGACAGTCCGGTGTGGCGGTGCACGGGGTGGCGGGGGCAGCGGTCATCGGCGTCCTGTCAGCGTGATCCGGTGGTGCGGCCGGCGGTGGCCACGGCCGCCTGCACCGCGGCGAGGTACTCGCCGACC
>Ga0307499_10000410_pt1 | contig 15350 bp, 13 predicted proteins | sample 13_S_MG_FD_201363 | JGI IMG/M metagenome (GOLD analysis project Ga0307499, IMG submission 201363) | Soil microbial communities from Populus trichocarpa stands in riparian zone in the Pacific Northwest, United States - 13_S | ecosystem: Environmental > Terrestrial > Soil > Riparian zone > Trees... | reverse complement strand
TGGAACTCCAGCGCCGCTTCCAGCGAGAGGCGTTTCGCCGGGGTGAGGCGAACCAGCACGTCGGCGCTGGCGGCGCGCATGTTGGTCTGCTGCTTCTCCTTGATCGCGTTGACGTCGAGGTCGTCGGCGCGGGCGTTCTCGCCGACGATCATCCCTTCGAAGACCTCCTCGCCCGGGCCGACGAAGAGCGCGCCGCGATCCTGCAGGCTGAGCAGGGCGTAGCTGGCGCTCTGTCCGCGCCGGTCAGCGACGAGCGAGCCGGTCGGGCGCGTGCGCAGCTCACCCACCCAGGGCTCCCAGCGATCGAAGACGTGGTGCATCAGGCCGGCGCCGCGGGTCTCGGTGAGGAACTCGGTGCGCAGCCCGATCAGGCCCCGCGCGGGCACCAGGTAGTCCATCCGCACCCAGCCGGTGGCGTGGTTGACCATCTGGTCGAGGCGGCCCTTGCGCGCCGCCAGCAGTTGGGTCACCGTGCCGACGTGCTCCTCGGGGACGTCGAGCACCAGCCGTTCGACGGGCTCGCAGCGCTTGCCGTCGATCTCACGGGTGATCACGTGCGGCTGCCCAGCGGTCAGCTCAAAGCCCTCGCGTCGCATCAGCTCCAGCAGGACGACGAGCTGCAGCTCCCCCCTCCCCTGCACCTCCCAGGCGTCGGGCCGCTCGGTGTCGCGCACGCGGATCGAGACGTTGCCGACCAGCTCGGCGTCGAGGCGCGAGCGGATCTGGCGCGCGGTCAGCTTGTCGCCCTCGGTCCCGGCGAGCGGCGAGGTGTTGATCCCGAGGATCATCGAGAGCGAGGGCTCGTCGACCGTGATCACCGGCAGCGCGCGCGGGTCCTCGGAGTCGGCCAGCGTCTCGCCGATCGTCACTTCGGGCAGGCCGGCGACGGCGATGATCTCGCCGGGGCCCGCCTCCTTGGAGACGACGCGCTCGAGCGCCTCGGTCACGTACAGCTCGGAGACCGTCGCCCGCTCGACGCTGCCGTCGGCGCGGCACCAGGCGATCGGCTGCCCGGCGCGAACGCTGCCGTTGCGGATGCGGCAGAGCGCCAGCCGGCCGACGTAGGGGTCGGCGTCGAGGTTGGTGACGTGGGCCTGGAACGGGTGGTCGGGCTCGTACTCGGGCGCCGGGATGCGCTCCAGCATCAGGTCCATCAGCGGCTGCAGGTCGGTTCCCACGCCGCCCTCCTCGAGCGAGGCCCAGCCGACTTTGGCGTTGGTGTAGACGATCGGGAAGTCGACCTGCTCGTCGTCGGCGTCGAGCTCGAGGAAGAGCTCGTAGACCTCGTCGACGACCTCGGCGATCCGCGCGTCGGGCCGGTCGACCTTGTTGACGACGAGGATCACCGGCAGCCTCGCCTCGAGCGCCTTGCGCAGGACGAAGCGGGTCTGCGGCAGCGGTCCCTCGGAGGCGTCGACGAGCAGCAGGGCTCCGTCGACCATCGTCAGCCCGCGCTCGACCTCGCCGCCGAAGTCGGCGTGGCCCGGCGTGTCGACGATGTTGAGCTTCACGCCCGCGTGGTGGACGGCGGTGTTCTTGGCGAGGATCGTGATCCCCTTCTCCCGCTCGAGGTCCATCGAGTCCATCACCCGCTCGGCCACGTCCTGCCCCTTGCGGAAGGCGCCGCTCTGCCACAGCATCGCGTCGACCAGGGTCGTCTTGCCGTGGTCGACGTGGGCGATGATCGCGATGTTGCGGAGGTCGTCTCGGGTCTTCATGGTCATGAAAAGGGCCCGCCGGGGGCGGGCCCTGTCAAGCTACCTGTGGTCAGCGACTAGCTCGTCTGCTGAACCTGAGCGGCGGCCGGGCCCTTGGGGCCTTCCTCGGACTCGTAGCTGACCTTTGCGCCCTCGGTCAAGGACTTGAAGCCCTCGCCCATGATGGCGCTGTGGTGGACGAAGACGTCCTTCGAGCCGTCATCGGGCGTGATGAACCCGTAGCCCTTGTCGTCGCTGAACCACTTGACAGTTCCAGTTGGCATTTATTGCCTCCACTTCATGTGCTGCGAACGCGGCACATGCGGTGAAGCAACGACGCGAGCGCTAGACACGACTTTTGCCGGATATCCGGCCCAAAGCGGGGACCGTAGCAGGGTCGCCCGTCACGCGCGCCCGGGGGCTTCCTGCACGCCTTTTGCCCATATAGGAAGCAGGAGGCGCATCCGAAGCCCTGAACGCGGGTTGAGGAACGAGATGGCCGGCCGATACCGTGGACTGTGATGCACCCGGGTAATCCGCTCCGCCGCGGCGCGGGGACATGCTCGATCGCGGCTGTCACGGCGCTCTGCGCGCTCTTGCCGCCATCGGCGCTCGCCGCCGTCGGCCAGGGCGGTCTGTCGCCGCGCCTCGCCGAGCTGGCCAGGCCGGCGGTCCGCTCGGCATCCCCCAGGGTGCAGGCAAAGGCGCTGGATCTCGCCGTCGACGGCCCGGGCAGCCTGCTGCGGGACGGCAACCGGGTCGTCGTGCAGGTGCGCTTCGACCACGGTGCGGCCGCCGCCACGAAGAACCTGCGTCAGGCCGGCGCGGCGGTGATCGGCGTCAGCTCCGAATACCAGACTGTGGCCGTGGCGGCCAAGCCGGCCGAATTGCGGACCCTGGGCGGGGTGCCCGGGGTCGCCGGCGTGAGGCCGCTGCTGAGGCCCTTCACCGCCGCATCGAGCTGTCCTTCCGGCGCGGTCGTGTCGGAGGGCGTGAGACAGCTGCACGCCGGCGACGGGGAATACGAAGTCGAAAGCGAAGTCAAAAAAGACGAAGCGCGGAAAGCCTTCGGCGTCGACGGCAGCGGTGTGACCGTGGGAATCCTCTCCGACTCGTTCGACCAGGCGACCGAAGCGGCCGAAGGCGGCGAACTCGCCACTCACCAGGAAGAAGACGTCGAAAGCGGGGACCTTCCAGGGCCGAGCAATACCTGTCTCGCCCCCCCTCAGGCGACGCCCGTCAACGTCCTCGACGACAGCGAAACCGAAGGCGCAGATGAGGGGCGGGCGATGGCCCAGATCGCCCACGACGTCGCACCGGGGGCCGGCCTCGCCTTCGCCACCGCCTTCACCGAAGACATGTTCGGGTTCGCCCACAACATCGAAAAGCTGGCCGAACCGGTCGTCTCCGGGGGCGCCGGGGCCAAGGTGCTCGCCGACGACGTGTCCTTCTTCGAAGAGCCCTTCTTCCAGGAAGGACCGGTCGGCAATGCGATTCGCAAAGTGACCGAAGATGACGGGGTCACCTACCTCACCGCAGCCGGCAACGACAACTCATTCGACTCGTCCGGCAACGAGATCGGCTCCTGGGAAGCCGCGGCCTTCCGGGACTCGGGGAGCTGTCCTGCGGCGGTCGTCGCGTTCTCTCAGCAGATCGAAGCCGAAGGCGCCACCGGCCTGCACCCGACGCACTGCATGGACTTCGACCCCGGGGCCCAGGTCGACAAGACCTTCGGGATCAAAGTGGCTCCGGGCAAGACCCTGACGATCGACCTGCAGTGGGCTGAACCATGGAACGGGGTCCTGACCGACCTCGACGCCTACCTGCTGAACTCGGCCGGGAACCTGATCGCCCTCTCGGGCGAAGACAACGTCCGCGCGACGCAGATCCCGTTCGAGTTCGTCCAGTGGGAAAACGAAAGCTCCGCGACGCAGACCGTCCAGCTCGTCGTCAACCGCTTCTCCGGCAGCCTGCCGCACCTCAAGCTCGCCCTGCTCGAGAACGGCTCCGAAGGGGTGGTCGCGACGGAGTACCCGCGCTCAACCGGGACCGACGTCGTCGGGCCGACGATCTACGGCCATGCCGGGTCCGCGGATGCGATCACGGTCGGTGCGATTCCCTTCAACAGCAACACGAAGGTCGAGGGATACTCATCGCGTGGCCCGGTGACCTACTACTTCAAGCCAGTGGAAGGCACCGAAGCGGCGGAAGAGCTGACCACGCCCGAAGTGACGCCCGAGCCGGACGCCGTCGCGACCGATTGCGGCGTGACGACCTTCTTCTCCTTCAAGGCAGGTGCGAACTGGCGCTTTTGCGGAACCTCGGCCGCGGCGCCGCACGCGGCGGGGGTAGCGGCGCTGATGCTCGACGACACCGAAACGGCTACGCCGGCTGAAATCCGCGCGGGCCTGCTGGCCGGAGCCAGGCCGCTCGCCGGGGTCAGCGGCTGTGCTCAGGGCGACGGGCTCCTCGACGCGGTGGGCGCGATCGAAGCGCTGCAGAGCGCGGCGATTCCGGCCCCCCTCGAATGCGCGCGACCCGGCCCCGTGGCCTCAGTCGAAGAAGCACGGGCGCCCGGCGACTGGGGAAGCGAAACGCCGCCGGGGCCGCCGACGCCGAACCCTCCCGTCGTGACGCCGCCCCCGGGCCCGATCACCTCTCAAGGGCCGCCGCAGACGTCGATCCGCAGGGCGCCGAAGAAGACGATCCTCACCCGGGGTCGTACGGCCAAGGCGGTCTTCCGCTTCGGCGCCGACCAGAGCGGCGTGACCTTCCTCTGCAAGGTCGACGCCGGCCGCTTCCACCCCTGCGCGGCGAAGTTCGCCCGCTTCTACCGATTGGGCAAGCACGTGCTCCGGGTCAAGGCGCGAAACGCCGAAGGCGGCACCGACGCCACGCCCGTCGTCTATCGCTTCCGAGTCGAGCCCCTGCAGGTTCGGCGCTCGGGGCGCTAACCGACTTCCCGCGCGTACAGGCGCTCGTCGATCGCCATCACGAACCCATCGACAACGCCGAGGTTGAGATCGGCGTAGCGATGGTCGAGCTCGGCCGCCCTCTGCATGAGGCCCGCCGTCATATATGCCACCCGGTGGCTGCCGCCGGCAATGTCCTTCAGGAATCTGCGGGCGGCGCCCATGCCGGCCCGCTTACGCGCCAGATGGTCAACCTCGGCTACCACCAGTGACGGCACGATCGCATTCCGACGCGGTTTCCCCATCGCAGCACTTCCCCAGGGCTTGAGGCCAAGGTATTTCTCCGCATTGATGCCGAGGTCACCGGGTCCTTCTCCCGACCCGATGTAACCGAGTGGGAACTCGCTTTCGTCGATCGGCTCGGGCTCGAAATCCTCCGCGGCGCCGAGCTCGACCAGTCGAACGACCGTTGCTGAGAAGGACTCGCCCTCGCGGGCGTACTTCTCCACCAGCTCTGCCGTGCTCTCTGGGATATAGATGGTCTTGCGGGGCATTGTCTGCGGCTGACCCATGTGGACGAGTATGGCAGACAAAACCTGCCATACCAGCGCAGAATCAAAATCTTCTGCGCCGTCAATCGTGCGAATCGGCGACCGGGGTTGATCCGCTGCCGCGGCGCATCACCCAGTGGCCGAGGAAGAGCAGGACGAGCAGGGCGGCGGCGCTGCCGAGGACGAGCGGGTCGGTGAGGCTGAGGCCTTCGAGCCGGGTGCCGAAGTAGACGGCGAGGACGGTGATCGGCAGGTAGCCGACGACCGTCGTCCAGGCGAAGCGCCAGAGCGGCACGCGGGCCGCGCCGGCGGCGTAGGAAACGAGGCTGAAGGGGACGATCGGCAGCAGTCGGACCGCGAGCAGCAGGGTCGCGCCGCCGCGCTCGATCGTCGCCTCGGTGCGCTCGAAGCGCTCCCTGCCGAACCAGCGGTCGAGCAGCGGTCGCGCGACCGAGCGGCCGACGAAGAAGCAGAGCAGGCCGGAGAGCAGCCAGCCGAGCATCATCAGCGCCAGCGCGGGGAAGAAGCCGTAGACGAACCCGGCGGCGGCATCGATGATCTCCGCCGGGTAGAAGACGACCGAGTGGATCAGCGCCAGGGCGAGGATCAGCAGCGGGCCGGCGACACCAAGGCCCTTGACGTGGCTCCGCACCCCCGCCGTGTCGCCGTGCACGGCCGCGTCGAAGGCGGCGCGCAGGTCGGGAATCGCCAGCACCATCGCGGCGAGCACGGCGACCCCGCCCAGCGTGACGGCAACAGCCGCAAGTGACGGTCTAGGAGACTCCACGCAACCGCTCCGCGAGAGCCGAATGGCGGGCGCCGCTGTCGTCGTTGCTCACCGCCCGCTCGAGGGCGGCCCGGTCGCCGATCAGGACGCAGCTGCTGCGCGCGCGGGTGATCGCGGTGTAGAGGAGCGGGCGGGAAAGCATGCGGGAGTGCGAGCGGTGGCAGACGCCGACCACGACCGGCACCTCGCAACCCTGCGCCTTGTGGACGGAGATCGCGTAGGCGAGGCGCAGGGTCGCCGTCTCGCCGTAGGGGATGGCGAGCGAGCCGCCGTCATCGGTGTCGACGACGATCTCCTCCTCCTCGGGGTCGTCCTCGCGCAGGAAGACGATCGAGCCGTTCATCAGTCCCAGCTCGTGCGAGTTGCGGGTCTGGATCAGGCGGTCGCCGATGCGGAAGCGCTCGCTGACCGCCGCCGCGCCGTCGGGGTTGAGCCGTGCCTGCAGGCGCTCGTTCAGCGCGTCGATCCCGACCGCTCCCTTGTACATCGGCGCCAGCACCTGCACCTCGCGGATCGGGTCGACGCCGAAGCTGGCCGGCGCCCGCTCGGCAACGACCTCGACCGCGGTCTCCAGCGCCCGCTCGGGACTCGGCCGTTCGATGAAGAAGAAGTCGTGCTCCTGGTCCTCGCCGGGCTCGAGGTGCGGCGCGCGACCGCGGTTGATCTCGTGCGCGGCGGTGGTGATCATCGAACGCGCCGCCTGGCGGAAGATCTGGGTCAGGCGGACGACCGGCGCGACGCCGGAGGCGATCAGGTCCTCGAAGGGTTTGCCGGCCCCGATCGGCGGCAGCTGGTCGGCGTCACCGACGAAGAGGACGTGGGTCGACTCGGCGAGGCCGCCGAGCAGCACCTCGATCAGCCGCAGGTTGAGCATCGAGGCCTCGTCGACTATCACCAGCGCGGCGGGCAGTGGGTGGCCCGGGCGGAAGCCCGGCTCGCGCCCCGGCATCCACTCGAGCATGCGGTGGATCGTCTGCGCCGCGTGGCCAGTCGCCTCCTCCAGGCGCCGCGCCGCCCGCCCGGTCGGCGCGCAGAGCGCGGTCGGGACATCGGCGCGCGCGGCCTCGGCGACGATCGCCCGCGTGCAGGCGGTCTTGCCGACGCCGGGCCCGCCGGTCAGCACCGAGACCCGCGCCGCGAAGGCGCCGCGCACGGCCGCCCACTGCTCGTCGGTCAGGCGGCGCTCCTCGTCGACGTCCTCGGGCGGCGTCTCGCCGGGATCGTGGTCGAGGTGGGCGGGCGCGGCGGCCCGCTCGGCCAGGGTCGCCGCCACGGCGATCTCGGCGGCGTGGGTCGGCTCGCGGTAGACGCGCCCCTCGTCGAGCAGCAGCCCGGGACCGTGAGCGATGACGTCGAGGTCCGGACGCAGGCCGATCAGCTTCGCCGTGCGCCGGCCCAGCTCCTCGACCGGCAGGAAGGCGTTGCCCTGCTGCTCGGCCTCGCCCAGGGCGAAGGCGGCGGCGGCCTGGGCGCGGCGGTCAGACTCCGGCGCCATGTCGGCGGCGAGGGCAATGCGGTCGGCGCGCAGGAACCCGACCCCGGGGACCTCGGTCAGCCGGTAGGGGTCCTCGTGCAGGACGACCATCGAGCGCTCGCCGAAGCGGGCGTGGATCGGCCCGGCCAGGTGCGCCAGCCCGTGCGGGGCGAGCTGCACGTGCAGGTCGCGGACGGCGCGCGAGGCGTGCCAGGACTCGGCCGCCGCGGCGGCCTGCGCCGCGCTCACCCCGCGCAGGGTCGCGAAGACGCCCTCGGGGTCGGCGGCGATCGCCCCCAGCACGGCCTCGCCATGCTCGTCGACGAGCTGCTCGGCGCGCGCCGGGCCGATGTGGCGCAGCGACGTCAGGTAGGCGATCCGGCCTGCGCGGTCGGCCGGGTCGAGCGGCAGCGCGCCGCGCGCCTTGAGCTGCCGACCGTAGCGCGCGTGCGTCTGCCAGTCGCCGCTCACTTCGGCGCGGTCGCCGGCGCTCAGGTGGGCGACCGGCCCGACCAGGGCGAAGCCCTCACCGCTCTCCGCATCCTGGACCTCGAGCACCGCGTAGCCGTCGTCCTCGGCGCTGAAGATCACGCCCAGCACTTCGACCGTGCCGGTGAAGGCGGCCGCATCGGCGTCGAAGAGGGTGGAGGCGTCGCTCACGCCTCAAAGCTAAACGGTCGCGGAGCGGCCGTCCGCGAGCAGCCGGTCGACCGTCGCGCGGGCGTGGTCGAAGACGCGCCGGTCGCGGCTCAGGCGGTAGCGCGAGTTCGCCCCCATCACCACCGAGTAGAGCTCAAAGGCGACCCGGTCGGCCTGCTCGACGCCCGCCTGCTCGAGCTGCTGCTCGAACGTCGCCAGCCAGAGGTCGAGCGCGGCGGCGATCGCGTCGCGCACCGGCCCGGGCCGGTCGTCGTAGTCGGCCGACGCGGCGCCCCAGAAGCAGCCGCCCGAGTAGGAGTCGGATTCGAGGTGGTCGAGGTAGGCGTCGGCCATCGCGCGCAACCGCGCCGCGCCCGCGGGCGCGGCCTCGGCGGGCTCGATCACGGTCTGGCGAAAGCGCTCCGCTGCGGCTTCGACGGCGGCGAGCTGCAGCTCCTGCTTGGAGCCGAAGTGCGCGAAGAGGCCGCTCTTGCTCATCTCCAGCTCGGTCGCCAGGCGTCCGATGCTCAGCCCCTCGAGCCCCTCGACCGAGGCGAGGTCGACCGCCCGCTCGAGGATCGCCGCCCGCGTCGCCGACCCCTTGCTGGGCGTCGCCCCGGCCGGATCTGTCTGAGCGGTTGCGGCCATCGCCAGCCAGGCTACCGAAGGCCTGAAAAGCACGAACGTTCGTACCTCGATACGCTGCGGCGATCCGGCCCAATCGGGGCCGCCGACATCGGGAGAAACAGATGAGCGACTACGCGGTCAGGAAGATCGACGAGATGGAGGCCGTGTACGGCGGCGCCTTCAAACGGGCCCGTGCCGAGCTCGGGGTCGAGGCCTTCGGCATGCAGATCATCGACATGCCGGCGAACTTCGAGGGCTACCCCGAGCACGACCATGCCGAAGACGGCCAGGAGGAGGTCTTCATCGCGCTGCGCGGCGGCGGCGAGATCGAGATCGCCGGCGAGCGCTTCCCGCTCGATGCCGACCACGTCGCCCGCGTCGCCTCGGGGACGAAGCGCAAGGTCTGGCCCAGCGCCGACGGCATCCGGCTGCTGGTGATCGGCGGCAAGCCCGGCGACGTCTACGACGCCCCCGAAGTCAGCAGGCTCGGCGCCCCGGACCCGATGGCGAGCTGAGCGCCTCGTACCCCGGGCAGCTGAGGACGGGGATGCGGGGGTAGCGGGGGTAGGCCGGGTCCTCGCGCGAGCGCTTGCAGAGGCTGAAGACCGACCCCCGCGTGTTGGGCACCAGCTGCTGGTGGATGCAGGTGTCGCAGAGGCCGTTGACGTCCGGTGCCATCAGCCGAAGGCTATTGAGGACAACTGGGTCGTTCGGCGATTTGGCGGTTGCGCTGCCGGGGTGATCGGTTTAGTTTGCTTGGAACAAAGCGGACCAGTACACGACTCAAGGGGGACCCAATTGACTCTTGATGTCTACCTGCATGGGAAGCGGATCGGTGCGCTGCTCCGGTCCGAGGGGAACGACTACAGCTTCACCTACACGCCCGAGGCGGTCGAGGAGGCGGGGGCAGGCGCTCCCCTGCTGAGCCACTCGCTGCCGGCACGAAACGAGCCCTTCGGGGCCGAGGCGACCCGCGCCTACGTCGAGGGCCTGCTGCCCCAGGGCGCGCGCCGCCGGGCGATCGCCCGCGGGCTGGGCCTGCGGTCCGACGACGGCTACGGCCTGATCGCCGCGCTCGGCGGCGACTGCCTTGGCGCGGTCAGCTTCGGCGATGGCCCGGTGGCGAGCGAGCGCACCGCCGGGGAGCCCCTCTGGCTCAGCGACGCGGAGCTCGAACAGGTGCTGCAGCCACTTCCCGAATGGCGCTTCGAGCTCTCCGAGCCGAGCCGCATGCGCTTCACGCTGCCCGGCGAGCGGCACAAGCTCGCCCTGGCGCACGACGAGGTCGGCGATCGCTGGGCATGGCCGCAGCCGGGCATGCCCAGCACGCACATCATCAAGCCCGAAGCGCCCGAACGCCCCGGCCTCGTCGTCAACGAGCATGCCTGCACGATTGCCTACCGCGAACTCGGCCTGCCGGTCGCCCACACCTCGGTCGAGACGATCGCCGGGCACACCTGCCTGGTCTCCAAGCGCTTCGACCGCTGGAGCGACGGCGAGAGGACGGAGCGCCTGCACCAGGAGAGCTTCGCCCAGGCGCTCGGGATCGCCCCCGACCGCGGCGGCAAACGGCTCTGCACCGGCACTCCCGGCCTCGGCGAGGCGAGCGGGCTGCTGCGGGCGATCGGCGAAAAGGGCGCGGTCGAGACGCTGCTGCGGGCGACCTTCTGCGACTTGATGATCGGCTGCACCGAGCTGCGCGGCGGCAACGCAGGGCTGCTCTTCGGGGAGGACGGACCGATGCTGGCGCCCTTCTACGACATCGCCTCGACCGAGGTGTACGGCGCGGTCCGCCCGCGCCCGATCGTCACAGGCGAGGACGTGCCACCAGCGCCGCTGCTGATCGACATCCGCCACGCGATCCAGCTCTGCGGCTTCGAGTTCCAGTCGGCGCTGATCGAGGCGGTCAGCCTGATGGGCTCGGTCTGCTCGGCGCTGAACGCTGTCGCCGCGGATGCCTGGGAGGAGGGCTGGACGGCGCCCGCAATCGAGGAGGCGGTGCAGGTCGCGACCAGCCGGGCGATCGGGTTCCGCGAGGAAGCCGTCTACCTGCGGCCGCGCGGGGGGTAAGGCCCGGTGAGCGCCCCACGCCCGCCGCGCGAGGGTGAGCTCAGCCGACGGCGACCACGATGATGAAGGCGGCGTAGAGCGTGAACCAGCCAAGCACGGCGGGCAGCCCAAAGCGGCCGCGGCGGTGCAGCGCCTCGTAAGCGAGGAAGCCGCCGGCGAGGCCGAGCACCACCGAGAGCGCCGCGTTGGCGCTCAGCGACCAGCTGGTGAAGAGCAGGCCGATGCCGAAGGGAATGGTCGACTGGAAGACCATCGCGCCGGTGATGTTGCCGAGCGCCAGCGAGTCCTTGCCCTCACGCACCCAGAAGAAGCTGTTGACCTTCTCCGGCAGCTCGGTGGCCAGCGGGGCGAGGATCAGGGCGAGGACGACCGCCTCGATGCCGAGGTCACCGGCGATGTTGAGCAGCTCGTCGACGAACAGGTGGGCACCGCCGACCATCGCCCCCAGCCCGACGAGGAGCTGGATCACCGAGAGCGTCAGGCTGGGGTCCATGCGGCGCTCCTCGCGGCGCTCGAAGACGAGCGGGTCGAGCGTGCCGTGCTGCTGCACCTCGCCGCTGCGCAGCAGCGTGCGGCGGATGTAGAGCGGATAGGCGAGGAGCGCGAAGATCCCGACCGGGATCCGCAGGACGGCCGGCGCGCCCCAGGCGAGCGCCAGCGAGAGCGCGAAGAAGAAGAGGAAGAAGAGCAGGTCGCGCTCGAGCGTCTCGCGATGGGCGCGCAGCTCGAGGCCCTGCTCGCGCCGCTCTCGATAGAGGTAGGCGAAGAGCCCGACCAGGCCCATCGCCAGCGTGCCGAGCAGGAAGGGGGCACCGACGATCGCCCCGATCGCGACCTGGTCGGCGCCTTCCTTGGCGCCGATCAGGGCGACGATCGCGATCAGCGTCTCCGGCATCGCCGTGCCGACCGCGGCAAGCACGCTGCCGACCGCGCCTTCGCCCAGCTGCAGGCGATGGCCGAGCCACTCCACCGCGTTGGTGAAGAGCAGCGCGCCGGCAAGGATGACGGCGAAGCTGACGGCCAGCAGGAAGAAGCTCAAGGGGACCGGCTACCGGGCCGCTGAGCTACCGAGGCTTTCGAGCAGATCGCCCAGGCCCTTGCCGCCACTTTCCCCTTGCAGCAGGCCGAGCAGTTCTATCGGGTTGATGCCGAGCTTGATGAAGAGCCTGCTCAGCGGTTTCGCGTTCGCGGGTTCGGAGATCTTCTGTTCTTCGTTGACCCCGGTGAGCTTCAGGTCGAACTTGACCGCGACGCTCTTCGGGCCGCTGCCGCCATTCTGCGGTTCGACTTCGACCTGGCCGGCGACCTCACGCACGATGTCGTCGTCGTTGCCGACGTGGACGTCGACGTGGGCGCTCTTCACCGAGCTTTCGATTTCGCCCTCGGCATCTTCGATTTCAGACTTCGATGGCAGCGGGCCCACGGCGGCCAGCTGGTTTTGGCAGACCGGGCTTTCGACCACTTTAAGCAGCGCATCGATCGCGCCGGAGACGTCGAGGTCGCCACTGACTTTCGTCGTTTCGGCGCCGCCGACCTCGGCGCTGCCTTCGTTCTTGCCGCCTTCGAGGAAGTCGCCGACTTCGAGCTTGCCGAATTCTTCCTCGCAGGCGGCCACATAGGCGTTGCTTTCGCCCTGCCCCTGTTTCAGCGTCTGTTCGACGAAGCTGAAGGTGGTCGGGTCGACTTCGTACTCGACCCCTTCGTAGTTGATGTAGGCGGTGTTGGGCAGCAGCGTCAGGCCGCCGTCGAAATCGATCTTCCTGCCGTTGTAGTTGCCCTTCGCCTTGGCCGTCAACGCGAGCTGCGGCAGTTCGCCAAGGCCTTCGCCCTGGAAGGGCCCCGAGAGGCCGATGGTCACCGTGCCGCCTTCGGCGCCCGGCGAGCTGACCGTGGCGGAGAGGTCGATGTCGGCGCTTTCGATCCCCTGCAGCGTCGCGTCGTCGAGCACCGACTGCGGGCTCTCGCCGCTCTTGTCGCTGCTGCCGCCACCGCAGGCGGCGAGCACGACGCTGAGCGCGGCGATCAGGGCTAAGACGGCGAGTGCGCGGAGTCGGCTCATGCGGGGCATCCTAAAGCTAGCGTCGTTCCTTAGCGGTTCTTAAGCTGGGGCGGCGTCGACTCGGTCAGGTTGAGCGCCAGGGGGAAGAGGAAGGCGCCGAGGAAGATCAGGACGATCCCGGCGGCGACCAGCCAGCGCAGGCCGCTGAGGTGGCCGGCGATCGCGACGCCGAAGCCGATCAGGACAAGCGCGATGTAGGGGCCGGCGCTGTGCGGGAGCAGCGTCGCGAGATAGAGGGCGAGGTCGGGCACCGGCGCGGATTATCATCGGCGGCGATGTCCGAGGCTCAGACACCCGGCTCCGTCGCCGAGACCAAGCAGGCGCTGGCGGCCGCCGACTACCTGGCCGACGAGTCCGCGGCGCTCGTCTCCTTCCTCGCACAGCAGCTGGGCAAGCCGGTCCTGGTCGAGGGGCCGGCGGGGGTCGGCAAGACCGAGTTGGCCAAGGCGCTGTCGCGGGCCAGCGGCCGCGAGCTGATCCGCCTGCAGTGCTACGAGGGCCTCGACGAGGCGAAGGCGCTGTACGAGTGGAACTACCGCAAGCAGCTGCTGCGCATCCAGGCCGGTGGCGAGGACGGCTGGGAGGACGTGCACGGCGACATCTTCAGCGAGGAGTTCCTGCTCGAGCGGCCGCTGATGCAGGCGATCGCCAGCGCCGAGCCGGTGGTCCTGCTGATCGACGAGATCGACAAGACCGACCAGGAGTTCGAGGCGATGCTGCTCGAGCTGCTCTCCGACTTCCAGATCACGATCCCCGAGCTGGGCCAGGTGTCGGCGAGCTCGATGCCGATCGTCGTCCTCACCTCGAACAACTCGCGCGAGCTGACCGAGGCGCTGAAGCGGCGCTGCCTCTACCTCTGGCTCGACTACCCCGAGATCGAGCGCGAGATGGAGATCGTCCGCCTGCACGCGCCGGAGCTCTCCGAGAGCCTGACCCGGCGCCTGGTCGAGGTGGTGCGGATGGTCCGCGAGCTCGACCTGAAGAAGCCGCCTTCGATCGCGGAGACGATCGACTGGGCGCGAACGCTGCTGCTGATGGGGGCCGAGGACATCGACCGCGCGACCTTCGAGCAGTCGATGTCGATCATCGTCAAGCATCGCACCGACATCGACCTGGTCGCCGAGCGGGTGGGGATGAAGCTGTCCGCGCCCACGCAGGCGGGGTGAGTCCGACGGCGTCGCCCTACGGCCCCAAGGCCGAGGGGGGCCCGCCGGGCCTCGCCGCGAAGCTGCTCGGCTTCTGCGAGGAGCTGCGCGGCGAGGGCGTGGCGGTGGGCACCTCGGAGATCCTCGACGCCTTCGCCGCGCTCGAGCAGGTGCCCTGGGAGTCCCGCGACGACTTCCGCGAGGCGCTGGCGGCGACGATCGCCAAGTCGCAGGAAGACCGGCGACTGTTCGAGCTGCTCTTCGAGCGCTGGTTCTTTCGCGCCGCCGAGGCCGAGGCGATCGAGCGCGAGGTCGAGGAGGGCGGGCAGCGCCACGAGGGCGCCGAGCGGCTCGACATCGACGAGCTGCGCGAGCAGATCCGCCAGGCGATCGCCGACGGCAACGACGGTGAGATGCGCGACCTGGCGCGGCTCGCGATCGCCGCCTTCGGCCGCCAGGGCGAGGGCTCGGGCGTCGTCGGCGTCGACGTGCAGCGGATCCGCCGCACGCTGGAACTCTCCGCCGGGACGCAGCCTCAGCAGGGCGAGGCGACCGACGGCGCCGGCGAGCGGCCGCCGATCGACCGCGAGCAGCTCAACCGCTTCGAGCGCCACCTGCGACGCGAGCTCGAACGCGACCTGATCGAGCGCACGCAGACGCTGCCGCCGGCGCGACCGCTGGCCGAGCTCGACCGGGCGCTGCCGACCAGCCCGACGCAGGACCTGGCCGCGGTGCACCGCGCGGTCTCGCAGATGAAGCGGAGGCTGGCGACCCTCGGGCACGAGCAGCGCGGACGCCGGCGGGGGCGGACGGTCGACGTGCGGCGCACGATGCGCGCCTCGCTGGAGACCGGGGGCGTGCCGATGCACCTGCGCTACCGGCCGAAGCGGCCACGACGGCCGGAGATCTACGTCCTCTGCGACGTCTCGACCAGCGTCACCTCGGCCAGCGTCTTCTTCCTCTCGGTCCTGCACGCGCTGCACGACTCGTTCCGCAAGCTGCGCAGCTTCGTCTTCATCGAGCGGATCTCGGAGGTGACCGAGATCTTCGAGCACGAGCGCGACTTTCGCGAGATCGCGCGGCGGGTCTCCAGCGAGGGCGGCGTCGCCGACGTCTCCGGCTACACCGACTACGGCCGCGTCTGGCTCGAGTTCCTCGCCGAGATCTCCGACGACCTCGACCCGCGCTCGACCGTGATCGTGCTCGGCGACGCCCGCACCAACGGCCGCGAGCCACACGCCGAGGTCTTCGCCCAGGTGGCGGAGCGCGCCGGCCGCCTCTTCTGGCTCAACCCCGAGCCGCGCCTCTACTGGAACTACGGCGACTCGGTGATGGCCGCCTACGAGCGCCACTGCGACGGCGCCTTCGAGTGCTGGACCACCCGCCACC
>Ga0307499_10000409_pt1 | contig 15381 bp, 14 predicted proteins | sample 13_S_MG_FD_201363 | JGI IMG/M metagenome (GOLD analysis project Ga0307499, IMG submission 201363) | Soil microbial communities from Populus trichocarpa stands in riparian zone in the Pacific Northwest, United States - 13_S | ecosystem: Environmental > Terrestrial > Soil > Riparian zone > Trees... | reverse complement strand
GCGCACCGTGCTCCCTGATTCGCTCGCAAGCTCGCTCATGTCCGGCTCCTCGCTGGCGCTCGGACCCGTCATGAGACACGAGCGCACCGTGCTCCCTGATTCGCTCGCAAGCTCGCTCATGTCCGGCTCCTCGCTGGCGCTCGGACCCGTCATGAGACACGAGCGCACCGTGCTCCCTGATTCGCTCGCAAGCTCGCTCATGTCCGGCCCAACCCGTCGACCTCCGCGACTATGCCGGCCACCGACCCGCCGGCCGGCGCGTCGCCGGTCACCGCCGTCCCGTCCGGCCGCGCCAGCCCGACGAAGCGCAGCGTGAAGACGCGCCGGCAGGCGCCGCAGCGCCAGTCGCCGTGCTTCTCCCCGAACGGCCGCAGATCCTCATCCCCGCAGTACGGGCAGTAGAACGGCGGAGCGTGCGCCACTATCCCTCCCGGTGCGCAAGGGCCGACCGCATCGGCTGGTGTCCGCTCACTGAGTCTCCCGGTGAGCGGAGCTCACCTGAGCCAGGCTTCGTCGGCGCGGGCGACGTAGCCGGCGAACGCCTCGCCCGGCTCGCGGCGCGACTGGTAGCCGCGCAGCACCCGCTCGATGTAGTCGGCGGCGTGGTCGGCGTCGACCTTGAGGCCGCGGAACTTGCGCCCCAGCGCCGCGTCGCCGCCGAGGTGGCCGCCGAGGTGCACCTGGTAGACCTCGACGTCGCCGCCGTCCGGGCCGCGGGCGACCGAGCCCTTGAAGCCGATGTCGGCGACCTGGAACCGGGCGCACGAGTTGGGGCAGCCGTTCAGGTTGATCGTGACCGGGGTGTCGAAGTCCGGCAGCCGCCGCTCCAGTTCGGCGTACAGCTCCTCGGCCCGGACCTTCGTCTCGACGATCGCGAGCTTGCAGAACTCGATGCCGGTGCAGGCCATCGTGCCGGCCCGGAACGCGGACGGGCGCACCGGCAGGTTCTCCGCGGCCAGCGCGCCGGCCAGCGGCTCGACCCGGTCGGCCGGCACGTCGGTGATCACCAGCTGCTGCTGCGCGGTGGTCCGGATCCGGCTGCCGGCGTACCCGTCGGCCAGCTCGGCCACCCGGGACAGCTGGGCGCCGCTGGTCCGGCCGGCCCGCAGCGCGAAGCCGACCGCCGACCGGCCGTCGGCCTGCGCGGTCACGCCGGCGTGACCGCGCGGCCCGCTGTACGCGGCGGGCGGCGGGCCGTCCGGCAGCGGCGCCTCCAGGTACTCCTTCTCCAGCACCTCGCGGAACCGCTCCGGGCCCCAGTCGGCGAGCAGGAACTTCAGCCGGGCGTGGATCCGGGACCGGCGGTAGCCGTAGTCGCGGAACACCGAGGTGACCCCGGCCCAGACCGGGGCGACCCGGTCCGGCTCCACGAACGCGCCGAGCCGGACCGCGAACCGCGGGTTGGTGGACAGCCCGCCGCCGACCCAGAGGTCGTAGCCGGGGGTGCCGTCCGGGCCGGGGACGCCGACGAACGAGACGTCGTTGATCTCGTGGTTGGTGCAGTGCCGGGCGCAGCCGGAGATCGAGGTCTTGTACTTGCGCGGCAGGTTGGAGAACGCCGGGTCGCCGATGTAGCGCTCGCGCACCGCGTGCAGCGCCGCGGTCGCGTCCAGCACCTCGTCGGCGGCCACCCCGGCCAGCGGGCAGCCGAGGATGACGCGCGGGGTGTCGCCGCACGCCTCGGTGGTGTCCAGGCCGACCGCGTCCAGCCGGCGCCAGATCTCCGGCACGTCCTCGATCCGGATCCAGTGCAGCTGGACGTTCTGCCGATCTGTGATATCGGCCACGTCCCGGCCGAACTCGGTGGCGATCCCGGCCACCACCCGCAGCTGCTCGCTGGACAGCAGCCCGCCGTCGATCCGGACCCGGAGCATGAAGTACTCGTCCTCGAGCTCTTCGGGTTCCAGCACCGCGGTGCGGCCGCCGGGGATGCCGGCCGCCCGCTGGGTATAGAGGCCGTACCAGCGGAAACGGCCGCGCAGGTCGGCCGGGTCGATGCCGGCGAAGCCGGTGTGCTGGTAGATGTCGAGGATGCGCCGCTTGACGTTGAGCGGGTCGTCGTCCTTCTTCGTCCGCTCGTTCGGGTTCAGCGGCTCGCGGTAGCCCAGGGCCCACTGGCCCTGCCCAACGCCCGGTCCGGTGCGCGGCATGCGCGGAGGTCCTTCCGATACGACGGGATGCCGGTTATGCGCGCAGTTCCGGACATGCCGCACTGCCGACCCGCTGCAGGTCGATGTGCAGCCGGGCCACCAGCGGTACGCCAGCGGACGTCACGGCATCCAGAATCGCACAGCGGCGGAGTCAGGGGCGACCGGATGCGGCCGGTGGGCGGCGGGTAGTGGCCGGAGTCGCTCGACGCGACCGGCTGCCTGTGTCAGGATTTCTAGCATGCTGTATTCAGCTGGACTCGTTGCGCGCCTGCACGTTGATCTGCTGCGCGTCTCCAGCATGGTGTGTCGCCCCCGGTGACCGGGTCGACCACCCAGACAGCGACACGCTGAAACCTCGTCGACCCGGCCGGGCTAACCGGCCTGGTGCGGCTTACTCCCCGCTCCCGACCGGATGCGCCTGGCACCCCGCCCGCTGCATCCACCGACGGGAGCGTCCGTGACCACCGCGACCACCCTGCCGACCACCGGCCAACAGCCGGCGGATCCGGCTGACCAGGCCGACGCGCCGGCGGATTCTGCCGGCGCGCCGGCCGACCAACCGGGCGGCACCGTCTGGCTGACCGGCCTGCCCAGCGCCGGCAAGACCACCGTGGCCCGGGCCGTCGCCGCCGAGCTGACCCGCCGCGGCCGCCGGGTCGAGGTGCTGGACGGCGACGTGGTCCGCGAGTCGCTGTGCGCGGACCTCGGCTTCTCCCGCGCCGACCGGGACACCAACGTGACCCGGATCGGTTTCGTCGCCGCGCTGCTGGCCAAGCACGGGGTGATCGCGCTGGCGCCGGTGATCTCGCCGTACGCCGCCGCCCGGGACGCCGTCCGGGCCCGGCACGCCGCGGCCGGCGTGGCGTTCCTGGAGGTGCACGTGGCCACCCCGGTGCGGGAGTGCGCGGCCCGGGACGTGAAGGGCCTGTACGCCCGGCAGCGGGCCGGCGAGCTGACCGGCCTGACCGGAGTGGACGACCCGTACGAGCCGCCGGCCGCGCCCGAACTGCGGGTCGAGACCGCCGGCACCGTTGACCAGACCGCCGCGGCCGTCCTCGCCGCCCTCACCGAACGGGGGCTGGCATGACGACCCTGCTGGGAGTCGAGCGCACGTCGTTGACCGATCTTGAAGACGAGTCGGTGCACATCCTGCGCGAGGTGGTGGCCACGTTCGAGCGGCCGGTGCTGCTGTTCAGCGGCGGCAAGGACTCGATCGTGCTGCTCCGGCTGGCCGAGAAGGCGCTCTGGCCGGCCCGCGTCCCGTTCCCGGTGATGCACATCGACACCGGTCACAACTTCCCCGAGGTGATCGAGTTCCGGGACCGGCGGGTGGCCGAGCTGGACGTCCAGCTGGTCGTGGCCAGCGTGCAGGCCTCGATCGACACCGGCCGGGTGCGGGAGCGGGCCGGGCAGTCCCGCAACCCGCTGCAGACGGTGACGCTGCTGGACGGCATCGCCACGCACCGGTTCGACGCGGTGCTCGGCGGCGCCCGCCGGGACGAGGAGCGGGCCCGGGCCAAGGAGCGGGTCTTCTCGGTCCGGGACGAGTTCGGCCAGTGGAACCCGCGCAACCAGCGCCCCGAGCTCTGGGACCTCTACAACGGCCGGCACGCGCCGGGTGAGCACGTCCGCGTCTTCCCGCTGTCGAACTGGACCGAGCTGGACATCTGGCGCTACATCCGGGCCGAGCGGATCGAGGTGCCGTCGATCTACTACGCGCACGGCCGGGACGTGTTCGAGCGGGACGGCATGCTGCTCGCGGTCACCGAGTGGACCCAGCCGCGGGCCGGCGAGGTGGTCCGCCGGGAGACCGTCCGCTACCGCACGGTCGGTGACGCCACCTGCACCGGCGCGGTGCGGTCCGGCGCGGCCACCGTGGACGAGGTGGTGACCGAGACCGCGGTCTCCACGATCACCGAGCGCGGCGCCACCCGGGCCGACGACCGGGCCAGCGAGGCCGCGATGGAGGACCGCAAACGCGAGGGGTACTTCTGATGACCGCCGTGATCCCGGGCGTGGAGCAGTCCCGGCTGCTGCGGGTCGCCACCGCGGGCTCGGTGGACGACGGCAAGAGCACGCTGATCGGCCGGCTGCTGTACGACGCCAAGGCGGTGCTGGCCGACCAGCTCACCGCGGTGCAGGACGCCAGCCGCCGCCGCGGCTACCCGGACGCCGACCTCGCGCTGCTGGTGGACGGCCTGCGCGCGGAGCGGGAACAGGGCATCACGATCGACGTGGCGTACCGGTACTTCGCCACCGCGCACCGCTCGTTCGTGCTCGCCGACACGCCGGGGCACGTGCAGTACACCCGCAACATGGTGACCGGCGCGTCCACCGCGGACGTGGCCGTCGTGCTGGTGGACGCCCGGGCCGGCCTGATCGAGCAGTCCCGCCGGCACGCCACGATCGCCGCGCTGCTGGGCGTCGGGCACCTGGTGCTCGCGGTGAACAAGATGGACCTGGTCGGCTGGTCCGAGGACGTGTTCGACACGATCCTGGCCGACTTCGCCGCGCTGGCCGACCGGCGCGGGGTGCGGTCCTGGTCGGCGGTGCCGATCTCGGCGCTGCTCGGCGACAACGTGGTGGACCGGTCGGCGAACACCGGCTGGTACGCCGGCCCGCCGCTGCTGGAGCTGCTGGAGACGCTGCCGGTGCCCGGCACCGACGACCCGGCGCTGGGCTGGCGGTTCCCGGTGCAGCTGGTGGTGCGGCCACGGACCGCGGCGTACCCGGACTACCGCGGCTACTCCGGCCGGGTCGCCGCCGGCACCGTGCGGGTCGGCGACGCGGTGACCGTACTGCCGGCCGGGGCGAGCACCACGGTGGTCGGCATCGACACCTACGACGGCCCGCTGGACGAGGCCGCCGCCGGCCGCTCGGTGGTGCTCCGGCTGGCCGACGACCTGGACATCTCCCGCGGTGACCTGCTGACCGGCGCCGGCCGGCCGCCGGCGGTGACCCGGGAGATCACCGCCACGGTCTGCTGGCTGGCCACCGAACCGCTGGCCGCCGGCTCGCGCTGGCGGCTGCGGCAGGCCACCCGGGACGTCCGCGCGGTCGTCACCGAGGTGACCAGCGTGCTGGACGTGACCACCGGCGAGTCCCGGCCGGCCGGCACGCTGGCGCTGAACGACATCGGCACGGTCACGCTGCGGACCGCCGAGCCACTGGTGGTCGACCCGTACGCGGCCAGCCGGCGCACCGGCGGGCTGCTGCTGGTCGATGAGCTGACCGGCGCCAGCGCGGGCGCCGGCATGGTGACCGAGCAGCGATGTCCACCCGGCACTGACTGATCCCCCGCTAACCCTTCCGCTGGGAGACCTTGCGCGATGACTACCGACCGCCCCCGTCCATCCCGGTTCCGCCTTGCCGCGTTGGCCACCACCGCGCTCGCCGTCCTCGGCGGGCTGGCCGCCTGCGGCGGCGGCGACGACACAGCCGCCGGCGCCTCGCCCGGCACCGCCGCCAAGATCCGGCTCGGCTACTTCCCGAACGTCACCCACGCCACCCCGCTGGTCGGCGTGGCCAAGGGCTTCTACACCAAGCGGCTCGGCTCGACCGCGCTGGAGACGCAGACCTTCAACGCCGGGCCGGCCGAGGTGGAGGCGCTGTTCGCCGGCGGCCTGGACGCCGGCTACCTCGGCCCGAACCCGGCGATCAACGCCTGGGCGAAGAGCCACGGCGAGATCCGGATCATCGCCGGGGCCACCTCCGGTGGCGCCTCGCTGGTCGTCCAGCCCGGCATCAACAGCGTCGCCGACCTCAAGGGCAAGCGGCTGGCCACGCCGCAGCTGGGCAACACCCAGGACGTGGCGCTGCGGGCCTGGCTCAAGAAGAACGGGCTGACCCCGTCCAGCCAGAGCGAGCAGGGTGACGTCCAGGTCGAGCCGACCGACAACGCGACCACGCTGCAGCTGTTCCAGGACAAGAAGATCGACGGCGGCTGGGTGCCGGAGCCGTGGGCGTCCCGGCTGGTGCTCGACGGCGGCGGCAAGGTGCTGGTGGACGAGAAGACGCTGTGGCCCGGCGGCAAGTTCGTCACCACCCACCTGATCGTCCGCAGCCAGTTCCTGGACAAGTACCCGGAGACGGTGAAGGCGCTGCTGGAGGGCCAGGTCGACACCACCGACTGGATCGCGGCGAACACCGCGGCGGCGAAGACCACGGTGAACGCGGAGATCAAGCGGATCACCAAGAAGGCGCTGAAGGACAACGTGCTCGACCGGGCCTGGTCGAACATCGAGATCACCAACGACCCGGTGGCATCCTCGCTGAAGAAGTCCGCGGACGACGCGGTCGGCGCCGGCCTGCTGAAGGCCGTCGACCTCAAGGGAATCTACGACCTGAAGCTGCTCAGCGAGGTGCTGGCCGCCCGGGGCGGCGCCAAGATCGACGACGCGGGCCTGGGGAAGGGTGGCGGGTGAGCATGACGGCGATGCGGACGGTGCCGGCGGCGATGCAGACCGAGGCCGTTCGGGCCGCGGCGGAGGTCCCGGCCGGCACACCCGCGGTGCGGGTGGAACACCTGGTCAAGCGGTTCGGCCGCGGCCCGGCGGTGCTGGAGGAGGTCAGCCTGACCGTGGCGCCGGGCGAGTTCGTCTGCCTGATCGGCGCGTCCGGCTGCGGCAAGTCGACCCTGCTGGCGCTGCTGGCCGGGCTGGAGAAGCCGACCGCCGGCACGCTGTCGGTGGCCGGCGACCGGCCGGCGCTGATGTTCCAGGACTCGGCGCTGCTGCCCTGGCTGACCGCCGCCGGCAACGTCGAGCTGGCGCTCCGGCTGCGCGGCGTGCCGCGGGCCGAGCGCCGGGCGCAGGCGCTGGAGCTGCTCCGCCTGGTCCGGCTCGACGGCGTCGGCCAGCAGCGGCCGCACCAGCTGTCCGGCGGGATGCGGCAGCGGGTGGCGCTGGCCCGGGCGCTGGCGCAGCGCTCCCCGGTGCTGCTGATGGACGAGCCGTTCGCCGCGCTGGACGCGATCACCCGCGACGTGCTGCACGAGGAGCTGGCCCGGGTCTGGCGGGAGACCGGGGTCAGCGTCGTCTTCGTCACGCACAACGTGCACGAGGCGGTCCGGCTCGGCCAGCGGGTGGTGCTGATGTCGTCCCGGCCCGGCCGGATCATCCGGGAGTGGGACGTCGCGCCGGAGGGCCCGCGCGGCATCGAGGCGCTGGACGTGGCCGAGGTGGCCGCCGAGATCACCGACCAGCTGCGGGACGAGATCCGGCGCCATGCCCGCTGACGGCCCGGTCGGCGGCGTGAGCGCCGACCCGGCGCCCGACCAGAGCCTGGACTCGCTGGAGCGGGGGCTGGACGAGCTCACCGCGGTCGACCCGGACCACCGGTCGGTCGGCCAGCGGCTGGCCAGGAGCGTGCTGCCGCCGCTGGTCGCGATCGGGCTGATCCTACTGGCCTGGCAGATCCTGGTCTGGGCCAAGGTGAAGCCGCGGTACACGCTGCCGTCGATCGGCGACGTCTGGGGCTCGCTGCGCGAGCAGTGGCAGGACGGGACGCTGCAGCACGCGGTCTGGCTCAGCGTCTCCCGCGGGCTGCTCGGCTTCGCCATCGCGATCGCCATCGGCCTGCCGCTCGGCCTGCTGGTGGCCCGGGTCTGGCCGCTGCGGGCGGCGCTGCGGCCGCTGCTCTCCGGGCTGCAGACGCTGCCCTCGGTGGCCTGGGTGCCAGCCGCCATCGTCTGGTTCGCGCTCAGCCCGGCGACGATCTACTTCGTCGTGCTGATGGGCGCGGTGCCGTCGATCGCGGTCGGCACGATCTCCGGCATCGACCAGATCCCGCCCACCTACCACCGGGTGGGCCGGGTGCTCGGTGCCCGCGGGCTGCGCGCGGCCTGGCACATCGTGCTGCCGGCCGCGCTGCCGGCCTGCCTGGGCGGGCTGAAACAGGGCTGGGCGTTCGCCTGGCGGTCGCTGATGGCCGCCGAACTGATCGCCCAGTCACCCCGGCTCGGCACCGGGCTCGGCCAGCTGCTGGAGACCGGGCGGGACCTGAGCGACATCTCCCTGGTGTTCGGCATGATCATCGCGATCCTGCTGGTAGGGATCGCGATCGACCAGCTGCTGTTCTCCCCGCTGGAGCGGTCGGTCTTGCGCCGCCGGGGGCTGCTGACCGGATGATGTACCGGTGACTGGCTACCCGCTGCTGCTCGATCTCACCGGTCGCCGGGTCGTCGTGGTCGGCGGCGGCGCGGTGGCCCTGCGCCGGGCCGGTGGCCTGGTCGAGGCCGGCGCGCTGGTGCACGTGATCGCCCCGTCGGTGCTGCCCGCGCTGGCCGCACTCGGGGTCGCCGTGCACCGGCGTCGGTACGCCGACGGCGACCTGGCCGGCGCCTGGCTGGCCCACGCCTGCACCGACGACCCCGCGGTGAACGCCGCGGTGGCGGCCGAGGCGGAACGGCACCGGGTGCCCTGCGTCCGGGCCGACGCGGCGGCCGGCGGCACCGCCCGGACGCCGGCGACGGCCCGCTCCGGCGGGCTCACCGTGGCGGTGAACGCCGATGGCGACCCGGCCCGGGCGGTGGCGCTGCGGGACGCGGTGATGTCCCTGCTGGCGGCCGGGCAGCTGCCGGTCCGGCACCGCCGCCCGCCGAGCGGGGGTCCGGTGGCCGGCCAGGCGGGCTCAGCGGCGGATCCGGCCACGGGCGCCGTGGCCGAGCCGGCGACCGGACCAGTGGCCTCCGTCGCGGGCCTGGCGGGCGGCGTGGTCGGCCCAGTGGGCTCGGTCGCGCTGGTCGGTGGCGGCCCGGGCGACCCGGAACTGATCACCGTCCGGGGCCGGCGGCTGCTGGCCGAGGCGGACGTCGTGGTGGTCGACCGGCTGGCCCCGCAGGCGCTGCTGGCCGAGCTGGACCCGGCCGTCGAGGTGGTCGGCATGGGTAAGGCGCCGCACGGCGAGGGCGCCACCCAGGAGCAGATCAACGCGTTGCTGGTCGACCGGGCCCGGGCCGGCAAGCGGGTGGTCCGGCTCAAGGGCGGCGACCCGTTCGTCTTCGGCCGCGGTGGCGAGGAGGTGGCCGCCTGCGTGGCCGCCGGCGTCCCGGTGGAGGTGGTGCCCGGGATCAGCTCGGCGCTGGCCGGCCCGGCCGCCGCCGGCATCCCGGTCACCCACCGCGGCCTGGCCGCCGACTTCGCCGTCGTCTCCGGTCACCTGGACCCGACCCGTCCCGGCTCCACCGTCGACTGGCAGGCGCTCGCCGACGGGCCGGCCACGCTGGTGCTGCTGATGGCGCTGGACCAACTGGCCGCGGTGGCCACCGAGTTGGTCAAGCGCGGCCGGCCGGCCGGCACCCCGGTCGCGGTGATCCGCAACGCGACCCGGGCCGACCAGCAGGTGCTGGTCGCCACCCTGGGCACGGTCGCCGCCGAGGTCACCCGGGCCGGGCTGCGGCCGCCCGCGGTGGTCGTGGTGGGCGAGGTGGTCCGGCTGCGCGGCGACCTGTGGTCAGCACCGGCGTAGCCGGACCGGCCACGGGCTTGGGTGCACCTTGCTCGCGGATAGCGCTCGCCGTGGCGTCCGTCATGCTGACCGCGGGGGCCGAGCCCCCGCGGACCCCACGGTGCGGCCGGGTCGCGGACCGCATGCCGCAACGTCCGGCCACCCGTTCACTGCGACACGCCGGACGGTCAGTTCGGCGTTGCCTTTCTGTCGGTCTCCCGGTGTAGTCTCTCCTCATTGTTCGAACATCTGTTCGAGCGATCGGAACGCCTCTCGCCGGGTGGGCGGAACTCGACCCCCGGTCCGCCCGGTGAGAGGCCTCGGGTGACAAAGGGGTGGCGGGGAGCGATGCCGGGGATCCACGACGAGCCCGTCGAGGTGGTGCGGCGCGGTGCGGCGCCGGAGCAGTTCCTGCTGCGTGCCCGGCTGTACGTGGTCCGCGAGGTGCTCGCGCGCTGGGTGGAGCCGAGCCGGTGGCGGTGGGCCGCGCCGGTCCAGGCGTACGCCGGTGCCAGCGCGCCGGTCGGCGGTTCCGCTGGTGGCGGTTCCGCCGGTAGCGGCCCGGGCGGCTGGCAGGTGCCTGACGTGTTGCCGCGGCGGCAGCCGGCCGGTCGGTCGGCGGTCGTCGGCGCGGCCGACCGTGAGGTGTGGCGGGTGGCGGCCGCGGCCGGTCGCAACTCGGCGGTGCTGGTGTTCGACCTGTGCCACGACCGGGAGGAGTCCCGGTGGCTGGCGACCCGGGTGGAGGAAGATCAGCTATGAGCGTCATGACTACCGTGTCACGCCGGTCCCGGCCGCCGCAGCTCGGCGCCCCGGTCGCCCCGGCCGCGGTCACCCTGCTCGAGCAGGCCCGGCGTGGCCTCCAGGAAGCCGCCGCGCTGCCGGCCGCGCCCGACCGGTACGCCGCCGCGCACCTGGCCGCGCTGCGCGCCTCGGCCGCGGTGCTGGCGGCCCGGGCGCAGGCCGCCGATCCGCGTGGGCGCCGCCGCCGGCCGACCAGTGCCTGGGTGCTGCTCACCGCGGTGGCGCCGGAGCTGGGGGAGTGGGCCGCGTTCTTCGCCGCCGGCGCAGGCAAGCGGGCCGCCGCCGAGGCCGGCGTGCAGCACGCGGTGTCCGGCCGGGAAGCCGACGACCTGGTCCGCGACGTACAGACGTTCCTGGCCCTGGTGGAGACCACGCTCGGCCTGCTGCCCGGCCCGCGGCTCGCCGCGCTCGCCGGCTGACGGCGCCGACTAGGCTCGTTCGGGGCGACCGGAGGTCGGGAGCCGAGCGGCGAGGAGTGGTGGGGCCTTGACGGAGGGCGGGCGGGCGCACGTCTCACCGCGTACGGCCGTGGTCTGGGAAGTGCTGCGGAACGAGTTGAGCCGCCGTGCCGTCGACGCGGACGGCACCACGGTGCTCGACCTCGGTGGCGGCAGCGGGGTGTTCGCGGTGCCGCTGGCCGAGCTGGGGCACCGGGTCACCGTGGTCGATGCCAGCCCGGACGCGCTGGCCACCCTGCAGCGCCGGGCCGTCGAGGTGGGCGTGGCCGACCGGGTCTCGGCGATCTGCGGCGATGTCGACGGGTTGGCCGGCGAGCTGCCGCCGGCCGGATACGACCTGGTGCTCTGCCACCAGCTGCTGGAAATGGTGGACGACCCGGCGAAGACGCTGGCCACGGTCGCCGGCGCGGTCCGGCCGGGCGGCTGCGCCAGCGTGCTGGTGGCCGGCCGGGCGGCCACCGTGCTGTCCCGGGCGCTCGGCGGCCACCCGGCGGACGCGTTGCGCGCGCTGACCGACCCGGCCGGCCGCTGGAGTGAAGCCGACAGCGCGCTGCGCCGGTTCGACACCGCCGAGGTCAGCGCCCTGATCGTGGCCGCCGGGCTGACGGTCGAGTCGGTGCACGGGGTCCGGGTGGTGGCCGACCTGCTGCCGGGTGCGCTGGAGGCCGTCCCTGGCGTCGCCGACGCGCTGCGCGCCCTGGAGCTCGCGGTCGCCGCCATCCCGCCCTACCGCGACATCGCCACCCAGCTGCACCTCCTGGCCCGCCGGGCTCAGGCGCACTCTGCTCGCGGGTAGCGCTCGCCGGGTCGCCCGGCATGCTGGCCGCGGGGGCCGGGCTTGGGCGCACCCTGCTCGCGGGTAGCGCTCGCCGGGTCGCCCGGCATGCTGGCCGCGGGGGCCGAGCCCCCGCGGACCCCACGGTGCGTCTGCTGGCGGTTTTGCCGCGGTGCGTCCGGCGGAATTGTCGGTGCGGGGTGGTTCACTGCCGGAAGGTGGCCGACGGGACGGGAGGGGCGATGGGGCGCAGCCAGCAGCTCGACCGGCCCGGGCCGCCGTCCGGGCCGCCCGGTGACGACACCGGCTGCCCGATCCTGCACGTCGACATGGACGCCTTCTACGCCAGCGTGGAGGTGCGGCGCCGGCCCGAGCTGCGCGGCCGGCCGATGATCGTCGGCGGCGGCGCCCGGGCGGTGGTGCTCTCGGCCACCTACGAGGCACGCGCGTTCGGGGTGCACAGCGCGATGCCGATGGCCCGGGCGGTGCGCCAGTGCCCGCAGGCGGTGGTGATCCCGCCGGACATGGCCAGCTACGCGGAGGCGTCCGCCGGGGTGATGGCGGTGTTCCGGTCGATCACCCCGCTGGTCGAGCCGCTCTCCCTGGACGAGGCCTTCCTGGATGTGGCCGGCGCCCGCCGCCGGCTCGGCCGGCCGGCCCAGATCGGTGAATGGATCCGCGCCCGGGTCGCCGACGAGCAGGGCATCACCTGCTCGGTCGGGGTGGCGCCGACCAAGTTCCTGGCCAAGCTCGCGTCCGCGCGCTGCAAGCCGGACGGCCTGCTGGTGGTCCCGGCCGGCGGGGTGACCGCCTTCCTGCACCCGCTGCCGGTCGGTGCGCTCTGGGGCGTCGGTGAGCGCACCGGCGAGGCGCTGCACCGGCTCGGCCTGCGTACCGTCGGGGATCTTGCCGCGACGCCGCGGGCCGCGCTGCGCCGGGCCGTGGGCGCGGCCGTCGCCGACCACCTGGCCGCGCTGGCCGCCGGCCGGGACGACCGCCGGGTGGTGCCGCACGAGCCGGACAAGTCCATCGGCGCCGAGGAGACGTTCGACACCGACGTGGCCGACCCGGCTGTCATCGGCCGCGAGCTGCTCCGGCTGTCCGAGCGGACCGCGGGGCGGCTGCGGGCCACCGGGCAGGTCGGCCGCACCGTCAGCATCAAGGTCCGGTTCGCCGATTTCAGCACGATCACCAGGGCCCGGACCCTGGGTACCGGCACCGACGCCGGCCGGGAGATCTACCAGACGGCCCGGGCCCTCTACGCCGCTCTCGGGCTCGATCAGGCCCGGATCCGGCTGGTCGGGGTCCGGGTGGAGGGCATCGCGCCGGTCAGCAGCACGCCGGCGCAACTGCGGCTGGGTGACCGGGAGCACGGCTGGCGGGACGCCGACCGTGCCGTCGACCAGGCAGCCGAGCGGTACGGTGCCGGGGCGGTGCGGCCGGCGGCCCTGGTCCGGCCCGCCGAGGAAAGTGACCGCACCGGACATTTGGGGGCCGCGTTCGGGTCTCATCGGGGCCGTCTCCGCCCTCCGGTGGAGGAGTGACGAGATCTGGATCAAGCAGGCGGACGGGGTTGGTACCCCTCCGCCTTTCCCCTTTCACCGCAGGCTCGTATCCTCGGTACGGCAGTCGCGCTGCGGCTGTCTTAGCCGTTCCCCGGCGGAGGCGTCCGCGGGGGTGCACCGTCAGGAGGGGCGCCGTGCCGCTCTCGGACCACGAGCAGCGCTTGCTTGAGCAGATCGAGCGTGCGCTGTATGCCGAGGACCCGAAGTTTGCCTCGACCGTGAGCTCGACGGACCTCCGCACCCATGCTCGTCGTCGAGTCCGGCGCGCCCTGGTCCTTCTTGTTTTGGGCATGATCGCGATGCTGGCCGGCGTCATGGCGCAGAACATCCCGCTCGGCGTGGCCGGCTTCTGTGTGATGCTGGCCTCCAGCGGTTTCGCCGCATCCCAGTACAAGCGCCTGGCCGGCCGTCCCGATCTGCGCGTCGCCGGCAGCGAGCGGAGTGCCCCGCGCCGCAAGCAGCGTCGAGCCTCGCTGCTGCAGCGGATGGAAGAGCGCTTCCGCCGCCGCTTCGACGAGCGCTGAGCCTCCCGGGCCGCACCCCGGCTCGGCTCCGGCTACATCCACCGGCCTGCCCAGAGGGCAGGCCGGTGGCATGTCCAGACCCGCCCGTCCCGCCGGCCCTGCCGCCGTCTCAGCGGCACAGCCGCCGGCAGGGCGGCTGTGACCTCCCGGGCATGCCACCGGGCTTGGTGGTGGCGCCACCGGCGCGCCTCCGTAGGCCAGCGCGGACGCCGCCGGTTCCTCGGCCGTCCCACCGTGCGAGCAGGTGAGCCCAGGTCCGTTCGCGGCCGCTGCGGTCAGGGCTGTTCGGTGCGGCGTGGGGTCAGCCGGCGGGACCGGCGCAGCGCGCGGCTGATCTCGTCGGTGACCCGGCCGGCCGCGGTGGATGCCTGCCCGGACCGCCGGGACATGCCGACCAGGATCGCCTGCACGGTGGACGGCGGGAACAGCCGGGCACGCAGCCGGCGCCGCGACCGCGCCAGCCCGCGCAGCCCCTGCCGGACCGCCCGGACCGCCGTGGGCAGATCGCCGTCCACCCCGGCCTCCGGCGCGTACCGGGCCCGTTCCTCGGCGAGCGCGAGCAGCCGCAGCCCGGCCACCGCCGGCTGGCTGTCGGTGAGGTCCCGGGCGAGCCGGCGGGCGGTGCCGCGGGGTGTCTCGTTCGCCGGCATCAGTATCCCGTAGTCGATCGCGGTACTGAGGATCTCGTCCCAGCCGGCCACCGCGGCGGCCCGCGGATCAGCGCCGACCGCCACCCGCAGCCGTCGCCGTCGGGCCGCCAGCCGGCCCACCGCCGGAGTGAGCAGCAGTACCAGCACCAGCAGTACGACCACCGAGATGATCGCGGTGCGCGGGGTCAGCAGCCCGGACGTGCCGTCGCTGTCACCACCCCCGGCGGACGGGACGCTGGTGTCCAGCTTGCCGGTCTGCGGCCCGGCGCTGGCGGTGCTGTCGCTGCTGCTGCCGCTGGTCGTCGGCGACGCGGAGGGCGCCGGGCCGGGGGCGTACGCGGGGTCGATCCGGTCGCTGTAGTTCCGCGGGGTCGGGTCGAACGGGGCCCAGCCGACGCCGGGGAAGTAGCCCTCGACCCAGGCGTGCGCGTCGCTGCTGGTCACGTCCCACTTGCCGTTGCCGCTGCTGGGGTGCAGGAACCCGATGACCACCCGGGACGGGATGCCGGCGACCCGCAGCATGATGCCCATCGCGGACGCGTACTGCTCGCAGAACCCGCGCTTGTTGCGCAGGAAGTCGACCAGCGCGCTGCCGCTGTTGCCGGGCTGGGTCTGGGTGGAGTACTGGAAGCCGTGGGTGCCGTCCCGGAAGAAGTTGTTCAGCGCCAGGGCCCGCTGGTACGGGGTGTTCTTGTCCTTGGTGATGCTCTCGACGGTCCGCTTCACCTCGTCCGGCACGCTGGAGACGCCGCCCCAGCGCTGCTGCACCTCGGCCGGGATCTCGCCGCTGGCCCCCTCCACCTGGGCCTGCGTCGGCACCGCGTTGAAGCCGTCGATCGTGTAGCGCTGGCTGTTCGCCCGCGACCGCGGGTTCTGCACCACCCCGCTCACGCTGTCGTAGTGCCAGTCGGCGGTAAGGCCGTCGATCGCGTTCGGATAGAAGGCGGTCGGCAGCACATCGCCGCTGTACGCGGCGTCCACCGCGATCGTGACGTGGTACGGGGACGCG
>Ga0307499_10000408_pt1 | contig 15386 bp, 15 predicted proteins | sample 13_S_MG_FD_201363 | JGI IMG/M metagenome (GOLD analysis project Ga0307499, IMG submission 201363) | Soil microbial communities from Populus trichocarpa stands in riparian zone in the Pacific Northwest, United States - 13_S | ecosystem: Environmental > Terrestrial > Soil > Riparian zone > Trees... | reverse complement strand
CCCGGCTGCTCGGCGTCCCGCTGCCCGGCGTGCCGGACCCGGGCCACCCGTTCGTCCTGGTCGCCGCCGACCTGGCCCCGGCCGACACCGCCACCCTGCGCCCGGACGTGGTGCTCGCGATCGTCACCGAGCAGGGCGGCCCCACCTCGCACACCGCGATCCTGGCCAACGCGCTGGGCATCCCCGCGGTCGTCGCGTGCCCGGGCGCACTGTCCATAGCGGACGGAACGGTCGTCGCGGTGGACGGCGGTGCCGGCGCGGTCACCGTCGAGCCGGAGCGGTCCACTGTGGACGAGTTCGAGCGGCGGACGGCGGCCCTGGCGGCCGCCCGCGGCACGGTCACCGGGGTCGGCCGCACGTCCGACGGGGCCGAGGTCGCGCTGCTGGCCAACGTCGGCGACGCGGCCGGGATGACCGCGGCGATGGCCGCCGGCGCCGGTGGGGTCGGCCTGTTCCGCACCGAGTTCCTGTTCCTGGACCGGACCACCGCGCCCGGCCGGGCCGAGCAGGTGGCCGCCTACCGGGCGGTGTTCGAGCAGGCCGGCGGCCACCGGGTGGTGGTGCGGACGCTGGACGCCGGCGCCGACAAGCCGCTGCCGTTCCTCGGCCTGGAACCGGAGCCGAACCCGGCCCTCGGCGTGCGCGGGCTGCGGACCGCGGCGGCGCGGCCGGAGATCCTGGCCGAGCAGTTGGCCGCGATCGCCGAGGCGTCCACCGGGACGGACGCGGACGTCTGGGTGATGGCGCCGATGGTGTCCACTCCGGACGAAGCCGCTGATTTCGTCGGGCAGGCACACGCTGCCGGGCTGCGTCCGGCCGGGATCATGGTGGAGGTGCCGGCGGTCGCGCTCACCGCCACCGCCTGCCTGTCCGAAGTGGACTTCGCCAGCATCGGCACCAACGACCTCGGCCAGTACGCGCTGGCGGCGGACCGGCAGTCGGCCGCGCTGGCCGGGCTGACCAGCCCGTGGCAGCCGGGCCTGCTGCGGCTGGTCGCGCTGACCGCCGGCGCCGGCAAGGAACTCGGCCGCCCGGTCGGGGTGTGCGGCGAGGCGGCCGGCGACCCGGGGCTCGCGGTGGTGCTGGTCGGTCTCGGCGTGACCAGCCTGTCGATGACCCCGCGCTCGCTGGCCGCCGTGTCGGCCGCGCTGGCCAGCGTCGACCTGGCCGGCGCGCAGGAGCTGGCCGCCCGGGTGCTGGCGGCCCGCAGCGCGGGCGATGCCCGCGACCTGGCCCGGGCGGCCCTGCCCGTCCTGGCCGACCTCGGCTGATCCCGCCGCGCTCCGGCGGGCGGCGGCCCGGAAGGCCCACTGGGGCTGAGGTTTCCGGCGGTTCGCCGACTTTCGGTGCCGTTCTGGCGCCGTAACTTTCGCGTTGCTCTTGTGTGTGCCGCCGATCACATGCTACCAATCTGCCGGACATAAGTGCGGAGCGATTCACGGATGTGACGATGCCTGCAGCGCGCGACGACACCGACCTGGTGAAGGCGGCTCGCCTGTACTTCCAGGACGGGCTGTCCCAACACGAGGTGGCCGCCGCGCTGGGCACCAGCCGGTCGAACGTCTCCCGGATGCTGGCCGCGGCGCGGGAGCGCGGCATCGTGCAGATCCGCATCTGCGACCCGGCCGGCCGGGACAACCAGCTGGAGGAGCAGCTGGCCGAGCGGTTCGGGCTGGCCGAGGTGCGGGTGGCCACGTTCGAGCCGGGGCAGCCGGCGCTGGCGAAGGTCGGGCAACTCGGCTCGGCCTGGCTGCTGGACACCCTGCGCGACGGCCAGACCGTCGCGCTGTCCTGGGGCCTCGCGCTGCAGCAGCTGGTCTGGGCGACCACCACCGACCGGCCCCGGCACGTCGAGCTGGTCCAGCTGGTCGGCGGGCTGTCCCCGGTCGCGCAGGCCACCACCGGGCAGGAGCTCGTCCGCGAGCTGGCCGCCCGGCTCGGCGCCACCTACCGGTACCTGCACGCGCCGGCGCTGCTGCAGTCGCCGGCCGCCCGGGCCGCGCTGGAGTCCGAGCGGTCGGTGGCCGACGCGCTGCAAGCCGCCCGCCGCGCGGACATCGCGCTGGTCGGCATCGGCGCGGTCGGCGTCGGCTCCAGCCGGTACGTGATCGAGGCGCTCGGGCTGACCGCGGCCGAGCAGGCCGAGTTCGAGGCGGCGGCGCCGGTCGGCGACGTCTGCGCCCGCTACTACAACCTGGACGGCCGGCCGGTCGGTAGCCCGGTGGACGACCGGGTGCTCGCGGTCAGCCTGGCCGACCTGCGGCACGTGCCGACGGTGGTCGGGCTGGCCAGCGGCCGGGAGAAGGCGCCGGGAATTCTCGGCGCGCTCCGCGGCCGGGTGGTGGACGTGCTGGTGTGCGATGCCAGCGCGGCACGCGGCGTGCTGGCCCTGGACCGGGATGTGTCCCGGGCCGCGGCCGGCCGCTCGGCACAACCGCGCGAGCGTGCCTCGCGCAAATCGCGCGGCAGCCCCGGCTGACGCGCGGCTCCCCGGACAGGCCCTGACCTCGCCACCCCGGAAGGAGACCCCGGATGAGCAACATCGCCTGGGTACTGCTCGTGCTCGCTGGCTGCTGGCTGTTGCAGCTCGGCCTGACCTGGCGGCAGGCCCGCCGGTTCACCGCGGCGGTGTCGACGATGCGCCGGCAGAGCGGCGGTCGGGTGTCGATCGGGATGGGCAAGCGCCGGTTCCGCAAGGCGTACGTCGCGCTTGCGGTCGAAGGGGTCACGGTGACCCGGGCGCTGGTGCTGACCGGAACCACCGTGCTGGCCGACGCCCGCCCGGAACCGCTGCTGGTCGGCGGCCGGCTGGGTGAGCTGGCCCGTGGCCGGGTAGCGCCCCAGCTGCCCGAGCAGATCCGCACCGCGGCCATTCAGGCCGCCGGTTTCCTCTCCCGGAAAGCCGCGCCGGACGAGGTCCGGGCGACCGCGCCGGACCAGGCGCGCACCAGGTGAGGGGCCCGCCGGCCGGTGCACACCGGCGGGCGGGAGGTTCGGACGCCGGCATCGCCCCGGCGGATCCAGCAGTTCTCATCAAGCACAGGAGGGGGCTCAGGTGCACGGATTAGTCCACGTCCTCGCCGCGGACACGCCGTCCGACCCGGGCGGGATCAACGGAACGCTGGCCCGCTGGGCAGAGAACTTCATCGGCCTGTTCCAAGAGGGCGCGAAGACGTTCACCGGCCTGGTGGTCGGCATCGTCCCGCTGCTGATCGTGCTGCTCACCGCGGTCAACGCGCTGATCCGGCTGATCGGCCCGGAGCGGATCGACAAGATCGGTGAGCTGGCCGCCCGGCCGGGGCTGCAGTACTACCCGATCCGGTACCTGCTGCTGCCGGTGCTGTCGGTCTTCTTCCTCACCAACCCGATGGCCTACACCATGGGGCGGTTCCTGCCGGAGAACAAGAAGCCGGCGTTCTACGACTCGGCGGTCAGCTTCGTGCACCCGCCGCTGGGCATCTTCCCGCACGTCAACCCGGGCGAGTACTTCGTCTACGGCGGCATCGCGGCCGGTATCACCACGCTCAAGCTGCCGCTGGGTGACCTGGCCGTCCGGTACTTCTACGTCGGCCTGCTGGTCATCTTCATCCGGGGTGTCGTCACGGAGATCATCACCAACATCCTGATCGGCCGCCGGGCCAGCCTGGAGGACACGCCACCGGATGACGATCTCGACGACCGGCCCGTCCGCCCGCACGACAACCCGAGCGGGGTGACCGCGTAATGACCACCACTGCATCCCCGCGCCGCAACCGGACCAGGTTCGACAACTTCAACGACCTGCTGGTCCGCGTCGGCCGCGGCGTCGGCGGCGTCGTCGGCGCGCTCTACCAGGCCGGCCGGGACACCATCGACATGGTGCTCCGCAACGTGCTGCCGTTCATCGCGTTCATCTCGTTCATCATCGGCGTCATCCTCAAGACCGGCATCGGCGACTGGATCGCGCACCGGCTCTCCGGCCTCGCCGACAGCCTGCCCGGGCTGCTGGCCATCTCCATCGTCTGCGCTATCCCGATCATCTCGCCGCTGCTCGGCCCGGGCGCGGTCATCGCCCAGATCGTCGGCACCCTGCTCGGTGTCCAAATTGGACGCGGTGAGGTGTCGCCGCAGTACGCGCTGCCGGCGCTGTTCGCGATCAACCCGCAGGTCGGCTGCGACTTCATCCCGGTCGGGCTGGCGCTCGGCGAGGCCGAGCCGGAAACGGTGGAGATAGGCGTACCAGCCGTGCTCTTCTCCCGACTCATAACCGGACCGCTGGCCGTGGTCATCGCCTACTTCGCCAGCTTCGGTCTCTACTCCTAGGAGGTACCCAGCGGTGGCTGACTACAAGGCCGTCACGATCGAGAAGGGCCGCGGCGGCTGGGGTGGCCCGCTGACCATCAAGCCCACCCCGGAACGCAACCTCATCTACTCCGTCACCGGCGGTGGGATCCACCCGGTCGCGGCCAGGATCGCCGAGCTGACCGGCGGCGAGGCGTTCGACGGGTTCCGCAGCTCGGCGCCGTTCGACAAGATCGCCTGCGCGGTCATCGACTGTGGCGGCACCGCGCGGGTCGGCGTCTACCCGATGAAGAAGGTGCCCACTGTGGACGTTCACGCGACGTCGCCGGCCGGCCCGCTGGCGATGTTCATCAAGGAGGAGCTGTTCGTCTCCGGCGTGAAACCCGAGAACGTCCGCGAGGCAAAGGGAAAGTGAGCCAGCCGGAGCCGGAGGTGGGTAGCGCGGCAGCGCAGGAGCTGCGCTACTCCACTGTGGTCACCGCGGTCGGCTCGATGGTGCCCGAGTTCACCGCGGAGGGCCTGCTGGTCTGGTTCGCCGAGGGCGCGCCGGAGGAGCTGCACGAGTTCTCCGTCCTGCACCGGCCGACCGTGACCGCCGGCGGGGTCGTCCCCGGCGACCTGGTCCGCCTCGACGGGGTGGAACTGCGGGTGCTCGCGGTCGGCCCGGTGGCCAACGCCAACCTCGTCCAGCTCGGGCACCTTGACCTGAAGGCGAACGGGGCGACCACCGCACCGCTGGTCGGCGACGTCTGCGTGGAGCAGTTCCCACTGCCCACGGTCGAACCGGGCAGCCGGTTGGAGATCCTCGCCGGCTCGACGCTCCACATTGGACAAACCGAGGAGACAGCATGAGCTACCGGCGGCGGTTGGAGGCCCGGATGGCGCGGGAGGGTCGGCCGGTGCGGGTCGGCCTGGTCGGCGCCGGGCAGATGGGCACCGGGCTGGTCGCCCAGGTCGAGCGGATCACCGGCATGCAGGTCGCCGCGATCGCGGACGTCCGCCTGGACCAGGCCGACGCCGCGTTCGCCCGGGCCGGCGCCGGCACGGCGCTGCATGGCGACGACCCGGCCGTGCTGGCCGAGGCGGTCGCTGCCGGGCGGCGGGTCGCGGTGCCGGACGCCCGGCTGCTGACCGCGCTGCCGGTGGACGTGATCGTGGAGGCCACCGGGGTGCCGAACGTCGGCGCCGAGGTCGCCTTCCACGCGCTGCTCGCCGGCAAGGACGTCGCGCTGCTGAACGTCGAGACCGACGTGACGGTCGGCTACCTGCTCGGCAGCCTGGCCCGCCGCGCCGGGCTGGTCTACACGGTCTGCCGCGGCGACGAGCCGACCGAGGCCAAGAAGCTGGTCGACTACGCCCGGGACCTGTCGTTCGAGGTGATCTGCGCGGGCAAGGGCAAGAACAACCCGATGGACCCGACCGCCACGCCCGACGCGCTCGCCGCCGAGGCCGCCGGCAAGCACATGAACCCGAAGATGCTGTGCAGCTTCGTGGACGGCTCCAAGGCGATGATCGAGATGGCCGCGCTGGCCAACGCGACCGGCCTGGAGGTGAGCACCCGGGGCATGTACGGCCCGAAGACCACCGTGCCGGAGCTCGCCTCGGTGTTCCGGCCCCGCGCCGACGGCGGCATCCTGGACCGGGCCGGCGTGGTCGACTACTGCACCGGCCCGGTCGCGCCCGGCGTCTTCGTCACCGTGCGCAGCGATGATCCGACGATCGTCGCCGAGATGAACTACCTGTCGATGGGCCCCGGCCCCTACTTCGCCCTCTACCGGCCCTACCACCTGGCCTCGATCGAGGCGCCGCTGTCGGTGGCCGAAGCGGTGCTGGACCGGACCGCCTCGCTGCAGCCGGCCAGTTGGCAGGCGGAGGTCTGCGCGGCGGCCAAGCGACCGCTGCGGGCCGGCGAGACGATCGACGGGATCGGCGGCAGCACGGTGTACGGCGTGATCGACTCGGCCGGGACCGCCCGGGCCGAGGGGCTGGTGCCGATCGGCCTGCTGTCCGGCGCGACCGTGCTGCGGGACGTCCCGCAGGGCGCCGTGCTCAGCACGGACGACGTGCAGATCGACGAGACCGCCACGATCGCGGTGCTGCGGAAGCTGCAGGACCGGCTGATCGCGGCCGAACTCGGCGCCGCCCCCGCGGCCGCCTGAGCCGCACCGCTGGCCGGTGCGGCGGCCCGGCCGGCGGTGCCTCCCCAGCGCCCGCTCCGGTGCCGCCGCCGGTCGGGGCCCGGTGACGGGTTTGCTCGCCCGGTGGTGGCCGTCCGCCGTCACCGGGGTGGTGAGGTCGTCATCGCGGGGCTGGTTGGATCTGGGTGTGACAGCTGGGCGGGGGATCCCGCGGGTCGGGGTCGGGACGGATGTGCATCCGGTGCAGGCCGGTCGGCCGTGCTGGCTGGCCGGTCTGCGCTGGCCCGGGGTGGACGGCTGCGCCGGTCACTCGGACGGGGACGTGGCCGCGCACGCGGCCTGCGACGCGCTGCTGTCCGCGGCCGGGCTGGGTGACCTCGGGGCGACCTTCGGGACCGCCGATCCGCGCTGGGCCGGAGCGTCCGGGGTGGTGTTGCTGACCGAGACCGCGCGGTTGCTGGGCGTCGCCGGATGGGCGGTCGGCAACGTCGCGGTGCAGGTCATCGGGGATGCGCCGCGGATCGGGCCGCGCCGGGCGGAGGCCGAGGCGGTGCTGTCCGCGGCGGTCGGCGGGCCGGTCAGCTTGACCGCGACCACCACCGACGGGCTGGGCTCGATCGGTCGCGGCGAGGGGCTGGCCGCGATCGCCACCGCGCTGCTGATGCCGTTACTGCCCGAAGGGGAAGACTGAGGCATCGATGTTGTAAAGGTGCAGACCGGGGCGAGCCGATCTGATCGGGCACGCACTAACCTGGCCGCATGACCGACCCGCTGGTGTCGAGCCTGCTGGCCGCGGTGGCCGCCAGTCCGGACGACATCCCGTTGCGGTTGCACGTGGCCGGAGTGCTGCTCGATCGCGGCTGGCCGGCGCAGGCGGCCGAGCTGTGCAGCACCGCGCTGCAGCGCGACGTGGGCAACGCGGAGGCGCTGGCCCTGCTGGCCCGCGCCACCCAGGCCCTCACCGCCGCACCCGCCCCGGCCCCGACCCCACCCCCCGCTCAGCCGGGCCAGCCGGCGCAACGCGCCCAGCCGGACGGACCGGCCCCGCCGGGCCCCGCTCAGCCCGCGCCACCCGTCCAGCCCGCGCCGCCGGCTCAGCCCGCGCCGCCGGCTCAGCCCGCGCCGCCGGCCGGGGTGGGTCCGCCGGCCTGGGCCGGCCAGCCGGCGCCGTCCGACGGGCCACCGGCGGGCCGGCCGGGGGAGTTCGACTGGTCCGCGGCCGAGGAGCAGGTGCGCGACATCATCCCGCCGCCGCTGGTCGGCGCCGGCGCGGGCGAGGCGCGGCCGGTGGACGAGGTGCAGTCGGCCACCATCCGGCTGGCCGACGTCGGCGGCCTGGCCGCGGTCAAGCAGCGGCTGGAGATCGCGTTCCTCGGCCCGATGCGCAACCCGGACCTGGCCCGGCTCTACGGCAAGAGCCTGGCCGGCGGGCTGCTGCTGTACGGCCCGCCCGGCTGCGGTAAGACGTTCGTGGCCCGCGCGGTGGCCGGCGAGTTGGGCGCCCGGTTCTACGCGGTCAGCCTGGCCGACATCCTGGACCACTACCTCGGCGACACCGAGAAGAACGTCAAGGCGATCTTCGACACCGCCCGGCGCAACGCCCCGTGCGTGCTGTTCCTGGACGAGGTGGACGCGCTCGGCCACCGCCGGTCCCGCATCGGCGGCGGCTGGACCGGCATGCGCGGCGCGGTCAACCAGCTGCTGCACGAGATGGACAGCGTGGCCAACCCGGCCGCCGGCGCCCGGGCCGGCGTGTTCGTGCTGGCCGCGACCAACCACCCGTGGGACGTCGACCCGGCCCTGCGCCGCCCCGGCCGGCTGGACCGGACCATCCTGGTGCTGCCACCCGACCAGCCCGCCCGCGAGGCGATCCTGCACTACCACCTGCGGCACCGGCCGCTGGCCGGTATCGACATCCCGGCGATCGCCCGGCGCACCGCCGACTTCTCCGGCGCCGATCTCGCCCACCTCTGCGACAGCGCGGCCGAGATCGCGCTGGAGGCGTCCGTCCGAACTGGACAGGTACGGCCGATCGACATGTCCGATGTGGACTCCGCGCTGCGGCAACTGGCGCCGTCCACCGGGCCGTGGCTGCAGACCGCCCGGAACGTGGCGATGTTCGCGAACAGCGGCGGCGAGTACGACGACCTGCTGGCCTATCTGAAATCGAAGAAGCTGGTGTGACCGGGTCGGCAGCCAGGTCCGCGGCCGCGCCGGGCGATCCCGGTGCGGCGTTCCAGCGGGCCGAGCTGCTGGTGGAACTGCGCCGGCCGGGCGAGGCGGTGGCGGTGCTGCGGTCGGCGCTCGCCGGCCACCCGGGCCGGGCCGATCTCTGGGGCCAGTTGGCGATGGCGCTGCTGGCCGCCGACCGGCCGGGCGAGGCGTACCAGGCCGCGGCCACCCGGATCCGGCTCGCGCCCGAGGACGAGTGGGGTTACCGGCTGGCCAGCCTCGCGCATTCCGGGCTGCACCGGCGGGAGCAGGCGGTGCAGCTGGCCATCGAGGCGGTCCGGCTGGCCCCGCAGGAGTGGCGGGCGCACGCCCGGCTGGCCAACGCGCTGTGCGACGACAACCGGCCGGACGAAGCCTGGCCGGTTGCGCAGCACGCGGTCATGCTGGCGCCGACCGAGCCGGAGACGCACATGGCGGTCGGCGCGGTGGCGATCGAGCTGCGGCGCTGGCCGCTGGCGGACACCGCCTACCGGCAGGTGCTGTCGCTCGACCCGTCCAACGGCGCCGCCCGCAACAACCTGGCGCTGGTGGCGTTGCACCGCGGTGGGGTGACCGGGGCCGCGGCCGGGTTCGCCGCGGCGGTCGCCACCGACCCGCAGGTGGATGTGGCCCGCCGCAATCTCGAAGTCACCCTGCGCGTCTTCGCCGGACGGGTGTTGTACTGCCAGGGCCTGCTGGCAGCGTTGCTCTCGGTGCTGCTCAGCAACCGGTTCGGCCAGTTCCTGGACATCGCGGTGGTCGCGCCGACGGTCGCGCTGGGGGTGCTGGTCCGGTTGCGCTGGGCGGCGCTGCCGGACGCTGTCCGTGGCTACGCGCGCAGCCTGGTCCGGGGCAGCCGGCGGTACCAGGCGCAGGTGGCGCTCGGCGCGGCGAGCTTCGCCGCGCTGGTCTCGGCGGTCGGGCTGGCCGCCGGCGGCGTGCTCGCGCCGGCCCAGGCGGTGGACAGTTCCGCGCTGATCGGCACCGTGTTGGCGCTGCTGGCCGGTTCCCGGGCGTTCCGCCGCCACTGACCGCAGCCGGCCCGGCACTATCCCGATCCGGAACTGTCCGATCCGATCCCACCCCGCGTCCGTCCAAATGCGACGGTAAGCGAGCTGTAAGTGGGCCGTGCTGCACTGACCCCGCAGGCTCTAGGCCCTGGTTCGAAGGAGTGCGCTCGTGGGCGGTTTTCAGGTCTCGCCGGACGCCCTGGCGAAGGTCGGTGAGCGGCTCACCGATGCGTCCACAAAGGTCACTCAGGTGCGCAAGGGCCTGGTCGGCACCGGTGGCGACAGTTCGTTCGGCGCCAACCAGATCGACCACCCGATCAACAACCTGATCGACCGCTGGCAGCGCGCGCTGGACGACATGAGCATGGACACCAGCACCATCGGCAAGATGGTCAGTGCCGCCGGCAAGGCCTACGCGCAGACCGATTCCAACGTCGCCGGGGCGTGTGACGTCTGATGGACGCCGCCTCGGTCATCCAGCGTGCGGTCGACTTCGCGCTGCGGCAGTTCCCCAGCATGGATGACATGGTCGGGCTGACCGGCGTCGACGTGTCCGACGGGCACTACTACAAGGGCCTCGGCTTCAACCCGGTCGGCGCCAACCCGAAGGCGATGAACGGGCTGGAGGAGCGCACCGCGCAGCAGGCGCAGACGCTGTCCGACGTGGCCTCGCTGATCAAGCTGCTCGGCGATCCGGATCCGTCCACATGGGAGGGTGAGGGCGCCAAGGCCTTCGTGGACCGGGTGAAGGTGCTGCCACCGGAGTACGCGGACGCGGCCGCGGCGCTGCGCGCGCTCGGCCCGCTGGTCACCGAGGCGCGGCAGGCGATCACCGCCGGCAAGACCAGGGCCAAGGAGCTGGACGACCAGGCCTGGCAGGCCCGGACCCGGATCATGCACGAGGTGGCCGAAGCGGCCAAGCCGAAGGGCCTTCTGGACACGGTGGTCAGCACCGTCGTGCCGGTCGCCAGCATCATCGGGATCGCGCTCGACCCCGGTGTGGCCAGGGCCGTGCACCACTTCGTCGATCTGCTGGAGCAGGGCGTCAAGCTGCACTTCAGCACCAAGGTCCAGCTCGACCACATCGGCCAGCGGATCTCCAAGCTGGACGACAAGGTGCCGGAGCAGAAGAAGTCCGGCGTCGCGAGCATCCCGGGTGTGGGCAGCCTGACCGACCTGCTCGCGGACGGCTCGGACCTGCTCGACGCGGGGATGAACCCGCTCGCCAAGTGGATGATCGACAGGTTCCCGGCCGAGGCGCACTGGATCGCCCAGGAGATGGGCGACGTGTCCACGATCCTCGGCATGGTGGGGCTGTTCGCGGATGGCACGATCGTCGGCCTCCCGGTCGGCCTCGTGCTCGGCGCGGGCAGCGTGCTGCTGTCCGGCGGCCAGATCGCGATCGACCAGCGCATCTACCGCACCGGCGCGGTCGACGCCACCGGCAAGCCGGTGCTCACCCAGGACGAGATGGCCCAGGAATACGGCGAGTTCGCGCTCGGCCTGGTCACCATGGGCACCGGCAAGTTCGCCGGCAAGGCGTTCGGGCCGGCCGGCGAGGTGCTGAACGAGTTCATCGGGCCGACCGTGGACAAGGGCGACGAGGTGCGCCCGGGCGACCCCAAGACGTACCGGCCGAAGATCATCCTGGTCGACCCGACGCTCGACTACGCCGAGGACAAGGGCTGGACCGGCGGCGACGAGAAGGTGCCCGAACTGCGGGTCCGGCGCGACCCGGCGCTGTGCTACCCGCCGGACAGCGGCTCCGGCAGCACCGGCCCGACCACGCCGCCGCCGAACGTGGTGCCGCTGCCGCCGGCCACCGGCCAGCCGAACATCGACGGGAACCCGTACACCGGGCCGCCCGGCGGTTACCCCCAGCCGCTGGCCAACACGGCATGACGGTGCCAGCCCGGCGGCCGCTGGCCGAACTGCCCCCGCGGGTCGGCGTCGGGCTCCCGACCGACTACGAACTCCTCGACCTGGACGACCCCCGCTACCGCTGGGCGCACCAGTTCGGCGTGCAGGTCGCCGGTGTGTTCCGGCGCGGTGCCGGTACCCCGGCCGACCCGATCTCGTTCGTCGAACTCACCGTCGCCGTCGTCCGTGACTGGTCCACAGTGGACTCCTCCACTGTGGACCCGCCATCGTCCGGTGTGGAGCCAGGCCGGACTCTCCCACCCCCCGGCGCGGCGCCGTCCGGCTCGCTCGGCAGGACCGGCCCGTCCGGGCGGGTGGGGCGGTCCGGGTCGGTGGGCTCGGGCGGGTCGGGGGTGGCGGGTGCCCCGGCCGGCTCGTTCGGGTGGACCGGGGCGTCCGCGCCGGTCGGCCCGGTGGGCTCGGGCGGGTCGAGTGCGCCGGTCGGGGTTGTGGGCCGGACCGGGCCGGCCGGCTCGATCGGCTCGGCCGGATCCGCCGCGGTGTCCGGGCTGCCGGCGCCGGACGGCGGGGATTGGCTCCGGCCGCCGGCGTACCTGCTGGTCAACGGGTTACCGGCGGCGGAACTGGTGCTGGAGCGGCGGCTGCGCCCGCCGGGCGCGTCCGCCGAGATCCGCAGCTGGACGGTCGAGGTGCTGGTGCCGTTGGCCGGCACCGGGCACATCGTGGTGATCTCCGGCGCGACCACCGACCCGCAGCGGCAGGACGAGACCGAGTGGACCACGCTCGCTGTCGCCGGCACGCTCACCTACCGTCCCGGCGGGCTGCCGACCCCGGCACCGGCTGTCGAGCAGCCGATCCCGGAGCTCCGCTTCGCCAACCCGAACCAGATCATCGCCGCCGCCACGGCCGAGAACGCCGCCGTGGCCGAGGATGCCGGACCGACCACCGGCCCGCCGGCGACCGGTGCACCAGCTCAGCCGGCCACCGAACACCCGACCGCCATCGCGTCGGGCCCGCCCGCCGGGCCGTCGCCCGCCGGGCCAGCGCCCGGCCCGCCGTCGCTCGCCGGGCCGTCGCCCGGCCCGGCGTCGCCCGGCCCGGCGTCGCCCGGCCCGCCGTCGGCCGGCCCGCCGTCGGCCGGCCCGGCGTCGCCCGGCCCGCCGCGGGGGATGATCGGTCAGGCGGCGGTCGACCAGCTCGCCGGCTTGGTGGTCGGGCATCCGTCCGCGCCCCGGGCCGGGACATCACGGACCGGCACATCGCCGGCCGGAACGACGGCGGCGGGGGTGGCGGGCCCGGCGTAGCCGGTTGGAGTGTGGTCGCGTCCGGTCCGGGTCGGGATGGAGCCGGCCAGCATGAGCCGGAGCCGGGCCAGCGCGCGCAGCCGGGTGGTCCGGACCGTGACGCCGGTGATGCCCAGGGCCGCCGCGATCTCGCTGTCGGCCCGGTCGTCCAGCAGGCTCAGGGTGATCACCCGGCGCTGCCGGTCGGTCAACCCGGCCAGTGCGCGCTGCAGCACCATCCGGTCCAGGCACTCCTCGACGGCGCCGGTGACCGGCCGGTCCGGCACGGTGGCGACCAGTACGTCCCGGCCATGGCGGCGCCAGCGGGTGGCGCACTCGTTCAGCACGGCCCGGCGCAGGTAGGCGGCCGGCGCGGCCACGTCGACCGGCGCCCGGCCGGCCCGCAGCACCCGCACCGCCACCTCGTGCACCACGTCCTCGGCGTCGGCCCGGCTGGGCAGCCGCACCCGTGCGGTGCGCACCAGCTCCGCCCGATGCGTGGCGAGGACCTCGGCCCAGGCCGCCGGTGCGTCGATCATCGGTTCCTCCCGGTCAACGGTTACGTGCTGGTGCCGGGAAGCCTGCGCGGCGGGGGCGGCCGGCCCAAGGGGGGAATCCCCCCTCCCATCCGGATCTCCCCCGGGGGAGCGTGTGCACCATGCGCAGCGCAGACCCGCCGCTCGCCGGAGCGGCCACCGCGGCGAGCCGGTGCGGCCCGGCCCACGGCCAGAACGAGGACCGCTGGGTTCTGCTCGGCGCCGACGACCTGCTGCTGCTGGCGGTCGCCGACGGGATGGGCGGTACCGCTGGCGGCGGCATCGCCGCCGGCCTCGCCCTGCAGCCCCTGCTCGAACTCGCCGCCCCGGACCCCGGCCCGGCCGCCGGAAACGCCGCCGGAGCCGCCGGCCGGACCGGCCCGGCCGCCGGCCCGATCGGCCAGGCCGGCGGAGCCACTCGCGTCGAGTGCGACGAACCGGCTGATCCGGACAGCACACTGGAGCCGCCGCCCGCGGACCCGATCAGCAGTGCGGACGCCCCGGGTGCGGAGACGCCAGCGGCTGCCGACCCGGTCGGCGGCCCCGGACCCGACCTGGTGGATCCGGCGGCGGAGTCCCCGCCCGCCCTCGGTGGCGCCTGCATGGCAGTGCAGGCGGCGATGCTGCGGGCGCACGAGCGGGTCCGGGCCGCGGCCGCGCCGGCGCTGCCGAGTGCGCTGCGGCCGGGCAGCACGCTCACCGTCGCGTTGGTGCTGGGCGACCGGCTCACCGTCGGCCATGTCGGCGACTCCGGCTGCTGGCTGCTGCGCCGGGGCACCCTGATCCGGCTGACCGAGGTGCACACGCACGCCGCGGTGCTGGTCGCGGCCGGTGCGGTGGACCGGGACTCGCCGGCCGCCCGCAGGCTGGACAACCTGCTCACCCGGCACCTCGGCATGCCGGGCGAGCTCCGGCCACAGCTCGTCACCGCCCGGTTGCGCAGCGGTGACCGGCTGCTGCTGGCCAGTGACGGACTGTACCGGACGCTGCCGATGCCGGAGCTGGCCGCGCTGGTGGCCCGTCCGGACACCACCGCCGACCAGCTGGTGGACGCGGCGGTCGCTGCCGGTGCCCGGGATGACGTCACCGCGCTGCTGGCCACCGTGGGCGAGCCGGTGTCCGGTTACGCTGCTCCGGTCGGGACCGTGGCCGGTGGGCCCGCCGAGCCGGCGCCGGCCGGCGTGGCCGGGCGGGCCGACCTCGCCGCGCCGGATGAGCGGCCGGCCGCGTCCCGGCCCGAGGTGCCGCGGGCTGCGGCAGGAAGGTGACTGCTGCGTTGTTCGGGACCGCCACGGCTGGCCGGAACGTCCCGCTGCGGCCGGGCCAGCTGGTCGACGACGGCGACGGCGCCGACTGGCAGGTCGTCGCGCACATCGCCGACGGCGGGTTCTCCTCGGTGTACGAGGTGCGCCCGGCCAACGGCGCCGCACAGCGCGCGTACGGGCCGCGGCACCGGGCGCTGAAGTGCCTGTGGGGCACCCCGGCGGAGCTGACCGCGATCGGCGGCGAGGCGGCCAAGATGGCCGCGGTCGAGGGGCACGAGAACGTGCTCGGGCTGGTCAGCTCGTTCCGGTTCGACGGCGCCGACCGGCCGCAGGCCCACTACGTGGGTCTGGTCCTGGAGTTGGCGGACGAGGACCTGCGCCGGTTCGCGGCCCGGGCGGTGCCGTCCGAGCGGGCCTGGGCGGCCGTGTTCGAGCAGGTCGCCGCGGGTCTGGACCACATCCACTCGCGCCGGGTGGTGCACGGCGACATCAAGCCGACGAACGTGCTGCGGATCGGCGGCCGGTTCGCGATCGCCGACTTCGGCGTGGCCGCGCCGCTGGAGACCACCCGCTCGGCCGGCATCGGGCTGGCCCGCACGATCGCGTTCTGGCCGCCCGAGTCGGCCAGCCAGGGCATCCTCTGCGCGGACGGGGTGCGCCGGCCGCCGGTGGACGGCTGGCGGGCCACCCAGCTCGGCGACGTCTGGGCGCTGGCGGTGAGCATGCACCGGGTGCTCACCGGCCGGCACATCACCCCGGGTACCACCCCGGAGCAGCAGTA
>Ga0307499_10000406_pt1 | contig 15397 bp, 12 predicted proteins | sample 13_S_MG_FD_201363 | JGI IMG/M metagenome (GOLD analysis project Ga0307499, IMG submission 201363) | Soil microbial communities from Populus trichocarpa stands in riparian zone in the Pacific Northwest, United States - 13_S | ecosystem: Environmental > Terrestrial > Soil > Riparian zone > Trees... | reverse complement strand
GATACCGTCGTGTTGTCCGACTTCAGGTCCTGCAGGTTCAGCGTGGGTCCAAACAGCGTGGTGGTGATCAGCGAATCCGTCCGGTTGGAAAACCGGCCGGCAAACAGGCCGGCCACGCCGGTCAGCGGCGAGCCGGCCGGATCGAAGGCGACGCGCAAATCTTGCGAAAAATCGCCGCCCTCCCGCTTGTCATTGCGAACGATCGAGGAGCCCGCCGGCGACCCGATCGTCGTGTCGGTTTCGGCAAAAGCGGTAAGCGATTTCAGCTTCAAGCCCGGCGCGAGCTCGTAGCTGATGTCGGAAATGTAGTTGTTCGTGAACGTCTTGCGGAAGTCGACGGACCCGGAGCTCGCCGTCGCGTCAAATCGGCGCGCGAAGAAATCGGGGCCCGTCACCGCGGTCACTGCGGGCTTGTCGAAGGTACGGCTGACGGTGAACAGGCCGGTGAGGCCGGGCAGCGATTGCGGCGTCACCAGAAGCTTGGCGCGGACCTGCTCGAACTCGTCCCGCCCGAGCGGCGCCACCAACGGATCGAGGTAGCTGATGGCCTTGGTCTCGCGCATGACCTGACCGGACACCCTGAGCGCCACCTCGTTGGGCACGATCGGCGCATTGACGGCAAATGCGGCAGTCCTGAAATCTTGAGTGCCGCCCTGCGCTTCGATAATCGCCTCGGGCGTATAGGTCGGATCCTTGGTCTTGATCAGCACGGCGCCGCCGAGCGCATGCTGGCCCTGCAGCGTCGACTGCGGTCCCCGCAGCACCTCGATCTGCTCGACATCCCAGACGCCGCGGGCCCCGCGGCGGGTTGCCTCGCCGTTCTGAATCGCACCGTCGATTACGACAGCGATGATCGGCGCGGACCGTGTCGGCTGCGTCAAGCCCTCCGAACTCACGCCGCGGATTACGACCCCGCTGTTGCCGCGCGTGGCGGGAAACGCCCGCACGTTTCCCAGCAGTTCGAATGACTGTCTGAGGTCCTGCACGTTGTATTTGGCAATTTCCTGCGATGTAACGACGCCGACACTGGTATAGGTCCGGAAATAGTCGCGCATGACCTTCTCGGCCTCGACCACGATCGGGTCGAGCATCACGGCTCCGGCTGCCGGCGCCTGCGCCAATGCATTCCCGCCGCTGCCGCGTGACAGGGTCACGGTTCGCTCACCGGTATAGCGCGGTGACAGGCCCGTCGATGCCAGCATCCGGGACAGCGCGGCCTGTGACGACATGCGGCCTTTCACCGCGTTCGATCGCAATTCCCGGCTGACGCCGCTGTCGTAGACGATCTGAATGCCGGTCACCTCGCCGAACTTTGCAAGCGCGGTGTCGAGCGGCTGGGCCGGAATCTCAAACCTGAAGGCATTCCGCGCCGTTGTCGCGGGTGGGGTCTGCGCCGATGCAGGCGCGACGCCGCCGAGGCCGATGATTGGCCCACCTGCAAGGAATACAGCGCAGGCCGAAACACCCAGTGCCCGGATATTGAACAAATGCCTGCCAGATGCGCGCGTCTTTGGCGCGGTTGAATTTGCGATCATCCCCGTTTTCGTCCCCATAGGCCCGCAACTTCGGGCGCTCGGAACTAAGACGAATCCGGAGGCGACAATCCGAATCGAGAAATCGCAGATTGCATCTATTCAAAAAACCGCCGCTCAGCCGATGACCGTCACATAGGACGAGAAATGACGGATCGGCACGCCCAGCGCGGTCTGGAGGTGGTCAAGCGCCTCGTCGATCCGATTCAAGTGAAAAACACCCGAAACCCGCCGGCTTGCAGCGGCCCGGTCGACGATCACGATCTTTCCTTTCTTGTAGCGATTCAGCTCCGACACCACCGCGGAGAGCGGCTCGTCGCGAAACACAAGCTGGCCGCGGCGCCATCCCGCAACCACCCCGGGGTCGGCCGTCGCCACCGTGGTGACGCCGCCATCGCTGCATTGCGCCTGCTGCGGCGGTTTGAGCGTACTGAAATCCGGCATGACCAGATCGACCGAGCCCTCAAGACAGGAAACCAGCACGGATCGGCCCTCGATACGGACCACAAACACCCCCAGATTCGCCGATACGGAGACGTTGTTGGCCTGCAAGACCAGCGGCCTGTCGGCTCGCAGCTTGACGGTGAAAGCGGCTTCGCCGCCGACGAGGCGAAAGTGCCGTCCGCCCTTGTCGGCATCGACGGCAAGACCGGTGCGCGTGTTGAGATCGATGCTGATGCCATCCCAGATATCAAGCCGGCGTTGCTCGCCCGCGGTGGTGCGATAGTCGGCCAGAGCCTGGCGCAGCGTCGGGAGAAATCCGAATTCCGTGCCGAGGACGGCAGCCCCGGTCACCGAAGCTGCAAGCACGCCTCCTTGCAAGAGCATCCTGCGGGACAGATGCGGAGGCTGCGCCGAGGACGGCACCCCGACCATCGATGCGGCGGCAGCGCCGGTATTGCGCCACGTCCTGATGGCTTGCAACGCCGCCGCCTCGTATTCGGGCGCAGTGCGTCGCCAGCGCGCAAACGCTTCGCGGTCGGCATCGGTCGCTTCACCGGAGGTGATGCGCACGATCCAGTCGAGCGCGCGGCGCTCCAGAAGCTCGGCTGAAACCTCGCTGTTGTGGTTCAGATCTGATGGCATCGGGACGGCAATGAGAGCGGACAGGTTCGAGATTGGCTTTTATCCACTATCATGACGATTCCCGACCCCAAAAGCCGAATCGTCGGAGCTATATTCTCCGTAAAGCATGACAGGCGCTGAGGGCGCGCTTCAACTCCAGCTCCACCGTCCGGGTCGAGACATCGAAGTGGTCTGCGATGACCGCATGCGGCTTGTTCTCCAGTCTGCTCATCAGCAGGATCTGGCGCTGCCGTGCCGGCAAACCGGAGATCACGTCGACCAGCAGCCGCAGTTCCGAGCGGTCGATCGCCGCCTGCTCCGGGCTCGGTTCATCGTCGGAGATATGCAGTACGGCCTCGATCTCGAGCGGCGAAAGCTTGCGCCTGTTCTGGAGCCGCAAATAGTCGATGGCGAGATTGCCGGCAATCCGGAATAGATAGCCGCTGGGGTTGTGGAGCGTACTGACCGTGCCTGAACGGTCGATGCGCAGCCAGGTTTCCTGAGCAATATCCTCGGCAAGCGCGGGATCGCGGGTGCGTTGAATCAAAAATCGTACGAGCGCATCCCGCTGCCGGAGGTAAAGCGCCCGGATGGAAGACACATCCTGCCCCATGATCAAAACGACACGCAAAAATTTAATGGCGATCCCGGGTCAGGATAGACGCCCGTCTGCCTCCCTCGCAATCCGTTGCCCTGGTGACCTCTTAGAATAAGTACAAATTGAACCTGTGCGGGAAGTCCTGCCTCTCAATCATCCTGAAGGCGTCGATTGACCGCACTCGCGATGCGCGATTGAACATCTACGCGCGAGCTACTCTCCCTTGAGCCCCGCCGCGCGGATCACCTCGCCCCATTTGCCCGTCTCGTCGTCGATGAATTTGCCGAACTCGGCGGCGGTGCCGGGGCGGGCTTCCAGTCCCTGGACCGCCAGCTTCTGCTTCACCTCAGGATCGGCGAGCACGCGAATAATTTCTGCCTGCAACCGATCGACGATCGGCTGCGGCGTTGCCGCCGGCGCCATGAACCCGTACCAGCCCGAAGCGACCACGTTGGAAAGACCTTGCTCTCGCAAGGTCATTGCTTCGGGGTAGATCGGGCTGCGCTCGGCCGACGCCACACCAAGTACGCGCAACTGACCGCTCTGGATGTGCGGCAAGGCGGTGCTGAGCGCGGTCAACGTGGCGTCGAGGCGGCTCGCCAGCAGTTCCGTGTAGGCCATGTTATCGCCGCGGAAGGGAACGATCAGGCCCTTGACGCCGGCGTCCCGGAACAGCAGCTCGGCGGCCAGATGAGGTTGCGAGCCAGCCCCCGGCGAACCGAAGGTCAGGCCTTCGGGCTTCGACCTGCCGTAGTCGATCATCTCCTGAAGCGTCCTGAAGGGCGCCTGCGCGTTCACCACCAGGAACAACGGCGCCAGCATGGCCATCGCCACCGGCTTCAGATCCTTGCGGTTGTAGTTCAGTTTCTCGAACAACGCCTCCGCCGTCGCGAACGGCGCTGCCGCATAGAGGAAAGTGTATCCGTCTGGCGCGGCGCGCGAGACCAACTCGTTGGCGACGCGGGTGCCCGCTCCGGCCTTGTTCTCGACGATGAACTGCTGGTTGAGGCTGCGCCCGAACTGTTCGGCCAGGATACGCAGCGAGATGTCGCTGGCCCCGCCCGCCCCATAGGGCGACACCAGCCGCACCACCCGCGACGGCCACTCGCCCTCGGCGGACGCCTTGAAGGCAGAACCCGCGGAGAGGCAGGCGGCGATGGTCCCCAGCAGCGTTCGGCGTGTGACTTTCATGATGCCTCCTGGGGAAAAGGAGCCGCCCGGGGCAGCGGCTAGTCCGTTCCGTTCATTGGGCCGCGTTGATCCGATCGCATTGCCGCGGTCGCCGGGCCTTCGTCTTATGGAGGTTGCAACGATAGAGAGGCGCCTTCTATCGAACAATGTGTATTTTTTGACCAATTGATAAGCCAGGCCTATAAATGACGGCAGCGGCGATACCGGAGGCGCGACATGGCGATGGATGTGACCCTGCGGCAGTTGCGCGCCTATGTGGCCGTGCTGGAATCCGCAAGCTTCTCCGAAGCCGCCAAGGCCATGCACCTGTCGCAGGCGGCGCTCTCGGGGCTGATCAAGGAGCTGGAAAACCGCGTCGGCGTCCGCCTGCTGGACCGCACGACGCGAAAAGTCTCGCCGTCGGCGGTCGGCGAGACTTTTGCTCCAATGGCGCGGCGCGTGTTGTCGAGCCTGGACGAGGCGCTCGATAACCTCACCAATCTCAAGGAGCTGCGCCGCGGGCTGGTGCGGGTGGCGGCCCCTGAAACACTGTCCTGCACGCTGCTGCCGGAGCTGATCGCCGGATACAGCGACAGCCATCCGGGCGTCGATGTGCGCTTCGACGACGTACCAATCCAGGAGGTGCTGGCGGGCCTGCAGCACGGCTCGACCGATATCGGGTTCGGGCCGGCCGGTGTCGTCCCCGATCAGTCGGTCGAGGTGCACATGATCTGCGCCGATCCGCTCTGGGTGGCCTTGCGCAGCGATGACCCGCTGACAAAAGGCAAGTCGGTCAGCTGGAAGGATCTGCGCGAACGGCCGCTGCTCAACTACATGCCCAACATCGCCATCAATGTGTTGAGTCAGGTGCCGCCCAGGAATCATCCGAAGGAATTGGTGCCGGTACACCGGGTGAACACGGCGTTATCGATGCTGCGGGTGAGACAGGGAGCCGTGATCTGCCCCTCGATGGCCGAGCCGCTGGTGCGCGGCTTCGGACTGGCGTTCCTGCCGCTGCTGCAGCCGGCCGTCAAATGGAGGATCGCGATGTTCGTGCGGCACAGCGCCTCGCTCTCGCCCGCCGTGGAGAGCTTTCGCGATTTTACGCTCGGTTTCAGCCCGAACTGGGCGGCAGGCGGAATCGAACACCGCCGCACCAGCGATCGGCGCAAGCGGGCGTAATGAACGAGTGGTGCCGTGGTCCAGTAGGATGGGTAGAGCGAAGCGAAACCCATCGAGCGAACCCCGCCTCACGATTGATGGGTATCGCTTCGCTCCACCCATCCTACAATCCTGCGTTCGCAGGTACAGCATCGAGAATGAAAGGAAACATCCATCGATTGCATTTGTCCTGATGACAAACTGAAACCGCGGCAGTAGCCTGCCCCAAAATATAAAACACATGGGAGGAGTGGCATGCCAGACGCAGCGGTCGCAGCACGTTCTTCTGAAACGACCAACAGCGGTACGACGCAACAGGTCGATGTCGCGGTGGTCGGCGCCGGGTTTGCCGGCCTCTATCTCCTGCACAAGCTGCGCAAGGCCGGCTTCTCGGTGGTGGTGATCGAGGAGGCCGGCGACGTCGGCGGCACCTGGTACTGGAACCGCTATCCCGGCGCACGCTGCGACATCCAGACCATCGACTACAGCTACACGTTCGATCCCGAACTCGATCGCGCCTGGACCTGGTCGGAAAAATACGCCACGCAACCGGAAATCCTGCGTTATTTCAACTTCGTGGCCGATCGTTATGACCTCCGTCGCGACATCCGCTTCGACACCAAGGTCAAGGCCGCGAACTGGGATGACACGCGTGAGCGCTGGCAACTCGCCACCGACAACGGGCCGAGCATATCCTGCCGCTATTACATCATGGCCACCGGCTGTCTCTCCGCGCCAAAGCCGCCGGAGATCGACGGCGTCAAGGATTTCAAGGGGGCGGTCTATTTCACCGGGCGCTGGCCGCATGACGGCGTCGATCTCACAGGCAAGCGCGTCGCCGTGATCGGGACGGGATCATCGGGCATTCAGTCGATTCCGCTGATTGCGGAGCAGGCTGCGCATCTGACCGTGTTCCAGCGCACGCCGAATTTTGCGCTGCCCGCGCACAACGGTGCGCCGCCCGACGATCGCAAGAGCTACTTCGAGACTGATCGCGCCGCCTATCGCGAGCAGGCGCGCTGGTCTCTCGCGGGCGTGCCGTACCCGCAGGAGACGGCGGTGAGCTGGCAATTAAGCGACGCCGAGCGCCGCGAGCGCTTCGAGAAAGCCTGGGCGGCCGGCGATCTCGTCCACATCCTGACCCAGCTCTGGGCCGACCAGGCCGTCGATTTCGACGGCAACGCGTTGATCGGCAAGTTGATTCACGAGAAGATCCACGCCGTGGTGAAAGACGGCGAGACTGCCGCGGCACTGAGCCCGCATGACCATCCATTCGGCGCCAAGCGGCCCTGCCTCGATACCAACTACTATGCGACCTACAACCGTCCCAACGTCACGCTGGTGAATCTGCGGCAAGAGCCGATCAAGGCCATCACCGCCTCCGGCATCGTCACCGACAAGCGCAGCGTCGGTGTCGACGTCATCGTGTTCGCCACCGGCTTCGATGCCATGACCGGCGCGATCATGGCGGTGCATCCGATCACCGGACGCGCCGGCAAGTCGTTGTCGAACGTCTGGGCCCAGGGACCGCAGACCTATCTCGGCCTCACCGTCGCGGGCTTCCCCAACCTCTTCATGATCACCGGTCCCGGCAGCCCGTCGGTGCTGTCGAACATGGCGGTGTCGATCGAGCAGCATGTCGACTGGGTGGTCGATCGCCTGGCGGCGCTGCGCGATACCGGCTTCACCACCATGGAAGCAACTGAGACCGCGCAGGCCGGCTGGGCGCAGCACATGGCGGATTGCTCGACGCTGACGCTGCATCGGCTGGCCAACACCTGGTACACGGGCGCCAACGTTCCCGGCAAGGTGCAGGGCTTGATGCCTTATACCGGCGGGGTCGGCCCCTACCGCAGCATCTGCAACGAGGTCGTCGGCCGCGGCATGCTCGGCTTCAAGCTGACCGGTCCCAATGTTGCCGAGCAATGCAACGACGGCGAGGTGGTCCGTCTGCAGCCGGACGTGCGGCTGGTGCTGGGCATGCTGGCGGAGATGAACCTGCCGCAGATCGAGTCGCTGGGCTCGCAAGGTGCACGCGACTTCCTCACCGAATTCAACAAGGGCCGTCCCGCGGGCCGGCCGGTCGGCGAGGTCGGCAGCGGCGCACTGCAGGGGGCCGACGGTCCGCTGCCCTATCGTCTCTATCGGCCGGCAACGCCGGGGCCGCATCCGATCGTGGTCTATTTCCATGGCGGCGGCTGGGTGTTGGGTGACGAACTATCCGACGATCCGTTCTGCCGCGACCTCTGCCGCCGTAGCGGCATGATCGTCGTCAGCGTCGGTTACCGCCATGCGCCCGAGCATCGCTTTCCGGCGGCGGCCGAGGATGGCTATGCGGCGACGAGCTGGATCGCCGATCATGTCGCCGAACTCGGCGGCAGGCCGGGACCGCTGCTGGTCGCGGGCTGGAGCGCCGGCGCCAACATCGCCACCGTCACCTGTCAGTTGGCGCGCGATCGCGGCGGCCCGCAGATCGCGGGCCAGTTGCTGGTCTGTCCGGTCACCGATTGCCGGTACGACCGTCAATCCTATGCCGACAATGCGGTCGGCTATTTCCTGACGCGGGCGCTGATGTTCTGGTTCTGGGACATCTATTGTTCGCCCGCGGATCGCACCGATCCGCGCGCCTCGCCGTTGCGCGGCAATCTGGCCAACCTGCCGCCGGCGTTCGTGGCGACCTGCGAGTTCGATCCGCTGCGTGACGAGGGCATCGAATATGCCGAGGCGCTTGCCACCGCCGGTGTCCCGGTCGAGCAATTGCAGGCACGCGGCCACATCCACTCATCCCTGGTGATGGTGGACGTCGTGATCACCGGCGTCAGCGCACGTGCAAAGATGGCGGAGGCGCTGCGCGGTTTTGCGGGACTGCCGCGGAAACTGGAAACGAGTGGCGAGGACGCCGCGCCGATCGCGGTGAACGCCGCCGCGGGATAGCGCGCGCGGCAGCCAATGGCTGGGCGGCCTGAGTATCCCTCAGGTCCGGTGGTTCACGGGCGTTTGCGTTGCTTTGGCGCCTTGGATTGCTTCGGCGCCGGCCGCTTGGCCGCGATCCGGTGCGCCGCCGCCAGCGCGGCGCGCGCCCACGTGATGAACTCGTCGGGCTCGTCGAACAGCCGCTCCGGCACCCGCCAGAATGCGAGGTCGATGATCTCGCCCTGCTTCGCGTAGTTGAGCGGCGGGAACGCCTCGGCTTCCTGGAACGTCTCCCGGTTCTGCTCGTCGACGCGGAAATAGAGGGTGTTCTCCGTCACCATCCCCAGCATCACCCCGTCGCAGAACACGCCGCTCTTGCCGAACATGCGCCGCAGCGTGACACGGCCGAGCGGGGCGAGCTGCTCGCGCAGAAACTCGGCATAGTTTTCGCTGGCAACCATCCTTCTATCCGGCCTGGTTCACACTCGGTCGCGCCGCTTATTCGCGGCATCCGGCAGACTCTCATGCAATAGATTTTCTACGTCAACCGCCCGATGGATTTCGCTTATAAGATCGCCGCATCAGAACATCGGAAACCAAATCTCATGACCGTTACAGACGACGCAAAAGCCATCGAAGGCGTGATCCAGTGCTACCTCGATGGTCTCCACGAGGGCGACGCGGCCAAGATTGCGAGCGCCTTTCATCCGACCAGCGCGCTGACCAGCATCTCCGAGGCAGGTGAGCTGGCGATCACGCCGCGCGATGTCTGGCTGGAGAACGTCCGCAACAGGCCGTCACCGAAGCAACGGAGCCTGCCGCGGCACGATGAAGTGCTGTCGATCGACCTCGTCGGTCCGACGATGGCTTACGTCAAGCTCAAATGCGCGATTCCGCCGCGCTTCTTCACCGACCAGCTGTCGCTGTTGAAAATCGATGGCCGCTGGCAGATCGCGCAGAAGGTTTTCATGACCGAGCTGCGGGAATAGCCGCCGCAGATGCTCTCTACTCCCTCTCCCCGTTCTTCACGGGGAGAGGGTCGGGGTGAGGGGCTCTATCCGCGGGTGCTGCGGTCAATGGATAGACCCGTACCCCTTCACCCGGATTGCTCCGCAATCCGACCTCTCCCCGCAAGCGGGGCGAGGTTGAAGAGGCCAGCGCATTGCGACATGGAGACAAGCATGAACGTACTCGACGACTACATGGTCGATCCCCGCCTGTCGCTGCTGGACAAGACGCGGATCCAGGCCCAGGTGCTGGTGCCCGTACTGCGGGCGTTGCGCGCGGAACTCGGAAAGGAAAAGGCCGATGCGATCGTCAGGCAAGCGTTGCGCGACTGGTCGAAGCAATTGTTCGCCGCCGTGGGCGAGAGCGTCGAAGGCAGCCCGCGGCGCAAATGGGCGGCGATGCAGAGCGCGCTGACCGAAATCACCGAACGCGAGGTGACGTTCGAGATGATCAGGCAAGACAAGGAAGCGCTGGAATTCGACGTCACGGATTGCCGGTTTGCAAAGTTCTTTCGCGCGCTCGGCGAGCCGGAGCTCGGCGCGCTGCTGGTCTGCGCCACCGATTTCGATATCGTCGCGGCCGGCGGCAGCGAGGTTGGCCTCACGCGCGACCAGACCCTGATGCAGGGCGCGCCGAGCTGCACCTTCCGCTACGCCTTCGCGCCGCGGACGTGAATGTCACCGGCGCGTTACATCACAAAAATCCCGTGAAAGACGCCCATGATTGCGTATGATGGGCGCCAGGAAGCCCGGCTTGACCGGACTCGCATGGGAGAGCGCCGATGGCAGCGACAGCGGAGCAAGCAGCGCCCTGGCTCGAGGGGCGATCGTTCGCCTCCTTGAAGGACGAGTTCGACCGCAGCGGATACCTGATCTTCGAACGCGTTCTGCCTCCCGAGCGCGTCGCCGAAATTCGCGCGGCGCTGGCGCCACATCTGGCGCGCGATCTGCTCGGCCGCAACGATTTTGAAGGCACCAAGACCAACCGCGTCTATGCCCTGCTGGCGAAATCGCCGGTGTTCGCCGAGCTCGCGATCCATCCGCTCGCCATGGCCTTTGTCGAAGCCGAACTCGGCGAGAGCTGCCTGCTGTCAGCCCTGCTCGCGATCAATCTGCATCCCGGCGAGACGGTGCAGCCCTGGCACTTTGACGACAGCGGCGCAAAGATCCCGCGGCCCCGTCCCGCGCTCGGCATCAGCACCTTCTGGGCGATCGACGATACCACCGAACAGAACGGCGCCACCGAAATCATTCCGGGCAGCCATCTGTGGGACGGGCAATATATCGCGGGCGCTATACAGCCCGCCCATTTCACCAACGAAGCCGAGCACGATGAGGGCGACCGGCCGGACGCCGTCAAGCTGGTCATGCCATCGGGATCGCTGGCCATCACCAAGGGAACGCTGTGGCACCGCGGCGGCGCCAACCGTTCCGACCGACCGCGCCTGATCATCACGCCGCAATATTGCGTGGGCTGGGTGCGGCAGCTCGAGAACATGGCGCTCGCGGTCCCCGCCGAAGTGGCCAGCCAATTGCCAGAGCGCGCCCGCGAGCTGATCGGCTATTCGATCCATCCGCCGTTCATGGGATATGTCGACGGCGTTCATCCGAGAAAGCTGCTGCGGACGCAGTGAGAGGCGCAATACGAAGGCGTGCCGTAGGATGGGTAGAGCGCAGCGAAACCCATCGCCTGGCTTCCAGAGATGATGGGTTTCGCTACGCTCTACCCATCCTACGAGCGCGTTATTCCGCGGCGGTCGCGGCTCGCGCGTCCGCATCGAACACGATGCCCGCATAGCCCTTCTGCGCAACATCGGTGATGGCCGCGACGTATTTCGGCGTGCCGCCATTATAGACGAGATATCGCGGCTTGCCGTATTCGTGGCCGGGGACGTTGGAATTGTAGCCGGTGAACCACGACTTGGCTTTGCGCATCAGCATGATGGCGTACATCTTGGTGACATGCGCGGTCCAGCGCGCCTGCGCCTCGGCGGTCGGTTCGGCCCGCGTGTAGCCGCGGCGCCAGATGTGTTCGAGCAGGCCCATGCACCAGCCGACGCCGTTCTCGATGCCGCGCGGAAAGTTCGTCGAGGCCGAACCGCTCTGCGGCCCGGTCGGCATCAAGAGGTTCGGAAAACCATGGGCCATCATGCCGAGAAAGGTCGAGGGCCCGTCGCGCCACTGGTCGGCGAGCTTCACCCCGCCGATGCCGGTGATATCGATCGCATCGAAGGAGCCGGTGATGGCGTCGAAGCCGGTGGAATAGATGATGATATCGAGCTCGTAATCGCGCGCGCTGGTGCGCAGGCCGGTCTCGGTCACGAGCTCCAGCGGCGTCTCGCTGAGATCAACCAGATGCACATTGTCGCGGTTATAGGCCTCGAAGTAATTGGTCTCCAGCGGCACCCGCTGCACGCCGAAACCGTGGTCCTTCGGGATCAGCTTCTCCGCCGTCACCGGGTCCTTGACGCGCCGGCGGATGCGGCCGGCGATGTAGGCGGAGAATTCGGCATTGGCCGCCTCGTCGGTAAAGATCTCGCGAAAGTTGCTCAGCCAGATGCCGAAGCCGGGCTCGTCATAGAGCTTGTCCCACAGCGCGATCCGCTCCTCAGCCGTGACCTCGTAGAAGCCGCGCCGGTCCGGCTCATGCTCGAAGCCGCCGGGGCTACGGGTGCAGGCAGCAAAGATCTCGTCGTAGCGCGAGCGAATGTCGGTCATCTCCTGTTCGGAGATCGGGCCGTTGTTGAGCGGCGCGCTCCAGTTCGGGCGGCGCTGAAACACGGTCAGCTCGCCGACCTTGTCCGCGATCTCGCCGATCACCTGGATGGCGGTGGCGCCGGTGCCGATGATACCGACCTTCTTGCCGGCCAGTTCGACCGGCTCGTGCGGCCAATAAAAGGTGTGGAACGAAGGGCCCTTGAAGGTCTCCATGCCTTCGAGCCGCGGCAGCGTCGGCGTCGACAGCAATCCGATTGTCAGAACGACGAACCGGCAGGTCAGCTCAAAGCCATCATCGAGCGTGAGCCGCCACTGATTATTGGCCTCGTCGAAGATGGCCGCCTCTACCTTAAGATTGAACCGCATGTATTTGCGAAGATCGAACTTGTCGGCGACGTAGTTGAGGTAGCGCAGGTTCTCCGGCTGCGCCGAGAACCGCTCCTTCCAGTGCCACTCGTTGAGCAGTTCTTTCGAGAACGAATAGCCGTAAGTGTAGCTTTCGGAATCGAAACGTGCGCCGGGGTAGCGGTTCCAGTACCAGGTTCCGCCGAGATCGGGGGCGGCATCCAGCACCAGCGCATCCACCCCGAGATCGGCCAGCCGCTTGATCTGGTAGATGCCCGAGACACCAGCGCCAACGACGACGACCTCGTAGTGCGACTTGATGCCGTCGGTCATGCGCGGCCTCCCCATTATTGTTCATTGGACGATTTTGGCGCGGTCGGAGACGACTATACCGAATTATTCGCGCCATGCACTTGCGTCAGGATGCCGGGGTGGCCCCGCGAAAGCCGGCGCTCAAACATTGTTTGAAAGGCGGCCACGTCGGCACCTCCGCAGGTTTGCCGCGTCACACATCCGGCGTGGCGCCGATCTCGGCGTGGAGCTGGGCGACGTAGGGGTCGTCGATGCACAACGCGTCGAGCTGCATCGCCAGTTGCACGAGGTATTCCCGGTTGGTGCCGAGGATGCCCTTCCCACTCGCGATCAGGCGCGCGGTCTCGGCAAACGGCAGTTCGCCGACATAACTTGGATGCGAAGGGTTCGAGACGAAGGCCAGCGCATCGATCGGCCCCTGCGGCGTCAGCATCGGCACCATCGCCGGCGCATAGCCGCCGCGCAGCATCTCGCGGCGCCACAGGATTGCCGTCTCCGCATGCACGAAATCGGCAGCGATGCGGAACGCCAACCCGTGGCAACGTCCTTGCTGCGGCTCCAGCGAAAGCATCAGCGCCGGATAATCCTGCGAGCCCCGGCCGAGATTGATCTTCAGCGTGAAGCGGCGCTGATAGCCCTCGACATCGGCGAGCCGCACTTCGTCGAAATGAAATCCGGGGTCCCACATCAGCGAGCCGTAGCAATAGACCCAGAGGTCGTTTCCCGCCTTGTGATCGCCGAGCACCGCAAGCCGCGATGCCTCGATCACTTCGTCCGGCAGCCGCCAGCCCGCCGGCCATCCCGCGGCGCGCGCACGCTGCTCCCACATCGCAAACATTTCCGGCGTCAGCCGCAGCAGCGACTTTTCCGGATGCGTCACCCGACTCCGAAGCTCAGGCAGATGAACGAATGCGTCCGCGACCAAGCCGGCATGCTCCTTTGGTGATGCGACAATCCTGCGCAATGTGCCATTGTCGGCCACCTGACGCCAACCTTGAAGACGAACGAATGTGGTCCCCTTGCATGTCTTTCTGTCATGGCTCGCCCGATATTTTTAGGGTGTAATGAAGCTGGCGATCGGTGGACCGCAGAGCAAAGGCCGGGAGGGCGATCCTGTGAACTACGAACACATTAGCTGTGATCTCGACGGCACGCTCATGATCGTCACGCTGAACCGGCCCGACAAACTCAATGCCTACACCGGCCAGATGGGCGCGGAGATCACGCACGCCTTCAATCGCGCCGATGGCGACGACAATGTGCGCGCCATCATCGTAACCGGCGCGGGCCGCGCCTTCTGCGCCGGCGCCGACGTATCGGGCGGCGCGGCGAGTTTTGACACGTCGGGCAAGCATGGTGCCGGCGTCTTCGCCGCTCCGAAACAGGGCGGCGGACGCTTTGTCGAGGCGATCTTCAACTGCCGAAAGCCATCGATCGCGGCCATCAATGGACCGGCCGTGGGCGTCGGCATCACCATGACCTTGCCGATGGATGTCCGGATCGCCGCCCGCGGCGCCAAGATCGGCTTCATCTTTGCTCGCCGCGGCCTCGTTCCGGAAGCCGGCAGCGCCTGGTTTCTGCCAAAACTGGTCGGGCTGCCGCAGGCGTTGCGCTGGTGCCTCTCCGGCCGGACCTTCGATGCGGATGAAGCCAAGGCTGGCGGACTGGTCTCCGACGTCGTCGAGCCCGCAGAGCTTCTGAATCGCGCCAGGGAAATCGCCCACGAGATGACGGAGGCGACTTCCGCCGTTTCGGTCGCGTTGACGCGCCAGATGCTGTGGCGCTTTGCCGGCGCGCCGGCTCCGTTCGAACTGCTTGATATCGACAAGCCGATGTCGATCGAGCGCGGCGGCCACGCCGATGTGCGCGAAGGCGTCCAGGCCTTCCTCGAAAAACGGCCGCCGTCATTTCCTGGAAAAGTTTCGCAGGACATGCCAAGCCAGTACCCCTGGTGGCAGGATCAGAAATAAAGCTCACAATACAGCCCACCACACCCCACCCGCAAACTTTCTCCCGATAGCGAAGGCCATCCGATGCGCGACCAGTTCTCCAACACGCAAGCGATCCGCAAACCCGCCGTTACCTCCAAAGGCGGCATCGTCGCGGCGCAATCGAGCCGGGCGGCGCAGGTCGGCGCCGAGGTGCTGGCCGCCGGCGGCGACTGCGTCGATGCCGTGATCGCGACCACGTTTGCGCTGGGCGTGCTGGAGCCCTGGATGAGCGGGCTCGGCGGCGGCGGCGCGATGGTGCTCTACCGGGCGCGCGAAGACCGCTATGAGGTGATCGACTACGGCATGCGCGCGCCGCGCAGCCTGCGGCTCGAGGATTATCCGTTGACCGGCGACGGCGCCGCGTCCGACATCTTCCCGTGGCCGCGGGTGAAGGACGACCGCAATATCCACGGCCCCGGCTCGATCGCCGTGCCCGGCGTGGTGGCAGGCATGGAGGAAGCGCACCGCCGTCACGCAAAACTGCCGTGGAAGGAATTGGTCGCGCCGAGCATCTCGCTCGCCGGTGAAGGCCTCGCGGTCGACTGGTGGACCACGCTGATGATTTCGAGTGGGGCCGCGGACTTG
>Ga0307499_10000405_pt1 | contig 15449 bp, 11 predicted proteins | sample 13_S_MG_FD_201363 | JGI IMG/M metagenome (GOLD analysis project Ga0307499, IMG submission 201363) | Soil microbial communities from Populus trichocarpa stands in riparian zone in the Pacific Northwest, United States - 13_S | ecosystem: Environmental > Terrestrial > Soil > Riparian zone > Trees... | reverse complement strand
TATCGTCTTCATCGTCATGAACGCGATGTCGATCGACCTGCACCGCATCACGCTCGGCGCGCTGATCATCGCGCTCGGCCTTCTGGTCGACGACGCCATCATCGCCGTGGAAATGATGGTGGTGAAAATGGAACAGGGCTGGGACCGCGTCCGCGCGGCGTCCTTTGCCTGGGAATCAACTGCGTTTCCGATGCTCACGGGGACGCTGGTCACGGCCGCTGGCTTCCTCCCCATCGGCTTTGCCAATTCGGCGGTCGGCGAATATGCCGGCGGCATTTTCTGGATCGTGGCGATCGCGCTGGTCGCCTCCTGGTTCGTGGCGGTGATCTTCACGCCCTATATCGGCGTCAAGCTGCTGCCCAACATCACGGTGCATCACAACCACGATCCGCACGCGATCTATGAAACGCGGATGTATCGCGGCTTGCGCGCCGTGGTGCAGTGGTGCGTCGACCACCGCATCAAGGTGGTTCTGGCAACCGTCGGCGTGTTCGTGCTCTCGATCGTCGGCTTCGGGCACGTGCAGCAGCAGTTTTTCCCGCTGTCGGAGCGGCCGGAACTGTTCCTGCAGTTGCGCCTGCCGGAAGGCACCGCCTTCAACGTCACGGAGAAATCCGTGAAGAAGGCCGAAGCGCTGCTCAAGGACGACAAGGATATCGCGACCTATACCTCCTATGTCGGTCAGGGGTCGCCACGCTTCTGGCTCGGCCTCAATCCGCAACTGCCGAACGAGGCTTTTGCCGAGATCGTGATTGTCTCCAAGGACGTCGAAGCCCGCGAGCGGATCAAGGCGCGGCTGGAGAAGGCGGTCGCCGGGGGCGATCTAAGCGAAGCCCGCGTGCGTGTCGACCGCTTCAATTTCGGCCCGCCGGTCGGTTTCCCGGTGCAATTCCGCGTGATCGGCCCCGATGCTAATACCGTGCGCGACATTGCCTACAAGGTGCGCGACGTCATGCGGCAGAACAAGAACGTCGTGGAGCCCCAGCTCGACTGGAACGAACAGTCGCCTTATCTGAAGCTGGTGGTCGACCAGGACCGCGCCCGCGCGCTCGGCCTGACCCCGCAGGACGTCTCGCAGGCGCTCGCCATGCTGATCTCAGGCGCGCAGGTCACGACCATTCGCGACGGCATCGAGAAGGTCGGCGTCGTCGCCCGTGCGGTTCCGTCCGAACGGCTCGATCTCAAGAGCGTCGGTGACCTCACTGTGACGTCACGCAACGGCGTTGCCGTGCCGCTGCAGCAGATCGCCAAGATCGAATATTCCCACGAGGAGCCGATCATGTGGCGGCGTAACCGCGACATGGCGATCACGGTGCGCACCGACGTCGTCGACGGCGTCCAGGCGCCCGATGTCACCGGCCAGATCTGGCCAAAACTGCAGGAAATCCGGGACCATCTCGAACCGGCCTACCGGATCGAGCCGGGCGGAGCATTCGAGGAATCCGCCAAGGGCAATGCCTCTATCTTCGTGCTGTTTCCCTTGATGGTCATGGTGATGTTGACGCTCCTGATGATCCAGCTTCAGAGCTTCTCGCGCCTGATCCTGGTCTTCCTCACCGCGCCGCTCGGCATCGTCGGCGCCTCGTTCGGCCTCAATATCGCCAATCAGCCGTTCGGCTTCGTGGCGCTGCTCGGCCTGATCGCGCTGGCTGGCATGATCATGCGTAACGCCGTGATCCTGGTCGATCAGATCGAGGCGGATGTCTCTCAGGGCCTTACGCGCAAGGAAGCCATCGTCGAGGCCACCGTCCGCCGGGCCCGCCCGGTGGTGCTGACGGCGCTGGCGGCCATCCTGGCCATGATTCCGCTGTCGCGCTCCGCCTTCTGGGGCCCGATGGCGATCACCATCATGGGTGGTTTGTTTGTTGCAACTTTCCTGACCTTGCTGTACCTGCCGGGTCTTTACGCCCTGTGGTTCAGGAAGAGCCTCGACGAAAGCGGCCAGGCCGAGCAACCTGATCTTGCGCCGCAACATCAGATCAAGGGTCCGCATGCAATTCCGCTTGCCGACGCCGCCGAATAATTGAACATTGAGAACTGACATGGCGCTGACTTCGGAACACGTCGAGACGGACACCCGGGAAAAGATTCTCGTGGTGGCGGAGCGTCTGTTCCGGCAGATCGGCTACCAGAAGACCACGGTCGCCGACATCGCCAAGGAACTGCGGATGAGTCCCGCCAACGTCTATCGCTTCTTCGATTCGAAGAAGTCGATCCACGAGGGCGTGGCGCGGACGCTGATGGGCGAGGTCGAGGTCGAGGCGCGACGGATTGCGGCCCGGTCCGGTCCGGCGAAACCTCGCCTGCGCGAGCTGCTCAAGACCATCAATCGGATGAACACGGAGCGCTATGTCGGCGATTCCAAACTTCACGAGATGGTCGAGATCGCGATGGAGGAGGATTGGGACGTCTGCGTCACCCATATCGAGTGCTGCACCGGCATTATCGGCGAGGTGATCGCGCAGGGCGTGGCGTCCGGCGAGTTCGAGGTCCCCGACCTGCCGTTGGCGGCGCTCTGCACCTGCACCGGCATGATCCGATTCTTCCACCCGCAGATGATCGCGCAGGCCGTCAACAAGCCCAGCGCAACGATCGACCAGATGGTCGATTTCCTGTTCAGGGCCCTTGAGCCGCGCAAGGCGAATTGAATTGTTCGCTACTTGACACCGCCGTCATTGCGCGCGAAGCGAAGCAATCCATTGGCTCCGCGCGACGTAGCCTGGATTGCTTCGTCGCTTTCGCTCCTCGCAATGACGGAAGAGTCCCCGCGTGACGATCAAAGACCTGCATTTCTACGAGCCGAAGAACGGCCACGGCCTCAAGCACGACCCCTTCAACGCCATCATCGCCCCGCGCCCGATCGGGTGGATTTCCTCGCGCGATGGCAGCGGCAACGTCAATCTGGCGCCCTACAGCTTCTTCAACGCCTTCTGCTATCACCCGCCCATCATCGGCTTCTCCTCGACGAACTGGAAGGACAGTGCGGGCAATATCCAGGATACCGGCGAATTCGTCTGGAATCTCGCCACCATGGATCTGGCGAAGCAGATGAACGCGACCGCGGCCCACGTTGCCCGCGATGTCGATGAGTTCAAGATTGCTGGTCTCACGGCCGCGCCCTGCAAGCTCGTCAACGTGCCCCGCGTCGCGGAAAGCCCGGTCGCGTTCGAATGCAAGCTGACGCAGATCATCCAGTTGCAGGGGGCCAATGGCGACAAGGCGCAGGCTTGGCTGACGCTGGGCGAAGTCGTCGCCGTGCATATCGACAAGGCCTTCATCCAGGACGGCGTCTACCAGACCGGCCTGACCCACCCGATCGTCCGCGCCGGCCGCCGCGGCGACTATTTTGAGATCAAGCCGGAAAACATGTTCGAGATGATCCGGCCGGATTGAACGGCGGGCGCACGTAGCCCGGGTGAAGCGAAGCGAAACCCGGGGTCTTTCTCTGGACGGACGGTCCCGGGTTGCGCGGAGCCTGTCATCGGGCGGCGCTTTTGCGCCAACCCGTTGGCTCCACCCGGGCTACGGCCTCGGGAACTCCGACCCTTCCAAATCCTTATCAGACGTCGTTTCGGAGATTGCCGATGATCCGCTTGCTCGCCGGGTTGATGCTGTTCGTCTGTCTCGCCGCCCCAGCCTTCGCAGGCCTCGACGCGGCGGCAGTCAACAACGCGGAGTTCAAGGGCAAGCCGCCGGCCGACGACAGGGTCGATCCTGTCGTCGTCAAGGCGCAGGTGCTGCTCGACCGTGCCAATTTTTCTCCCGGAGAGATCGACGGCAAGCTCGGCGAGAACGCCGAAAAGGCGCTGAAGGCGTTTGCCGAAGCCAAGGGCTTGGCTACAGGCAAGCAGCCACTCACGCCTGAGATCTGGTCTGCGTTGTCAGGCACCGGTTCGGATCCCGTCATCATCGACTACAAGATCACCGAGAAAGACGCGAAGGGGCCGTTTCTGGAAAAACTCCCGGCAAAGATGGAAGATATGAAAGGGCTGAAATCGCTCGACTACACCAGCCCGCGCGAGGCGATTGCCGAAAAATTTCACATGAGCGAGGCGCTTCTCGAAGCCCTCAACCCCGGCAAGAAATTTGACCAGGCCGGCCAGACGATTTCGATCGTGAACGTCGCGAAAAAGGAAGCCAAGCCGGTCGTTGCGCGCCTGGAGGTCGACAAGACCGCCCAGACCGTGAAAGCCCTTGGGAAAACCGGCGAACTGATCGCGTTCTTTCCGGCGAGCGTCGGAAGCGACGAGAAGCCGACGCCGAACGGCGTGCTCAAGGTCACCTCGATCGATGCGCGGCCGAACTACCGCTACAATCCCGACTACAAGTTCAAGGGCGTCAAATCCAAGGAAGCCTTCACGATCAATCCCGGTCCCAACAACCCTGCAGGCTCACACTGGATCGGGCTTTCATCGGAAAGCTATGGCATTCACGGCACGCCGAACCCTTCGAAGGTCAGCAAGTCGGATTCGCATGGCTGCGTGCGCCTTACCAATTGGGACGTCGACCGACTGGCGAAGCTGCTGAAGAAGGGCACCGAAGTCGCGTTCGTCGAGCGCGAGGCGGCGGGCAAGAAGTGACGCCCTGCCTGCGGCAGTTTTCTGAATTTCGAGTCCTCTTCGCCACCAACCATCATTTGCAATCATGCGTGCGAGCGGCGAAGATGGGGCCATGTCGTTTACCGCGAAGGTTTGACGTAGCAGGGCAGACGGATCAGTTGTCCGTGGCGAACGCGTCGTAGACCAGTTTCCTGAAGGCGGGTGTGATGCGTCCGCGCTCGTTCTGGGTCTGCTCGAGCAGGATGTAGATCATGTCCAGCTTGGGATCGACGCCGAAATAGGTGCCGCTGCCGCTGTCCCATTTGAGTTCGCCGATCGAACCCGGCGGCGGTATCGCATTTCCCGGATCGGTGCGGACGGCAAAACCATAGCCGTAGCCAAAGCCATCGCCGGGAAAGTAGTAATAGTCCCGCGCGACGCCTGAGCCGGGTCCGATATGGTCCGACGTCATCGACTTGAATGCGGCTGGGCTGAGGTAGCGTTTGCCATCGAGTTGCCCGCCGCCCAAAATCATCTGGGCGAAGCGGGCATAGTCGTTCAGGGACGAAACTAATCCGCCGCCGCCGGATTCCCATTCGGGGTGGGCGCGGCGTTGCGTCTCCGCGAGCTTCAGGATGGTATCGCTTGGCAGCGGCTCCGCCATCCGCGCGCGTTCGTCGGCACTTTCCAGCACGAATTTCGTGCTGGTCATGCCGAGCGGATCGAAGATCTGCTGCTTCTCGAATTGATAGAGCGTCTGTCTGGAGACGATCTCGATGATGCGTCCGAGGACGTCGGTTGAATGTCCGTAACGCCAAAGCGTCCCGGGTTGCCGCGCCAAAGGCAATCTGGCGATGCGATCGGCAAACACCTCGTTGGTGTACCGCCCGTCGAAAAGGCCTGATTCCGAATAGGCCTTCATGATCAGCTTGCCACCGATATAGTCGTAGGTGATGCCTGACGTATGGCGCAGCAGGTCCATGACGGTCACTGGACGATCTGCCGGGATGAGCTTTAGAACGTCAGGAGTTTCAGAGCCGATGCCCACCTTCGCGTCGGAGAACCCGGGAATGAATTTGGCCACGGGGTCGGCGGGCGAGAGCTTGCCGGCATCGATCAGCATCATCGCCGCGACGCTGGTGATCGGCTTCGTCATTGAATGAAGCGCAAAGATCGTATCCGATGTCATCGGAAGTTTGGTCGCAACGTCCTGGACGCCGAAACATTTCAGATAGACCGGCTTGCCGTGCTGCTGGATCAAGACGACCGCGCCCGGCAGCTTTCCCGTCGCAATTTCATTGTTGAAAAACTCGGTGATGCGCTCGAGCTTGTCAGGTGAGGGAGCGGGGACTTTGGCCGCTTGATCGGCCGCGGCCGTGTCGGTCCAGATCGCCAATGACAGGGCCGCCGCAACAAGGCGTTTGGATTGCGATCCCGCGGTGCAGCGCAATATCTGTCGAGCGGGCGTCTTCATTTTATTTTGGCCAGTGGACAGAGTGGTTTGCCGGTGAACGCGGCAAGTTGGCGAATGATTGGCAGGTCGTCCACGTTGTAGCCGTGCAGGCAATTGTCCCCAAGTCACGATGGGCGGAGCATTGGACGAGGTAGCGCCATGATCGGCCGCTAGCTTGAACAGGGAGCCGGGTTGAAAGCAGCTCTCGCAACCCGGAGCGGACCGGACTAACCTTAAGTTGCCAGGTCGGATCAACGGCCGGCACAGACATTGGGAGGATGCGATGCAAAAGCCGGAACAGCGCGACCCAGAAGCTGCGATATCACGACGAACGCTTGTCCACGGTCTGGCGATATGCGCCGGCGCCACCGTGGCGGGCGCAGGCGCCGCGCTGGCCCAACAAGCCAGCACCCAAGGCGGTCCGGTGGCGCCGCCATCGACCATCACCAACCCGCCGCGCGATTTCAGTCCGCGCGGTGCGCCGACCACCTATTTTTGGGACCCCGACATCATCGCGGTCGACCCGTCCTTCAACGATCTCGCCCAGCCCAACACTGCAATCAAGCGCCTCCACACGGGGCTGTTGTGGGCCGAAGGCCCGGCCTGGAGTGCGCAGGGCCGCTACCTGCTGTGGAGCGACATTCCCAACAACAGGCAGATGCGATATTCGGAGGACGACGGTCATGTCAGCGTCTTCCGTACGCCCTCCAATAACTCGAACGGCAACTCGTTCGACTTCCAGGGCCGTCAGCTCTCCTGCGAACATCTCACCCGCCGCGTGGTGCGCTATGAGCACGACGGCACCGCAACCGTGCTGGCCGACAATTTCGGCGGCAAGAAGCTCAATTCGCCCAACGACGTCGTCGCCCATCCGGACGGCAGCTATTGGTTCACCGATCCGCCCTATGGCGGGCAGCTTTATGAGGGCGAGCCTGATATCGCGGGCGGCCCGAGCAATCCCGGCGGCAAGCTCAATCCGCGGATCGGGCAGCCGGCCGGCTTCGTGCCGGGCAAGCGCGAACTGCCGACCAACTGCTATCGCATCGATCCGTCCGGCCGCCTCGATCTCGTGGTGACCGAGGAGCAGGTGCCCGATCCCAACGGGCTCTGCTTCTCGGCCGACTACAAGAAGCTGTACGTTGCCTCCACCGGTAAAGGGCCCGGCGACACCGGCCCGGGCGGCAAGGGCGAGATCTTTGTGTTCGATGTCGGCACCGACAACAAGCTCTCCAACCACAAGCGGTTCAGCGATTGCATGGTCGATAGCGTGAAGTGCGGACCCGATGGCCTGCGCTGCGACGTCAACGGCAATGTCTGGGCTTCCAGCAATGCCGGCCGCGCCGTCGGTTACAGCGGCGTGACGGTATGGTCGCCGGAAGGCAAGCTGCTCGGTCGGATTCGCCTGCCGGAAGTGTGCGGCAACGTTACCTTCGGTGGCCCGAAGCGCAACCGCCTGTTCATGGCGGCGAGCCAGTCGCTCTACGCCGTGTATACGGCAACGCAGGGCGCGGGTCCGGGCTGAGCGGTTTTGCTTCCCTGCGTCAACTCATCGTCATTCCGGGATGCGCCCGCTTGGGCGCAGGCCCGGAATCCATCGGGCCTCATAGTCCGCTCTGCGATGGATTCCGGGTTCTCGCTCCGCGAGCCCCGGAATGACGGCCGAGAAAAATCGATTCATTAAAATTTGTCACAAATTGGCAACCGGCAGCCAACCGTTCGGGCAAAAGCTGGGCACGTCTAAACCCGGCTTTGATGGCGGGCGGTGCACCTTCCTTTTCAAGAAAAGGAAGAGGCTTGTGCATCAATGCCCGTATACAAATATTTTACCGTCGTAGGATCGGCGCTGTTGGTTTTGCTGTTTATTTCGAATGCCTATCTCACTGACGACGACAGCAATTCGAGATTTGACGGATCGCTGTACGCCAGCGCGCTCTACGCGCCTCGCGTGGAGGAAACCCGGACCACCGCGGAGCTTCGCTTTACCCGGGATGTCACGCCTGCCGTTCGCGTCAGGGAAGTGTTTGCCGTGTTCGTCCCCAATGAGCGGCGGCGCAACAAGCGCGATTCGTAATGGTGGCGTGCCCCCCGGTCGAAGCCGGCGGGGCATTCCGGACTGCAACCATCTCTTCGCGTCTTCCCATTCTAAGCGCTGGATAATGCAGACTTTTCGGAACGCTTCCGGGCCTCCGCCGTTATCTCCCGGTTTATCAATTTCGCCTCATTCCCGATGCGAACCGTCACCGAACCCCGTGCGTTTCAGCTAGAATGAGCCGTCGTTTGGCTCAGGTGCGGCGCGACGTCGCGCCGCAGATCAGGAGAGTTCGCCATGAGCTTCCGCCGCGATTTCATCAGCAAGCCGATTTTCTCCTGGGCACGCGGTGTGTTGCCGGCGATGTCCGACACCGAGCGCGAGGCGCTTGAAGCAGGTGACGTCTGGTGGGACGCCGACCTCTTCACCGGCAATCCCGATTGGTCGAAATTGCTGGCGAACGCGCCGGCGACGCTGACCGACGAGGAGAGGGCCTTTCTCAACGGCCCCGTCGACGAGCTCTGCGCCATGCTCGACGAGTGGAAGATCAATTGGGAATGGCGTGATCTGCCGCCGGAAGCGTGGGCTTTCATCAAGCGCCACAAATTCTTCGGCATGATCATCCCCAAGGAATTTGGCGGGCTCGGTTTCTCGCCCTATGCGCATTCCGAGGTGGTGCGAAAGCTTTCCTCGCGCTCGCTGACCGCCGCCGTCACCGTGATGGTGCCGAACTCGCTCGGGCCGGGCGAACTCCTGATGCGCTTCGGCACCAAGGAACAGCAAGGCAGGTGGCTGCCGCGGCTGGCTGAGGGCACTGACATTCCCTGCTTCGGCCTGACCAGCCCGGAAGCCGGCTCCGATGCAGCCTCGATGGTCGATACCGGCATCATCTGCAAGGGCGATTTCGAAGGCCGCGAAGTGATCGGCCTGCGGCTGAACTGGCACAAGCGCTACATCACGCTGGGACCGGTCGCGACGCTGCTCGGGCTCGCCTTCAAGGCCTATGATCCCGATCATCTCGTGGGCCAGCAGGAAGACCTCGGCATTACGGTAGCCCTGATCCCGACCCATCTGCCCGGCGTCGAAATCGGCCGCCGCCATTTGCCGGCGATGCAGGTGTTCCAGAACGGCCCGAACTGGGGCCGCGACGTCTTTATCCCGATGGACTACATCATCGGGGGGCAGGAGCGGCTCGGGCAGGGCTGGAAGATGCTGATGACGGCGCTCGCCGCCGGCCGCGGCATCTCGCTGCCGTCGCTGTCGGCCGCCGGCGCCGCCTATGCAGCGCGCACGTCAGGCGCCTATGCCCGCATCCGCGAGCAGTTCGGCATCGCCATCGGCAAGTTCGAAGGCATCGAGGAGCCGCTGGCACGCATTGCCGGTACCGCCTACCTGCTCGACGCCGCGCGGCGGCTGACCTGCGCGGCGCTCAACCAGGGGCATCATCCCGCGGTCATTTCCGGCATCATGAAGCTGCACGCCACCGAGCGGATGCGGATCGCGATCGATGACGCCATGGACATCCATGGCGGCAAGGCCGTGATCGACGGCCCGCAAAACTATCTCGGCAATCTCTATCGCTCGGTGCCGGTTGGCATCACCGTGGAGGGCGCCAATATCCTGACGCGCAATCTCATCGTGTTCGGCCAAGGCGCTATTCGCGCTCATCCTTTCCTGCTCGACGAAATGAATGCGTTGGGTGAAGCCGACCGCGCCAGAGGCCTCGATGCCTTCGACAAGGCGTTCTGGAATCATGTCGGCCACAGTTTCAAAACCATGTTCCGCGCCTGGGGCCGAAACTGGAGCGGCGGCCTGTTTGCGCCGGCTCCCGATGCCGGCGAGGCAACGCAGTTCTATCGCCAGCTCTCGCGCTATTCCGCAGGCTTTGCGCTGTGCGGCGACATGGCGCTGCTGACGCTCGGCGGCGCGCTCAAGCGCAAGGAAATGCTGTCGGCCCGGTTCGGCGACATCTTGTCCGAACTTTATCTGCTGTCGGCGGCGTTAAAGCGCTGGCAGGACGAGGGACGACAGCAAGCCGATTTCGCAGCACTTGAATGGTGTATGGCAAGTGGTTTCCGCACCATCGAAAACCGCTTTGCCGAAATCCTCGCCAACCTGCCGAACCGGTTCGTGGCGGTGATCCTCAAATTCCTGATCCAGCCGTTCGGCGCAAGGGTGACCGGCCCGTCGGACCGCGTCGTGCATCAATGCGCGCAGCTCGTGCTGGAGCCGTCGGCGGCGCGCGACCGGCTGACGGCAGATCTGTCGCATGTCGACGACGATGGCGGCGTCGCGCGGCTGGAGAAGGCGTTTCTCCTGGTCGTGGCGGCGGAAGATGTTTCCAAACAGATGCGCGCCGCGCGCCTGCATGACTGGAAAGAGGCGGTCAAGAAGGGCGTCATTACGCAGGCCGACGGTGAAAAGCTGCAGGCAGCGCATGAAGCGGTTGCGAAGGTGATCGAAGTCGACGATTTCGCGCCCGAGGCATTGTCGCCGATTTACAGGAAGGCTGCCGATGTGCATCAGTTCTTCCAGGAACTGGGTGAGCAGAGGGCGGCAAGCTGATGGCAAAACCGGTCTTTATCGTCGACGGCAGCCGGACGCCGTTCCTGAAAGCGCGCTCCGGTCCCGGGCCGTTCACGCCGGTTGATCTCGCCGTGCAATGCGGCCGGCCGCTGCTGGCGCGACAGCCGTTTGCGCCCACAGCTTTCGACCAGGTCATCCTCGGCTGCGTCAACGTCATCGCCGACGAAATGAACCCGGCCCGCGTCGCCGCGCTGCGGCTTGGCATGGGCGAGAAGATGGTCGCCTTCACGGTGCAGATCAATTGCGGCTCCGGCATGCAGTCGATCGACACGGCTTACCGCTACATCCGCGAAGGCGTTTCCGACCTTGTTCTGGCCGGGGGCGCCGAGGCGCTGAGCCACGCACCGCTGGTGTGGCCGCAACAGGGCGTGCGCTGGTTTGCGGGCCTTGCGGGCGCCAAGGGCATCGGCGCAAAAATCATGGCCGCGCTGAAGGTGAGACCGAGCTATTTCAAGCCGATCATCGGGCTGGAGCGCGGGCTCACCGATCCCATCACTGAACTCAATATGGGCCAGACCGCCGAAGTGGTCGGGCATCTCTTTGGCGTCACCCGCGCGCAGTCGGACGCCTATGCCGCCGAAAGCCACAAACGGCTGGCGAAGGCGCAATCGGAAGGCTGGCTCAAGGGCGAGGTGGAAACCGCGTTCGCGCGCGACGGAAAATTCTACGATCACGATGACGGCGTGCGGCCGGATTCGACGCCGGAGAGCCTGGCGAAACTGAAGCCGGTATTCGAGCGCCCTTGGGGCAAGGTCACGGCGGGGAATTCCTCGCAGATCACCGACGGCGCGTCCTGGGTGATCCTCGCCTCCGAAGATGCTGTAGCGAAGCATGGCCTGACGCCTAAGGCGGCCATTCTCGACAGCCAGTGGTCGGCGCTCGATCCCGGCATCATGGGCCTGGGGCCGGTGCTGTCGGCAACCGAGCTGTTGAAGCGTAACGAGCTGACGCTTGCCGATATCGAGACCTGGGAATTGAACGAGGCGTTTGCGACGCAGGTGCTGGGCTGTCTCGCCGCCTGGAACGATGAAAAGTTCTGCAAGGAGATCCTCGGCCTCGACGGCGCGGCCGGTGCACTCGACCAGAGCAAGCTGAACGTCGATGGCGGCGCGATCAGCCTCGGCCACCCCGTGGGCTGCAGCGGCAACCGTATCGTGCTGCACCTCGTCAACGCCATGAAGCGGCTGGGCACGCGGCGCGGCATCGCCACCGAATGTATCGGCGGCGGGCAGGGCGGCGCGATGCTGATAGAGATGGTGTGAGCATGGATAGCCAGATCATGAGCGTTCTCGGCGATCGCGTGCTCGAACTCGGGCCGAAGCCCGATGCCGCCGGCCCGTACAGGAACTTCAAGCTGACCCGCGATGCCGACGGCGTCGCCTGGCTGCTTTTCGACCGCGAGGGCACCAGCGCCAATACGCTTTCGGCCGACCTGATCGAGGAACTCGACAAGGTGCTGGCGGAATTGGAAGGCCAGCGCCCCACCGGCCTCGTCATCCGTTCCGCCAAAAAGTCCGGCTTCATTGCCGGCGCCGACGTCAATGCGTTTCGCGGCGCGACCGATTCGAGTGCCGTCGAGACCGAGATCGGCCGCGCGCATGCGGTGATCGACCGGCTTGAGGCGCTGCGCGTTCCGAGCGTGGCCGTGATCCACGGCTTCTGCCTCGGCGGCGGCTTGGAGGTGGCGCTGGCCTGCCAGATGCGGATTGCGATCGAGGACGCGCGTTTTGGATTCCCCGAAGTGATGCTCGGCCTGCATCCCGGCCTCGGCGGCACCGTGCGATTTACCCAGCTCGTCAATCCGATGCAGGCGATGCCGCTGATGCTCACCGGCAAGACCATCGATGCGCGGAAGGCAAAGTCGCTCGGGCTGATCGACGCCGTGACGCAGGAGCGGCACGTCCTCAATGCGGTGAAGGACGCCGTGTCCGGCCGGCTGCAGCGCGCGCGGCCTGGGCTGCTTAATAACGTTCTCAGCCTCGGTCCGGTCAGGAGCTTTCTCTCCGGGCGGATGCGCAGCGAGGCCGCCAAGGCCGCGCCGGAAGCGCATTACCCCGCGCCTTACGCCCTGATCGAACTCTGGGAAAAGCACGGCGGCGACAAGCTGAAGATGCTGAGCGCGGAGAAAGCATCATTCGCCAGGTTGATGGTGACGCCGACCGCGCAGAACCTGATTCGCGTGTTCTTCCTGCGCGAGCAGATGAAGAAGCTCGCTGGTAGCGGCAACAAGATTAGGCACGTTCACGTCATCGGCGCGGGCGCGATGGGCGGCGATATCGCCGCCTGGTGCGCCGGCCAGGGTATGCGGGTGACCCTCGCGGACATGAAGGCGGAGCCGATCGCGAGCGCTGTCAAGCGCGCGGCCGACCTGTTCGGAAAAGTCCTGCGCAAGCGAACTTCTGTGCGCGATGCGCTCGACCGGTTGATGCCGGACATGCAGGCCGAGGGTGTCCGCAACGCCGATCTCATCATCGAGGCGGTTCCGGAAAAGCTGGAACTGAAGCAGAAGGTCTATGCGGGCCTGGAGCCTGTCATGAAGCCGGGCGCGATCCTCGCCACCAACACGTCGAGTATCCCATTGCAGGATTTGCGCACCACCCTGCAAAAGCCCGAGCGGCTGCTTGGGCTGCATTTCTTCAATCCGGTATCGCGGCTGCAACTCGTCGAGGTCGTCAGCCATGACGGCACGGATGCACAATTGCTGAAAGAGGCACTCGCCTTCGTCGGCGCCATCGACCGGTTGCCGCTGCCGGTAAAATCCTCGCCCGGCTTCCTCGTCAACCGTGCGCTGACGCCATACATGCTGGAAGCGATGGTGATGCTCGACGAGAAGATCGACAAGACGGTCATCGATGCCGCGGCGAAAAAGTTTGGCATGCCGATGGGGCCCATCGAACTGGCCGACCAGGTCGGCCTCGATATCTGCCTCGATGTCGGCGACATGCTGCGCTCGAAGTTCGGCGACATGCTGCCGCCGACGCCGGCCTGGCTTCGCGAAAAGGTCGCCAGGGGCGAACTCGGCCGCAAAACCGGCAAGGGCTTTTACACCTGGAAGGACGGCAAGGCCGACACCGGCGGCATGACCGCAATCTCGGAGCCGTCGGCAGAAATGATCGACCGGCTGATCCTGCCGATGTCGAATGTCTGCGTCGCCTGTTTGCGCGAGGGCATCGTCGACAATGCCGACGTGGTCGACGGCGCCGTCATCTTCGGCACCGGCTACGCGCCGTTCCGCGGCGGTCCGTTGAACTATGCGCGAACCCGAGGGCTGGAGAACGTGGTCTCGACGCTGGAGGCCCTGACCGACAAGTTCGGCGGCAGGTTTACGCCAGATGCCGGCTGGGAGACTTTCAAGTAGCAACCGCCGCTGTGGTTCGGTCAAGCCAATCGCGCGACCGATGCCGCAGGGCGCCGCCCATCATGGCGTAAGCCTTCTGATTGTGCTATCTATCGCAACGAGCAGAGGTAGTATCTCCATATTGCGGAGACGCCATGCAAGCGACGCCTGTTTTCAAGGATGCAACGCCTCGCGAAGTCAGGACCATGCAATTCTGGATCGGCAGCAATATTGCCGTCATCCTGTTTTGCGCATCCTGGCTCATCTACTATTTCTCCGTTGTCGGATTGAGCTTGCCGTATCTGATGGCGGCATTGCTGGCCGGCTATTTCCTGGCAGATTTTTCTTCCGGCGCGGTGCATTGGGCGATGGACACCTGGTTCGACGAGCGGACCATGGGGCGGGCGATCGCGATCACCCGCGAACACCATACCCATCCCGACCATGTCTATGGCTTTCTGGAAAATGCCTCGTTCGGTTCGGCGCCGAGCGCGGTGGTCTTCGGCTTTGCCGCGATCGTCACCGCATTGTGTCCGGTCTCGATCGTGACCTGGACGCTGATGCTGCTGTGGCTGATCAGTTCGGTCTGCCTGCTGTTCGGCATGCATTTTCACAATCTCGCGCACAAGCCGGCCCGCTCGGCGGTCATGCGACTGGCGCAGCGGCTGCATCTGGTTTGCCCGCCAGCGCATCACTGGGTCCATCATCACAATCACACCATCCACTATTGCGTGGTGAACGGATGGGCCAACTATGTATGCGATGGGCTGGGCGTTTGGCGTGCGCTTGAGCGTGTGATCGCGCCGATCACCGGAATCGTGCCGCGCGCCGATGACAGCGCCTGGCAGCGGAACTACCGGGAAACTGGCGTGTTGTCAGCCCCGCGGCGTCGGGCTCAGTAACACTTAACACCGCGCTCAGGTCGTCTATGATCGGCGGCACCGTTCCGCAACGTCAGAGACCGACATGACCGAGACTCACGTGGACGCGCCGCCCGCCACCGAAACCGAGCCGCGCGGCGATCTCTGCATCCGCACGCTGGCGATGCCGGCCGACACCAACGCCAATGGCGACATCTTCGGCGGCTGGCTCCTGAGCCAGATGGATATCGGCGGCGGCGTGTTCGCTTCCAAGATCGCGAAATCACGCACGGTGACGGTAGCGATCGAGGCGATGAACTTTCGCAAAGCGGTCTATGTCGGCGATCTCGTGTCCGTCTACGCCAACCTGGTGCGGGTTGGACGCACCTCGATCACGGTGCATCTCGAAGCCTGGGCCGTGCGCAACAGGGAGATGCAGTCGATCCTGGTGACCGACGGCAATTTTACGTACGTCTCGATTGACGAGGACGGCCATCCGCAGCCGGTAAGGCCGGACAGCGTCATAAAGACGTGATCGTTACGGGCAAGGACGCTCGTAGCCGTCACGGCCGATGAACGTGCCGCGGCGCGGATCGTAGCTCGGCGAGCGCATGCAGCGCGGCGTATCGTCATAGTAGCGGGGCGG
>Ga0307499_10000399_pt1 | contig 15559 bp, 10 predicted proteins | sample 13_S_MG_FD_201363 | JGI IMG/M metagenome (GOLD analysis project Ga0307499, IMG submission 201363) | Soil microbial communities from Populus trichocarpa stands in riparian zone in the Pacific Northwest, United States - 13_S | ecosystem: Environmental > Terrestrial > Soil > Riparian zone > Trees... | reverse complement strand
GGCGAGCTAACCCGTCACCCGCGGGCAGATGCCATCACCGGACAGTGCACGGCGTCACCGCGGAACCAGGGCGGGTCGCGCCGCCCGCCCGGCGCGAGCCACACCCGGGCCACGGGTGACGGGGTCGGGTCGCGGGTGACGGGTTCGCGCGTCTGGTGACGGGTTCGGGGTTGCGGGTGGTGGCGGAGGGCCGTCACCCGGGAGGCGAATCCGTCACCGGCCAGCGGACGCCGTCACCGGCGCGGTGGCGGCGTCACGGGGGGGCTGTCGGCGTTGCCGGACGCGCGGGAGGGCATCGCCTGAGCCGCGCCTTGGGCCGCCCCGCCGAACCGTCCTTGGGTGACGGGTTCACGGCGCGGGTGACGGATGCGCGGCGCCGGTGACGGGTTCGGTCTGCGGGTGGTGGGTTCGGGTGCCGGGGTGATGGCGGAGGGCCACCACCCCGAGGCGAATCCGTCACCGGCCAGCGGAGGCCGTCACCCGCGCGCGGATGGCGTCACTAGCGCGGCGGCGGCGTCACGGGGGGCTGTCGGCGTTACCGGACGCGCGCGAGGCATCGCCTGAGCCGCGCCTTGAGCCGCCCCGCCGAACCGTCCCTAGGTGACGGGTTCACAGCGCGGGTGACGGGTTCGCTCTGCGGGTGGTGGGTTCGAGTGCCGGGTGGTGGCGGAGGGCCATCACCCGGGAGGCGAATCCGTCACCGGCCAGCGGACGCCGTCACCCGCGCGGGGACGCCGTCACCAGCGCGCGGAAGGCCTCACCGGCGCGCGGGCGGCGTCGCTCGCGGGGTGGCGTTCGCCGCAGCAGGGCCCTTGGGCGCCAGGTCTGGGGACGGGTCCGGGAGGCGGGTGCTGGGGACGTGGCCGGGGGCAGTCCGGCTACTGTCGGGTGGTGTGGGCTGCTGAGGCGTTGCGGGCCGAGTGCGGGCGGTTGGCCGCGGAGCTGGATGGGCTGGGCGAGGCGGACTTCGGGCGGCCGACCCGGTGCGTGCCGTGGACGGTGGCCGAGCTGCTGGCGCACGTCCGGACGGCGACCGGGCGGCTGACCGCGATGCTGGCCGATCCGGCGCCGGCCACGGTGGATGTGGATGCGGCGGGCTACTACCGGCCGGGGCTGTTCGGTGCCGAGATCAACGGCGCCCGGATCGAGCGGGCCCGACAGGATGCCGCCGCCGAGGGCGGCCCCGGGCTGGTCGCTGACTTCGACCGCACCTGGCGGGCGGTGGCCGACCAGGTCGCCGCGCAGCCGCCGGGCCGGCTGGTGCGTACCCGGCACGGTGACGGGATCCGGCTGGACGACTTCCTGCTCACCCGGGTGGTCGAGGTCGGCGTGCACGGGCTGGACCTCGCCGACGCGCTCGGTCGCGACCCGTGGTTGACCGAGCCGGCGGCGGCCGCGATCGCCAGCCTGCTGGCCAGCCCTGGCACCCCCGCGGCCGACGCCAGCAGCCCCAGCGCCGGCCGCCCTGCCCCCAACGGCAGCGGACCCGCGGGCAGAGCCGACGGTTCCGCTGTCAACGCCAGCGGCGCCGCCGCCGGAGCCGACCGCCCCGCGGCCAGAGCAGACGGCCCGGTGGCCAGCACCGGCGGCCCCGTGGCCAGCACCGGCGGCCCGCTGGCCAGAGCCGACGCCCCAGTCGCCAGCACCGGCGGCCCGGTGGCCAGCACCGGCGACCCAGTCGCCAGCACCGGCGGCCCAGTCGCCAGCACCGGCGGCCCAGTGGCCGGCGGCGGCGGACCGGTGGTCGGCGAGTGGCTCGGCTGGGATCGGCTGACCTTTATTCGCAAGGCCACCGGGCGGCTGCCGCTGACCGAGACCGAGCGCGCCGATGTCGACCGGTACGGCGTTCGCTGGCTCACTCTCGGCTGAGCCGCCGCGGGCGCGCAGGCCGGACCGTACCGGCGCTCTCGCTGGGGCGGCTGGCTCCTCGATGGGCCGCCGGAACGGGTGGTCAGCAAACGTCGAGGGCAGTGTCAGCCGACCGGTAGGCGGACCACGAAGCGGCAGCCGGGGCCGGCGTTCTCGACGGCGATCTCGCCGGAGTGCGCCTCCACCAGGCCGCGGGCGATCGCCAGCCCGAGCCCGGCGCCGCCGTCCGGGTCGGCGTCCGGGGCGGCGTCCGCGGCGGGCTGGCGGGGCGACCGGGCCGCCTCGCCACGGAACGCCACCTCGAAGACCCGGGACAGGTCGGCCTCCGGGATGCCGCCGCAGGCGTCCTGAACGGCCAGCCAGGCGCGGTCGCCGTCGGCGCCGGCGGCCAGCACCACGGCCGCGTCCGACGGGGTGTGCCGGATCGCGTTGGCCAGCAGGTTGCGTACCACCCGGCCGAGCTCGGCGTCGCTGGCCCGGACCGTCGGCCAGGAGCCGGCGCGGTCCGCGACGATCCGGACCCGCTTGGCCGCGGCGGCCGGGGCGGTGGCGGCGACCGCGTCCGAGACCAGGTCGCCGAGCGATACCGCGTCCAGGTGCAGCCGCAGCGCGCCGGCCTGGATCCGGGACAGCTCGAACAGGTCGTCCACCATCGCGGCCAGCCGCTCGGTCTCCCGCCGGATGCCGGCGTGGTAGGCGGCGACCTGGCCGGGCTCGTCGACCACGCCGTCCTCGAGCGCCTCGGCCATCGCCCGCAGCCCGGCCAGCGGGGTGCGCAGGTCGTGGGAGACCCAGGCGACCAGCTCGCGCCGGCTGGCCTCCAGCGCCTCCTGCTTGGCCAGTGCCTCCTGCTGCCAGACGCTGCGCCGGGCCAGCCGCCGGCCCAGCGGCAGCGCGGCCAGCAGCGCGATCACCCCGGCCACCATCGCGACCAGCAGCACCACGCCCAGGTCGTGGGTGGACAGGAACATCGCGTACGCGGTGCCGACCAGCCCGGCGGCCAGTGCCAGCACGCCGGCCAGCGCGACCACCATGACGCTCGCGGTGATCGAACGGCGGTCCAGGGCGCGCAGCAGCGCCGCGCCGACGAGCACGACCGGGGTGGCGCAGCCGGCGGTGATCGCCGCGATCTGCAGCAGGTTCGTGATCAAGCCGGCCCGCCCGCGGGCTGGCCGACCGGGTCGTACCGGTAGCCGACACCCCAGACGGTGACGATCCGGCGCGGGGCGCCCGGTGCCGGCTCGATCTTCTCCCGCAGCCGGCGGACGTGCACGGTCACCGTCGACTGGTCGCCGAACGACCAGCCCCAGACCTTCTCCAGCAGGTCGACCCGGCCGAACGCCTGGCGCGGGTGGGCCAGCAGGAACGCCAGCAGATCGAATTCCCGGACGGTCAGCGCCAGATCCCGGCCGGCGAGCCGGGCCAGCCGGGCGCCAGTGTCCACGGTCAGGTCACCGTCCACCAGCGGGCCGGGGACCGGCCCGGGCGGCTGGCCGGGCCGGCCGGCCGCCCGGCGCAGCACCGACTGCACCCGCAGGGTCAGCTCACGCGGCGAGAACGGCTTGGTCACGTAGTCGTCGGCGCCGAACTCCAGGCCGACCACCCGGTCGGCCTCCTCGCCGAGCGCGGTCAGCATGATGATCGGCACCGGGGCGGCAGCGCGCAGCCGCTGGCAGACCTCCAGCCCGGACATCCCGGGCAGCATCAGGTCGAGTACCACCAGGTCCGGGGGGTCGACGAGGCCGCGGGCCAGCGCGGCCGCCCCGTCCGCGATCACCTCGACGACCAGCCCGGCCCGCTCCAGGTAGCGGCGCACCACATCGCTGACCGTCGGGTCGTCCTCGACCACCAGCACCCGCGCCGGACTCTGCACGCACCGAGCGTAGGCGGGCCGCCGGCCGCCCTGGGCCGGCGTTCGCGATCGGTAAGGAAGCTCGGGTAGGGAACCAGCGCTCGGCCGGCCGGCGCTCGGGGCCAGGACCGGCGATCGGTGAGGATCTCAGCAGGAGCCGAGTTCGGTCAGCCGGCCGGTCCAGGCGTACGCGGATCTGATCCAGACCAGCCGGAGCCCGACCAGCGCGCGGCCAGCCGGGCGCGCCGGACCCGGGCCGTGGTGGCCGCGGCACCCAGCCGGCCGGGTGACCCCTAGGGTGGGACAACGTGCGCTTCGTGTTCAGTCCCCCGGCCGACGCCGCCTCCGCGCTGCTCACCCTGCCCTGGCGCGAGCCGCTGGAGGAATGGCAGGACGACCGGCTGGTGCAGATCCGGCAGCGCGGGCTGTCCCGGCACGTGGTCCGGTTCGTGGCCGAGGCCGGCGAGGTCTTCGCGGTCAAGGAGCTGAACGCGCGGCTGGCCCGGCGGGAGTACCAGCTGCTGCGGCAGCTCGAGCAGCTGGGCATCCCGGCGGTCGAGGTGCTGGGCATCGTGGTAGATCGCCCGGACGACCTGGACGCGGTGCTGGTCACCCGGTTCCTGGACCGCTCCAGCTCGTACCGGGCGCTGTTCGCCAACCCGCGCGGCCGGCAGCCGGCCGACCGGCTGCTGGACGCGCAGGTCGAGCTGCTGGTCCGGCTGCACCTGGCCGGTTTCATGTGGGGCGACTGCTCGCTGTCCAACACGCTGTTCCGGCTGGACGCCGGCGCGCTCTCGGCCTACCTGGTGGACGCGGAGACCGCGGAGATGCACCCGAGCCTGTCCGACGGGCAGCGCGAGTACGACATCGGGATGGCCCAGGAGCGGGTCGGCGGCGAGCTGTTCGACCTGCAGGCCGGCGGGCTGCTGCCGCCCGACGTGGACCCGATCGAGACCGCCGACGAATTGGGCCGCCGGTACGACGGGCTGTGGAACGAGCTGACCGCGGAGGAGACGCTGCTGCCGGCCGAGCAGCGGTACCGGATCGCCGCCCGGGTGCAGCGGCTGAACGACCTGGGCTTCGACGTGGACGAGGTGGAGCTGGTCGAGGCCGGCGAGGGCAGCCGGCTGCGGCTGCACACCCGGGTCGCCGAGCCCGGCCACCACCGCCGGCTGCTGTTCGCCCGCACCGGCCTGGACGCGGAGGAGAACCAGGCCCGCCGGCTGCTGACCGACATCGCCAGCTACCGCGGCTACCTGGAGCAGACGGCCCGCCGTCCGGTGCCCGACGCCGTCGCCGCGAACCGCTGGCTGGTGGACATCTACGACCCGGTGATCGCGGCCATCCCGGCCGAGCTGGCCGACCGGCTGGACCCGGCCGAGGTCTTCCACGAGATCCTGGAGCACCGCTGGTTCATGTCCGAGGCGGCCGGCCAGGACATCGGCACCACGGCGGCGACCAAGGACTACATCGCCAGCATCCTGCCCAGCGTCCCGGACAACCTGCTGATCAGCGCCAGCCAGGCCGACCTCGGCCCGGACGACCTCCTCGCCGTCGACGACCTCCTCGACACCGACGGGGAGGCCGACGAGGAGACCGACGGGGGCACCGGCGGGGACACCGACCCGGACGACGACCCGGCGGCCGGGCCGGCCCGGCCGCACGACACCGAGCCCGCGGACGTCTGGCTCCGGCCGAGACCGTGACTCGGGCGGCGGTGCGAACCCGACCGGGCCGGCCGCCGGCGGTCGGCGGCCGGCCCGGTACCCCCGGGGCCGGGGTCAGATGGTGAACCACTCCCCGGTGACCAGCTCGTACCCGCCGGTGCTGCTCCCGTGGATCCGGTACGACGCGCCGTGCGGGACGCCGTTCACGGTCTTCAACCACTTGTAGTACCAGCCGCCCCAGCCGCCCGGCCCGACCGGGAACGTCCCGCTCTGCTGCCAGCCGAGGCTGTTGAACCGCTGGTTGTACGCGTAGTCCAGGGTCAGCGTCTTGGTGGCGCTGGCGTTGCAGCCGGCGAAGCCGACCGCCCGGCGGGTCTCGAAGCTGGAGATGCCGCCGACGTACTGGGTGTTCGAACCGGACGGGTAGGCCACGCCGTCCTTGTTGGACCAGAGCCCGACCCCGGCCCAGTCCGAGATGTCCCCGAACAGCCGGGCCTGGCAGGACGCGACACTGTTCGGCAGCGCCGCGTTCGGCGGCAGACTGCCGGCCCGGACCGCCGCCGGCCGGCCCAGCTCGGCGGCCTCGGCCGCCTGCAAGGTGGCCAGCGCGGTCGGGGCAGCCGCGCCGCGGCCGGCCAGCGTCAGGTACATCTCCTGCGAGGTGAGCCGCTGCGCGAGCAGCGCCGGCACCGGCGAGGACGGGCCGCGCATCGAGCCGGACGCGAACAGGGCGATCGCCGGCCGGGCGGCCGGCCCGGCGACGTTGACGAACACCACGGTCACGCCGTTGCTGGTCACCCGGGCGAGCTCGCCCGTTGCCGCGACGCCGGTCGGGGCGCCGGCCGGGGCGGCCGGAGCGGCGGTCGCGGAGCCGGCCGAGATGCCGAGCGCGCCGGCCGCGACGGCCGCACCGAGCAGCATCCGGCCGAACCCGCGTGTGCTGTACCTCATGGTCTCCTCCGTCATCTGGCCGTTCGGGCCGGGATCGGCCCAGGCCGCTGGACGGACGAGAGCGTGGTCGTGCCGCCGCCGGTGGCGCCCCGGATGTCAGCCGGGACCGGACAGGATCAGACGGCGCTGGACGGGACCGCCGCCCCGCCGGCGCCCAGCAGGGCGAGCGGGCCCCGGCCCGGAGCCGGCGGGCCGGACAACTCCGCGTAACCGGCGGCCCGCTGCTCATGTTCGCGGGCCAGGTCCAGGTCGCCGGCCGCGTACTGGGCCTGGGCCAGCCCGGCGAACGCCCGGGCCCGCTGGTACTGGTCGCCGACCCGGTCGGCCAACTCGGCGGCGGCGGTGTGATGGCCGGCGGCCCCAGCGTGGTCGCCGGCCGCGTGCCGGGCCTCGCCGAGCGCGTTCAGCGCCTCCGCCTCGCCGGCCCGGTCGCCGGCCTGCTCGAACAACTCCAGCGCCTGCCGGACCCGGGCGCCGGCCAGGTCGGGCTGGCCGAGTTCGACGGCCAGCAGCCCCAGGTTGACCAGCACCTGGGCCTCACCGAGCCGGTCGCCGGCCCGCTGGTAGAGCCGGCCGGCCTGGTCCAGCTGGTCGGCGGCACCGGCCAGGTCGCCGAGCCGGCAGCTGACCAGGCCGAAGTGGGCCAGCGCGTACGCCTCGCCGTCGCGGTGCCCGCAGTCGCGGTACCGGGTCAGCGCCTGGCGCAGGTCGCCGGCCGCCGCCTCGTACCGGCCCTGCCGGGCCCGCACGGTGCCGAGGTGGCCGAGCGATTCGGCCTCGCCGAGCCGGTCACCGAGCGCGCCGAACAGCGCCAGCGCCTGCCGCAGCCGCGCCTCGGCCGGGGCCAGCCGGCCCTGCCGGGCCGCGACGAAACCGAGCAGGTCGAGCATCCGGGCCTCGCCGAGCTGGTCGCGGAGCCCGACGAACAGCGCCAGCGCCTGCTCCAGCTGGGCCTCCGCCGGCGCCAGCCGGCCCTGCCGTACCCCGACCCGGCCCAGGTTCGCCAGCGCCCGCGCCTCGCCGGCCCGGTCGCCGAGCCGACGGTGCACCGCCAGCGCCTGCTCGACGTGGGCCACCGCCGGCGCGTACCGGCCCTGCCGCCAGTACACCCCGCCCAGGCTGGTCAGCGCGCTGGCCTGCGCGGCCGCGTCGCCGGTGTCCCGGGCGGCGCGCAGCGCGTGGGTGTGCAGCGCCAGCGCTTCGGAGCACCGGCCGCCGGCGTCCAGGTACCGGAACAGGGTGCCGGCCAGGCCGATCGCGTGCCCCGGCCAGCCGTGCTGGGCGGCGTGCCCGGCGACCGCGACCAGGTTCGCCCGCTCCGCGTCCAGCCAGGCCACCGCCGCGTCCGGAGTGGACAGTGCGGGCTGCTCGGGATCCGCCGGGCGGTGCCCACAGTCCGCAGTGGACGGTGCGGCCTGGGTGAACCGTGCGGCCGGAGTGGACGGTGCGGCGTCGGCCGTGGACGGTCCAGCGTCCGCAGTGGACGGTGCGGGGGTGACCCGGGGGCGGCGGTGCGCCTCGCCCGGGTGCAGCGCGTCCATCGCGGCGGCGGCGGTGGCCAGGTAGTGGTCGAGCAGGCCGGTCAGGGCGGCGTGCCGGTCGGCCGCCGGGTCGGTGCCGGCGGTCAGCTCGGCGGCGTATCCACGCAGCAGGTCGTGCATGCCGAACCGGTCGGCGCCGGCCGGCTGGATCAGGTGCGCCCGGGCCAGCGCGGCCAGCAGCGCCCGGCTGCGCCGCGGCTCGTCACCGGTCAGCGCGGCCACCGCGGCCCGGTCCCAGTCGGCGCCCGGGTGCAGGCCGAGCAGCCGGAACGTCCGCCCGGTGTCGGCCGGCAGGTGCTGGTACGACCAGGAGAACACGGCCCGGACGGCGGCCCGCGGGTCGCCGCCGGCGTCCAGCAGGTCCAGCCGGCCGCGCCGGTCGGCCAGCTCGGACACCAGCTCGGCGAGCGGGGTGGTCGGGGCCCGGGCCGCGGCCAGCTCGGCGGCCACCCGCAGCGCCAGCGGCAGCCGCGCGCACTCGGCCGCCAGCGCCCGGGCCGCGGCCGGGTCGGCGCCGACCGGGGCGCCGATCAGCCGGCGCAGCAGGGCGATCGCGTCCGGCTCGGGCAGCCGGCCGAGCTGGAGCCGGTGCGCGCCGTGCTGGGCGACCAGGCCGGCCAGCGAGTCCCGGCTGGTGACCAGCACCAGGCAGGCCGGCGTGCCGGGCAGCAGCGGCCGGACCTGCTCCACCGCCGCGGCATTGTCCAGCACGACCAGCATCCGCCGGCCGCTGACCTCGGTCCGGAACCGGGCGGCCCGCTCGGCCAGGTCGGCCGGGATATCCGCGCCGGACACCCCGAGCGCGCGCAGGAAGCCGGCCAGCGCGTCCCCCGGCGGCATCGGCTGCTCCGGGTCGTAGCCGCGCAGGTTCACGTACAGCTGGCCGTCCGGGAAGTCGGCCGCGACCCGGTGCGCCCAGTGCACGGCCAGCGCGGTCTTGCCCACCCCGGCGGTGCCGGACACCGCCGAGATCACCAGCGCGGACGGGCTCTGCGGCGCCGCCAGCAGACCGTCCAGTTCGGCCAGTTCGGCGGCCCGGCCGGTGAAGCCGGCCGGGCCTGCCGGCAGCTGCGCCGGCGCGCCGGCCCGGGCCGGGCGCGGCCGGGCGGGCGGGTCGCGGCGGCCCTCGGCCACCCGGTCCCGGGCGGTGGCCAGCGCGCCCTGCTCGGCCGGGCTGGCCCCGAGCAGCCGGACCAGCACGTCGAACCGGTCGGTCGGCGGCACCACCTTGCCGGTGAGGTACTGCCCGACGATCGCGTGCGACCAGCCGGTGCTGGCGGCCAGCTCCCGGTAGGTCAGCTCGGAGCCGCCGCGGCGGCGGGCCTCCCGGCGGCGCAGCTGGCGCAGCACTCCGGCCAGCTCGATCACGCCCGATACGGCGGCGAGCCGCTCCCGGGTCAGCCCGGCGGTGTCCTTACCTTCGATCACGGCTCCCCCGGTGATGTGGGCACCGGCTGGCGGTCGGAAAACACACCTACCGTAGCCGCCGAGGTCGTATCGGTGTTGATCCGACAGGCCTCCCGAAAGGGCATGACCCGGCCCGTCCGCGGGGTGTGCACTGCCGTGCAGCCGTGTGCAACATCCGGCCCGCCGGCCGTCCGCGGTTCGCACCATTCGCTCGGGCGCCGGCGGTGCCGGCCATCAACAAAGGGGACGGAATGCGCAGGCTCATGAACAGAACTGTCGGCACCGGCACGCTGTTGGCCGCGGTGGCGTTGGCGGTGGCCGTGCTGCTGGTGGGCGGTTCGGTGGCGCTGGCCGGTGGCACCGGTCCGGCCGCTGGACGCCAGCCGGCCGCCCCGGTACTGCTGACCACGCCGCCGACCACGTCGCCACCGGGCGGCCCCGGCGTGCTGCCGAACCGCACCATCTGGGAGTTCATCGGGACGCAGAACGCCACCGCCTGGAACACCGGCAGCCCGCACTGGGTGGACCTGCCCGGCGCCACCGCGACGTTCAACCCGCTGGCCATCGGCACGGTCACGTTCAACGCGGTGTTCTCCGGCGAGACGCTGTGCACCGGCGCCGCGACGACCTGGTGCTCGTACCGGGTGGTGGTGCAGTCCGCGGCCGGCACGTCGGAGCTCAAGCCCGCCGCCGGCACCGACTTCGTGCTCGCCACCGCCGGCGCGCCGGTCGGCAACCAGTCCGTGCAGCGCACCTCGCAGAGCTTCCCCGGCGGCGCCGGCTACACGATCAAGGCGCAGTTCGCGGTCGTCGGCACCGGCACGGTCGTCACCGTGGACGACTGGAACTTCACCGTCACGATGATCACCTGACCCGGGGCGGCCGGTGGGCGGGGTGGCGGCTCCGCCCACCGGCGTACGACCAGCGGCGCTTGATGCTGTCCCGCCCATCGGCGTGCGGCCACCCGGCTCCGCCTCCCGGGGTAGGACCGCCGGCCCGCCTACCGGCGTAGGACCAGCGGCCGATGGCCGGCGGCGGGTGGGCGTGACTGAATGGGGTTGATCGGGACTGTCGAGAAGTGGAGGACGCGGGTATGGACGGCGCGGGCGTGCGGGCGTACCTGGACCGGATCGGGCTCGCCGGCCCGGTGGCACCGACCGCGGCGGCGCTGCGCGAGCTGCAGCGGCGGCACGTGCTGGCGGTCCCGTTCGAGAACCTGGACATCCACCTCGGCAACCCGATCGTGCTCGCCGAGCCGGCGCTGCTGGCCAAGATCGTCGACCGGCGCCGCGGCGGTTTCTGCTACGAACTGAACGGCGCGTTCGCCGCGCTGCTGGCCGCGCTCGGCTACGGCGTGACGCTGCTCGCCGCCCGGGTCGGCGGCGGCGACCAGGTGGGCATCCCGTACGACCACCTGGCGCTGTCGGTGCGCACGCCGGAGCCCGGCCCGGACGCCGGCCCCTGGCTGGTGGACGTCGGCTTCGGCCGATTCAGCCGGTACCCGCTGCGGCTGGACGCCGGCGGCGAACAGGCCGACCCGGTCGGCCGGTTCGAGATCGGCCCGGCGGCGGCCGACCCGGACCTCGGTGGCTGGGGTGACCTGCAGGTCTGGCAGGACGGCGAGCCGCAGTACCGGCTGGAGACCAGGCCGCGCCGGCTGGCCGACTTCGAGGCCGGCTGCTGGTGGCACCAGACCTCCCCCAGGTCGCACTTCACCACGTCCCTGACCTGCTCGCTGCCGACCGAGGAGGGCCGGCTCACGCTGTCCGGCCGCCGGCTGATCGAGACCGTCGGCGAGGTCAGGACCGAGCACGACCTCGGCTCGGACGCCGACGTGCTGGCCGCCTACCGGGTCCGGTTCGGCATCGAACTGGCCGAGCTGCCCGTCGTCCGCGACCACCCGCCGGCCGCCGCCGGGCCGCCGGTGTAGCGATCGCCCGGCGACGCCGGGTGGGTGCCGATAGCCTTCCGCCCGCAAGCACCGTCGATCAGGGCCGCCGGCAGAGCATGTTCGATCGGGCAAGCGTGTCGCGCCCGACCCGCCGGGTGCACCATAGTTGACGGTGAATGGGGGACTTTGATGGCTTCGCCGGTGCCTGAGGCAGACGTCCGGCTGCTCGGTTCCATCGCCGTCACCGGGCCGGCCGGCCCGGCCGGGCTGGTCGGCGGGCGGCAGCGGGCGCTGGTCGGCATGCTCGCGCTGCACACCGGCACCGTCATCGCCACCCCGCGGCTGGTCGACGCGCTCTGGCCGGACGACCCACCGCGCACTGCCGTCCGCACCCTGCACAGCCACGCCGCCCGGGTGCGCAAGGCGCTGGCCGACTGCGGGCTGCCCGAGACGCTGCTCACCCGCGATCCCGGCTACCAGCTCACGCTGCCCCGGGAGACCGTGGACGCGCTCCGGTTCGAGGACGAGGTCCGGGCCGCCCGCGACGACATGACGGCCGGCCGGCTGGACCAGGCCACCGCCCGGCTGGCCGCCGCGCTCGGGCTCTGGAGCGGCGACGCGCTGGCCGACGGCCCGGCCGGCGGCTGGGTGCAGACCGAGGTGGAGCGGCTGCACGGGCTGCGGCTGGCCGCCGCCGAGGAGCTCTGGGAGATCCGGTTGCGGCTGGGGCAGCACGCCGCGGCGGTGACCGAGCTGGACCGGCTGCTGGTCCGCTACCCGACCCGGGAACGGCTGGTCGGGCTGCTGATGCTGGCGCTGTACCGGTCCGGCTGCCCGGCGGACGCGCTGGACCGGTACGAGCGGCTGCGGGCCCGGCTGGCCGACGAGTTGGGCGCCGACCCGGGCCCGGCGCTGCAGCGGCTGCACACCTCGATCCTGCGCAACGAGCCGGCGCTGGAGCTCGGCTACGGCGGCCCGCCGGCGGCCCGCCCCGGCCCGCCGCCGGCCAGCGTGCCACCGGCGCTGGCCCCGGCCGCCCCGGCCCAGCTCCCGCCGCCGGTCGGCCACTTCGCCGGCCGCACCGAGGAGCTCGACGGGCTGGACGCCTGGCTGGCCGAGCCGCACCCGGGGCCGCGGATCGCGGTCATCCGCGGCCCGGCCGGGGTCGGGAAGACCGCCTTCGCCGTGCAGTGGTGCCGCGGCATCCGGGCCGACTTCCCGGACGGCCAGCTCTACCTCGACCTGCGCGGGCACGACCCGGCCGCCGCGCTGCCGCCGACCGACGCGCTGGCCCAGACGCTGCGCGCGCTCGGCGTCCCGGCCGACCGGATCCCGGCCGAGCTGGCCGAGCAGGTCGGCAGCTACCGCTCGCTGGTGCACGACAAGCGCATCCTGCTGCTCGCGGACAATGCCGGCAGCGCCGACCAGGTGCTGCCGCTGGTGCCCACCGGCGAGGCCAGCCTGCTGGTGGTGACCAGCCGGCACGACCTGGCCGCGCTGCCGATCTACCACGCGGTCCGGCCGGTCGACCTGAGCGTGCTGTCGGTCGGCGAGGCGACCGCGCTGCTGGACCGGGTCGTCGGCGCCGACCGGGTGCGGGCCGAGGCGGGCGCGGCGGCCAGGCTGGTCGACCTGTGCGGCCGGCTGCCGCTGGCGCTGCGGGTGGCCGCGGCCAAGCTGGCCGCCCGGCCGCGCCGGCAGATCGACGACCTGGTCGCCGAGCTGGTCAGCCAGGACCGGCTGGACGCCCTCTCGGTGGAGGGCGACTCGCGTGGCCTGCGCGCCGTGTTCGCCACCGCGTACGGCGCGCTCAGCCCGGCCGCGGCCCGGCTGTTCCGGCTGCTCGGCCTGCAGCCGGGTACCAGCTTCACCGTCCCGCTGGCCGCCGCCGCGGCGGCCGTGCCGGCCGCGGTGGCCCGGGCCGGCGTCGGCGAACTGGCCGCGGCGCACCTGATCGAGGAGCTCGGCGCCGGCCGGTACCGGTTCCACGACCTGATCCGGCTGTACGCCGCCGACCGGGCCCGGGCGCAGGAGCCGGAGCCGGACCGGGCCGCCGCGGTCGGCCGCATCCTGGACTGGTACCTCGCGGTCGCCGACGCGGTGAACCGCACCCTCGACCCCAGCCGGGACCGGGTCGTCCCGGCCTGCCGGTTCGGCCCGGGCGAGCAGCCGTTCGAGGCCACCCCGGCGGCCGCACTGTCCTTCCTGGACGGTGAGCACGGCAACCTGCTGTCCACTGTGGAGTTCGCTGCGGCCGGCGGGGCGGCCGGCGGGTCCGAGCCGGTGGCCTGGCAGCTGTGCTACCTGCTGGCCGGCTACTTCGAGTCGCGCGGGCACTGGGGCGACCGGGTCGCGATGTACCGGTCCGGCCTGGCCGCGGCGCGGACGCTGGCCGACCCCGCGGTGGAGGGGCTGATGCTCAGCGGGCTCGGGGTGGCCTGCATCGCCGCCCGCCGGCACGCCGACGCGCTGGAACACCTGCGGCCGGCGCTGGAGCTGATGCGGGCCAGCGGCGACCGGCGCGGCGAGGGGCACGCGTACAACAACATCGCCGCCGCGCTCGGCGAGCTGCGCCGCTACCACGAGGCGATCGTGGCCTGCGAGCGGGCGCTGGCCGTGCACACCCAGAACGGGCACCGGCTCGGCATGCGGCTGGCGCTGAACAACCTCGGCTGCGCGCACACCCGGATCGGCGAGATCGACCGCGGCATCGCCTACCTGGACCAGGGCCTGCAGCTGGCCCGGGACGACGAGGACGTCCGGCTCGAGGCCGGCATCCTGCACAACCTGGGCGAGGCGCACCGCCGCCGCGGCGACCACCGGCCCGCGCTGGACTGCTTCGCCCAGGCACTGGCGCTGCGCCGGGGCACCGGCGAGCGCCGGTACGAAGCGGAGACGCTGACCGAGATCGGGCTCACCCACCTGGACGCCGCCGACCCGGTCGCCGCCCGGGACAGCGTCTGGCAGGCGTACCAGCTCAGCCGCGAGGTGGGCGACCAGCACCTGGAGGCGGTGGCCGGCGCGCAGCTGGGCCGCGCCTACCTCGCCGCCGGCGACCTCACCGCCGCCCGGGACTGGTTACACGCCGCGCTCGCGCTGCGCGTACGCATCCCGGACCGGCACGAGGAAGCGGTCATCCACGCCAGCATCGCCGACCTGGAGGAACTGGCCGGCAACGCCCCGCTGGCGGCCCGGCACCGGCAGTCCGCCAGCCTGCTGCGCGCCCCCGACGCGCGCCCGGCCGAGGCCGCCGCTGCGGCCCGGCCGGCCCGGAGCGCCCCGGCCGCGCTGGCTACTCCGAGCAGATGAACCCGCCGCCGACCGGCGGCTTGTCCGGCGGGGTGTCGTCGTCGACGATGATCCCGGCCGCCTCGTTCTTGTCATCCGGGATCACGATCCGGCCGGCCGGCTTCGACAGCCGCACCGAGAAGCACTCGTTCCGTTCCCGCTTGCTGTCCGGCACCACCGAAATGACGATGACCTGCCTGCTCGTGTCGTCGGACTTGAACGAGACCTGCCCGGCCTGACTGACGAAGTCGGACCGGTCGGCCGTATACGCGACGGTCTCGAACTGCACCGACCCCTCCTGCGGACAGGCCGAGCTCGTCACGGTGAACGTGAACGGGGTGAACTGGCCCTTCTGGGCCGAGGTGCCTTCGACGGCTCGGTGCCCCTCGATGCTCACCAGCCGCGGGTCGTCGCAGGCCGCCTGAGCCGTGCCGGTCCCCGAGCCGACCACGGTGGTTGCCACTCCGCCGGTGACGGCAAGCGCCGCACCGAGCCGCCGAAGAACTTTTCGCACCCAATCCCCCTGTTCCAGCCGCCGCCGTTTGGCAGCGACAGACCGTCCCCCCGGTCCGAGGAGAATCCTGGACCGGGCCTGTTGTGGAAACGTTGTGGCGGCCGCCGCCTGGGGACAGCCAGCGCAACGATCGTGCATCCAGGGCTTCGTACAACGGTGACATGGCCATACACAACCGCTGCCCGGCGTGTCCCGGGCACCGGGCATGGTGACGCCGCTCCGCCCTACCCGGACCTGCCGTACGAGGACCTCGCCGCCGCGCTGCGCTCGGCCGTCGCCGGGGGTGACCCGGCCGAGGTCGGCCGCATCCTGGACGGCTCCGGCAGCCGGATCCTGGCCGCCGGCCACCTGCTGGCGGTCGAGGAGGCGGTCGGCGCGCTGCCACCGGCCGCTCTGACCCCGGCCCGGCTGACCCTGCTGGCCAACGCCCGCCAGGTCCGCGGCGACGCCGAGGGCGCCCTCGAGATCTGCCGCCAGGCCGCCGGCGCGCTGCCTGGTGCCGGGACCGCCGGGCCACCCGGCGGGGCGGTCGGGCCGGCTGGGGGGCCGGCCCGCCCGCCCGCGGTACCCGCCGAGCCG
>Ga0307499_10000398_pt1 | contig 15574 bp, 17 predicted proteins | sample 13_S_MG_FD_201363 | JGI IMG/M metagenome (GOLD analysis project Ga0307499, IMG submission 201363) | Soil microbial communities from Populus trichocarpa stands in riparian zone in the Pacific Northwest, United States - 13_S | ecosystem: Environmental > Terrestrial > Soil > Riparian zone > Trees... | reverse complement strand
CAAGCTCCTGGGGTCGACGCGCTTGTCGGGATTCCAGAGATCGGAGCGCACGATGGCGCGCGCGCATTGGAAGTAGATCTCCTCCACCGTCATGACGATGACGGTGCGCGGCGCCTTGCCCTCCATCTTGAACGACGCCAGCAGTTCCGGATCGGCCGAGACATGGGCGCGGCCGTTGATGCGCAGCGTGCTGCCGGAGCCCGGGATGAGAAACAGCAGCGCCACCCGGGGATCGCGCACGATGTTGCGCAGCGAATCGCAGCGGTTGTTGCCGCGGCGATCCGGCATCATCAGCGTCTTCTCGTCATGGATGCGAACGAAGCCCGGCAGGTCGCCGCGCGGCGAGCAGTCCAGCCCCTCCGGCCCGCAGGTCGCCAGCGCCGCGAACGGCGACTTGTCCATCAGCGCCCGATAGGCTGGCGTGACCTTGTCCGCGACCTTGACCGTCGAGGCATCGTTGGGAAAGCCGTAGATGGCTTCGAGCTGCTCGATGGTCGCGACAACGGTCATTTCCGGTTTCCTTTCATTCGTCCCATTTCTCACCCTTGATGACGCGGACGAGCTGGCGGGAATGGTATTCGGCGCTGCCGGTGTTGACGATGGTCACGTCAGGCGCAGCCGAGGCGTCCTCCACCGTACGGCGCAGGCGGTTTTCGACCGTGCCGTCGCTGCTTCGTGCGCGCATCGCAATCCGTTCTGCCAGAACGTTTGGCGGCGCAGTGATCAAAACCACAGTGACGTCGGCATAGGCGCGGCGCATTGCGCCAATCACCGTACGCGAGACGTTGGCGACGATGGTTCGTCCAGCACGGATTTCGTCGTCAATCGCGCGCGACAGCGCATACAAATGGCCGTGCGCCTCCCAGTGCATGGCATATTCGCCACGCGTCAACGCCTCCTGAAACGTACCGATGCTGACCTCTTCGTTCTCCTCCGATGCCGACGCTTCACGCGTAATCATACGGCGTGGAAACACGACGTTGCCATCGTCGGCACAGGCTGCCTTGGCAAGGCCGAGCAGCGTATCCTTGCCCGCACCGCTCGGACCAACCACGAGCACCAGCCGGCCCGGCCCGATGGCGGCGGTTTGGTCTGCTGTCGCGGTCGTCAACGTCTTCGTCATGCCACCCGCCGCCCTTCCCGCCAGACGCTGCGCACCACCGGAATGCCGCGCGCGACATGCACCCGGATCAGATCGGCGCGCTTGCCGGACGCGATCTCGCCGCGATCGGCAAGGCCCACGGCTTCGGCTGGCGCCTTGGTGACGGTGCGAACAGCGGCGGCCAGGTCGATCGCCGGGACATCCCGCGGCAATTGCAGTGCTGCCATCAACAGGCTCGAGGGGATGTAGTCGGAGGACAGGATATCCAACAATCCCTCGCGGGCGAGATCGATGGCGGCGATGTTGCCGGAATGCGAACCGCCCCGAACCACGTTCGGCGCCCCCATCAGGATGCCGATGCCGGCCTGGTGCAGGCCGCGTGCCGCTTCCATCGTGGTCGGGAATTCTGCCACGGAAACGCGATCCTGGATCGCGTCGGCGACATTTTCCTCGGTGGTGTCGTCGTGGCTGGCGAGCGGGATTTCATATTGATGCGCAAGGGCGACGATTTCGCGCATGTTGGCCGCGGCATAGGTCTTCTGGTAGTGGAAGCGCTTTTCGAACAGCGCATCGAGCTCGGCGTCGGTTTTGCCGCCGCCCTTGCCGCGATAATAGTCGCGCAGCTTGACCTCGTCGCGGAACTGGCGCTGGCCCGGCGTATGATCCATCAGCGACATCAACCGCACGTCCGGCCGGTCGATCAGCTCCTTGGCTTCCTCGACCACGCTCGGCATCGGAATTTCGCAGCGCAGGTGCAGGAAATGATCGGCGCGAAGCAGGTTGGCGTCACGCGCGGATGTGATGGCTTCCGCCAGCACGCCCGCTCTGCCGTCAACCTCCTCGGCGCCATCCTCGCGCCAGACCCGCAGCGAATCCAGCACCGTGGTGATACCCGAAGTGGCCAACTGTCCGTCGTAGGAAACCACCGCCGCGATCGGATCCCAGAATACTTTCGGGCGCGGCACATAGTGCATTTCGAGGTGGTCGGTGTGCAGCTCGATCAGGCCGGGCATGATCAGGTCGCCACCGGCATCCTCGCTGCCTGACGGCGCACTGCCCTCGCCGTATTCGGCGATGCGGCCATCGGCGAAAGCGACCCAGCCGCGTTCGATTACGCGATCGGCCAGCACGATGCGGGCATTACCGAGGATGGTCTCTTGCCTTGTCATCTCACATCTCTTCCTTCAAGCGGCGGCGGCAAATGACGTCACATCGACGATGCGGTCGGCGATCAGATGGCGAATTTCGTCGTCATGGACGATCGCCACCATCGCTACTCCCTGCTTCTTCTTCTGCCCGATCAGCTCGACGACGACCGCGCGATTGGCTGCATCAAGCGAGGCGGTCGGTTCGTCCAGCAGCAGAATGGGCAGATCGGAAATGAACCCGTGCGCAATGTTGACCCGCTGCTGTTCGCCACCGGAGAACGTCGACGGCGGCAGCGCCCACAGCCGCTCGGGAATGTTGAGGCGGCGCAGCAGCGCGCCCGCCTGCTCGCGGGCTTCCGCGCGGGCAGTTCCGTTCGCAATCAGGGGCTCCGCCACCACATCGATGGTGGCAACCCGCGGCACTGCGCGCAGGAACTGGCTGACATAGCCGATGGTCGAGCGACGCACGCTGAGCACCTGCCGCGGTTCGGCGGTCGCAAGATCGATCACCGCGCCTTGATGCCGGATTCCAATCCGGCCGCCATCGCAGCGGTAATTGCCAAAGATCATTTTCAGGATCGAGGATTTTCCGGCGCCTGAGGGCCCCGACAGCACGACGCATTCCCCCGGCTCGACGTGAAATGAAACGCCGCGCACGACGGGCAGCTCGACGCCGCCCTGCAGGTGCATCGTGAAGGTCTTTTCGGCGTTGGTGATGTCGATCATCGCTGTCATTGCGCGCTCATGCCGGCAAAATGGAGGAAACGAGCAGTTGGGTGTAAGGCTCGCGGGGATCGTCGAGCACCTGGTCGGTCAGGCCGGTTTCGATGACTCGGCCGCCCTTCATCACCATGACGCGATGCGACAGCAGCCGCGCCACGGCGAGATCATGGGTGACGACGATGGCGGCAAGGCCGAGCTCGCTGACGAGATTGCGCATCAGATCGAGCAGCCGCGCCTGCACCGATACGTCGAGCCCGCCGGTCGGCTCGTCCATGAACACCAGACGCGGTTCGGTGACGAGATTGCGCGCGATCTGCAGCCGCTGCCGCATGCCGCCCGAATAGGTCCGCGGCGCGTCGTCGATGCGTGCGGTATCGATCTCGACGCGCTCCAGCCAGGACGAGGCGGAATCGCGGATACGGCCGTAGTGATTCCAGCCCACCGCCATCAGCCGCTCGCCGACATTGGCGCCGGCCGAGACCGCCATCCGCAGGCCCTGCGCAGGGTCCTGATGCACATAGCCCCAATCGGTCCGGAATAGAAAGCGCCGCTCGGCCTCACCTAGCACGGCGAGATCGCGCAACACGCCGTCGCGCATCCGGTACGACACCCGCCCGGCACTCGGCGCGAGCTGCGCGGACAACAGTTGCAGCAGCGTCGACTTTCCCGACCCGGATTCGCCGACGATCGCCAGCACCTCGCCAGGGTAGAGCGCAAAGGATACGTCGCGGCAGGCCGTCAGCCGGCCGTAGTTCTTGCCGAGGTGATCGGCGACCAGCAGCGGCTGATCGTCCTGCACGGGGTTTTGCGGCTCAGCCATGCGCCTTCTCCTTGTGCGGTGCGGCGCTCTCGCTGCCGCGATGGCCGGCCAGTTGGCGGGACTCGCAATAATCGGTGTCGGAACAGACGAACATCCGCCCGCCCTTGTCGTCGGTGACGATCTCGTCGAGATAGGAATCGCCGGCGCCGCACAGCGCGCAGGGCGCGTCGAAGCGGTAGCGCGTGAACGGGTGATCCTCGAAATCGAGCGACACCACGTCGGTATGCGGCGGGATCGCGTAGATGCGCTTCTCGCGTCCGGCGCCGAACAGTTGCAGCGCCGGGCAGTTGTCCATCTTCGGATTGTCGAATTTCGGCGTCGGCGACGGGTCCATCACATAACGCGCGTTCACCTTCACGGGATAGGCATAGGAAGTCGCGATATGGCCAAAGCGCGCAATGTCCTCGTACAGCTTGACGTGCATCAGGCCATATTCGCCGAGCGCATGCATGCGCCGCGTCTCGGTCTCGCGCGGCTCCAGAAACCGCAGCGGCTCCGGAATCGGCACCTGATAGACCAGCACCTGCCCGGCATGCAGCGGTGCTTCGGGAATCCGGTGCCGGGTCTGGATCACGGTGGCATCCGCCGTTGCCGTCGTCGTTGCGACGCCGGCCGTCTTGCCGAAGAACTTTCGGATCGAGATCGCGTTGGTGGTGTCGTCCGAACCCTGGTCGATCACCTTCAACACGTCATCAGGCCCGAGGATCGCGGCCGTCACCTGTACGCCGCCCGTGCCCCAGCCATAGGGCATCGGCATCTCGCGGCTGGCGAACGGCACCTGATAGCCGGGGATCGCAATCGCCTTCAGGATGGCGCGGCGGATCATCCGTTTTGTCTGTTCGTCGAGATAGGCGAAATTGTAAGCTGGCGCGTTCATTCCGCGGCCTCCTGCATTGGCGGTGCCTCATTCGCCTCGGCAAACTCTTTCCGCAATTTCCGCAGCAGGCCGAGCTCGGACTGGAAGTCGACGTAGTGCGGCAGCTTGAGATGCTCGACGAAGCCGGTCGCCTGCACGTTGTCCGAGTGCGACATCACGAATTCCTCGTCCTGGCCGGGCGCGATCACTTCTTCGCCGAGTTCGCGGGCGCGCAGGCTGCGATCGACCAGCGCCATCGACATCGTCTTGCGCTCGCTTTGCCCGAAGGCGAGACCATAGCCGCGCGTAAAACACGGTGCTTCGGTCGCCGAGCCCTTGAACTGGTTGACCATCTGGCATTCGGTCAGCGCGATCGACCCGAGCGGAACGGCAAAGCCGGCATCCTCGGCCATGAACTCGACCTCCACCTCGCCGAACCTGATCTCGCCGGCAAAGGGGTGGTTGCGGCCATACCCGCGCTGCGAGGAGTATCCGAGCGCCAGCAGAAAGCCTTCGTCGGCGCGCGCCAGGTTTTGCAGGCGCAGGTCGCGGTCCGCCGGGAAATTGAGCGGCTCGCGCGTCAGGTCGCCGACGGGCGCGTCAGCATCCGCGGCCGGCGACGGCTCGATCAGGCCATCACGGCCCAGAATGTCGGTCACGCGCGGTGTCGCTGCGGCGGAGGCATCCCCGGTCGCAGGAGCCTCCGGCGCGACCCCTTCCGCGAGCTGCGGGTCGAGCAGGCGATGGGTGTAGTCGAAGGTGGGACCGAGGATCTGCCCGCCCGGGATATCCTTGAACGTCGACGAAACCCGGCGGCGCACCTTCATCGCGCCAGTGTCGACCGGCTCGGTTGCGCCAAAGCGCGGCAGCGTGGCGCGGAACGCGCGCACCAGGAAGATCGCCTCGATCAGGTCGCCGCGCGCCTGCTTGATCGCGAGCGCCGCAAGCTCGCGGTCGTACAGCGAGCCTTCGGTCATGACGCGATCGACGCCGAGTGAAAGCTGCTCGGAGATCTGGGCCAGCGACAGTTCGGGTACATCACGGTCGCCGCGCCGCTCATGCGCCAGCAGGCGATGGGCGTTCTCGATGGCGCGCTCGCCTCCCTTGACGGCAACATACATGCTCAGCCTCCCCTCACGAGCCGCGTCGTGCGCGGTATGGCAACGATGGAATCGTCATGAACCAGCACGACATCGATACCGCGCGGGAACAGCGTGGCGTTGATGGCCAGCCGCTCGAGCAGGTCACGCGGCTGGATTGAGGCGCGCAGCGCTGCCGAGCCGTCGATGCCGGGGCCCTGCAACTCGACAACGGGGCCGTCCGCTAGGCCTTCGACTTGCAGGATCAGCGTCGTCGAACGGTCCGGATATTCATTGCTGCCGAACGCAAAGCGATCGAGCGCCGGCAGGTTTTCGGGATCGCCCACCAGCGCAAAACTTGCAGTCGACGAGTCCGCGACAACAGGCGCGCTGGTGTGGAACTTGAGCCACTTGGCGGCGTCCGGCGTCGCCAACATCCGACCATCGAGCCAGATCGGCGTATCGTGGTCGAACAGGGTCAGCGCTATGGCGGCGGTACCACGCATCATCGCGGCCGGCGTGCCGGCCGCTGATGCGACCCGCTGAATGCTGCCTGGACGCGCCATGGCATCCATGACGGACCGGAACACCGATTGGGCTGACAACACCTTGTCGGCAAATCCTGCGGGCAATTCGGCAACGCTCGTCATGTCAGCCCTCACCCCGTACCAGTGTGTAGAAATCGACGCGTGTTGCCGCGGCCTCCGCGGACTTGCGGTTTCGCTTTTCGATCATCGCCGCACGCAGCGGCGCGACCACCTCGGCTTCAACCGCGGTTGCGAATTCGTCCGACTGCACCATGGCGTCGCACAGCGCGATCAGCTTCGCCTTGTGGCGGTCGCGGCCGAGTGTGTAGCCGAAGCCGACCTCTCCGGTCGAAAGCCGCACCGCCGCGCGCGACACCGTGGCCTCTCCGAGGTTGAACGGCGCGCCGTCGCCGCCGACGCGGCCACGCACCATGACCAGGCCATTTTCGGGCTCGCGCAGGTCTTCATGCGCCGGCAACGCAATCGCCTTGAGATGACCGGCAATGTCTGCGGCCTCGGAGTGGGCCAGCACCGCCATCGCAGCCTTGCGCCGGGCCTGCCCGTGACTTTCCTCACCTGCCATTACATCGACCTTGCCTGAATCAAGTTGTCTATGATACTAGACAACTCGATACCGAAACGCCATGACGATTTCGTGACAATGAGGTGATTTTCTCCAATGGCCGATATCGCCACATGAGCATTCAGGACACCGCCTCCGGCGTCGCGCTGTGGCGGCAGGTTGCCGACGGCATCGAGCGCGGCATCGCCGAGGGCCGCTTCGTTTCCGGCGAAAAGCTGCCGGGCGAGATCGAGATCGCCGAGACCTATCGGGTCAACCGCCACACCGTTCGCCGCGCGCTTGCCGCGCTCGCCGAACGCGGCCTGGTGCGCGCCGAGCGCGGCAGCGGCACCTATGTCGAGACCGCGCGCCTTGCCTACCCGCTGCGCTCGCGGACGCGGTTTTCCGAGATCGTCGGCGCCGGCGGCCGCGAGCCGCGCGGCCAATTCATCGATGCGACGGAGGAAGAGGCCACGCGCGAGCTGGCACGGGAGCTCGGCCTGAAAGCCGCGGCGCCCCTCGTCCGGATCGAATCGGTACGGCTTGCCGACCGCACGCCGATCTGCGTCAGCACCACCTGGCTTTCGGCCGAACGCTTCCCCGACGCCGGCAAGGTGTTCGCCCATGTGCGGTCGATGACCAAGCTGGTGGCGCATTACGGCATCCGGGATTTTCGCCGTGCGTCGACGAGGATCACCGCCGGCATCGTGGACGCGACCGACGCCGTGCGGCTGGATCTCGCGCTCGGACGTCCTGTGCTCGTGGTCGACAGCACCGACGTCGATACCGCCGGCGAGCCGCTGACGACCAAGCGTTCGCGCTTCGCCGCGGAGCGCGTCGAGTTTCTGGTTGAGAACAGTTGACGGTTCGTAGGGTGGGCAAAGCGAAGCGTGCCCACCATTCACGATAGAGGTCTATCGATAGATGGTGGGCACGGCGCAAGTGCGCCTTTGCCCACCCTACGAAATCATCACGCGATTGCCCGCTGTCCGATGATGGCAAAGCGCAGTTTGCCCGAGATCCAGTCGATCGCGGCCACCGCGACCAGAATCATCAGGATCAGGAACGAGACCTTTTGCCACTCCAGCACACGGATCTGCTCGGCCAACTGCAGGCCGATGCCGCCGGCACCGACGATGCCGATGATGGTGGCCGAGCGGGTATTCGATTCGATGAAATAAAGCACCTGCCCCGCGATGACCGGCAGCACCTGCGGCATCAGGCCGAAGCGTATTTCGTGCAGCGCGTTGCCGCCGGAAGCCCTGATGCCCTCGACCTGTTTCCTGTCCGCAGCCTCGATGGCTTCGGAAAACAATTTGCCGAACGCGCCGAAGTCGGACAGCGCAATCGCCAGCACACCGGCAAACGGGCCGAGGCCAACGACGTTGATCCACACCAGCGCCCAGATCAGCGTGTCGACACCGCGGATGGAATCGAAGAAGCGGCGCACCGGAAAGCGCAGCCACCCCGAGGGAATGACGTTGCGCGCCGCCAGCAGACTGAACGGCAGTGCAACAACGGCGGCGATGGTAGTGCCGAGCAGTGCAATCGACAGGGTTTCCCCTAGCGCCGAGAGATAGGCCGGCAATGACGAACCGGGATCGGGCGGGATCATCATCACCGTGATCCAGCCAAGCTGGCTCAGTCCGGCGAACAGTTTTGCCGGCGAGAAGTCGAGGTCGACCAGCCCGAAGATGAAAACGGCAAAGGCGGCGACGATCATTGCCGGCGTGGCCAAACGCGACGCTGCGGGCCTGTCGAAGATTTCGGGGTATTTCGCCCGCAGTTGCTCGCGGTCCGGCTTCGGCAACTGGCTCATGCCCGCGCATCCTTGCCGAACAGGCGGCCGCGCAGCCAGCCGGTGGCGATATCGATGATGAAGACGGTGACGATGATCGTCAGCAGGATCGCGCTGACGTCGGAGTAATAGAATTTTCGGATCGCGACCACGAGTTCCTGCCCGATGCCGCCCGCGCCCACAAAGCCCATCACCGAGGCTTCGCGAACGTTGATCTCGAAGCGCAGCAAAGCATAACTGGCGTAGCCGGCCGCCACCTGCGGCAACACGGCAAACCGCATGCAGGACAGCCAGCTTGCGCCGGTCGAACGCACGCCTTCGACCGGCTTCATGTCGGCATTTTCGACGATCTCGGAAAACAGTTTTCCAAGTGCGCCCGTGGAATGGATCGCAATCGCCAGCACACCCGCCATCGGACCGAGCCCGAAGGCGATGACAAAGATCAGCGCGAACACGATGCCGGGAACGGTGCGAGCGAATTCCAGCAGGCGGCGAATGACAAAACGAAGCCATGGTGCCGGCGAGGTGTTTTGGGCGGCGAAGAAGTTCAGGGCAAAGGCCAGCACCGCCCCGATCATGGTGCCGACATAGCTGATCAGAATGGTCTCGGCCAACATCCACAGCCATTTGCGCCAGCCCCAGAACCATTCGGCCGGGTTGCTCCACACCCTGGTGCCGTCTTCCAGCGTCAGGATGCGATCGAAATAGCTGATGAAGTTGCCGAAATAGGTGAACAGCGTGCGCAGATTCACTTCCGCGCCGAATGCCGCGACGACAAGCGCCGCAAAAAAAGCCGCCGCCGCCAACGCAAGCCGCAACCGCTTGCGCGCCACCGCCCCGCGATAGGCCGCGTTGAGAACGGCCAGTTGCGCGCCTGGCAGGATGGATACGGCTGATGTCATGAAGGCGTTCTGCCTGGGCTCTAATTCAAAAAAAGGCCGGGCCACATGGACCCGGCCTCATTTGTTTCTACCGATCGATCAGGACGCCTTCTTCTTACGCAACGCATCGACGAACTTGATCAACTCGATAGTACCGTCCCAGTCCTTGGTGGTCGCCGGGTTGAAGCCTTTCTTCTGACCGTCGGACAGGCGGTCGAACGCCGCCTTGTCCTTGGCCGGGGATTCCGTGAACGCCTTGGCGATCGCCGCCTTCAGGTCGGCGGGAAGATCCGAATTATAGGCGTAGGGTCCGTTGATGATCGGAGCCGACTTGTGGATGACCCGGAAATCGTCCTTCTTCATCGCCGACCCATCGGCGTTCTTCAGCATGCCCTTGTGCAGCATCTGGGCGAGCGTGGAATCGTCGTCGTTGGTCCACTGATTGGCGGCGACCTCGACGGTGCCCTGCGACAGCGCCAGCATGGCGTTCTCATGGCTGCCGGTGAAGACGACCTTGCCGAAATAGCCATCGGCGTCGGAGATGCCGAGCTTGTCGAGTTCGAAACGCGGCACGTTGTTGCCCGAGGTCGAATTCGGATCGACCAGACCGAGATTCTTGCCCTTCAACTGATCGATATTCTTGTAGGGGCTCGACGCCTTGACGAAGAACACGGAATAATAGCCGGTCGAGCCGTCCGCATTGATGTCGTTGGCGAAGGCGTCGGTCTTGACGCCGGTCAGGCGGGCGCGGGCAAACGATGCCGAGCCGTAGCTGGCGATATGGATGTTGCCGGCGCGCTGGCCTTCGATAACGGCCGCGTAATCATTGGCAATGCGCAGCGTGACCTTGACGCCGAGTTCCTTGGAGAGATACGCGACGAACGGCGTCCACCGCTCGGTGACGCCGGAGGCGTTTTCGGCCGGCACAACGGCGAACGTCAGTTCCGGATATTTGCCCTTCCAGTCCTGCGCAGAGGCGGAAGCCGTGAACGCCAGCGCGGCCGCGCCGGCAAGAACGATACGACGGGTGATCATGGTGAGCCCTCTTGTTGTGGTTACGCCTCTTAGCCGATTGCAGGTTTGCAGCCGGCTACCCTATACAGATGCTACCCTGTACAGATAATGACACTCAGGCTGCGGCGGCATTGCCGAGCGCCGGAACGGCCGCACCGTCGGGCGCCTGCGCTGGCGCGGTGCCCATGACGTCGTTGGCTTCGAGATCGTAGAGTTCGCGCGCAATGTGTTCCGTCAGCGTCTCGGGCGCGCCGTCGAACACCACCCGTCCCGCCGCCATGCCGATCAGGCGGTCGCAGTAGTTCCGCGCCAGGTCGAGCGAATGCAGGTTACAGATCACGGTGATGCCGAAATGCTTGTTGATGCGCAGCAGTGCGTCCATCACGATCCGCGTGTTGCGGGGATCGAGCGAGGCGATCGGCTCGTCGGCAAGGATGATGTCGGGCTCCTGCACCAGCGCGCGGGCAATCGCGACGCGTTGCTGCTGGCCACCGGAAAGCTGGTCGGCGCGCTGGGCAGCGATCGTGGCCATGTCGAACTGCTCCAGCGCCGACATCGCCAACGCCCTGTCCTCTTCGGGCCAAAGCTGCGTCAGCGAGCGCCAGGACGGGATTTCCGCCAACCGCCCCATCAGCACGTTGGTGAGAACGTCGAGCCGGCCGACCAGATTGAACTGCTGAAAGATCATCGCGGAGCGCGCACGCCACTGCCGCAGTTCCTTGCCGCGAAGCGCGGTGACGTCGACGCCCTCAAACAGGATGCGCCCTTCGGAGGGTTCCGCGAGACGGTTGATCATCCGAAGCAGCGTGGACTTGCCGGCGCCGGAGCGGCCGATGACGCCGACAAAACTGCCCGGCGCGATCGAGAACGACGCATTATCCACAGCGGCTTTGGTGCCGAACCGGCACGTCAAACCTTCCACCACCAGCATGTAATGCTCCAACCGCACGAATGTAGACCATCGCTAGCGGCTGCGTTTTACAGTTGTGTGACATCGGCGCTGCGGTGCGGCAATCATCCACACTCCCGATCGCCGTCATGTATCTGTCATGACATTGTCATCAAGCCCATTGATGACGAGCGCCTGCGCTCTGATGGCTGATGGACAGGCAAATGGCCGGCAAGATGCTTTCCGTTGAACCCACGATCGATCCAACCGCCTCCGTGCGCGACTGCAGTTTCGGCGCCTATACCGAGGTCGGCGCCCGGACCATCCTGCTCGAAGCCGCGATGGCCGACTATTCCTACGTCGTGAACGACGCGCAGATCACCTACACCACGATCGGAAAATTCTGTTCGATCGCGGCGATGACGCGAATCAATCCGGGCAATCATCCCATGCACCGGGCCTCGCAGGCGCATTTCACCTACCGCGCCAGCAGCTATTTTCCGGGCGAGAGCGACGATGCCGATTTCTTTGCATGGCGGCGCGAGCATCACGTCCATATCGGCCATGACGTCTGGATCGGCCACGGCGCGGTTATTCTGCCCGGCCGCTCGATCGGCACCGGCGCGGTGATCGCGGCCGGCGCGATCGTAACCAAGGATGTCCCCGCCTATACGATAGTTGCAGGCAACCCGGCCCGGCCGGTCAGGCGGCGGTTTCCCGAATCCATCGCCGGACGGCTTGCGGAGCTCGCATGGTGGGACTGGGACCACGAGACGCTTCGCCGCGCCCTGCCCGATTTCCGCAAGCTGGATGTCGAGGGCTTTCTCGAAAAGTACGAATCGGCCGAAGCATCCGGCCGTCAACCATTCAACCAGAGTGCCGCATCGTGACTGAACTGCTCATTGAAGGTGGCCGGGCCCTGCTCGGCCATGAGATCCTCGAAACCACGTTGCGGACTGCCGGCCGCGAGATCGTCGCCGTGGGTACGGACAACAGCCACAGCTCGCCCGGCATCGATGCCGGCGGCTTGCTGGCGCTGCCGGGTATTGTCGATCTGCATGGCGATGCCTTCGAGCGGCAGATGATGCCGCGCCCCGGCGTCGACTTTCCGATCGATGTGGCGCTGATCGACAGCGACCGGCAGGCGGTCAGCAACGGCATCACGACCGTCTTTCATGCCACGACCTGGTCGTGGGAGCCGGGTCTTCGCGGCGCGGACAACGCGCGGAAATTGCTGGAAACGATCGAGCAGATGCGGCCGCAACTCGCCGCCGACACCCGCTTCCATTTACGCCAGGAGACCTACAATCTCGATGCGGAAAGCGAAATCATCGACTGGCTGGGGCAAGGCCGTGTCGACCTGTTCGCCTTCAACGACCATATGGACTCGACCATCGCCAGCCTCACCAAGCCGCTGAAGCGCAGCCGGATGGTCGAACGCACGGGTCTCACCCATGAGGCGTTCGATCACCTGGTACAAAGCGTGGTCTCCCGCAGCCACGACGTACCGGCCTCGGTCGCCCGGCTGGCGCAGGCGGCGCGCGCAGCTGGTGTCCGTATGCTGTCGCACGACGATGCAAGCCCGGCGATGCGGCAGGCCTATCGTGCGCAGGGCGTTACCATCGCCGAATTTCCGGTCAACGAGGAGACCGCCCGCGCGGCCGCCGAATCCGGTGATTTCATCGTGTTCGGCGCGCCCAATGTCGTGCGCGGCGGCAGCCATACCGGCTGGACCAGCGCCTCCGACATGATCGCTAAGGGTCTGTGTTCGGTGCTGGCGTCGGACTATTACTATCCCGCACCGTTGCTGGCGGCGTTCCGGTTAGCCGCGGACGGCGTGCTGCCGCTGACGGCGGCGTGGCAGCTGATCTCGTCGGCGCCGGCGCGCGCCGCCGGCCTCGCCGATCGCGGCACGCTCGCCGCGGGGCAGCGCGCCGATATCATTCTCGTCGATGACACGGCGCCGCTGCGGCCACGAGTAGTCGCAGTCGTTGCCGCGGGACGACTGGTGCACCTGACGGAGGCAAACCGCCTCATCCGCTCGTCCGCAGCATCACGCAAGGCAGTTGCAGCCGCGTGAGGCGGCCGTATTCTGGCGCGATGGCAAACTTCCCCCGTTACGCAATCTACTACACCGCCGCGCAAGGCAGCCCGCTCGACCGGTTCGGCGCGTCGCTGCTCGGATATGACGCCTATGGCGGCGGCGACCTGCCCTTTCCGGATGGGCTCCCATCGGACTGGCGCGACCTGACGCAGGATCCCCGCAAATACGGCTTTCACGCCACGCTGAAGGCCCCGATCGCACTGGCCGACGGCAAGGCCGAGGCTCGGCTTGCCGCGGCATGCGAATTGTTCGCCGATCTCGCCCGGCCCGTGCCGGTGATCCAACCGGTCGTCGATTCGATCAGCGGTTTCATCGCGGTGATTCCGGCGGAACCATCGGCGGAGCTCGAACTACTCGCCGCTGAAGCGACCAAGGCGTTCGATCCGTTCCGGGCTCCCCTCAGCCCGGAAGATCGGGCACGGCGCAATCCCGACAAACTGACGCCGCGGCAGCGCGACTATCTGGACCGTTGGGGCTACCCCTACGTGTTCGAAGAATTTCGTTTCCACATGACGTTGACGGGACGGCTTCCCGCAGAACGGCGTGAACCTGTCGTGGCGATGCTGCGCGAGAGGTTTGCGGCAACGGGCATCGGGCCGCTCGCGATCGACGCGATTGCCCTGTGCCGCCAGGAAAACCCGAACTCCCGGTTTCGGGTCATTGGCCGCTGGCCATTGCAGGACTGACGGGCCGGCGCACCGGAATCAAAATATCGAAAACAACCCCATGCAAAGTAGGATTGGGGCACCAAATGGCCCGTCTTCACGGCCCAACCTGCCCTCATCCTGCCCTAGCGCCGCTGGTTGTAGACATCGAGGCAGACGGCGCCGAGCAGCACCAGCCCCTTGATCACCTGCTGGTAGTCGATGCCGATGCCGAGGATGGACATGCCGTTGTTCATGACCCCCATGATCATGGCGCCGATCACCGCGCCACCGACTCTGCCGACGCCGCCGTAGGCGGACGCGCCACCGATGAAACAGGCCGCGATGACATCGAGCTCGAAGCCGGCGCCGGCCTTCGGCGTCGCGGTATTGAGCCGCGCGGCGAACACGAGGCCAGCGAGCGCCGCCAGCACCCCCATGTTGACGAAGGTCAGGAACGTCAGCCGTTCGGTCTTGATGCCGGACAGGCTGGCCGCCCTGGCGTTGCCGCCGATGGCATAGATATGACGGCCGATCACCGTGCGGGTGGTGACGAAACCATAGAGCGCGATCAGCACCGTCATGATCACGAGCACGTTGGGCAGGCCGCGATGCGAGGCGATCAGGCCGGCGAAGAACACGATCGCGGCGAACAGCACCGCGCTCTTGGCGACGAAGAAGCCAAAGGGCTCGACCTCGATGCCATGCGACGCCTGCCGCGCCCGGCCCTTGGCGCTGGTATAGACCAGGGCCACCGCCAATACGGCGCCGATCAACAGCGATGTGGGATAAAGCGTACCGGCGCCGGGAAACAGTTCAGGAATAAAGCCCGAGGACAATTTCTGGAAGGTCGGCGGAAACGGCCCGACCGACTGGCCCGCCAGGATCGCGAGCGCAAGCCCCTTGAACACCAGCATGCCGGCCAGCGTCACGATAAAGGACGGGATCTTGAAGTAGGCGACCCAATAGCCCTGCGCCGCGCCGATCAGCGCGCCGACCAGCAGGCAGGCGACGAAGGCCAGCGGATAGGCAACGTGATAACGCACCATCAGCACCGCCGCGACGGCGCCGACGAAGCCCGCGACCGAGCCGACCGACAGGTCGATATGGCCGGTGACAATGATCAGGAGCATGCCGAGCGCCATGATCACGATGTAGCTGTTCTGCAGCACCAGATTGGTCAGGTTCAGCGGCTGCAGCAGCGTTCCGTCGGTCATGACCTGGAAGAACAGCATGATCGCAAACAGCGACAGCAGCATGCCGTAATTGCGCAGATTGTTCTTGATGAAGCCGGCGTGCCCGGGCAGCGCAACCGCCTTGTCGGTCATGGCCGCAAATCTCCCTGAAGTACCTTCTTGTCGATTTCCTTGTTGCGCATGATGGCGCGCATGATCCTTTCCTGGGTAGCCTCGGCGGCGGCGAATTCC
>Ga0307499_10000395_pt1 | contig 15609 bp, 14 predicted proteins | sample 13_S_MG_FD_201363 | JGI IMG/M metagenome (GOLD analysis project Ga0307499, IMG submission 201363) | Soil microbial communities from Populus trichocarpa stands in riparian zone in the Pacific Northwest, United States - 13_S | ecosystem: Environmental > Terrestrial > Soil > Riparian zone > Trees... | reverse complement strand
GCGCAAGCAGGTGCTGCCAATCGTCGAGCGCACCGATCGCCTGCTGTGGTATCCCGCCCGTTACGAGGGATTCGAATGTTCCGACAACGTCATCTATGTCGGCGCATCACCCAACCATAACGTCCTGCCGCTCGTACGCTACATGCTCGACAACATCTCGCGGCATGTTTTCTGCGTCGGCTCCAACTATGTCTGGACCTGGGAAACCAATCGCGTCACGCGTGAACTGGTGACGGCGGCACAGGGAAGCATTCTTGCGGAACGGCTGCTCGAATTGGGCGAGAGCGCGGTCGACCACATCGTCGACGAGATCGTTCGCCGCAAGCCGCCGGTCGTCTTCAACACGCTGGTCGGAAGTTCGAGCTACGATTTCATCCGCGCCTTTCATGCCGCCACCACCGCCGCCGGTCTCGACATTCCGATGCTGAGCTGCAGTCTTTGCGAGCCGGAACTCAAGATCGTTGGACCGGCATCTGCGGGGTGCATCACCTCGTCAGCCTATTTCGAGAGCATCCGCCTGCCCGAGAACCGCGCTTTCGTCCAGCGCTGGAAGGCGCGCTACGGCGAAGCCAGCAGCCCCTCCGTCGACGGGCAATCTGCCTATGTCGCGGTCTATCTGCTGGCGCGCGCGCTCCGCCGGGCCGGCACCTCCAATATTGGCGAGGTGCGGCGTGCGGCGGCCGGCTATCGCTACAATTCGCCACAGGGGCCGGTGTGGATCGATGGTGACAACAACCATTGCGTTCTCACGCCACGCCTGGCGGTCTCCAACGCGCAAGGACAGTTTGACCTCTTCTGGGAAGCCGAGGCGCCCGTCAGACCAGATCCCTATTTGACGCAGCTCGACGTCGCCGCCGGATCTGCACGCGAAACCTCCAGGAACGGATCGTCGTCGAGCGCGCCTCATTTGAGGGTTGTGAAATGAACAAACCGTCCTCATTTTCCCTGCGCGGACGCCGAGCTCTCGTTGCCATCAAGGACGAGCGTGACTTGTCGATCGTCAGACGCCAGTTCGAACGCCTGGGGATAGACATCTTTACATGGGGGCCGGGTGGCCCTCTCGAATGCCAGCCGGACGTGGCGCTGATCGACGATGAATTCCTGCCGCTCGCCTCCCCCGCACGGGCTCTGCCTGGACGATGCCCCGTCATTGCCCTGCTGGGCACGGAAACGCCAAGCCGGCTGAAGCTGGTGCTGGAGCTGGATCCGGCATCCTTTCTGGTCAAACCACTCCGCTCCGCGGGCATCTACGCGGCGCTGGTCATGGCGTTCGAGCGGACCGAGCGCACCAACGAACTGAAGCAGCAAGTCGCCAAGCTGGAAGATCGCCTGCGGTCGCGTCGGGTCGTGCTCGCTGCCGTGCTTCAAGTGATGCATTCACACTCGGTCGCTGAACCCGCCGCGTTCGCACTGATCCGGCGGACCGCCATGGAGCAGCGCAAAACGATCGAGCAGATGTCGGCCGAAATCGCGGCAAACGGCAGCCTGCCCCGCGCAACCGGATAAATTCGTCATCACCTAATCGTTGGACTTCGCGGAGAACTCCATACCGGTTACGAGCGTCACTTCGCCGTCGATCAAGGGCCTGGCTATGCCGAAGAAGCGGGCGACAGCTTCGGAATTGTTGTGCCGATGCATTGCCTCACGATCGATGTAGCGCTCGTATGTCGTGAACACGCATGGATCCGTCACGTCCTGCGATACGTGATAGCCGACGGTCGCGGGTTCGTTTGCACGCACGCTGCTGACGACGTCAAGCAGCGCCTCCCGCATGGCGGCCTCGTGCCCCTTCCTGGTCCGTATGATCGCGGTGATGGTCAACATGTCGTTCCCTTGATTTGCAAATGGTCGGTGCTGCATCAGTCCGCTGAAGAGCGAAGCACTCTCTTTGGGAAACCCTATCCGCTCGCTTGCTGAAGGACCTTCTTCAAACACCCGCTCAAGCCGCGGTTAGCTGCCATTGCAGCAACGAATACGGCGGCCGGGTCTCAAGATGATGCTCGAACACACCTTCGACGCCGGCACCGATGGTGACGGCCTGCATCGGGTCTCCCAGGAGATTGCCTACCATGCGTATGTTACCGACGTCCGGCAGTTCCACCAGCACCGCGATATAGGGTCCGTGCTGGCGCAGGGCGTTGTGGGACGGGCTCCAGACGCGCTGCCAGCTGAAGACGCGGCCGCGGGGCTCGACGGTGGCCCAATTGAGGTCAAACGAATGGCAATGGTGGCAAAGCCATTCGGGTCCGAATTGCCAGGTACTGCACTGCGAGCAGCGCTGCACCAGCAGGCGGTTCTGCTGTAACCCTTCCCAATAGGGCGCCGACAATCCATCGGGTTCGGGCACCGGGATCGGCAATCCGGTGGGAAGATAGGCCGCGCGCGATGTATCGTTCATAGCGTTGCTCCCGAACCTAGCAGAAGGTTGCTGGCCGGCGTCACCATCGGACCGCCGATCACCATCGCCACGTCGTTTCGCTCGACCTGGTTGACGGATTGTCCGCGTATCTGGCGCACCGCCTCGATCACCAGTTCGAAGCCGTGCACGTAGCATTCGGCCAGATTGCCACCGCTGGTATTGAGTGGCAATCGACCTGAGGGCGCGACAAGATTGTCGAGCGTGAGAAAGTCGTTGGCCTCCTCGGGTTTGAAGAAACCGTGCTCGGCCAACGCCATCACCACGCCGCCGGTAAAGTTCTCGTAGCTCTGGACTACGTCGACATCGGATGGTCCGATCCCGGCCATACGGTAAAGGGCCGGCGCGAGAGTTTCGAAGCTGGCGCTGGCATATTGCGGCGAATTGTGCGGAATGGCGCCGCTGCGATATCCGGCGCCAGCGGCCGCACCGAGGATATAGGCCGGCTTGTTGCGGAAATCTCCGGCGCGCTCCTCGGGCACGAGGATGATCGCGGCGGCACCGTCATTTTCCATGCAGCAATCGTACAGGTGAAACGGCTCGGCGATCCAGCGCGAGGCATTGTATTTGGCAGGATCAAGCGGCTTGCCGAACATCACGGCACGTGGGTTCGACTGCGCATGATGGTAGGAAGCCAGCGCAATCGCTTGCATGGCCTCCTGCCGCACGCCATGCTCATACATGTAGCGCTGCACGCGCATCGCAAAACGCTGCGGGGGCGCGAGCACGCCGTAGGGCATCAGATAAGCCCTCTCACCGGAGATGGTGCTGATGCTTCCAGCCTGCCCAAAGCGCCCGTACTGCCCTTGCGTGAGGGAGCGAAACACCACCACGCAGTCGGCCAGGCCGGCGACGATCGAAGCCGCCGCGTTGGCCACCGCCGCACAGCAGCCGCCTCCTCCCCCGCCCCATTGCATCGTCGCCGTGGTCAACCGGCGTGTCCCGAGCGCCGCGGCCAATCGGGCCGCATCGCTGCGGTCATCGCTGTAGGACGAGAAGCCGTCGATCTCGCGCGGGTCGATCCCGGCGTCGTTGCAAGCGGCCAGGATCGCCTTGAGGGCCAGCTTGAACTCCGGATCGGGCGATGCCCCGTGGCGATAATATTCCGTTTCGCCGATTCCGACCACAGCCACACGGCCCCGCAGCGTGCGTTCGCCTTGCGCTCGCGCCATCAGACTTTGATCGCCTGAGAAGACGCGTCAGTGCCGAACGCGCCGGCCTTAGCCAGCCGCGCCACGTGCTCGTCGTCGTAGCCAAGTACATCACGAAGCACCAGCTCCGTATGCTGGCCGACGGCAGGTGCTGCCACGGGGTCGACGATCGGCGTGTGCGAAAAGCGAATCGGCAGGTTCACGTTCGGCACCCATCCGAGCGTCTCGTGCGCAATTCGCGTGACGATTCCGCGTTCCCGCGCTTCGGGAGAGCGGATGGCCTCGCCGACGGTGCGGACCTTTCCGCACGGCACGCCCGCGGCGCGCATCCGCGATTGCCAGTGCGACCAGGGATACTGCGCGAACGCATCTCCGAGAATTGCAAACAGTTCTTCACGGCGCCGTATACGGTCGGGCCCCGTCGCATAGAGATCGGACGACGCAAGGTCCGGGCGATCGATCACGTTTGACATCAAGCGTTGGAAAATCTTGTCGTTGCCGCAGTTGATGTAGAACGCACCATCCTTGCCCTGAAAGACGCCCGAGGGACATGTGTCGGGGCTGGTGTTGCCATGCCGCTGCGGGTCTGCGCCGGTAAACAACTGCTGCATCGAAGCATATCCGGTCATCAGGACGGCATTGTCGAACAACGAGACCTCGATCGCCTGCCCCACCCCGGTGCGCTCACGTGCGACAAGCGCACCGAGAACGGCGTTGCACGCCATCATCGCCGTGCTGATGTCCATGACCGGCGATAGCGCGCGTACCCCTTCACGGTCGGGATAGCCGTTCATGGAAACAAAACCGCTTTCGACCTGGGCAATCGGATCGAAACCGAGGCGGTCCGAGAACGGTCCTTCCCGCCCATACGCGGAAACCGAACAATAGACGATCGACGGCCTGATCCTGCGGCAATTCTCGTAGCCAAGCCCGAACCGATCCATGACGCCGGTGGAGAAGTTTTCCACGACGACATCCGCCGTCCGGATCAGATCGCGCGCGACCTCCACGCCTTCCGGCGATTTCAGGTCTATCGCAACGCTTCGCTTGTTGCGGTTGGTCCACAGAAACGGCGCGCCATGCTTCAGCCTCGGATCGACCGGCGGATAGCGGCGCAAGTCGTCGCCACGCCCGGGCGCTTCGATCTTGATCACCTCGGCGCCCATATCGGCGAGCATCATGGTCGCGAACGGTCCAGCGATAAAGTGTGAGAAGTCGACGACCCTGATCCCGTCAAGGGCTGTCGGCGCATGCGAGGGACGCGGCGTGTGTTCGGGAAAATCCGCTTCGATCTCATCCAGCATCTTTGCTCCCATTGATTTTCGTCCTTGCGATCCGGTTCAAAGGTCGAGCACGAGCGTGCCGGACTTCGATCCCGAGCAGCAGATCATGATGGTCTTGTTCGCGGCCTGCTCTTCCGGACTGAGGAACAGGTCGCGATGATCAGGTATCCCATCGATCACCCGTGTTTCGCAGGTCCCGCAAACGCCCTCGGCGCACGAGTAGTTTGCCGAAACACCGGCATCGAGCACCGCGTCGAGGATCGACTTGCCCGGCGCGACCATGATCGTGCGGTTGCTGCGCGCCAGTCTGACCTCGAACCCGCCCTCGAGGGCCGGGGCCTGCTTTGCCTGAAAATACTCGACATGGGCATGGCCTGCCGGCCGGCCGGCCGTGGCCCTTTCGAAAGCTTCGAGCATCGGCACCGGGCCGCAGCAATAGAGATGCGCGCGCGCCGGCGCGCTTGCGACGATGTTGGCGAGGTCGAATGTCCGCCCCGCACGCTCGTCGTCGAAGTCCAGATGGAGATTGCGATGAATGTCCGGCCTGATCGCATCGAGATCGCCGAGGAACGCCGCCGCCCTTCGCGTCCTTGCCGCATAGGACAATTTCCACGGGCGTGCGAGCGCCTCCAGGCGGCGGATCATCGACATCAGCGGGGTGATGCCGATTCCGCCGGCGATCAGCACGGAGCACTCCGCCCCCTCGTGGAGCGCGAAATTGTTGCGCGGCGCGGATACGTCGATAACGTCTCCAGGTCTAATGGCATTGTGCACAAAGCACGAGCCGCCGCGGCCGCAAGCATCCTTGTTCACCGCGATGACGTAACGATGCCGTTCGCTCTGATCGTTCACCAGCGAATAGCTGCGGATCATGCCGTTCTGCAAATGCACGTCGATATGGCTGCCGGCGGTAAATGGCGCGAGATCGCCGCCGTCAGGCGACACCAACTCATACGAATTGATGCTTTCGGCCTCATAGCTGATGCGCCTGACCCGCAGTTTTCTGAGATCGCCGGCCATGATCGACGCGCTCAAAGCTCGTAGCCAAAATCCGCGCCGAGCTTTGCCTGCATGTAGGGCGCACCGACATCGACCCACGAGTCTTCCGGCGGCAGACGCAACGACACCGCGCGCACCATGAACACGTCCGGATCGGTGACGCCCTTCGGCCTGGTGCCGTGATCGCGATAGGCGCCGAGCGCCTCGAGAATGAACCGCCTGGTCATGGCGATACCCGTATCGCTCGAGCACAGGTTCTCTTTGGTGCGATCGAAGATCGGCGATACGCCGCTCTGGCAGGCCCCGTCCTGGACCCACAGTCCCGGCAGGCCGGAGAACCATGTCGTTTGCTGGGCTTCGTAGTCAAACTGGAATCCGTTCTGCGGATTGTACTTCGTCCAGTAGTCGGCGTAGGGCACCGTCACCGGCTGCTTGACGAGCGCGTTGTGGCTTGCGTGGCCGCTCTCCCGGCCCTTGTGTCCTTCCGAGAAGACCTGCCGCGTCTTGGCCAGCAGCGGTTCTGACGGATGATAGGAGAACATGATGCAGAGCGTGTTCTCATCGTCGATCGGTACCCAGGCGTGGCCGCTCAGATCGGGGAACGGCGACAGCGGCGGAACGAGCGTGTAGAACGGCAGCATGAACTGATTGACGCGCCAGTAGAGCGTGTTGGCATCGTAGTTTCGTCGCGCCGCAATGCTCATCCCGAAATCCTGCTTGACGCATTCGAAAGTCGGGCGAAGGTCGCGCTTCTGGATCCAGGCGCTGGTGGTGCCTTGGGCATCGAGCCGGCCGTGCAGGAGCGGCGCATGGGCTGAATCGATCTCGCCTTCGACGGCTTGGAGCCAGTTACACTCCTGAACACGAACGGAGATGTGAACCTGCTCCTGCGAGACAAGGTTCCACTCGACGTTAGGCAGCGGTGGAGGGTCGGCCTGATCCGGACCCATATAGGCCCAGATCATCCCGTTACGCTCTCGGCAGGAATAGGCCTTGATCCGCACCCTCTCCTTCAGGCGGCTCCGAACCGGTTCGGCCGGCATGTCCGTTACCGCGCCCGTCACATCGAACTTCCAGCCATGGTAGACGCAGCGCAGGCCGCAATCTTCATTGCGTCCGAAGATCAGCGGGGCCCCCCGATGCGGACAGGCCTGATCGACCAGGCCAATGCGGTCCTCCGTGTCCCTGAAGGCAACAAGGTCTTCGCCCAGCAGCCGGATACGCTTTGGCTGGCCGTCGCGTGCCAGATCGGCCGAAGGCAGGAACGGAATCCAATAGAGGCGAAACAGCTCTCCCAGCGGGGTGCCCTTGCCGACCCTCACCAGCCGTTCGTTATCTTCGTGCGAGAGCATGATTTTCTCCTCGATCGTACCAAGTTGAACCTTCAGGCTGACTTATGCGCCAACAACGCGGCGACTCGGCGCGACAGTCCGAGTTCGCGCGCTGTCCATAACGGGTCGGACGTGGCGAGCGGCGTCCTCGGAACCGGAGGCTGCTTTCCGGCCTCCACCAGCTCAACGATCATTGCGATTCGCCGCCGCTCCAGATCCTTCAGCACGTCTTCAACGACAACCCCTTCCGCGGTGCAGCCGGGAAGCTCCGGATACGCGAGGCGAAGGAGCCATTCTCCTGCCTCGGTCTCCATCGCTTCCGCCTCAAGCAGATAGGGAATTGACAATAGAGCGCGCAGATCCACTGCAAGCCTCCCGGCCGACGCTTTCATTTTTTCGCGCCATTAGTACGTATACGTATCATATTGGTGTCCCCTTGGCAACCATCAAGGCGCCAGGGCGGCAGACGGCCGGGTCTGCGAGACAGTTGAGAGGTTGCGACCAAGCTGCTAACCGCTTGTTTGCACGGTAGCAGTCGGGGACAACATGGCGGGCGAGAAGGAAGAGGGTGCACGTTCGGCTGCCGCCCTGGCGCGTCAATGGAAGCTCGAGAACGGCGTCGGATTCTTGCTGCGCTTGCTCGAAGCGAAGTATGATGGCCTCTACCAAAGTGTCACGCGGCAGAGCGACATCACGCCCCGGCAGTTCGGTGTTCTGATGGCGCTGCTGCAAGAGGGGCCGATGACGGCGTCCGCCCTTGCAGAACGCATCAGTTGCGATCGAAACACGCTGAGTGAAATGCTGAAGCGAATGACGGCGCGCAGGCTGATCTCGAAGAAAAGCCATCCGGACGATCGGCGTTCCATCGAGGTGCAGATCACGGCCAAGGGCACAGACGCGCTGATGGCCGTGGTTCCAGCCGCGGCCCGGCTGCAAGATCTCATGCTTGCTGCCTTGAGCCCGGAGGACCGGGCGCATTTTCTGCGTTGTATGCTGGCGATCGCAAAGTCGTCGCCTCCGGACGCCAACACATAGGCTGCGCTCGCTGCGCGTGCTGATCGCTGAGACTTGCTGACGAATCCCTCCCCTTGAGAGCCACATTAACACCACGGTTGAAACACGCTTGTGCATCTGTTACGTATACGTACTAATAGCCGGAGGCGCCGTAGAGCGTCCATCTAGGAGAGACGCACATGCGCGCGCTGATTGTTCTTCTTTCGTTTTTGGTCGTGTCACCCACCCTGGCCCAAACCTATCCGGAGCGAAACATCCGGATGATCGTGCCTTATCCGGCAGGCGGCTCTACCGACATCCTCGCACGCACGATCCTGCAACCGCTCTCGGAAATCCTGGGAAAGCCGGTCATCATCGACAATAAGTCCGGTGCCGGCGGCATACTCGGGACTACGGAAGCCGCTCGCGCAACGCCGGATGGATACACGATCGTATTCGGCAATCTCGGGCCGAATGCATTGAATGCAAGCCTTTACAAGAAGCTCGCCTACGATCCCGTCCGTGATTTCGTGCCGATCTCTAAGGTCGTGGACGTGCCGTTCCTTCTTGTGACAGCCCCCTCAACCGGGATCAGCAGCGTCAGCGATCTCATTGAACGAGGCAAGAAAGATCCCACCGCACTGACCTATGCGTCGGTTGGGCTCGGATCGGCCTCGCATGTCACGGCGGAGCTGTTTCGCCGTCAGGCCGGCATCGAGATGCGGCATATTCCGTATCGCGGTGGTGCACCAGCGACGAACGATACGCTGGCGGGCCAGGTCTCGGCCTATTTCATCACGCCACTTGAGGGAATTGGCCAGGTCCAATCGGGCTCACTCAAGTCGCTGGGCATCAGCACGGCATCACCTTCGCCACTGTTCCCCGGCATGCCTACAATCGATAAGACGCTTCCCGGCTTCCAGGTCGTCGTTTGGTTTGGCATCCTTGCACCGGCCGGCACGCCGCCGGCCATCGTAGCCAAGTTGAACGACGCCATTACGCGAGCAGTCGCCGCTCCATCTGTGCAAGAAACGTTGAAACAGTTAGGCGTCGAGCCGAAAAGCTCAACGCCGGAGGCGTTCGCGGCGACAATTCGAGCCGACGTGGACAAATGGGCGAAGCTGGTGAACGAAGCAGACATCAAGCTCGATTAGCCGTCCGATCCATCCATTATTCGGCCTTGACGTGGCGCTCCTCGATAACCCTGCGCCACGCAGGGATCTCCGCCGCAATGATCGTGGCAAGTTCGACGGGTGTACTGGCCATGGCCTCCACGCCATATGTCAAAAATCGATCGCGCAATTGCGGAATGGCCAACGTCGTATTGATTGCGGCGTTGAGTTTGTTGACGATCTCAGGCGGCGTGCCCGCAGGAGCCAAAATCCCGAACCAGGTTTCGACTGAATAGCCCTTCAAGACGTTGCCGATCGGCATGGCGCCCGGAGCTACGACGGAGGGCTCAGGCGACGAGACCCCGAGCAACTTCACCTTGCCGGAGCGGATATGCTCATTCAGCGTATCGGACGTTGTCGTGAGCAGGATGTCGACCTCGCCCGCGAAGACTGCAAGCGTCGTGGGAGCCTGACCGCGGTACGGGACGTGGACCATCTGCAGCCCAGCCTGATTGAGAAAGCGCTCCGTGCTCAGATGTCCGAGCGAACCCGGTCCGGCGGTCGCATACAGCATCGGCTTGCCCTGCGCCTTGGCGTAGGCGATCAGGCCGGCGACATCGTTCACCGGCACCTTTTCACTCGCAACCAGGACCAGCGGCGCCCTGGAGACGAGCGAGACCGGTGCAAAGCTCTTCAGCGGATCGAAATCGACGCCCTTCTGAAGCAGCGGGGCGATCGAGATCGGTCCGTTATTCGCAAACAAAAGAGTGTAGCCATCCGCATCCGCCCGTGCGGCTTCGTTGGCGCCGGTCGTCCCGGCGGCGCCCCCGCGATTATCGATGATGAGAGGCTGGCCAAGGATCTTCGCCATCGGCTCCTGCAGCGCGCGCGCCATGATATCGGTCGAACCGCCGGCGGGATATGGCACGATGAGCCGAATCGGCCGCGACGGGTAGTTGTCCGCGGCAGCTGGTCCGGCAAGGAACACAAGCCCGAGCGCAAGAGTGAAAAAATGAAATCGTTTCACGTCGATCCTCCCATCAGGTTGTCTTTTTTGCTTTTTCAATGCAGTCTTGTTTCTTTCGGCCGGCCTTATTCCGCCGCGGCTATGGCAACCTTTCCGAATGCGCCGGACGCGGCCACCTTTGCGATTTCATCCGCGGACAGTCCGAGCACGCGTTCGAGGACCTCGTCGCGATGCGATCCAATGGACGGAATTTCCTGCCCGATCTCGCTACGCGCACCCGACATCCGCCACGGTGCATTGACGCCTTTGAACTCGCCGGCGGCGTCAGCGATCGGCGCGAATGTGCCGCGATCGGCAAGAGCGGGATCGCCCAGCGCCTCGGCCGGGTCACGAAAGCGCGCGCTCGGAATGCCGGCCCGATCGAGCATGACAAGGCATTCGTCCATCGTATGTTGCGTGGTCCACTTTTCGATGACCTGCATCATGGCGGTCCAGTTCGCGCCGCGCGCCGGCACCGATGTGAACCGCGGGTCGGATGAAAGCTCCGGCAGGCCGGCAAGGTCGCGGAGTGCCGCGAAGTTGCGCGCCGATACCGGCGCGATCAGGATGTCGCCGTCACTGGCGCGCACGGGCCCATAGGTCGGCCGCGCCATCGGCTTGGAGAACTGCGCTTCTTGCAGCTCATACACCAGAAGGTTCAGCATGCAGTCCATCAGAGCGACATCGATACGCTGCCCTTCCCCGGTGCGCGAGCGCTGCACCATCGCCGTCTGGATGGCCGAGAAGCCGAAGATGCCGCCGAGAATATCGGCGACGAACACCGCGCCTGCCGCCGGCCGGTCGCGGTCGCCGGCATAGCGCATCAGCGCGCGATCGAAGCCGCTCTCGGCATGAACGATCATCGCATAGGCGGCGCGCTCGGCTTGCGGACCGGTCTGGCCGTAGCCGGAGATCGAGCAGTAGATCAGTCTCGGATTGATCTTTCGCAGCGCCTCATATCCGAGACCCAGGCGCTCCATCACTCCGGGTCGAAAATTCTCGACCAGGATGTCGGTGCTTTCGACCATGCGATGCACCAGCTTGATCGCATCGGGTGATTTCAGGTCGAGCGCGATGCTCCGCTTGCCGGCGTTGAGCTGACCGAAGTAGGCGCTGTGGCCGTCACGCACCGGTGCGCGCAGGCGCATCTCGTCGCCTTCCGGCGGTTCGATCTTGATCACTTCCGCGCCGACATCCGCCAGCAGCCGCGCGCAGTAAGGCCCGGCCAGCATGATGGAGAAATCCAGCACTCGCACACCCCCGAGGGGCGATGTCGATGTTTGGTCCTGCATGCTGTCGGCTCCTATCTCGGCAATCCCAGCCCGCGCTGGGCTATCAGGCTGCGCTGTATCTCGTTGGTCCCGATGCTGATCACCCACATCAGCGAATGCCGCAGGTTCTGCTCGAACCGACCATTGTCGATCGCGCCCGGCATCTGCTCGGAAACGGCGCCGCGCATCCCGAGAATGTCGAGCGCCGCCTCGCCGAAGCGTTCCATCAGTTCGCCGGAATAGACCTTGCTGATCGCGCCATATTCCGGCGGCGTCACTCCATCGGCCGCACATTCGGCGCAATGCATCATCAGTTGCCGGCCAACTTCGATTTCGCAGGCAAGCGTCGCCATCCTGTCGCGCACGATCGGGTCTTGACCGGGCGGCGGCCCATCGCTCCCGATTGTCATGACCTGCCGGCGCAGTTGCTCGAAGGCGTGGGCCACCTTCAACACGATGCCACCGCCGACCAGACCGCGCTCAAAAGCGAGCGCGCCCGTCAAAACCTTCCAGCCGCCATTGACCTCGCCGACGATGTTTTCCAGAGGGATGCGGACATCATCGTAGAAGATGTTGGCAAACGTGCCGTCATACATCGTGCTCGCCGGTCTGATCGTAATGCCCGGCGTATTCATCGGGACGATGAACATGCTGATTCCGGCGTGCGGCGGCTTGGCGTTCCTGTCGGTTCGGGCCGCAAGAAACATGTATCTGCCCCACCAGGTCGTGGTCCAGATCTTCTGGCCGTTGATGACCCAGTGGTCACCGTCCCGCACCGCGCTGGTGCGCAGCGCGGCTAGATCGGAGCCGGCCTGGGGTTCGCTGTAGCCCATGCCGTGCATGGCTTCGCCCCGCAGGATTTCCGGCAGGTATTTTTGCTGCTGCGCCGGCGTACCGAACATCATGAGGGCGTTAGCCTGGATCGATGCGCCAATCCGCGGTGCCTCCCCCTGCTCCATCGTTTCCATGAATGCGATCTGCTCTAACGGAGACCGCGCCTGCCCGCCGAATTCCTTTGGCCATCCGAGTCCGATCCATCCGGTCTTGCCGATATCGCGCGCGAAGTCAGCATCGAACTCCCGTTGCTTGAATGGCTGTTCGTCGAACCTGGCCTTCCTGTCTCTCGACCAGTTCTGATCGAGCCATCGCCGCACCTGTTCACGAAGCTCGTTGCCGGCCGGGCCGAGATCGTATTGCGGCAAAGGCGCGCCACCGCGATCCAGCAAATGCGAAGCCAGCCTCCGCCGCGCATCCGGCGCCCCACCAAGTGCGATCGTGTCCAGATGCACGCGCTTGAAATGTTGCGCGGCCTCGTGCTCTTCGGCATAGCCGATGGCGCCGAATGTATGCTGGCTCTCGAGCGAGACGCGCCGTAGCGCATCGCCGCCGAAGGCAGCCGCGCAATCGGCGAAATAACGCCAATTGCGGTCACCGATGTCATGCAACCTGGCCGCATGATCGAGGATCAGGCGAACGCCTTCGAGCGCGATCAGGCCGTTGGCAAGCTTGTGCTGGATCGCCTGGAACTTGGCGATCGGTTGGCCGAACTGATGACGCTCCTTGGCGTAGTCCACGGCCAGCTCGAACGCCCGCCGTGCCGCGCCATGTGCCCGCCCCAGCAATGCTACTTGGGCCTTGACGCGAAGATCATCGAGATTGGCGCTTTCAAGAAGTGTCAGCGGCACCGAATTCAGCCGCACCTCGCAGTGCCCCCAGGTGCCCATGGCGCGCGTCGGCGCGAGGTCAACGCCGGAATCATCCAGTTGAACGAGCGCAAGATGGGACTCGTCAACGGCCACGAGGAGGTGTGTGGCCCCGGTCGCCTCGACGAAACGAACCACGCCAGTTCCGCACGAGCCGTCAATCCGGATCGATCCCGCACTTGCATCCGCGTCGCAGGCGCCGAAGGAGAATGCGGCTACGGCCGTGCCGGCATGCAGCTTTTCGAGTAGCTGCACCGCGGCATCAGCCCGCGAGCCCGAGAGCGCAAGATTGGCCAGCGCGGTGGGCCACATCGGCGCCAGACATGCGGCGCGGCCCAGTTCCGCCATCACCACCAGGATTTCGCGAAGTCCGCCTTCGCCGCGGTCGGAGCCGAGCGCGGCCACCCCCTGCCCGATGAGCTTGCGCCAGATCGCGGAGATACCGTCCGAGGATGGCTGCTCCTTCCCGCCGCCCGCGGTCCAATGCGCTTCCAGAAACCCGCGCAGGGAATCCTGAAGCATCCCGGCGATGTCGTCGTTCGAAAGTGCCCCGATAGCCTCCATGGGAGACTATGCCTGACCGTATTTCGGCTTGCGCTTCTCCTTGAACGACATGGTCGCCTCTTTATGGTCGGCGGTCTCGAACGTTACCTGCTCGAGTGCCATCGAAGCCTCGAGCATCATGTTCACGCGATCCTTGACGATCTGGTTGATCGAGAGCTTCGTCCAGCGAATGGCCCAGGTCGGGCCGTTGGCGAGTTCGATCGCGATCTCGCGGGCTTTGGCGAGGACCTCCGCGCGCGGCGCAACGTGATTGACCAGCCCGATCCGCTCGGCCTCCTTGCCTTTCAGCAGGGTGCCGCGGATCAAGTACTCCTTGGCCTTGTTGATGCCGATCAGCAGCGGCCAGATCACGGTGCCGCCATCGCCGGCCACCAGCCCGACGCGCGAGACGTGGGTGTCGCCGATGCGGGCGTCCTCCGCCATTACCGTGATGTCGCAAAGAAGCGCGTGGGTCGCAGCGAGGCCGATGGCGTCGCCGTTGATCGCCGCAATGATCGGCTTGTCGAGCTCGAGCTGGCGAGTCACGCCACGCCGGCTGATCATCGGGTCGTGGACTTCCCCCTCTTCGAGGACGTCGCCGCCCGGCCGCTCCGACATCGCCTTCACGTCGCCGCCGACGCTGAAGAAGTCGCCTGCGCCGGTCAGCACCACGACGTTAACGGCGCGATCGTCGGCCAAATCGTCCCAGATGGTCCGCAGTTCGCGGATCAGCTTCTGATTGATGGCGTTGCGTGCTTGCGCCCGGTTCAAGGTCACGGTCGCGACCTTGTCCGCAACCTCGACCGTCAGGCATTCGTATCTGGCGTATTGGGACACATTTTCCTCCGTTGTTATCATTGGTCGAGCTTGGATCTAGCCACTCTCTGCTATCTGCGCATTCCGGGCTGCACCTCCGCCAGCGCGACGTGAAGCGACATCGCGCCGGGATCCTGCTCCAGCATCCGTTGCACGGATTCCAGATGGGTACGCATCAAGCGCGTCGCCGTTGCGGCGTTTCGTTCACCCAATGCCGCCAGGAATTGCCGCCGTTTTTCCGCCAGCCGCGCCATCGCGACACCGCTCGACGAGACCTTGGCGTAGACGAAGCGCATGTGAATTTCGGTGACCGAATCCATGATCATGGCGATCACCTTGTTTCCGGTCGACGCGGCGAGCAGCTTGTAGAATTCGCGCGAGCATTCGACGCGGTCCAGCAGCCGCCCTTCCCGCGTCGCATCCTCGGTGCGCCGGATATTGGCCTCGAGCGCGTCGAGATCGGCTTTGCGCGCATTGGCACAGGCCAGCCGCACCACAAGATCGAGAACGTGAACGCGCGCTTCCGACAATTCCCGGACGGAAATCGTGCCCAGGCTCAGCATGTCGCGCATGACGCCATTCATGCGGCTGGTATCGCCTTCCTGAATGAAGGCTCCGCCCTTGACGCCCTTCTGCAGCCGAAGCACGCCGGCCATCTCGAGACTACGCAAGGCCTCGCGCAGCACGTTGCGGCTGACGCCAAGCTGCTGGGCCAGATCGCGCTCGGGCGGCAGCTTGTCGCCCGGCTTGAGGACGCCAAGCGCGAGCTGCTCGCGGATACGCTCGCAGATTTCCTCGAACGCACGCCGTGTATGGATCGGGCGGAATTTCGGCGCAGCCGAGGCTCCGGCTGCACGATGATCGGCGATCCGTTCGCGCCGATTGGGCGATGGGGATCTGGGACGGGCGGGGCTACGGGGGCTTGACTTGGTGCTCATGCGGTGAATTATTAAATGGATCACCCATTCAATGGAAGTCCCTTTTT
>Ga0307499_10000394_pt1 | contig 15610 bp, 11 predicted proteins | sample 13_S_MG_FD_201363 | JGI IMG/M metagenome (GOLD analysis project Ga0307499, IMG submission 201363) | Soil microbial communities from Populus trichocarpa stands in riparian zone in the Pacific Northwest, United States - 13_S | ecosystem: Environmental > Terrestrial > Soil > Riparian zone > Trees... | reverse complement strand
TGGAAGGACCTGACCGACTCGGTCAACTCGATGGCCGCCAACCTGACCGCCCAGGTCCGCGACATCGCCCAGGTCACCACCGCGGTCGCCCGCGGCGACCTGTCGCAGAAGATCACCGTCGAGGTGGCCGGCGAGATGCTGCAGCTGAAGGCCACCGTGAACACGATGGTCGACCAGCTCTCCGCGTTCGCCGACGAGGTGACCCGGGTGGCCCGCGAGGTCGGCACCGAGGGCCGGCTCGGCGGCCAGGCGGACGTGAAGGGCGTCTCGGGTACCTGGAAGGACCTCACCGAGTCGGTCAACGTCATGGCCAACAACCTGACCGGCCAGGTGCGGAACATCGCCCAGGTGACCACGGCGGTCGCGCTCGGTGACCTGTCGCAGAAGATCACCGTGGACGCGCGCGGCGAGATCCAGGAGCTGAAGAACACCATCAACACGATGGTCGACCAGCTCTCCGCGTTCGCCGACGAGGTGACCCGGGTGGCCCGCGAGGTCGGCACCGAGGGCGACCTGGGCGGCCAGGCGCTGGTCCGCGGCGTGTCCGGCACCTGGAAGGACCTGACCGACAACGTCAACTTCATGGCCCGCAACCTGACCAACCAGGTCCGGTCGATCGCCCAGGTGGCGACCGCGGTGGCCCGCGGCGACCTGTCCCAGAAGATCACCGTGGAGGCCAAGGGCGAGGTCGCGGCGCTGGCCCAGACGATCAACACGATGGTCGACACGCTGCGCGCGTTCGGTGACGAGGTGACCCGGGTGGCCCGCGAGGTGGGCACCGAGGGCATCCTCGGCGGCCAGGCCCGGGTGCCGAACGTGGCCGGCACCTGGAAGGACCTCACCGACAACGTCAACTCGATGGCCAACAACCTGACCAGCCAGGTGCGGAACATCGCGCTGGTCACCACCGCGGTGGCCCGCGGCGACCTGAGCAAGAAGATCGACGTGGACGCCCGGGGCGAGATCCTGGAGCTGAAGACGACCATCAACACGATGGTCGACCAGCTGTCCGCGTTCGCCTCCGAGGTGACCCGGGTGGCCCGCGAGGTCGGCAGCGAGGGGCGGCTCGGCGGCCAGGCCGAGGTGGAAGGCGTGTCGGGCACCTGGAAGCGGCTGACCGAGAGCGTGAACGAGCTGGCCGGCAACCTGACCACGCAGGTCCGCGCGATCGCCGAGGTGGCCACCGCGGTGACCCGCGGCGACCTGACCCGGCGGATCGCGGTGGACGCGTCCGGCGAGGTCGCCGACCTCAAGGACAACATCAACCGGATGATCTTCAACCTGCGCGAGACGACCCGGGCGAACGAGGAGCAGGACTGGCTCAAGACCAACCTGGCCCGGATCTCCGGCCTGATGCAGGGCCGGCGCGACCTGCTGGAGGTCGCGCAGCTGATCATGAACGAGCTGGCCCCAGCGGTGAGCGCGCTGCACGGCGCGTTCTTCCTGGCCGAGGCCGAGCCGGACGCGCGCAGCGCCGCGCTGCGGCAGATCGCCGGGTACGGGGTGACCGCGGAGACGCGCTCGTTCCTGGTCGGCGAATCGCTGGTCGGCCAGGCCGCGCTGGAACGCAGCCGGATCCTGGTCCGGGCGGCGCCGCCGGACTACATCCGGATCTCGTCCGGGCTCGGCTACGCGCAGCCGTCCAGCGTGGTGATCGTGCCGGTGCTGTTCGAGGAGCAGGTGCTGGCGGTGATCGAGCTGGCCTCGTTCAGCCAGTTCAGCGACGTCCACCTGGACTTCCTGGACCAGCTGGTGGACACCATCGGCGTCATCGTGAACACGATCATCGCGAACTCGCGGACCGAGTCGCTGCTGGCCGAGTCGCAGCGGCAGAACCGGGCCATCGAGGTGAAGAACGTCGAGATCGAGCAGGCCCGCCGCGCCCTGGAGGACCGGGCCGAGCAGCTGGCGCTGTCGTCCAAGTACAAGTCCGAGTTCCTGGCGAACATGTCGCACGAGCTGCGCACGCCGCTGAACAGCCTGCTGGTGCTGGCCCGGCTGCTGGCCGACAACCCGACCGGGAACCTGACCGTGAAGCAGGTCGAGTTCGCCAGCGTGATCCACGAGGCCGGCAGCGACCTGCTGCAGCTGATCGACGACATCCTCGATCTGTCCAAAGTGGAAGCCGGCAAGATGGACGTGCATCGCGCCGACGTCGCGCTGTCCGAGCTGACCGACTACGTGGAGGCCACGTTCCGGCCGCTGACTGTCGAAAAAGGACTGCACCTCGCCGTCACGCTGGCCGAGGGGGTGCCGGAGACGGTCTTCACCGACGAGCGGCGGCTGCAGCAGATCCTGCGCAACCTGCTGTCCAACGCGGTCAAGTTCACCGACCGCGGCGAGGTGCGGTTGGCGATATCAGTGGCGGACACTGAGCTGCTCCGCGCCGATTCGCTGCGCCGCGGCGGCAAGGTGCTGGCGTTCGAGGTACGGGACACCGGCATCGGCATCGCCGACGACAAGCTGCCGCTCATCTTCGAGGCGTTCCAGCAGGCGGACGGCACCACCAGCCGGCGCTACGGCGGCACCGGGTTGGGCCTGTCGATCAGCTGGGAGATCGCGCAGCTGCTCGGCGGCGAGATCCAGGCCACCAGCCGGGTCGGTGCCGGCAGCACGTTCACCTTCTTCCTGCCGGTCGCGGCACCGGCCGAACTGACCGACCCGGCCGACGGGTACAGCCCGGCGGCCCCCACCTGGCCGGCGCTGTCGCGTGTAGACAGTGGGGCGGACAGCTGGGCCGACGTGCTGGTCGACCGGGTGGCCCACCCGGTCCGGGTGGAGGTGACCGAACCGGCCGGCGGCGGGCCGGACGCCTGGCTGCGCGACCACAACGGCGGTCCGGAACTGGACGACACGGTGCTGACCGGCCGGCGGGTGCTGATCGTGGACGACGACGTGCGCAACGTCTTCGCGCTGACCGCGGTGCTGGAACAGCACGGCATGCTGGTCCGCTACGCCGAGAACGGCGAGGAGGCGATCGCCGCGCTGGACGACGACCCGTCCACCGACCTGATCCTGATGGATATCATGATGCCCGGCATGGACGGCAACTCGACCACGCGCGCGATCCACGCCCGCCCTGAGTACGTCGGGCTGCCGATCATCGCGCTGACCGCGAAGGCGATGCTCGGCGACCGGGAGAAGAGCCTGGCCGCCGGCGCGTCCGACTACGTCACCAAACCGGTCGACGTCGACCACCTGCTTCGGGTCATCTCCACCTGGCTGACCAATCCGGACGCGGTGCCCGGCAGCGCGAGCGCCAGCGCGGGCGGCGCGAGCGGCGCGGCCGGCAACGGGACGGGCGGCGGGCGGGCATGACCGTGGGCGGCACGGGCCAGCCGGCTGAGGCGGCCGAGAAGGTGCACATCCTGCTGGTGGACGACCGGCCGGAGAACCTGGTCGCGCTGGAGGCGATCCTCAGTTCGCTGGACCACGAACTGGTCCGCGCCCGGTCCGGCGAGGAGGCGCTGAAGGCCCTGCTCACCCGGGAGTTCGCGGTCATCCTGCTGGACGCCAGCATGCCCGGTATGGACGGCTTCGAGACCGCGGCCCGGATCAAGCGCCGGGAGAAGACCCGGGACATCCCGATCATCTTCCTGACCGCGCTGAACAACGAGCCGCAGCACGCGTTCCGCGGCTACGAGGTGGGCGCGGTCGACTACCTGACCAAGCCGTTCGACCCGTGGATCCTGCGCGCCAAGGTCTCGGTGTTCGTCGAGCTCTACCGCAAGAGCCGGCAACTGCAGGAGCAGACCACCCTGCTGCGCCGCCGGCTCGGCGCCACCGAGGGCTGGCCCGGCATCGTCAACCCGGACGCGGCCGACGAGCTCTCCAGCCGCGTCGCCGCCGTCGAGGAGCAACTCGGCGTGCTCGCCGCGGCCACCGGCGACGACCCGGACGCGCCGACCGCCGCCGCCCTGGCCGAGCTGACCCGCCGCACCGCCCTGCTCCGCGACGCCGTCGATGTCATCACCGGCTGAACCCGCCGACGATTCCGGCGGGTCGGGCGCCGCATGCCGGCGAGTGGTCGGGGGTAGTGGTTGGGCATGACCACCGAACCACCCGGCACGTCCGACCAGCGCGGTCCACCCCTCGGTGCCGCCGGCCCGAGCAATGCTGACCCGAGCAGTGCCGGCCCGAGCAATGCCGGCCCGAGCAATGCCGGCTGGGGCGCGGTGGCGCCGGAACCGGTGTTCCCGGCGAGTGAGCCGGTGCCGGCCGACCGGGCGGAACCGGCCGGTGGCCGCGCCGGCGGGCTGCCGCCGCACCAGATCCGGCGCACCCGGACCGGCGGCCTCTGGGTCGCGGTGACCGGCGCCGCGATCGTCCTGCTGCTGTTGCTGATCTTCATCCTGCAGAACGGCCGGCAGGTGCAGGTCTCCTTCTTCGGCCTGGACGGGCGCCTGCCGCTCGGCGTGGCGATGTTGCTGTCCGCGGTGGCCGGGGCGTTGCTGGTGGCGCTGCTCGGCAGCGCCCGCATCGTCCAACTGCGACTGGTGGCGCGCCGGCACCGGACCGTCGAAGGGACGGCCGGCCGGTGGTCGCGGCGGCGACAGTCCACCCAGGACCCGCGCGAGACCGCACCCCCGCAACGCCGGCCGTAGCAGCCGGCCGTAGCGGCCGACCAGTCAGCCGTAGCAGCCGACCAGACCGAACCGTCGTTGGGTGGCAATGACTGACCAGCAGTCGAACCAGGACCAACCAAGACTCCAACTCAAGCCCGTCGAGATCGGCGTGGGCGCCGGCGCGGCCCTGATCACCGCGGTCGCCTCGTCCGCGCTGGGGGTGGCCGGCACGATCAGCGGCGCCGCGGTGGCCAGCGTGCTGACCACGGTCAGCACCTCGCTGCTGCGGCACTCGGCCCACCGCACCACCCGGACGCTGCGCGGCCGCGTCCTGCCGGACCGCGCCTCCGCGCCGGCCACCGTCGCCGCGACGGCCACCGAGCGGGACGCGGACCGGACGGTCCGGCTGGCCACCGGGCTGGCCGACCGACCCGGGCCGACGTACCCCGGCTGGCCGGACCGGCAGTCACCGACCGGCTGGCCGAACCCGCCGGCACCGCCCCGGCCGGCCGAGCACGCGCCGCCCGGCCCGGGCGCGGTGGTGAAGGCGAAGCGCGGACGGCCACGCTGGCTGCTGCTGGCCGGCGCCTCGGTGGCCGTGTTCGCGCTCGCGATGGCCGGCATCACCGGCCTCGAGGCGGCCATGGGACGGCCGCTGTCCAGCCTGTTCGGGCACGGCGGGGACGGCCGGTCCTCGGTGCAGCAGGTGTTCGGCGGGCACGGCCAGGCCACGCCCGCCACGCCGACCACACCGGCTCCCACCGGCTCAGCGCCGGCCAGCGGCGGGGCGGCCCCGACCAGCACCCAGCAGCCGGCGCCGACCACACCGCCGGCACCGCCGGTGACCTCCGACCCGGCCGCACCGCCGGCCACCGGCGACCCCGGCAACACCGGCGCCCCGGGCGGCGGCGACGCGGGTGGCGGCGACACCAACGCAACCCCTTAGGGCACCGCGATCGGGCGGCCGGCGCCGCCCGCGGCGCCATCCGGCACGATGGTCGGGTGCTTCCCAGCGACCTGACCGAGCCGGAACGGGAGCTGTGGGCGGCGTTCCCGCGTGGCGCGGTGGTCGACCTGCGCAGCGGCGACGCCACCGCGGACGACGTCACGACCGGGGCCGGCTGGGGTCCGCCCCGGACGGTGCGGGCCGAGGTGATCCAGGCGCTGCTGCTCGGTGCGGTGCCGCCGCAGCCCGGCCACGTCGCGTCGATCCGGCTGCACGGGGCGCTGGTCACCGGCCGGCTCAGGTTGGCGTACGCGGAGGTGGCCGCGCCGATCCGGCTGTCCGACTGCCACCTGGCCGAGGTACCGGACCTGTACGGCGCCCGGGTCCGGCGGCTGAACCTGGCCGGGTCGATGCTGCCCGGGCTGGACCTCGCGCGGACCGAGGTCGACGGCAACCTGGGCCTGATCGGGCTGCACAGCACCGGCCAGCTCAAGCTGACCGGGGCGCGCGTCGGCGGTGCGCTGCTGCTCACGTCCGCCCGGCTGGAGCACCCGAACGGCACCGCGCTGCTGGCCAACCGGCTGGCCGTCGGCGATGACCTGCTGCTCACCGGCGCGACTGTGCTCGGCGAAGTGCGGCTGGCCGGCGCGCAGATCGGCGGCATGGTCGGCCTCGGCGGCGCCCGGCTGGTGCACACCGGCGGGCGCGCGCTGACCGGGTTCAGCCTGCGGATCGGCGCGAACCTGCGGGCCGGCCAGGGGTTCACTGTGGACGGTGAGCTGACCCTGATCGACGCGGCGGTCACCGGCGCGGTCGACCTGGCCGGCAGCCGGCTGCGCAACCCGGGCGGTGCCGCGCTGGCCGCGATGGGGATGACCGTCGGCGGGCTGCTGGACCTCTGTGACGGCTTCGCGGCCGAGGGCAGCGTGCGGCTGGCCGGCGTCCGGGTGGCCGGCCCGCTCTGCCTGCGCGGCGCGACCCTGACCAATGCCGGCGGGCTCGCGCTCGACGCCCGGCACGTCCAGGCCCGCGAGCTGGACCTGCGCGCGGGCGCCGCCATCGACGGCATCGTCGACCTGCGATACGCCCGGTTCGACGTGATCCACGACGACCCCGGCAACTGGCCGGCCGAACTGCGGCTGGACGCCCTGCAGTACGCCGCGCTGGACCCGCCGCTGACCGCCGAACGCCGGCTGGGCTGGCTGGCCCGGGACAGCTACCTGCCCAGCGCGTACCAGCAACTGGCCGCCACCTACCGGCGCGGCGGGGACGAGACCGCGGCCCGGACGGTGCTGCTGGCCGGGCAGCGGCGCGACCACGCCGCGCGACCCTGGCCGGCCCGCGCCTGGGGCCGGCTGCAGGACATCACCGTCGGCTACGGCTACCGGCCGCAGCGCGCCGCCGGCTGGCTGCTGGTGCTGCTCCTGCTCGGCACCGTCGCGTTCGGACTGCGTCAGCCGCCGGCTGGAACCGATCACCCGCCCGCGTTCAGCCCGCTCGTCTACAGCCTCGACCTGTTACTGCCGATCGTCGACTTCGGGCAGGGGGACGCGTTCCAGCCGGCCGGCTGGCAGCGCTGGTTGGCCTACCTCCTGATCTCGACGGGTTGGCTGCTGGCGACCACGATCGCGGCCGGCCTCACCCACACCCTGCGCCGGGACTGACTATCCGGTGGCGGTGCAGATCGTGCCGTTCAGGCTGAACACCAGCGGCAGCACGTTCGGCCCGCCGTAGTTGCCGACGAAGCCGACGTTCGCGGTGCCACCGCCGGCCGCCAGCGTCGTGTTGAAGTCGGCGTTGGTGACCGTGACGGTGTTGCCGCTCTGCGCCCAGGTGCCGTTCCAGCCGCCGGCCAGCTGCTGCAGGCTGCTGCCCCAGGTGAAGGTCAGCGTCCAGCCGTCGACCGGGGCGGTGCCCTTGTTGGTGATGTCGATGCTGCCGACGAACCCGCTGCCCCAGTCGTTGACGTCGGTGAGGTGCACCGCGCAGGAGCTCTTCGGCGGGGTTCCGGTGGTCACCTCCAGCGGTGCCGACGCCCACGATTCGGCACCGGCCGGGTCCGCCGCGACGACGTTGAACACGTAGCGGGTGCCCGGGCTCAGGCCGCGGACCGTGGCCGAGCCGCCCGGAGTCTGCGCCAGCAACTCGCTGCCGGCGCCGGTCTGCCGGTAGACGGCGTAGCTCAGGCCCGGCACGGCCGGCCAGCTGAGCGTCGCGGACCGGTCGGTCACGGCGCTCGCTGCCGGCTGGCCGGGCGTCGCCGGCAGCGCGCCGGCCGGCGCGCCCGGGTGCAGCAGCACGGTGGTCAGCGAGTACGGCGGCAGCGTCTGGCTGGTCGCGGTGCCGGCCGCACCGCTGCTGATCGAGGTGGCGCCGGTGCTGAACGAGTAGACCTTCGGCGCGGTCGCGGCCGGGGTGAAGCCGGCGTAGTCGAGGGTGACCTGGCGCGTGCTGGCCGGATCCTTGTTCACCAGCAGCACGGCCAGGTCGCCGTTGCCGCGGCGGACCGCGTGCGCGCTGACCAGCGGCTGGTTGCTGCTGGCCCGGACGAACTGGTCACCGGGCCGGGCGAACGTCGACATCATGCTCAGCGCGTAGTACGGCGCGAACGGCGTGTTCAGCGCCGGCTCGCAGCCGCCGGCCGAGCAGGTCGCCGACGACAGCATGCCCCAGTCGCCATAGTCGGTCTGGCCCTCCACAGTGGACACCGTTCCGGCTCCGTTGTGGACATTCCACCAGTCCACAGTGAACACGCCGTTCTCCAGCAGGCCGCTGTACGCGTCGGCCAGGAACAGCGCGCCGGGCTGGGTGTTCGGCGCGACCGAACTACTGGTCTCGGTGACCGCGATGCCCAGCCGGGCCGCGTTCGGGCCGGCGTACCGGGCCAACTGCTGGCGGATCAGGTAGATGGTGTCCGGCAGCAGGCCCGGCTTGGTCAACACGTCCGCGGCGCTGCTCTGCGGCGGGTACCAGTGCAGCACCACGAAGTCGATCTTCGAGCCGGCGATCGACAGCACGGTCTGGTTCCAGTTGGCCTGGTCGCCGCCGCCGAGTACGGCGTCCGGCCAGTTCGCCGGCGTGGTCAGCACCGCGCCGATCTTGACGGACGGGTCGACCGCCTTCATCGCGTCGGCGTAGGCGACCACGTTGTCGGCGTACTCCACCGGGGTCTTGGCCGGGTGGTTGTCGGCCTCCCAGTTGGCGCCGTAGTGGCCGTTGCCGTAGATCTCGTTGCCGATCTCCCAGTACCTGGCGCCGTAGCCCTTGGTCACGTTGGCGTACCGGACCCAGTCGGCCGCCTCGGCCGGGCTGCCGGTGCCGTAGTTGGCGATGATGATCGGCTGCGCGCCGACCCGGCGCACCGAGCCCATGAACGTGTCGAAGTCGGTGTTCGGCGCGACCGACCCGCCGGGCGCGGTGTTGTCCCGCCAGTGGTAGATGTCGCCGTACGAGCCGCCCGGGTACCGCATCATCTGCACGCCGGCCGCGCCGAGCAGGTCGGATGTGGCGGTGCTGCCGAGCGCCGGGTCCCAGACCGCGTCGTTGATGCCGAGCCCGGTGGCCGGCACGGTCGCCAGCGCGGCCCGGGCGTTCACGGTGACCTGGACACCGGCCGCCGCCTGCGCGGCCGGCCCGCTGGTGGTGACAAGCGCCGCGGCGGCCAGCAGCACCGCGGCACCCGCCGCCGTCCGGCGTGGCTGGGTCGCCCGGCCTGGCTGGGTCGCCCGGCGTGGAGGGATGGTGAGGCGCATTCGGAGGAGTCCTCTCGACCGGCCGCCAGACCGGGCCGCACCAGTTCCCCGCTGCGGCGATCGACCTGACAGACACGTGTTCCGTTGGTCGGGGGTACGCCGCAAACCCGCCTTCTGTCACGGACAGTATCGAATCGCCCGCCGATGGTAAATGCTCCACTCCGGTATCCCCGGCCACCGGCGGGCAACCGCCCCGGCCGGCCAACCCGTCTACCCGGCATGACAGTCGATGTCGAACCGGTGACCGAGCCGGACCGCCCGCCTGGCCGCCCGCGGCACTGGCTGCTGCCTGCGGGCGTCGCGGTCGCGGTGACCGCTCTGCTCGCCGTGATCCTGCTGCTGCGACCGGGGACCGACCGGACACCCGCGACCACCAGCCAGCCGGCGGGCACCGGCACCGGCACCGGCACCGGCACCGGGCAGTCCACCGCGGATGTCGCCCCGCCGGCTCCGGTGCTCGCGCTCGCCCGGCAGCTGGCGACCGCACCCAACCAGGTCACCGGCCCGGTCGAGTGGGTCAGCAGCACCGCCGGCGGGCTCTACCGGCTGGGCGGCTTCTCCACCGACATGCGAGCCAGCCAGCCGCTGTACGTCGTCCAGCTGCGGGGCAGGTTCTGCTGCCACCCCGGTCCCCAAGGCCACGACCCGACCTCGCCGATCATCGTGGAGACCGTCACCCCGGACGGCCGGTCCGGACCGGGCATCGGCGGCGGCGCGCTCGACCTGAGCCAGCTCGGCCCGGTGCACACCTTCCGGCTGCCCTGACCGTACGGCCCGCCGCGGCGCCGGGCCGGGCGATCCGGGCCGGGCGAGCTGGATCGCCGGTGGCTTGGCAGGATCGCGGCATGCGGATCGGAGTGGTGCATCCAGGGCAGATGGGCGCGTCGGTCGGTGCCGCGGCCGCGGCCTGCGGGCACGAGGTGTACTGGGCCTCAGCCGGGCGGAGCGCGGCCAGCCGGGCCCGCGCCGCGGCGGCCGGCCTGGCCGACGCCGGCTCGCTGGCCGAGCTCGCCGGGCGGGTCGAGGTGCTGCTGAGCATCGTGCCGCCGGACGCCGCCGGCGCGGTCGCCGCCGAGGTCGCGGCGCACCAGTTCGGCGGGATCTACGTGGACGCGAACGCGGTCGCGCCGGCCACCGCGCGCCGGATCGGCGCGGTCGTCACCGGCGCCGGTGCGTCCTTTGTGGACGGCGGCATCATCGGTGGTCCGGTCGGCAGCCCGGGCGGGACCAGGCTGTACCTCGCCGGCGGTCCACTGCGGACGGTCGCCGCCGGGTTCGACGGCTCCGGCCTGGAGGTGCTCGAACTGGCCGGCCCGGCCGGCACCGCGTCCGCGCTGAAGGCCGCGTACGCCGGCTGGACCAAGGGCAGCGCCGCGCTGCTGCTGGCAATGCGCGCGCTGGCCCGGGCCGAGGCGGTCGAACCGGCGCTGCTCGCCGAGTGGGCCCGCTCCGACTCCGACCTGGCGGCCCGCTCCGACCGGGCCGCCCGCGGCGCGAACAGCAAGGGCTGGCGGTGGGCCGGGGAGATGGACGAGATCGCCGCGGCGCTGGCCACCCACGACCTACCGGCCGGCTTCCACGCCGCGGCCGCGGACGTCTACCGCCGCGTCGGCCCACCGGCCGAGCACGGCACCGACGCGGTGCTGGACCTGATCACCGACCCGGCTGCCCCGGCGGCCCGCGCGTCGGCCGACTGACCGGGACCGGCAACGGCGGCGACCCGGGAGCAGCCGCGTGGACTGGCTCCCGGGCTCCTGTCCCGCCGTACAACGACCCCGACCGCCGCTCGGGAGCCGCCTGCGTCTCTCGGGCCGGATCCGCCGCGATCGCCGCGCCAACCGCGGCGGCGGAACCCTGAACGCGCCTCACCATCGGTGAGCCAGGGAAAGTAGACCAACGGATTGTGACGACCTGATTACGCCCACGTTCCACTCCTGGGACGCCCGGGCGTCAGTCGCTGAATGTCATCCTTGTCGCCTGCCGGGCGCCGGCGGTCGGTCCGGTAATGGCGGTATACGTCCTGACAGCGACGGCTATCGGCAGCTCCCGACAGCCCTGTGACACGGCGGTCTGATCGACGGAAAAAGGTCGGCGACCGGGTGAACCTGCCTCGTTTACCGACTTGGCCGCGGCGCGTCGCAGCGATGATGCTGCCCTGATCCGCGCGGCACGGGGCCGCGCGTCCACAAGGGGGGACCATGTCACGAGGCCACCTAGCCCGTAGATTCGCCGGTCTGATCACGCTGGCCCTGCTCGCCGGCGCCGGGCCGGCCGCCGCGGCCGAACCCGGCGCCCAGCCGGCCGGCCGGGCGGGGCAGTTGCCCGGTAGCCGGCCGGCCGGGTGGGCCGGGTCGCTCTCGGTGACCCAGATCGACGCCGACCCGATGACGAGCGGCTTCGGTACCCGGCTGTCGGGCGGCGGGCGGCGGGCGCTGTTCACCACCCTGGTGCCGTCCGGGCCATCCGGCGTCACCGGCCGGCTGGCCGTGCGCGACCTCCCCGACGGCACCCCGACCCTGCTCGACACGGCCGGGTTCCAGTTGCCGGTGCTGTCCGCGGACGGCCGGTTCGTCGGCTACTCGCTGCCCACCCCCGGCCCGTCGCCGTTCCCGATGGGCAACTACGACGTGTGGGTGCGGAACCTCCGGACCGGCGCGGTCAGCAAGGTCAGCGTCGCCCCCGACGGGACCGACGCGAACTCCCGCAGCCTCGGCCTGGACCTGTCCGCGACCGGCCGGTTCGCCGCGTTCAGCTCCGACGCCAGCAACCTGGTCGACGGCGACACCAACGGCAGCACCGACGCGTTCGTCCGCGACCTGCGGGCCGGCGTGACCACCCGGGTCAGCGTCGCCAGCGACGGCAGCCAGGCGAACGCGCGGGTCGGGGAGGTCGGCTTCTCGGCCACCGGCCGGTACGTCCTGATGGTCAGCGCCGCCAGCAACCTGGTCGCCGGCGACACCAACGGGGCCACCGACCTCTTCCTGCACGACACCCGGACCGGCACCACCACCCGGGTGAACGTCGCCGACGACGGTAGCGAGACCAACGGCTTCATCGAGCTCAGCCCGACCGTCTCCGCCGACGGCCGCTTCGTGGCGTTCACCTCGACGGCGACCAATCTGGTCAGCGGCGACACCAACGGGGTGGCCGACGTGTTCGTCCGCGACCTGCGCCGGGGCCACACCCGCCGGGTCAGCGTCGGCCTCGCCGGCGCCGAGTCGGACGGCCGCAGCACCGGCGCGCTGATCTCGGCGGGCGGCCGGTACGTGGCGTTCGGCGCCGTCGCGACCAACCTGGTGGCCGGCGACACCAACGGCGTCCAGGACGTGTTCGTGCGTGACCTGGTCGTCGGGCGTACGGTCCGGGTCAGCCTGGCCCCGGACGGGACGCAGACGAGCCTCTGGTCGGCGCAACTGGACGCGATCTCGGCGGACGGCAGCGCGGTCGCGTTCAGCATCCCCAACCAGGGCGTGCGGCCGGACGCCACCGACAACAGCACGCACACCTTCCTGGCCCGGCCGCACCTGCACTGACCGCCTCCGGCCGGCCGGCGTAAACCCGCCGGCCGGCCCTGACCCGCCGCCCGGCCCGGCCAGGGCGGCTCAGAGCTTGTTCAGGTTGCCGGTGGCGGTGTTGTCCGGATGATCGGTGTCGACCCAGCGCAGCGTGGCCCGGTTCGCCGCGGTGCGCTGCAGCGTGATCGTGCCGGAGGCCGCGCACCGGTCCTGCGGATCCGAGGCGATCACCTCGAGCAGCACCAGCCGGGACGGGCTCGCCGACACCACGCTGGCGATCCCGCTGCAGAGCGAGACGATCGTGAACGTGCCGATCTGGCGGCCGACCGGCAGCACCAACTGTGCGGTCCAGGCGCTGACCACGCCGCTCGGCTGCTTGACCTGGCCGCGCCAGGTGCCGCCGAAGCTGGCCGGCACGGTGCCTGGCGCGGCGCTCGGAGCGCCGGTCGGCGCGCCGGTCGGAGCGGTGCCGGTCGGCGCCGTCGGGGCTGGTTCTGGACTGTCCACAGTGGACGTCGCGGTGACCGTGCCGGGGCCGGCCAGGTAGTCGCCGTGGCCGGCGATCGCGGTGCTGCAGCCGGCCACCAGCAGGCTCCCGGCGAGCGCGCCGGCGACCGCGCGCCAGCGCCGTACGGCTGACATCAGACTCCTCTACGCGTGCCGGCCCCCCGGGACCGCCAGCGTATCGGCGGGGGTCAACCGCGCCGGGCCGGGACGATCAGCGGGGTGCCGGTCTCCGGGTCGCTGATCACCCGGCAGCGCAGACCGAACACGTCCTGGACGAGGTCCCGGGTGACGATCGCGGTCGGGTCGCCCTCGGCCGCGATCCGGCCGTCCCGGCTCATCGCGATCAGGTGGCTGGCGTACCGGCAGGCCTGGTTCAGGTCGTGCAGCACGGCGACCAGCGTGTGGCCCTGCTCGTGCAGGTCGGCGCACAGGTCGAGCACCTCCACCTGGTGCGCCAGGTCGAGGAACGTGGTCGGCTCGTCCAGCAGCAGGATCGGCGTCTGCTGGGCCAGCACCATGGCCAGCCAGACCCGCTGCCGCTGCCCGCCGGAGAGTTCGTCCACGAACCGGTCGGCCAGGTCGGTCACCCCGGTCAGCCGCATCGCCGCGCCGACCGCCGCCTCGTCCGCCCGGGACCACTGCCGCAGCAGCCGCTGGTGCGGGTACCGGCCGCGGGCGACCAGGTCCGCGGCGGTGATCCCGCCCGGCGCCACCGGCGTCTGCGGCAACAGCCCGAGCCGCCGGGCCACCTCCTTCGTCGGGTACGCCGAGATGGCCGCCCCGTCCAGGTGCACCGTGCCGGACCGCGGCCGCAGCATCCGGGCCAGCGCGCGCAGCAACGTCGACTTGCCGCACGCGTTCGGGCCGACGATCACCGTGAACTCCCCGTCCGGGATCCGCACGTCCAGGTCGGTGGTGACGATCCGGCGGTCGTACCCGAGCGTCAGCCGCTCACCACGCAGCCGGTTGGTCGCCGACCCACCGCCGCTGGCCGAGCTGGCCCCGGCCGGGGTTGCCGGGGCGGCCCCAGCCGGGGTGGGCGCGGCGGTCTTGGCCGGCGTGGGCGGGGCGGGCGGATTCAGCGAGTCGGGCGGGGCGGCCGGGTCGGGGACGGGGCGGCCGGGCGGGTAGGTGGTCATCCGCGGCCCCGGCGCCACTCGTGCACCAGCAGCCAGGCCAGGTAGAGGCCACCGAGCGCGCCGGTGGTGATGCCGACCGGAAGCTGCCGGGTGCCGAAAGCGCGCTGGGTGAGCAGGTCGCCGCCGACCAGCAGCAGCGCGCCCAGCAGGGCCGCCGGCAGGATCGTCGGCGCCGCGGACCGGGCCAGCCGGCGGGCCAGATGCGGTGCGGCCAGCGCGACGAACACGATCGGACCGGCGGCGGCCGTGGCGACCGCGGCCAGCGCGACGCTCACCCCCACCAGCAACAGCCGGGTCCGCCGCACCGGGACGCCGAGCGCGGCCGCGGCGTCGTCGCCGAGTTCGAGCAGCGCCAGCCGGCGGCCATAGGCCAGCGCGGCCGGCAGCAGCACCCCGACCGCCACCAGGGCCGGCCGGACCTGCTCCCAGCCGCGCCCGTTCAGGCTGCCGGTCAGCCAGACCTGCGCCGCCAGCGCGGTCTCCAGCCTGGCCCGGGTGATCAGGTAGTAGTTCGCGGCGACCAGCATCGCGCTCACCCCGATGCCGACCAGGATCAGCCGCAGCCCCGGGCTGCCGCCACGCAGCGCGAGCAGGTAGACCAGCACGGCCGCGGCCACCCCGCCGGTCACCGCGCCGACCGAGATCGCCCGCAGGTCGCCGCCGGTCACGATGATCACGACCAGGGCGCCGGTGGCCGCGCCGCTGGTGAAGCCGACGATGTCCGGGCTGCCCAGCGGGTTGCCGGACAGGCTCTGCAGCAGCGCCCCACTCACCCCGAGCGCCGCGCCGACCAGCAGGCCGGCGAGCAGCCGGGGCAGCCGCAGCGTGATCACGATGAAGTCGGACGCCGGGTCGCCGTGGCCGAGCAGGCTGCCGATCAGGTCCCGGAGCGGCACCGGGTAGTCGCCGGTGGACAGCGTGACCGCGCTGGTCGCCAGCAGCGCGACCGCCAGCACCACGCCGACGGCCAGCGTCCGCGGCCGCACCCGCCCCGACAGCCGGCCACCCGGGCTGCGCAGCACCCACCCGGGCACCACCCGGGCGGCGCCGGCCCCAGCCGGGCTCACAGGGCCTGCTGGTTCGCTCCGGTCGGCCGCTAAGTCGACGCCTTCCCGTCGCGACGCGCTGGGCGCGTCACGCCGGTCCAGGCGCCGCCTCGGCCAACCTGCACTCACGACGTCTCCTG
>Ga0307499_10000393_pt1 | contig 15628 bp, 11 predicted proteins | sample 13_S_MG_FD_201363 | JGI IMG/M metagenome (GOLD analysis project Ga0307499, IMG submission 201363) | Soil microbial communities from Populus trichocarpa stands in riparian zone in the Pacific Northwest, United States - 13_S | ecosystem: Environmental > Terrestrial > Soil > Riparian zone > Trees... | reverse complement strand
CTGCCACCGGTGCCACCGGTGGACGACATCCCGTTCTGGGAGGAGGCCGGCCGATCACTCGCCCGGCTGCACGCGATCGGCAACGACCGATTCGGCTGGCACCGGGACAACTGGCTCGGCCCCACCCCGCAGGTCAACACCTGGACCGCGGACGGGTACGAGTTCTTCGTCCAACACCGGGTGCTGCGCTACCTGACCGAGCCGGCCACCGTCGAGACGCTGCCCGCACCGGCCCGAGCCGGGCTGGAGCGGATCTGCGACCGGCTGCCGGAACTGCTGCCGCCGGCCGCCCCGGCACTGACGCACGGCGACCTGTGGTCAGGCAACCTGCGGGCGACGCCGGACCGGGCGGTGGCGCTGATCGACCCGGCGGTCTCCTGGGCCTGGCCCGCGGTCGACGTCAGCATGATGCTGTACAGCGGTGACCCGATCCCGGACCGGTTCTTCGCCGCCTACCACGAGATCCACCCGGCCGCCCCGGACTGGCGGGACCACCTGCTGCTGGTGCACCTGCGCGAGATGCTGTGCGTGATCGCGCAACGGAACCCGCACACACCGGTGGCGGTCCGAGCGATCCTCGACCTCGTCGCCCGGTTCGCCTGACGCCCGCACCCGATGGGAACGCGGGCGGTAGCGCCCTCGGCCGTGACCGTCGGTCGGGCGGGCCGATCGACGTCGCGGTCAACCCGGCCCGCGCGGTATACGCTCGACTTCGGCCGGTTCGAGGCCCGGCCCGGCGGCTCCGTCGCCGGCCGAGCCGGGCATCGGCCACTGCTGGCGGCTCACTCTGGCTGCGTCGGCCTGACCAGGCTGAGCTGAGCCCGCAGCGGACGGTCGGCCTCCGGTGCCACCCACTCCACCCAGAGCTTCGGGATGTCACGGGTCTCCGCCACCCAGCGGGCGTTGCGCAGCAATACGCTAGGTGAGCGGTGGCCCCGTACGGTCCGGATCAACCACCGCAGCACTTCCAACATCACGGCCTCCCTGCCCTGGACGCCCGGTCCGGTCACCCGCAATTATGGATCTGCAAATTGCAGATCCCAATTACCCGAACGCATGATGTGAACCGACCATTGCCGTACCGGGGGCGAACCTGGCAGGCTGTGCGGTGATGAAGGATGACGGTGCGGCGACGGTCAGCCCGGTGGTCCGCCGCCGCCGGCTGGCCATCGAGCTGCGCCGGCTGCGCTCCGAGGCGGGCCGGAACCTGGACGAGGTCGCGGCCCACCTGGAGTGCTCACCAGCCAAGATAAGCCGCATCGAGACCGGCCAGGTCGGCGCCCGCGTCCAGGACGTCCGCGAGCTCCTCGACTACTACCAGGTCACCGGCCCGGACCGCGACGCCCTGCTGGACCTGGTCCGGCAGTCCCGCCAGCGCGGCTGGTGGCACACCTACTCCGACATGATCTCCGAGGCCTTCCGGACGTACATCGGCCTGGAGGACGAAGCCGCGAGCATCCGCAGCTACGAGACACACCTCATCCCCGGGCTGCTGCAGACCGAGGCGTACTCGCGCGCCATCATGACCATCCGCCGCGACACTCCGCTGGACGAAGTGGACCGCGGCATGCGCCTGCGCAGCACCCGCAAGCAGATCCTGACCCGCGCCGACCCACCGCAGCTGTGGGTGGTCCTGGACGAGGCGGTACTGCGACGGCCGGTCGGTGGCGGCGACGTGATGGCCGAGCAGTACGAGCACCTGGCCACGTTCGCCGGCCGCTCGAACATCACCGTGCAGGTCCTGCCGTTCTCCGCAGGGGCCCACTCCGGCGGGAGCTGGCCCTTCACGATCCTGAGCTTCGCCGACCCGGCCGACCCGGTCGTCGCGTACGTCGAGACGCTCACCATCGACCACTACCTCGACCGGGCCGCGGACGTCGGCCAGTACATCGCCGAGTTCGACCACCTGCGCAGCTACGCTCTGTCCCCGGCGAAGACCCGCGACCACCTCGCCGCGCTGACCGGCAAGCCGAAACCGCCGCAGCGCCGCCGGCCGGCCCGTTAGTGGGGCGCCGTCCCCCGGCCGGCGCCCCACGTCCCGCTACGCCGCCGGCTCGAACTCCCCGGCATGCACTCCGCTCACGAACGCGGCCCACTCCGCCCGGGTGAACACCAGCATCGGCCCCGCGGGATCCTTCGAGTCCCGCACCGCGACCAGCCCGGCCGCCAACTTCGCGACCTCCACACACGTCTTGTCCGGCGATCCGCTGAAACTGCTCTTGCGCCAGTTCGCAATCCCCAACTCCGCCCGCTTCATCCGGCACCTCCGAGGTCTCGGGCCCACCAGGACTGCCTTCCTGGTTATCCGCCCAAGAACGACACTCCCCCGCCGTCGCCGAATCGGTCCGTAGCAGACCCGTAGCAGACCCGTAGGACGGCAGTCGCTGCCTGGACCGCTGTGCGCGGCTGCGTCTAGTTGGGCCAGATCAAGGTGTCGAGGGTCGTCCCGGCTTCAATCGCAGTTGGGCACGGCCGGCATGACTCAACCACCGCAGCGCTCAGAGCGTACTGAACGTCGAAGGTCGCAACAGGCCCGCGCACCACTGCCTGCACGGGCAGCGACGCAGCCTCGGTGGCAGGTGGCGGGCGCCAATAGGACGCACCCGGGGCAGCCGACACGCTCGCCAGTAACGGGATGGCGATGGCTAGAGCGGCCGGACCCGTCCAACCTGCCATGGTGCTCCTTCGATCGGCCACGACGACGTCCGACGGATGCGTTCTGCCCAGCCTCTGGTGCGTTGGCAGACTACCAGAACGATCAGTCGCAAGCAGACCGGTCGGGTGATCCTCGGCCGAGTACGAGTCGACTATGGACAGTCGGATTTGGACAGTCCGGTGTAGCAAGAGTGGTTCTACGCAAGCCAGAACTACCATGTCACTAGACGACTCAGTAGGTGTACAGCGCAGTTCCGACGCAGTGCTCGAGGCAACCGGACAGGTAGGCACACCTATCCGATACCGATCTCAGTGGGTGCCAGCGCACGCCCTGAGTCGCCGGTAGCGGCGGCCCGTACCGCCTAGCTGGGGAGGTTCAGCTCGATGAGTCGCCGCTGCACCCGGTCGGCCTCCGGCACGTCGAGTGTCGCGTAGATCTCCAGGGCGTCCATCCAGTGCCGCCGCGCGCCCTGCTGTTCCCCGGACGCTTGCAAGAGTTCAGCCATGCCTTCCAGTGCATGTCCCAGGCCGTGCCGATACCCGATACGGCGGGCGAGTGTCAGCGCGCTCCGGTATGCCTCCAGCGCACGCGTACTGTCCCCGGACGCCCGCAAGGTGTTCCCAAGTCCATTGAGGACGGTCGTCTTCAGAGTGAAGTCGCCGATCTCGCACGCGATATCGAATGCCGTCTCAAACTGCCGCACCGACTCCGCATAGTCATGCGTCTTCGCGAGGGCGAACGCGAGATGCGAGAGCGCTTCCCCGCAGCCGGGCCGGTGCCCGGTGGATCGGAAGATCTCGAGTGCGCGTTGGTGGCAATCAACGGCCAGTTCATATTCGCCACGGTGTTCGTAGACACCGCCGAGATTCGTGAGCGTCGTGGCTTCACGATCACGGTCACCGATATCGCTGAAAACTAGTAGGGCGCGCTGGTAGTGGTCGGCGGCAAGGTCGTACCGTCCCCGGCGGCCGTACACCTCACCGAGGTTGGCGATGGCCGCACCCTCACCCGCCCGGTCGCCGATGTCGACGGTGATACGCAGCGAGCGGCGGTAGTACGTCAGCGCCTCGTCGTAGCCGCCGGCGAGGAACTCGATGTTTCCCAGGTTGGCCAGGATGTTGGCTTCGTTCGCGGAATCTCCCACCTGTCGGTCCAGCAGGAGCGCACGTTGCAACTGGTAAAGCGACTCGGTATAGCGGCCGTGCAGACCGAGAATGATGCCCAGGCCTGTCAACGCGACCGCCTCGCCGGGCCGGTCACCAACCTCGCGGAAGGTCGCGATCGCCTGCCGGATATGGCGCAACCCCTCCTGGTAATGACCCAACCGGCGCAGCGCGTTGCCGATCTGGTCCAAGGCGACCGCCTCATCCACCTTGAGCTGCCGGCTGCGGGCGAGGCCGAGCGCCCACTGGTTCACCTCGACCGCATCGGCGTAGTGGGCGCCGTTGAGGAGGTAGCGGTACAGGGTGTTGGCCATGTCTCGGGTGTGGTCTGGCGCGCCGTGGTCAGCGGCGTGAGAGGCGGCGGCAAGCAGATTGGCCTTCTCGGTGTCCAACCAGGCGCGCGCGGCGGCCTGGGTGGAGACGTCCGGGACGGCCGATGCGGGTACCGCCGGCCGCGGCCGGCGGTCGCGTTCGTGTGGGAACAACACATCCATCGCCACCCCCGCGACCTGCAGTTGATGGCTCAGCAACCGGGTCAGGGCGGCCGTTCCGTCCACGGTGGCGTCTTGTCGGGCCAGGTGGGCGGCGAAGGCGCGCATCAGGTCGTGCAGCCGGAAACGGCCCTCGACCTGTTGGCCGACGAGGTGGGCGTCGAGCAGATCATGCAGCAACCGGACTGTGTCCCGGAGCGACGCGCCGAGTAGCGCCACTGCCGCGTAGGTGTCGATGTCCCGGCCAGGTACCAGACCAAGGAGCCGGAAGGCGCGCTGCTGCGCGACGGTCAGGTCGCGGTAGGACAGTGTGAAAGCCGCTGCGATGCCGCGTTCTCCATCGGCCACATCCCAGGACGGGTTCTGCGCGTCCGACAGCAGATCCGCGACGTACTGGACGCGCCAGGTGGGGTGGTTGCGGAGCTGCGACGCGATCATGCGGATGGCCATCGGGAGGCCGGCGCAGAGCTCGATGACCTTCTCCACGTCGTCGTCCTGGCCGCGGATCCGCTCCGGGCCGGCGACCCGGTGCAGCAGAGTCCGAGCGTCCGCAGCGGGCAGCGTCTCCAGCGAGAGCGGGTAGGCGTCGTCCAGGGCAGTCAGCCGGCGCCGGCTGGTGATGAGCACCAGGCAGCCGGCGGTGCCGGGCAGCAGCGGGCGTACCTGCTCGGCACTGTAAGCGTTGTCGAGCACGATGAGCATCCGCTTGCCGGCGAGGCGGTCGCGGTACAGGGCGGCCCGGTCCTCCAGGTGCGGTGGGATGTGATCACCGGCTACGCCGATCGAACGCAGCAGCCGGTCCAGTGCCTCGGCCGGTTCGACCCGGGCCATGTTCGGGCTGTGGCCGTGCAGGTCGAGGAACAGCTGGGCGTCGGGGAAGCCGGTAGCCAGCCGGTGCGCGGCACGAATGGCCAGCGCGGTCTTGCCGACGCCGGCCATGCCGTCCACGACGCAGATGCCGCCCACTCCGGGGACCGGCGGCCCACCAGCGTGGGGCGTGTCGACAGCCCCCGGCGCGAACGCCATCAACTGGTCGAGCTCGGCCAGCCGGCCGGTGAACGAGGAGGTGTCCAGCGGCAGCTGTGACGGCCCGGACGGCGGCCCGGACGGGCGGGCCGAATGACCGACGAGGAGGGCCTGGTAGGCGTCCTTTACGGCGGGATCCGGATCGAGGCCCAGCTCGGTACTGAGCTGGTAGCTGCGCTGGTACGCGGCGACGGCCTCGTCCCGCCGGCCGGCCGCGGTCAAAGCCCTGATCTGTAGCGCCACCAGGCCATCCCGGGTCGGGTGCGCCCGAACCGCATCGGTCAGCAGCGGCAACACCCGGCTGGCACCGCCGCGGGCGAGTTCGAGCGTCGCCAGTGACTCGACGGCGTCGAGCCGGAGAGCCTCCATCTCGACCCGCAGCGGGTCCAGCGAGGGGCCGACGTCGGCCAGTGCCGGGCCGCGCCAGAGGTTGAGACCTTGGCGGAACAACTGGATCGCGTCCGCCAGATCGGTCGCGTCCCGGGCGCGTCCGGCCCGTTCGACGAGCCGACCGAACCGGTGCCAGTCGACGGTCTCCGCGTCCACGGCGAGCCGGTAGCCGGGCGACCGGGCTACGAACACGTCGCCGATGCCGGCCTTCTGGAAAGCCGTGCGGAGCCGCGAAACGTAGTCCCCGACGAGCTTGTCGATTGACCGCGGCGTATCACCGGGCTGCGCACCCCACGCCAGCCGGGCAATATCGGTGCGCGAGACGATGCTGTTCGCCCGGTGCAGTAGTACCGCCAGGACTGCCCGTTGCTTGCGGGTCAAGGAGAGCGGCTGGCCGTTCTGGCGGGCGGTTACGTCACCGAGCAGGCCGAAATCCATCGCGGGGCGCCGGTGGTCACGGCTGGGTCGGCGGGCGGCCAGCGGCGATCAACAGCAGGGACCAGTCCAGTGGGTTCATTGCCCTCGCCGCCTCCCCGATCGTGGCAGTAAGCGCGGCCAGCCCACACTAAAGCGTATAACTGCAAATTGCATTGCGAAAGACCGAAGAAGAACCATTTTTGCGACAGAACCGTATCTCGACTAGGCGCCCAAAAGGTGCCGCCGTCAGTGGTATTGGGTTGCGCTATTCGCGCTGCGTTAGCCGAATTGACCTGCGGTAACCGCGCTTCGGTTGCGGTTGCGCCGCCTACCGCGGCGGGACGGCTGGACCGAAGAGGTCGTCGCGGGCGGCGGCCAGGGCGGTTCGGACGGCGCCGGCCAGCACGGCGCTGCCGGCGACCTGGCTGGCGCGTACCTCGGTGGGCAGCGGGGTGAGCTCGGCGAGGCGGGCGCTGACCCGGGCGGCGAGTTCCGGGCCGCCGGCGCGGCCGACCTCGCCGCCCAGGATGAGGCAGCCGGGGTCCAGGACGAGGGAGATGGCCTGCGCACCGAGCGCGATGTTGCCGGCCAGCGCGTCCAGGAACCGGGAACCGCGCGCGCCGGCGGCGAGGGCGGCCAGCACAGCGGACTCCGCCGCCGGGGCGTCGTCGCCGGGCGGGGTGTCGATCCGGTGCCGGCGGGCGAGCGCACAGACCGCGGCGGCGGCGGCCAGGTCGTGGAAGCCGTACTGGCAGCCGGTCGCGGTCGGCAGGCCGCCGGTGCCGGGTACGGCCATGAACCCGACCTCGCCGGTGCCGCCGGACGCGCCGCGGCGCAGCCGGCCGTCCAGCACCACGCCGGCACCGATGCCGTGGCCGAGCCAGATCAGCACGAAGGTGTCCCGGTCGGTGGCGGCGCCCTCGCCCAGTTCGGCCAGCGCGGCCAGGTTCACCTCGTTCTCCAGCAGCACCGGCACGCCGAGCCGGTGCCGCAGCGCGTCGATCAGGTCGGCATGCCAGCGCGGCACCCCCGGGGACTCCCGCAGCCGGCTGGTGACCGGGTCGACCAGGCCGGGCGCACCGACCGCGATCGTGTGCGGCGGCCCACCGGCCCGGCTCAGCTCCGCGGCCAGTCGCTTCGCCAGCGCGGCCACGTCCGCGGTGCCGGCGACGTCGACCGTGCCGGCCGCGACCACCGCACCGGTGATGTCGGCCACCGCCAGCTGCACGCTGCCGGCGCGGACGTCCAGCCCGGCGACGACGGTGCGGTCGGCGACCAGCCGGTAGAGCCGGGCGTTCGGGCCGCGGCGTACCACGTCGGCCTCGCCGGCGGCGGCCACCAGGCCGGCCGCTTGCAGCCTGGTCAGCAACTCGGACACGGTCGGCCGGGACAGCCCGGTCAGCGTCTTCAGCTCCGCCGCGGTCAGCGGGCCGCGGGTCAGCAACTGCTCCACGGCGAGCCGGTCGTTGATGGCGCGTGCCATCGCCGGGGTGGCCGGCCGAGCCGCGTCCGCAGCGCTCATGCCGGCTCCGCCCCGGTGACCGCACCGGCTACAGCGGGCGCCGCACGACGGCCGGCGTGCGGACCCGGCACGAGACTCCAAGCGCCCTGTGCCCATGATTCGCTCGCAAGCTCGCTCATGCCGGCTCCGCCCCGGTGACCGCGCCGGCTACAGCGCTCGCCGCACGACGGCCGGCGTGCGGACCCGGCACGAGACTCCAAGCGCGCTGTGCCCATGATTCGCTCGCAAGCTCGCTCATGCGGTGACGATATCGCCATCTATCTTTCAGGTAGCCTAACTGATAGTTTGCCGGCATGGCGATCGTTGAGACGCGGATCCGCTCGGCCCGGCGGGCAGTGGCCATCGTCTTCGCGCTGCACGGAGCCAGCGCCGGCACGTTCTTCACCCGGATCCCGTGGATGCGTGATCATCTCGGCCTCAGCCCCGGCGCGCTGGGGATAGCCATGATGTTCCCGGCGGCCGGCGCCTGCGCCACGATGCCGCTGGTCAGCCGGATCCGGCACCGCTTCGGCGACCGCGGCACCGTCCGGATGCTGCTGGTGTTCACCTCTGTCGGCCTGGCGCTGCCGGCGTTCGCGCCGAACCTGCCGGTGTTCTGTGTCGCGCTGCTGCTCGCCGGGGTCGCGGCCGGCACCACCGACGTCGCGATGAACGCGAACGCGGTGGCGGTGGAGGAACAGGTCGGCCGGTCGATCATGTCCGGGCTGCACGGCACCTGGAGCGTCGGGTCGCTGGGCGCCTCCGGGATCGGCGCCCTGGCCGCCCAGGCCGATGTGGACGGACGGCTCCATCTCGGCGTGGTGGCGGTCCTGCTGACCGGCGCCGGCCTGCTCGCCTCCGGGCGGGTGCTGGACGCCCGGCCGAAGCCGACAGCGGCGGCGCCACCCCTGTTCGCGCTGCCCGGCCGGGCCCTGTTGCCGATCGGGCTGGTCGGGTTCTGCGCGATCTACGCCGAGGGAGCCACCTCCGGCTGGAGCGGCATCTACCTGCGGGACGTCGCGTCCGGCTCGGCCGGCCTGGCCGCAGCCAGCTTCAGCGCGTTCGCCGCGACCATGGCGGTGGTCCGGCTCAGCGGCGACCTGGCGGTGCGGCGGTTCGGGCCGGTCGCGACGGTTCGGGTCAGCGGCGCGGTGGCGGTGCTCGGCGGGCTGCTCGTGGTCGGCGCCCGCAGCCCGGTGCCGGCCATCACCGGGTTCGCGCTGATCGGCATCGGCGTCGCGGTGGTCGTCCCGCTCGCGATCGCCGCCGCCGGGCGCAGCAGCGGGGACCCGGGCCGGGCCATCGCCGGGATGGGCACGCTCACCTACGCCGCCGCGCTCGGCTCGCCGGCCGCGACCGGGCTGATCGCCGGCACGGTCGGGCTGCCGGCCTCGTTCGGGCTGATCACCGTGCTGGTCGCGATCATGCTGCTGCGCGCCGGGGTGCTGGCACCCGCCGCCCCGGCCGCGACACCGCTGCCGGTGCCCGAACCCGCCGGCCTCGCCGACTGAGTGTCCACACCGGACCGTCCACTATGGACGGTTGGGGTCAGGCCGGGACGTGCAGCGCGGTGGTGAGGCGGGGGGTCAGGTCGCGCACCGGGGGGTGGCTGCGCCAGCGGGAGAGCGTGCGGACCAGCCGGCCCAGGTCGACCCGGATGGTGGCCGAGTCGACCAGCTCGGCGTGGTCGAGCACCGAGTGCGCCACCTGGCAGGCCTGGTCGATCTCGCCGTCGGCGGCCAGCGCCAGCGCCATCCGGGCGCCGAACCGGGCCTGGTTGCGGTGCGCCTGCGGCGGGATGTGCGCCAGCCCCGCGCCGAGCACCTCGGCCGACCGGCGCCCCTTCCCGAGATCGTGCAGGCACCAGCCGGTGACCAGGGTGACCGGGTCGGTCGCGGTGGCCCAGCCGATCACCGGCTGGGCCGAGCGGGGCGCGCCCGCCAGCAGCTCGGCGGCCCGGTCCAGGGCGCGTCGGCATTCCAGCTCCTGGCCGGCCAGCGCGTGCCCCTGCGCCTGCCGCTGCGCCGCCAGACCGCGGATCCGGGCCGGCACGCCGGGACCGGCCGCCGCCCGCTGGGCCAGCGCCACCGTCTGCATCGCGTCGTCCCGGTAGAGGGTGATCAGGGCGCGCCGGACCTGCGCGTACGCGGCCATCGTGCCGTCCCCGCCGGCCGCGGCCAGGTCGACGGCGAGCCGGGTCCACCACTCCGCCGCGTGGTCGTCCCCGGACTCCTGCGCCATCCAGCCGGTGTACTCGGCGTACCGGGCGGCCAGCGCGAACAACTGCACCCGGTCCGCCCCGGACGCGGCCAGCGCGCAGCTGCGCACGGAGTTGGTCTGCGCGATCAGCGGCGGCAGCACCACGCCCGGGCTGGCCACCTGGCCGAGCTGGCGGTGGTGGTCGAACATCGCCCGGAACGCGGCCAGCGTCCCGTCCTGGCGGGCCGGCACGCTGGGCCGGGACCGGATCGCCGCCAGGCCGACCGCCGACGCGACGCCGGTGATCAGCGCACGTCGGTTCACCGGCGCGAACCGCCAACTACCGTCCGGATCCATCTGCATCATCCATACGTCGTCGTTGTGCCCGGTCCCGCCGGACGGTGGATCCGCCGGCGGTCGACGCGGTGGTACCAGCGCGGCGAGTTCGCCGTTCGCCCCTAATTCCGCGTCGCAGCGCCGGGCCAGATCCGGCCCGGCCGGCTTGTCGCCAGTCTCGATCTTGCTGAGATATCCCTTGCTGTAATGCACCGCCTTGGCGAACCCGCCGAGCGTCAGCCCCGCGGCAATGCGGCGCCGCCGCAATTCCGCCCCGAACACGACCGGTTGCTCAGGCATCTCTCATCCCCGGTTAGCGCGATCGACCTAGCCCGATATTAGCCGGCCAACCAGCCGCCGGTAGCCCCGTCACACCATCGTTTCCCGTTTCCCAAAGCCGCCGGTCAAACGGAAACACTGTTCCGCCCCGGGCCCGGCGCCGCACTCTCGAATACGTCAAGACCGGGGCATTACCGGTCGCGAATCGAGAGGGGGTGGCGCAATGGAGCCGCACGCGATTGTCACCATCATCGTGGACCTGCTGTCCCGGTTGCTGGGCTGAGGGCACCTCCGGCCGGCCCGGTGGGGACACATCCGACCGGTACGGGACGCCGTTCTGGGGACCGTGGCGTCACCGTTCCGGATCGGCCCCACCGGGCCGGTGCCGAGGCCGCCAGGCACCGTTCAACACCACCTTCCGCAGCGCCTCCAGCACCGCCGGCGGCACGCTGCGGCGGCCGTCGGGGCCGGTGGGGAACCGGCCGGAGTCCGGGTCGAGCAAGCCGTCGAAGGCGTCCAGCAGCAGGTCTGGAACGGATTCGGCCAGGCGTTCCAGCGCTGCGGGCAGGTCGGCGTCGCCGGCTGATCGCAGCTCGCCGAGCGGTCGCACCGGCTCCGGCCGGGTCGCCAGCGGGCCGGCGACGGCGGCGGCGTACCCGCGCAGGGTGGCCACCCGCAGCGGGTTGAGCCCCTGGCCGGCGGTGCGCAGCCGGTGCATCAGGGCGAAGACGCCCGCCACACTGAGCGCGCCGTCACTGATCGCGATGCCGAGGGCGCGGCTGAACAGGGCGGGTTCGGCCAGCCGGGCGGCGACATCGACGCCGGTCAGGATGAGCCGGTCCGGGGCGGCCCGGATCAGGTCCACGATCGCGGTCGCCACCTGCGGATGCGCCGGCAGGGCCCGGCCCAGCACGGTGAGCGCGATGCCGACCTGGTCGGCGGTGCCGGTGTGAGCCAGCGTGACGACCAGCTCCGGGCTGGCGCCGACCGCGGCCGCGACCAGCCGCTCGCCCAGGGCATCCGGGCGGACCGGGTTGACCGCGTGCCGGCCGGGATAGAGCCGGCGCAGCACGGTGACGTGGTCGGCCAGCGGGTAGCGGCTCTCGCCGAGGAACGCCGGCAGGTGGGCCAGCAGCGCGACCGCCTCAGCCGCGGAGTCCGGCCGGCAGAGGGTGGCGAGCGCGGCCAGCAGCTCCAGCTGCTCGGCCTCCAGATCCGGCCGGGCCGCGACCAGTGCCAGCCGCCGGGCCTGCGCCCGGTCGTGCCCCAGCAGCCGGTCGAGGACGTCCGCGGCGGTCCCGGCCGGGCCGGACCGCTCGGCCGGGCCTTGCGGGTCAGCCGGGCCGGGCTGGTCAGCCGGCCCGGGCCGGTCGGCGGGGCGGAGTGGGTCGGCCGGATCGGCCGGAGCGGTCAGAGCGGGCGGGCCGGACCGGGTGGCGTCGGCCAAAGCGGGCGGGTCGGACGGGTCAGCGGGATCGGTGAGCAGCACGTCGAGGGCGGTGGCATGCAGGTCGAGGATGGTGCGGCAGCCGACCGGGACGGCGGGTGCCGCCGGCGCCGACCGGTCCAGCGCGGCGGCGAACGCGGTGAGCGCGGCGGCGTACCGGCTGGCCGGGTCGATCTCGGCGACCGGGTCGGTGAGGCCGGCGTCCAGCCACAGCGCACCGGCGGCGACCGGGGCGAACAGGTCGGCGACCCGCCGGTCCGGGTGCCCGGCCAGGGCCGCCAGCCAACCCCCGGCGGACCGGCTGAGCAGCAGCAACCGGGCCGGCGCCGGCGCGGACGGCGGCCGGTCGGCCAGCGCGAGCGCCAGCGCGACCAGCTGCTCGGCGCGCAGCTCGGCGTCGTCCAGCACCGCGAGCAGCGGCCGGTCCAGCTCCGCGGTGTGCGTCAACTCGGCCGCCGGCGCCCGGCTGCCGACGGACCCGGCCAGCCAGTCCAGCCTGGTCAGCCGCTCGACCAGGGCCCCGGCCAGCCGCGTTTTGCCGACTCCCGCCGGCCCGACCAGCAACCGCGCCGCGACCGTCGCCGACCCGCACGCCCAGGCCTGCAGGTCGGCCAGCTCGCCGGACCGCCCGGCGAACCGCACCACCTCGAACTCCGGCCGCAGCAGCGTGGACGGCGCGCTGCCGGCCGGGCGCGGCTCGACCGGCGCCGCGAACAGCCGCGGCACCAGCAGCGCCGGCGCCAACTGGACCAACCGGGCGGCCAGCCTGGCCCCGTCCGCCCCGAACCGGCGCTGGCTCACCTCCAGCGCCGGCTGGTCGGCCAGCGCGGCGATGTCGGGCGGCAGGTCGGCCCGGGTCAGCCGCGGCGCGCCGGCCGGGCTGTCCCGCAGCGCCACCGGCAGCACCGGAATCCCGCGCCCGAACGCGAACGCCAGCTCCCGGCGTACCCAGTCGAAGTCCCGGTCCACCAGCCGCAGGCCGGTGTCGGTCCGATCCAGCCAGTGCGGGCCGATCACCGTGACCAACACGTCCGCGCTGGCCAGCGCCTTTCGCAGCTCGGCCGGATAATGCCCGCCCGGGTGCGGCGGGACGCAGTCGGAGAACACCTGATCGGCGCCGAACCGGCCGACCAGCAGCGCGTGGATGGCCGCCGCGCCGAGCGCCTGATCAAGCACCCGATAGTTGATGAAAACGCCACCCATACCGAAGAATTCTGGGCGGGCCGGCCGGGTCGGTGCAGCGCACATTCATGGACAACACGTGGTCAGCCGCGCACCACGTCAGCGCAGTTTGAGCCGGCTCATCTGGTCGGCCGATTCAGCCACCTGCGCGTCGCTCATCGCGGTCGCGTTCCGCACCTCGAACCGGCCCAATTGCTGGCCGTTGGTCAAATCGTTGACTTCCAGGTGCGGCACCTGCTCGGCGTCGTAGCCGTAGACGAGTTCGATCGGCGCCCCGGCCGGCCGGGCCGACACCAGCACGGTCTTGCGGTCCAGCCGGCTGACCGCGGCCGGGTCCGAGTGGTCGCCCTGGGTGACGTCGATGTCGATCTGGGTCTGGTTGTCCTCGATGGTGGTGAACAGCGAGGACCGGCGGGCCGGCAGCGGTGTGTTGGCCGGGATGACGACCACGTTGCGCCGCCGGCCGGTGCCGGAGTCGCGGGCCAGCGCACCCAGGCCGTACGAGGTGACCTCGCGGACGGTTCGCGGTGCGCCGCCCGCCGGCATGGTGACCGACCGGCCGGGCTCCGCCCCGCTCTGCGCCTGCATCACCGCGCCGAGCGCGACCACCTCTTCCGGGTTGATCAGCCGCGGGGTGAACAGCCCGACCACCCGCTTCAGCATCGAGCGGACCATCGGCATCCGGGTCGGGCCGCCGGCCGGCAGCACCTGGTCGATCTGCCCCCAGTTCAGCCCGGCCGCCTCGACGGCGGCCTGGGCCAGGTCGCGGGTGCGGTTCAGCAGCCGCGCGGTCACCGCCTCGAACTCGGTCCGCCGGACGGTCACCGTGCGGGCGATCCCGTTCGCGCTCAGCACCACCTGGATCTGGGCCAGCGTGGTGAGGCAGTGCTTGGCGAGCTCGGCCTTGTCCCGCAGTTCCAGCTCGGTGTCGCGCTGGTCCAGCAGGTCCGGCCCGCCGGCCTTGCGGAATTTGTGGTTGAGCAGCTTCATCAGCTCGTTGTCCCAGTCCAGCCCGCCGAGCGTGCGGTCGCCGCGGGTGGCCAGCACCTCGAACTCGCGGTCGCCGGCGTGCAGCACGGACGCGTCGAAGTTGCCGCCGCCCAGCCCGTACACCAGCACCGTGCTGCCGGCGCTGATCGCCCGGCCGTACGCCAGCGCGGCCGCGGTCGGCGCGTTCAGCACCCGGTGCACGGTCAGCCCGGCGATCCGGCCGGCGTCCGCGGTGGCCCGCCGGGACGCGGCGTTGAAGCAGGCCGGCACGGTCAGCACCGCGTCGGTGACCTCGGCACCCAGCGCCAGCTCGGCGTCCTCCTTGAGCCGGCGCAGGATCAGCGCGGAGATCTCCTCGGACCGGAACAGCCGGCCGTCCGGCGCCTCGTACCGCCAGGTCGGGTCGCCCAGCGAGCAGCCGGCGAACCGGGCCAGGCTGGCGGCCGCACCGGCCGGCGCGGCGTTGACGGCCGGCGCGGCATTGCCGGCCGGCATGGGATTGGAGGTATGGCCGACCAGCGGGCCGGCCGGTTCGAACAGCACCACCGAGCGGGTCTTCCGCCGGCCGTCCCGGTTCGGGACGACCCGCGGACGGCCGCGGGCGGAGATGCGGGCGACGACGGAGAACACGGTGCCGAGGTCGAGCCCGATCACCCGGGCCACGGCGGCGTGCTCACCGAGACGCCGGGATCGGGGACGGGCCGATCCCGGCGCCCGGCGCCAGGGGGTGTTCGGTGGCTGACCTGCCGAGGGCCGCGTCCGCCCCGGTCCGGCCGCGGACACTCGGCAGCGCCGACCACCCAAGCTGCCTTTCCAGCCGGAACGGGCCGCCCGGCAACGGGCCGCCCGGCTGGGGAGGAACGCCAGTCATCTGCTCTCCCTGCCGGTTGACTGCCAGTTGACATGGAATGTGACCTGGTCCGACCGGCCCAGCCTGCCGGGTCCGGCCGGCGGCCCGGGAGACGAATTGATGGCCAGTCTTCGCAGAGTGGACACGGCCGCGTCAGATCGTGGACTCGGCCGGCAACTGGCACTTCCGGCGAAAGCTACACTCAAACGTCATAGCTTGATCAACTGAGTCTCGGAGGCTTGTATGGCGGCCTCTGCCACCGAACTGCTGGAAGAATTGAAGGCGTTGCGGAAGGGACGGGGGGTGCATGCCAGCAAGCTCGGTGAACACGTCGGCCCCGGGTTGCGGGAGCTGTGTGGTATCACCGCCGCGGACAGTGAGGAGTCGATTCGCCGAAAGTTGACAAGCCGGCTGGGCGCGTTGGTCCAGACGCTGCCGGATGACCTGGGGCTGGCCGTACAGGCCGCGGTCGGGCTGCATCCGGCGGCGCAGCAGCCGTTCCTCGGCGACCGGGTGCAGTGGTTGGCCGAGCAGTTACACCGGGACCGGCGCACCGCGCGGCGCCGGCTGGACGACGGCCTGGTCCGGCTCGCGCAGGCGGCGGCCGGCCCGACCAACGTGCCGCCACCGCCGGTCGCCCGCACCGAGGACGACTGGTACGTGGCTGACTTCTACGCGTTGTTGCGGCTGGACCAGCCCAG
>Ga0307499_10000392_pt1 | contig 15720 bp, 14 predicted proteins | sample 13_S_MG_FD_201363 | JGI IMG/M metagenome (GOLD analysis project Ga0307499, IMG submission 201363) | Soil microbial communities from Populus trichocarpa stands in riparian zone in the Pacific Northwest, United States - 13_S | ecosystem: Environmental > Terrestrial > Soil > Riparian zone > Trees... | reverse complement strand
GCCGCCCGGGTGCTCAGCGGCAGCCGCAGCCGGCCAGCGCGGCCGCGGCGGCGTCCAGCGCGTCCTCGGCCGGCCGGATGCTCTCGACCTGGTCGGCCAGGAAGGCGAACACCAGCAGCCGGCCGTCCTTGCCGGCGACGATGCCGGCCAGCGAGCTGACCCCGTTCAGGGTTCCGGTCTTGGCCCGGACCGAGCCGGCCGCGACCGCGGCCGGACCGCTGGCGTACCGCTCGTCCAGGGTGCCGTCGTAGCCGCCCACCGGCAGGCCCGGCACCAGCGTGTGCAGCGCCGGGTGCTCCACCGAGGCGACCACCCGCAGCAGCCCGACCAGCGTCGCCGGGGAGACCTGGTCCTGCGGGGAGAGCCCGCTGCCGTCCATCATCCGCATCCCGGCGGTCGGCACCCCGAGCCGGGTCAGCACCCGGCGGACCGCCTCGGCCGCGCCGGCGAAGCTGGGCGGCAGCTTCTCGGCCACCGCCACCTGCCGGGCCAGCGTCTCGGCCAGCACGTTGTCCGACTCGAGCAGCATCTGCTCGACCAGCCGGGCCATCGGCGCCGACCGGACGGTGGCCAGCACCGGCGCGCCGCGCCGCGCGTTGCCGGCGACCACGGCCTCCGGGCCGAGGCCCAGGCTGGCCGCGAACGCCCGGCCGGCGGCCAGCTCCGGGGTGGTGGAACGGTCGGCCTGCTCCTCGGTGTTGGCCGGGTCGGTGCGGCCCACGTCGGCCATCAGCGCGGTGATCGGCGCGACGTAGCCGCCGGCCACGTCGCCCGGATCCCAGCCGGTGCCGATCCGCGGGCCGGTGTACCGGCGGGTGTCCACCAGCACCCTGGTGATCCGGCCCGGGTTGGCCTTGTGCACCAGCGCGGCCAGGTCGGACAGCCGGGCCGCGCCCTCGAACGAGGTCGGCCGGCCCGGACCGGCGGCGGACAGCGTCGGGTCGCCGCCGCCGACCAGCACCACCTCACCGGGCTTCGCGCCGGCCATGACCCGGGTGGTGAACCGGTCGTCCGGCCGCTGCACGGCCAGCAGCGCCGCCGCGGTCATCAGCTTCGCGGTGGACGCCGGGATGGCCAGCTGGGCGCCGCCGTGGTCGTACAGCACCTGGCCGGTGGTGACGTCGACGACCTGCGCGCTGACCCGGGCGCCGAGCCGCGGGTCGGTCAGCCGCCCGGACAGCGCCCTGGCCACGCCGGCCGCGCTCGGCGCCGGCGCCGAGCCGAGATCATCGGCCAGCACCGGGGCCGGCGCGGTCGGCTCCGGGTCGGTCGGGATCGGCGCGACCGACGCCTGGCTGGCCGCCACGTCCGGCTGGCCGGCCGGGCCGTCGTCACCGGAGCTGAGCACGCTGCCGCCGGCCGCCGCCACCACGATCGCCACGCCGACTCCGGCCATGCCGCGGCGCAGCCAGCGGTCCGCGACCGGCCCGGCCGGCGGGCCGATCGTCCGCGACCGGCTCGGCACCGGCCGGCGGTCCGGCGGCGCCTCGTCCGGGCGCGCCTCGTCCGGGCCCGGCCCGGCTGGGCCCGGCCCGGCTGGGCCCGGCCCGGCCGGGAGCGCCCGGCCCGGGACGGCGAGCTCGGCCCCGCGGGGCGCCGGAGTGGGGTCGGAGGTGGGGTGGTCCTGTGTGGTGTTCGCCATCACGCGGTCCGCCGGTCCGTCGGGAGGGGTGGGAGTGGCAGGCTCGGTGGTACCCGCGGGCGCGGCGCCTGTGGACCACCGGACCGCGTCAGCACCAGGGAAGACTAATCTGCCGTACGGGTCATAGGGGACAGGAGCCGGTGGTGGAGTTCGACGTCACGATCGAGATTCCGAAGGGTCAGCGCAACAAATACGAGTACGACCACCGGCTGGGCCGGATCCGGTTGGACCGCACCTTGTTCACCGCGACCCAGTATCCGGCCGACTACGGCTTCATCGAGGGCACCCTCGGTGAGGACAGCGACCCGCTGGACGCGCTCGTCCTGGTGCGGGAACCGACGTTCCCCGGCTGCCTGATCCGGTGCCGGGCCATCGGCATGTACCGGATGCGGGACGAGAAGGGCGGCGACGACAAGGTGCTGTGCGTCCCGGCCGCCGACCCGAGGATGGAGCACCTGCGGGACATCCACCACCTGCCCGAGTACGAGCGCCTGGAGATCCAGCACTTCTTCGGGGTCTACAAGGAACTGGAGCCCGGCAAGTCGGTCGAGGGTGCCACCTGGGTGGGCCGGGTGGCCGCCGAGGCGGAGATCGTGGAGTCGGTCCGGCGGGCCGAGGACGAGGCCGCGCGGGAGGCGGCGGCCGCGGCGGCGGTAGCGACCCCGGCCGGGCCGGTCGGGGCGGCCGGGCCGGGCGCGGTCGGCGGTTCCGGCAGCTGATCGCTGGGTAAGCCGGTCGGCATGGCTCGCTTGCTGGAGGCCCCGATGACCGCGCCTACCGACGTCATCCCACCGGTCGATCCCGAGCCGCCGACGCCGCGGCCGGACCCGACGCCGCCCGGCCCGCCGCCGGACCCGGTGCCGCCGGCCCCCGCGCCGGACCCGGTCCCGCCGGCCCCGCTGCCCGATCCGGTGCCGCCGGTACCGACCCCGGACCCGGTCCCGCCGGCGCCCACCCCGGACCCACCGCCGGTCCCGGTTCCCGGGCCGGCGCCCGACCCGCTCGGCCCGGGCCCGCTCGGCCCCGGCCCGCTGCCCGCGACCTGACCCGACCGGCCGCCCGGGCTAACGTCTGGAGCGGACCGGTGGGCGGGAGTGGGCGTGAAGGTGCTGGTGGTCGAGGACGAACCGCAGCTGCTGCGGGCGATGCGGATCACCCTGCACGCCCGCGGCTACGAGGTCTGCACGGCGGCCACCGGGCAGCGGGCGCTGGCCGAGGCGGCGGCCGCCCACCCGGACCTGATCGTGCTCGACCTGGGCCTGCCCGACCTGGACGGGGTCACCGTCATCGAAGGGCTACGCAGCTGGAGCAGCGTCCCGATCATCGTGCTGTCCGGCCGGACCTCCGGCGGCGACAAGGTGGCCGCGCTGGACGCCGGCGCCGACGACTACGTGACCAAGCCGTTCGGGGTGGACGAACTGCTGGCCCGGATCCGCGCGGTGACCCGGCGCAGCGCCACCACCGAAGACGGATCGGCCACTGTGGACATCGGCGGCTACCGGGTGGAACTGGCCGCCAAGCGGGTCCGCCCGATCCCGCCGTCCACTCCGGACGGCCAGCCGTCCACTCCGGACGGTTCGGCGTCCACTCCGGACGGTCCGGTGGCGCCGGGTGAGCTGCACCTGACGCCGACCGAGTGGCGGTTGCTGGCCGCGCTGGTCCGGCATCCGGGCAAGCTGGTCAGCCAGCGCCAGCTGATCACCGAGGTATGGGGGCCGGCCTACACCGACGACACGTCCTCGCTGCGGCTGTACGTGAACAAGCTGCGGCGCAAGCTGGAGCCGGACCCGAGCCGGCCCCGGCACCTGCTCACCGAACCCGGGATGGGCTACCGCTTCCAGCCCTGACCCCGCCGGGCCCGGTCAGCCGCCGGCCGGCCGGCGGCCGCGAGCGGGTCAGCCGGTCGGGTCGGCGGCGGGCAGGGTGACGGTCAGCACCAGGCCGCCGCCGGCGCGGGCTTCGGCGGCCACCTCGCCCCGGTGGGCGCGGGCGATCGAGCGGACGATCGACAGGCCGAGGCCGGCGCCCGGGGCGGCGGCGGAGCGGTCGGCGCCGAGCCGGCGGAACGGTTCGAACAGGTCCGGGATGTCGTAGGTGGGGATGACCGGACCGGTGTTGCTGACCGTCACCGTGGTCGGGCCGGCCGGCCCGGCGGCGGTCCGCACCCGGATCCAGCCGGCCGGCTCGTTGTACCGGATCGCGTTGTCGACCAGGTTCTGCACCACCCGCTCCAGCAGCACCGGATCGCCCCGCACCGGCGCGGCGGCCAGCTCGCTGCGGACCCGCACACCGGCCGCGTCCGCCCGTTCGGCGGCCTGGGCCAGCACGTGTCCGGCCACCTCGGCCAGGTCCACCGGCGACCGCTCGGTGATCTCCTGCTCGGACCGCGCCAGCAGCAGCAGGCCGTTGATCAGCCGCTCGTGCCGGGCGTTGACCTGCAGCAGCGTCTCGGCCAGCTCCTGAACGTCCGGCGAGGCGGTGCGGCGGTGCGCGGCGAGCTCCAGCAGCGCCCGGTTCAGCGTCAGCGGCGTCCGCAACTCGTGCGAGGCGTTGGCGACGAACCGGCGCTGGCCGTCGAAGGCGTGGTCCAGCCGGGCCAGCATCGCGTCGAACGTGTCGGCCAGTTCGCGCAACTCGTCCCGGGGGCCGCCGAGGGCGATCCGCTCGTGCAGGCCGCGGTCGGCCGCCGGGGCGGCCGCGATCCGCCGCGCCGTCTCGGTGACCCGCTGGATCGGCGCGGTCATCCGGCCGGCCAGCAGCCAGCCCAGCCCGACCGCGACCGCGGCGACCAGGGCCAGCGCGATGCCGCCCTGGGTGAGCAGCGAGGTGAGCGCGGTGTGCCGGATGCGGGCGGCCTGGCTGTCCAGGTAGAACACGACGTCCGGGTTGCTCGCGTCCGGGATCAGGTGCCGGTCGGACGTGTAGAACACGGCCCGCTTGCCCGCGTCGCCGGGCAGCGTCGGCAGCTGGAACGTGACCGGCAGCCGGGTCCGCATCAGCAGGTAGGTGACCCCCAGCAACACGATGCCGGCGAGCGCGAACAGCCCGCCGTACACCAGCGTGAACCGGACCCGGATGGACAGCCGGGCCGGCCGGCGCAGCCTGGGCAGCCGCAGCGGGAGCGCCGTCACCCGGGCTCGCCACCGATCCGGTAGCCGACGCCGGTGATCGTCTCCACCACCGGCGGATCGCCGAGCTTCCGGCGCAGCTTCAAGATGGTGATCTTTACCGCGGTGGTGAACGGGTCGGCGTGCTCGTCCCAGGCCTTCTCCAGCAGCTGCTCGGCCGAGACCACCGCGCCGTCCGCCCGCAGCAGCTCGGCCAGCACCGCGAACTCCTTGCGGGGCAGGGTGATCTCGCGACCGTCCCGGACCACCCGGTGCGCCGCCGGGTCGAGGCTGATGCCGGCCCGGTGCAGCAGCGGCGGGCTGGCCGGGCGGGACCGCCGGCCCAGCGCCGCCACCCGGGCGGCCAGCTCGGCGAAGGCGAACGGCTTGGACAGGTAGTCGTCCGCGCCCAGCGACAGCCCGGCCACCCGGTCGCCGATCTCGGCCGCGGCGGTGAGCATCAGCACCCGGGTGTCCCGGTTCGCCGCGACCAGCGTGCGGCAGACCTCGTCGCCGGGCACCGCGGGCAGGTCGCGGTCCAGCACGACCACGTCGTAGTCGTGCACGCCGAGCCGGTCCAGCGCGGTGTCGCCGGCCAGCACCACGTCCACGGCGTGCGCCTCACCCCGCAGCCACTCGGCGATCGCCGCCGCCAGCAACGGCTCGTCCTCCACCACCAGCACGCGCATCCGCCCATCCTCACCCGGCCGCGGTTTCCTCCCGGTGTGCCGCTCCCGGTGTGCCACCGGGGCGGCCGCGGCCGGCCCGGGCGGAAACCGCGGCGAAACCGCGGCCGGCCTGGAATCGCTGCCGACGGGCGGCGACCGGCGGCCCGGGAGCGGAGAAAAGATCATGACTGGACAGGCCCGCGGGCTGCTGGCCGCCGCGCCGCTGTTGCTCGCGCTGGCGCTGGCCGGCTGCGGTGCGGCCGGTGAATCCCCCTCGGTCGCCTCGGCCGGCGGCCCCGGCAGCGGCGCACCCACCACCTCGGCGGCCAGCCTCAGCCCGCAGCAGAAGGCACTGAAATTCGCCCAGTGCATGCGCGAGCACGGCGTCGACATGCCTGACCCGGACGTCAGCGACGGCGGCAACGTCCGGATCGGCGGCCCGGGCGTCGATCTGTCCAAAGCGGACGCCGCGCTGGCCGCCTGCAAGGAGTTCTCCCCGATCGGCGCCGGCGGCACGGTGGACCCGGCCGGGCAGGAGAACATGCGCCGGTTCGCCCAGTGCATGCGGGACAACGGCGTGCCGAACTTCCCCGACCCGCAGCCCGGCGGCCCGATCAGGATCGACGCGTCGGTCGGTGGCGACCCGGACTTCCAGACCGCACAAGCCAAGTGCGAGAAGGAGTTCCGGCCCGGCCGAGCGCCCCGGACGCCGTGATGCGGCGCGGAGTACTGGCCGGCGCCGCGGTGCTGCTGACCGCGGCGGTGGCCGGCACGCTGGTGGTCACCGACGGGTTCGGCCGGCGCGGCAGCGATGCCGGCGCGGCGGCCGAGCCGCCGCCGCCGACCGCGCCGGTCACCCGGCAGACCCTGGTGGACACCGAGGCCGTTGACGGCGATCTCGGCTACGGGGTGCCGAACCCGGCGGTGAACCGGCTGCCCGGCACGGTCACCTGGCTGCCGGAAACCGGCACGGTGGTGGCCCGCGGCCACCGGCTGTACACAGTGGACAACCTGCCGGTGGTGCTGATGTACGGCGCGGTGCCGGCGTTCCGGCCGCTGGCGCCCGGCGCCGAGGGCACCGACGTCCAGCAACTGGAGCAGAACCTGCACGCGCTCGGCTACCCCGGCTTCACCGTCGACGATCAGTACACATCGGACACCGCCGACGCGGTACGGGACTGGCAGCAGGATCTGGGCCTGCCCGAGACCGGCACGGTGGAGCTGGGCCGGGTGCTGTTCACCCCGGCCGCGGCCCGGGTGGACAGCCTTGCGGTGGCGGTGGCGGTCGGCGAGCCGGCCGCGCCCGGGCCGGTGCTGAAGTACACCGGCACCGCCCGCACCGTCCTGGCCACGCTGGACCTGGCCGACCAGCGGCTGGCCAGGCGCGGCGCCAAGGTCGGTGTCCGGCTGCCGGACGGGCGGTCGGTCGCCGGCACCGTGACCGAAGTGGACACCGTGATCGAACCGGGCGAGGGCCAGAACAGCGACCCGACCACCCGGATCGAGGCGCAGGTGGCGCTGGCCGACCAGAAGGCGGTGCGCGGGCTGGACCGGGCCGCGGTCAAGGTCACGTTCACCGCCGCCCGGCGGGTGGACGTGCTGACGGTCCCGGTGGCCGCGCTGGTCGCGCTGGCCGAGGGCGGTTACGGGGTGGCCGTGGTGACCGGCCCGACCACCCGGTACCTGCCGGTGCGCACCGGGCTGTTCGCCGACGGCCGGGTGGAGATCAGCGGCGCCGGGCTGACCGCCGGCACCGCGGTCGGGATGCCGCGATGATCGAACTGACCGGCGTCGGCCGGGTCTACCCGGGCGGGGTCACCGCGCTCGCCGGGGTGTCGCTGGTGGTCGGGGCGGGCGAGTTGGTCGCGATCGCCGGGCCGTCCGGCTCGGGCAAGTCGACCATGCTGCACGTGCTCGGCACGCTGGACCGGGCCAGCACGGGCACGGTCCGGATCGCCGGTCATGACGTCGCCCGGCTGGCCGACCGGCAGCTGTCCGCGCTGCGGGCCCGCACGATCGGGTTCGTGTTCCAGCAGTTCCACCTGGCCGGCGGGGTGTCGGCGGTGGGCAACGTGGCGGACGGGCTGCTGTACGCCGGCGTCCCGGCCCGGGACCGGCGGCGCCGCGCGGCCACCGCGCTGCACCGGGTCGGGCTCGGCCACCGGCTCGGGCACCGGCCGCACGAGCTGTCCGGTGGCGAGCGGCAGCGGGTGGCGATCGCCCGTGCGGTGGTCGGCGAGCCGGCGCTGCTGCTCGCCGACGAGCCGACCGGCAACCTGGACTCGGCCGCCGGGGCCGGCGTGATGTCGCTGCTGCGGGACCTGAACCGGGCCGGCACCACCGTGGTGATCATCACGCACGACCGGGAGATCGCCGCCGGGCTACCGCGCCAGGTCTGGATGCGCGACGGTGGCATCGTCGCCGACACCGCCCGCGGCACCGCCCCGCCCGAACCACCCGCCGCCGCCCCGCCCGAACCACCCTGCGCCGCCCCGCCCGAACCACCCGGCGTCGGCCCGGCCGAACCACCCGGCACCGCCCCGGCCGGGGCCGGCTCATGAGCGTGCTGGCTGTTCCGGCCCGGCTAGGCCGGGCCCGGCTGCGACCCGGGGACCAGCTGCGGGTCGGCGCGGTCGGGCTGCGGACCCGTCCGGTCCGGGCGTTCCTGTCCGCGCTGGGGATCGCGATCGGTATCGCGGCGATGGTGGCGGTGGTCGGGCTGTCCGCCTCGTCCCAGGCCGACCTGGACCGGACCCTGGCGGCGCTGGGCACCAACCTGCTGACCGTCTCCCCCGGCCAGACGCTGCTCGGCGCGAACGCGACCCTGCCGGCCGAGTCGGAGTCGATGGTCGGCCGGATCGCGCCGGTCACCACGGTGTCGGCGACCGGCCGGGTCACGGACGCGAAGGTGTACCGGTCCGACCGGATCCCGGCGGCGCAGACCGGTGGGATAGCCACCTACGCCGCCCGGCTCGACCTGCTGGACGCGGTCGGCGGCCGGTTGCGGGACGGGGCCTGGCTGAACCGGGCCACCGAGCGCTACCCGGCCGTGGTGCTCGGTGCCGCGGCGGCCGACCGGCTGGGCTTCACCGCGGCCAGCCCGGCCGCCCAGGTGCTGGTCGGCGGCCGGTTGTGCACCGTGCTGGGCGTCCTGGAACCGGCGGCGCTGGCCCCGGAGCTGGACTCGGCCGCGCTGATCGGCTGGCCGGCGGCCCGGGCGTACCTCGACTTCGACGGGCACCCGACCACGATCTACACCAGGTCGGTGGATGAGCAGGTGCCGGCGGTCCGGGAGGTGCTCGCCGCCACCGCGAACCCGGCGGCGCCGAACGAGGTGAACGTGTCCCGGCCGTCCGACGCGCTGGTCGCCCGGCAGGCGGCGAGCCGGGCGTTCGGTGGCCTGCTGCTCGGGCTGGGCGCGGTCGCGCTGCTGGTCGGCGGGGTCGGGGTGGCCAACACGATGGTGATCTCGGTGCTGGAGCGGCGGGCCGAGATCGGGCTGCGCCGGTCGCTCGGCGCCACCCGGGGCCAGGTACGCACCCAGTTCCTGACCGAGTCGCTGCTGCTGTCCGGCCTGGGCGGGGTCGGTGGGGCGCTGCTCGGCGCCTCGGTGACCGTCGGCTATGCCGGCTACCAGGGCTGGCCCGCGGTGGTCCCACCCTGGGTGCTGGCCGGCGGGGTGCTGGCCACGGTGGTGATCGGCGGGCTGGCCGGGCTCTACCCGGCGGTCCGGGCGGCCCGGCTCGCCCCGACCGAGGCGCTGGCCACCCCGTGACCAGGTCACCAAGACAAGATTACTCAGTGTAGTCAATTGCTACGGAGAGTAGTAGTAAGGTGTGCGGCCGATAAGACCGTCGGGAGATCATGGGGGCCAGCCATGGCAAGGGTCAGTTGGTACCGCTCGCTGTTGTCCGTATTGCCGCTCGCCGGGCTGGTTGCCGCCGGCCTCCCGGCCGCCCCGCTGCCCGTCGGCCACCCTGCCGTCCACAGTGGACCGACCAGTCGCGGTGCGGCGCCCGGCAACCAGGCCCGGTACCCGGCCCGCACCTCGTCGATCAGCGCGTCCGGCAGCATCGTGACCTTCTCCGAGAACCTCGGCGCACCGCAGGGCGCCTCGTACTACGTGGTGTTCGCGCGCGACCTGGCCCGTGGCACCACCCAGCGGGTCAGCCGCGGGCAGAACTCCGGCGCCGGCACCGCCGCTCCGGGCAGCGGCGTGCACCCGTTCAGCACGGTCAGCTCCGACGGCCGGTACGTCGCGTTCGCACAGTACACCGACGTGCCGCGGTTCGACGTGCTGCGGTACGACCTGGCCACGCACGCCAGCCGGCAGGTCAGCGTCGGCCCCGCCGGCGCGCCGCCGGACGGCCACTCGTTCAACCCGGCGCTCAGCGCGGACGGCGCGGTGGTCGCCTTCGAGTCCAGCGCGACCAACCTGGTGCCCGGCGACACCAACGACGCGTCGGACATCTTCGTCAGCACCGCCGGCATCATCCGGCGGGTCAGCGTCGGCGGGTCCGGGCAGGGCGACGGCAACTCGCACCAGCCGGCGATCAGCGCCGACGGCCGGTACGTCGCGTTCATCTCAGGCGCCGGCAACCTGGTGCCCGGCGACACCAACGACCTGCCGGACGTGTTCGTCCGTGACCTCAGCTACGGCACCACCAACCGGGTCAGCATGTCCACCGCCGGGCTGCAGGCCGACGGCGCCTCGTTCGACGTGGCGATCAGCGCCGACGGCCGGTACGTGGCCTACGACTCGGTGGCCGGCAATCTGGTCGCCGGCGACAGCAACCTCAGCACCGACGTGTTCGTCCGGGACCTGCGCTACGGCATCACCAACCGGATCAGCCTGAACAGCGCCAGCGGCCAGGGCAACAGCTACTCGGCCGGCCCCGCGGTGAGCGCGGACGGCCGGTACGTCGCCTTCACCTCGGCCGCGTCCAACCTGGTCAGCGGCGACACCAACACCCGCAGCGACGTCTTCGTCCGGGACATCCGGTTCGGCCTGACCTACCGGGTGAGCCTGGGCGCCGGCGACACCCAGCCGAACGGCGACTCGACCGCCGCCTCGATCAGCGCCGACGGCCGGTTCGTGGCGTTCACCTCGGCCGGGTCCAACCTGGTCAGCGCGGACTCGAACGGCGTCGACGACGGCTTCGTCCGGGACCGCTGGGGCCGGACGACCGTCCGCGCCACCGTCGACACCGACCCGTTCTGACCCGCTCCCCCGGCGGCCGCCCGGTACCCGGCCGGCGGCCGGATCGGCGCCGATCCGGCTGAACGGGGCGCCCGAACGCCCCCGCCCGGCCGGCTCGACAGCCGGCGGCCGAGCCGGGAGGGTGGGCTGCCCGCAGCACGCCGGTGGCGCTGCGGGCAGGATGGGGTGTTGTGAGCCTGCTGGAACGGCTGCCCGCCGCCGCTGAGCCGGATGCCCTGTTCGACGCGTTCGCCGGCTGGGCGGCCGAGCGCGGCCTGCCGCTGTACCCGGCGCAGGAGGACGCGCTCATCGAGATCGTCTCCGGCTCGAACGTCATCCTCAGCACGCCGACCGGGTCGGGCAAGAGCCTGGTCGCGGCCGGCGCGCACTTCGCCGCGCTGGCCGCCGGTCAGCGCAGCTTCTACACCGCGCCGATCAAGGCGCTGGTGTCGGAGAAGTTCTTCGACCTCTGCGAGACGTTCGGGCGGGCCAACGTCGGGATGATGACCGGCGACGCGAGCGTCAACGCGGCCGCGCCGATCATCTGCTGCACGGCCGAGGTGCTGGCCAACATCGCGCTGCGGGACGGGGCGGCGGCCGAGGTCGACCAGGTGGTGATGGACGAGTTCCACTTCTACGCCGACCCGGACCGCGGCTGGGCCTGGCAGGTGCCGCTGCTGGAACTGCCCCGGGCGCAGTTCCTGCTGATGTCGGCCACCCTCGGCGACGTCTCGTTCTTCGAGAAGGACCTGACCCGGCGCACCGGCCGGCCGACCAGCACGGTCCGCTCGGCGGTACGCCCGGTGCCGCTGTACTACTCGTTCCGGCTCACCCCGATGCACGAGACCCTGGAGGAACTGCTCGCCACCGGACAGGCGCCGGTGTACGTCGTGCACTTCACCCAGGCCGCGGCGGTGGAGCGGGCCGGCTCGCTGATGAGCATCAACGTGTGCAGCCGGCCGGAGAAGGACGCGATCGCCGACCTGATCGGTGGGTTCCGGTTCAGCACCAGCTTCGGGCGCAGCCTGAGCCGGTTCGTCCGGCACGGGATCGGCGTGCACCACGCCGGGATGCTGCCGAAGTACCGCCGGCTGGTGGAGCGGCTGGCACAGGCCGGGCTGCTCAAGGTGGTCTGCGGCACCGACACGCTGGGCGTCGGGGTGAACGTGCCGATCCGCACCGTACTGCTCACCGCACTGTCCAAATACGACGGTGTGCGGGCCCGGCTGCTGTCCGCCCGGGAGTTCCACCAGATCGCCGGCCGCGCCGGGCGGGCCGGCTACGACACCGCCGGCTACGTCGTCGTGCAGGCCCCGGAGCACGTGGTGGAGAACCACAAGGCGCTGGCCAAGGCCGGGGACGACCCGAAGCAGCGGCGCAAGGTGGTCCGCCGCAAGCCGCCGGAGGGCATGGTCTCCTGGGGCGAGCCGACCTACGAGCGGCTGGTCGGGGCCGAGCCGGAGCCGCTGACGTCCAGCTTCACGGTCACCCACGCGATGCTGCTGAACGTCATCGGCCGCCCGGGCAACGCCTGGGACGCGATGCGGCACCTGCTCACCGACAACCACGAGAGCCGGCCGGCACAGCGGCGGCACATCCGGCAGGCGATCGCGATCTACCGCTCGCTGCTCGCCGCCGGCGTGGTCGAGCGACTGTCCACTCCGGACGAGACCGGCCGGGTCGTCCGGCTGACCGTCGACCTGCAGGCGGATTTCGCCCTCAACCAGCCACTGTCCACGTTCGCGCTGGCCGCGCTGGAGCTGCTCGACCCGCTCGACCCCGGGTACCCGCTGGACGCGCTGTCGGTGATCGAGGCCACTTTGGACCAGCCGCGGCAGATCCTGTCGGCGCAGCAGTTCAAGGCCCGCGGCGAGGCGGTCGCCGCGATGAAGGCGGAGGGCATCGAGTACGAGGAACGGATGACCCTGCTGGAGTCGGTCACCTACCCGAAGCCACTGGAGGAGCTGCTGGCGGCCGCGTACGAGGCCTACCGGCGCGGACACCCCTGGGTGGCCGACCACGAGTTGGTGCCCAAGTCCATCGCCCGCGACCTGTACGAGCGGGCCATGACGTTCACCGACTACGTCAACTTCTACGCGCTGGCCCGCTCCGAAGGGCTGGTGCTGCGCTACCTGGCCAGCGCGTACAAGGCGGTGCACCAGACCGTGCCGGCCGAGGCGAAGACCGAGGAGTTGTACGACCTGATCGAATGGCTCGGCGAGCTGGTCCGGCAGGTCGACTCCAGCCTGCTGGACGAGTGGGAGGCGCTGCAGCATCCGTCCGACGTGACCACCGTGACACCGTCCGACCTGGACGAACGGGTGGTGCCGGTGACGGCGAACCGGCGGGCGTTCCGGGTGCTGGTGCGCAACGCGCTGTTCCGCCGGGTCGAGCTGGCCGCCCGCCGCCGCTACGACGAGCTGGGCGAGCTGGACGGCTCCGCGGGCTGGGACGCGGCCCGCTGGGCCGGGGCCCTCGCGCCGTACTTCGAGGACCACGGTGAGCTGCTCACCGGCGCCGACGCCCGCGGACCGGCGCTGCTGCTGATCGAGGAAGGCCCGGGACGCTGGCAGGTACGGCAGATCCTGGACGACCCGGCCGGCGACCACGACTGGGGCATCAGCGCCGAGGTCGACCTGGCCGAATCGGACCGGACCGGGATGGCGGCGGTCCGGGTAACGGCCGTCGACCGGTTCTAGGAGGCCGGTCCCGACCGGTTCCGGCTGGTCCGGGCCGGGATTCGGCTGGCGGGCCCGGCCGGCGGTCTAGTTGGCGGCCGATTGCAGCTGCTTGACGACGGTCAGCGCCTCGCCGACGTGCTGGTCGACGTGCGTCATCGACGAGAACACGTGCCGGACCACGCCGTCCCGGTCGATCACGTAGGTCACCCGGCCCGGGATCACGCCGAGCTTCCTGGCCACGCCGTACTGCCCACGGACCTTGCCGCCGGGGTCGCTGAGCAGCGTGAACGGCAGCTTGTGCTTGCCGGCGAACGCGCCGTGCGAGTCGACCGAGTCGGAGCTGACCCCGAGCACGGTGGCGCCGGCCTCGGCGAAGACCTCGTGACTGTCCCGGAAAGCACAGGCCTCCGCGGTGCAGCCGGCGGTGTTGTCCTTCGGGTAGAAGTAGAGGACGACCACCCGCTTGCCGCGGAAATCGGCCAGGCTGACCGGCTCGCCGGCCTGGCTCGACAGGGTGAACTCGGGGGCCTGCTGACCGACCTGCACGCCCTTGGTCGCTGCCGTCATCCGCGTCTCCACATCTCCGGGCCGGCTCCGCGACCGACACTAATGCGCCACAACCGGGCCGGGCATGTCGATCTTCCCGACCACCACGCTGGTATTTGCACACCGAGTGCATCTTGACCGGACCAACGAACGGCGGTAGGACGGTGACCGCGGGGGGTGTCCGAACGCTCACTCACCGAGGAGTGCTGATGCGTTCCAGCCGTACCGTCCGGATCGCCCTGGTGCTGGGCGGTGCGGCCCTGGCCCTCCCGACCCCGATCGACGCCGCCGCGTCGGCGCCGGCCAGCGCGGTGGTGCTGACCGACCACGGCGCGGTCCGCGGCACGGTCGGCGCCGATGCCCGGCTGTTCCAGGGCATCCCGTACGCGGCGCCGCCGGTCGGCGCGCTGCGCTGGCAGGCCCCGCAGCCAGCGGCGGCGTGGACCGGCGTCCGGGACGCCACCCGGCCGGCCAGCCCGTGCCCGCAGGTCCCGGTGGCGGTGCTGCCCGGCGCCTCCAACCGGACCGGCAGCAGCAACGAGGACTGCCTCTACCTGAACGTCTGGACCCCGCCGAACGCCGGCGCCCGCGGCCTGCCGGTCTTCGTCTGGCTGCACGGCGGCAGCAACATCTTCGGCGCCGGCAGCGACTACGACGCGACCCCGTTCGCCCGCCGGGACGTCGTCGTGGTCACCATCAACTACCGGCTCGGCGCGCTCGGCTTCCTGGCCCACCCGGCGCTGTCCGCCGAGGCGGCCGATCAGACCTCGGGCGACTACGCGCTGGCCGACCAGCAGGCCGCGCTGCGCTGGGTGCAGCGCAACATCCGGGGGTTCGGCGGCGACCCGCGCCGGGTCACCCTCGGCGGCGAGTCGGCCGGCGCCACCGACACCTGCGCGCACCTCGCCTCGCCGACCGCGGCCGGGTTGTTCGTCCGGGCCATCTCCGAGAGCGGGTCCTGCCTGTCCGGCGGGTCGACCTCGCCGCCGACGCTCGCCGCCGCGACCACCGCCGGGCAGGGTTTCGCGGCGAGGGTCGGCTGCCCCGGCGCGGCCACCGCGGCGTGCCTGCGGGCGGTGCCGGTGCCGGCGCTGCTGGCCGCCGAGGGCACCACCGGGTGGGGCCCGACGCTCGGCCCGGCGGTGCTGCCGATCTCGCCGGCCGCGGCCTGGGCCACCGGGCGGGCGCACCGGATGCCGGTGCTGAACGGCACCAACCACGACGAGTACCGGTTCTTCACCTCGGTCCAGATCGACTTCGTCTCCGGCCCGCTGACCGCGGCGTCATACCCGGCCCGGATCCAAGCCGACTTCCCCGGGATCGCCGCGCAGGTGCTGGCCGAGTACCCGGCCGCGGCGTACGCCACGCCGAACATCGCCTACGCGACGGTGCGGACCGATCAGCTGTTCTCCTGCCGGGCCCGCGCCGACAACCTGCTCTACAGCGGCCACGAGCCGGTGTACGGGTACGAGTTCAACGACCCGGACGCCCCGCCCTTCATCACCGACCCGGCGCTGCCGCAGGCCGCGTTCCACGCCGCCGAACTGGCCTACCTGTTCGGCGGCGCGACGCTGACCGCGGCGCAGCAGCGGCTGGCCGACACGATGAGCGGCTACTGGACCCGGTTCATCGCCACCGGCAACCCGAACGGGCGGCACCTGCCGGCCTGGCCGAGGTACGTTCCGGCCGGCGGTTCGGCCGACCGGATCCAACTGCTCGCGCCGACCTCGGTCCGGCCGGTCGGCACGTTCGCGGCCGACCACCGCTGCCAGTTCTGGCAGCGGACCACCGGGCTGCCGGCCTGATGACCGAACCATCCACAGTGGATCGTCCACAATCGACAGCGGACGAGCCGCGGACGCTGTCCCGGCAGTGG
>Ga0307499_10000391_pt1 | contig 15750 bp, 12 predicted proteins | sample 13_S_MG_FD_201363 | JGI IMG/M metagenome (GOLD analysis project Ga0307499, IMG submission 201363) | Soil microbial communities from Populus trichocarpa stands in riparian zone in the Pacific Northwest, United States - 13_S | ecosystem: Environmental > Terrestrial > Soil > Riparian zone > Trees... | reverse complement strand
GCCGGGCTGTGGAACATGTACTGCACCCGCTCGGTGAACACCGCGTCGTCACCCGGCACGTTGTTGGCGTCCATGTCGAAGAACTGGCGCATGTCCAGGATCACGTGCGACAGGTGCTGGATCGAGCCGTTGGCGAAGTAGTCGCCGGCCACCGCGGTGGTCAGCCGGGCCGACGGGTTGCCGGCGAACGTGCAGATCGCGGCCGGCCCGGAGGCGTTCACCTGCTGGTCGGCGAAGCCCATCCACATCGGCGTCTGCGGGTGGATGAACGGCGCCCACGGTGCGCCGATCTGGCCGGCCACGAACTTCGGCATGCCCAGCTGGGTGAACATGGCCCGGCTGGAGGTGAACTGCAACAGACCGGCGAAGGCCGGCGACGGGACCGCCCGACCGACCAGCCGGTTGCTGCCGCCGAGCCAGGAGATCACGTCCTGCACGAAGGTCTGGTTGTCGCCGCGCAGCGTGAACAGCACGTCGTTGTTCTCGATCCGGACCGGGACGTTGAAGTTCAGCTTGGTGATGCCGGGCTGGCCGACGTCGGTCGGGCTGGCGACGGCCTCCTCCAGCACCGAGCGCGCGGTGTTCGACCGCAGCTTCGGGATGGCCGAGTTCACCAGCGCGGCGGGCAGCCGGCGGAAGTACGGCAGGCCGTACGAGACGAACGTGATCACGCCACCGGCGGCGAACGGGTAGTTGGCCTCGATCGTGTTCATCGCGTTGGTCAGGTTGGTCTGGTCGGTGCGGTTCGGCGTGCGCAGCAGCCGGGCGGTCAGGAAGACCGTGTGCACCGGCGGGAGCTGCATCGGGATGCCGCCCAGGTTCTGCACCGGCGCGATGAAGGCGCCGATGTCGAACTGGATGTCGGGCAGGGCGGCGGCGCTGACGTCGGCATAGGCGACCCGCTCGGGCAGGTGGGCGCCCTTGCCGACGAGCTCGAGCGTGCCCATGGCCGTAGCCAGGGCAGCGGCGCCCTTCAGCGCGTTACGGCGGGTGACGGTGTGTTCTGGGGTGTCGCTGGCTTCGCGGGGCTGTTCGGCGTCCACGGCTCCAAGGCCTCCTCTGGCGGAAGGTGACCACGGCGGGCCATTAGGAGGAACGGTCGGCCCCTCTATTTAGCCCACACGTGCTTACTCCGGGTCGGAAGTTAGCATAGATGTATTTATTATGAAAGAACTTGCTTTTCAGGTATGTTTCGCCACGAATAGCAGGTCAGGCGCCTACCTGAGCGGCGACCGCGAGTTCGGCCTGGAACGCGGCCCGGGCCAACCGCAGCGCGGCCCGGTTGGCCTCGACCAGCGGCCGCTGCTGGTCGGCCTCGACGGTGAACCAGACGCCGACCAGGTTGGTCCGTTGCTTGCACGCCACGTCCGCCCTGGCGGTGGCGATCTCCACCGGGCTGACGGCCCGCTGGAAGCGTGCGTCCCCGGGGGGATCGAGCGGGGCGGCGTAGTTGAAGCCGGCCGCCCGCATGCACGCCGACCACTGGCTGAACACCGCCCGCACCCGCGGGTCCCGCTGCGAGCCGAAGAAGGTGTCCGAGCCGAGCCGCTGGGCCAGCGTCTGGTCCGCACCGGCCGGGCTGCCCGCGGCCAGCCGGCGCTGTGCCTCGTCCGCGCAGCCACCCGCCGGCACCCGCCGGCCGCGCACCACCTGCGCGCCCCGGCCGGTCACCACGTCGCCTTCGGCGGCGGTCGAGGTGTTGGCCGGGCGGCCGGACGTGGCCGCCGTGACCCGGTCGGCGGCCCAGTAGCCGCCGGCCGCCTGCGCCGGGTCGGTCAGCCCGTACCGGCGCTCGGTCCAGGTCCGCGGGCCGGTCCGCACCGGGTCCGGGGCGGTGTAGTCGAAGCCGAACCCGCGCACGCACTGGTTCAGCAGCGCCCGTCCGGCCCGGGCCAGCCGCTGCCCCTCGGCCACCGACAGGTAGTAGTCGTCCAGCGGCAGTCGCAGGTCGGCGCTGCGCAGCAGGCGCGGCATCTGGTCCGGCTGGTCCGGGTTCCGGGCGGCCGCCGCCGGTCCGCCGCAGCCAGCCGTCGCGGCCGCGACGGCAGCCGCCACCACTGCCGTCACCGCGCCCACCAGCCACCGCGACCGGGTACCAGCCTGCTGTGCCACTCGACCACTCCCCTGGGTGGGTGGCCGGTCCGCCGGTTCGGGGACGGCGGACCGGCCGCCGCCTACATGAAGCGGAAGGACTCGACGTTGTTGATGAAGGTCGCGTTGAAGTTGCCGAACCCGCGCGGGTTGACCAGGCCGGCCGCGCCGGTCCCGTTCACACCGGTGAACACGACCACGCTGAGCCGGGTGTCGGCGTTGAGCGACGACTCCGAGTCGTTGCCGACCACCTGGCCGAGCCCCAGGCCGGGGGTGAGGTACGTGAGCGTGTTCAGGTTGGCCTTGCTGGTGAAGTAGTCCGCCAGGCTGCCGACGAAGTTCGCGCTGAACCAGAAGCAGAAGTCGCCATCACCGTTGGTGAGGCTGTTGCAGGCTCCGTCCTGGTCGGCGTTCGTCTGCGCGCCGGCCGGGGTGATCCGGACCGGCGGCTTGGCCGTGGTCGAGACCAGGGCCGGGGCTATAGCGGCGGCCGCTGGCGCGGCACTTGCCGAGGAGGGCGCCGCGTTCGCGGCTGGGGCCAGGGTCAGCGCGAGCGCGCTGGCCGCGGCTAACAAGCTGAGGCCGATCTTCACACTCTTCATGACTCCCCTTCGCGGTTTGAGACGGCGAGAGGCGCTTGTCACGGCGCCTCCGACCAGTCGCCGATGACCTAGAGCGGTGGGGTGGCGGACCACCGGTTTTGACCGACCCTCGTGGGGGTACCTCCTTCCGGTGCCCACCGCGGCACAGGCATCGACCGCATCGGGGTTCCGACCGCCGCGCCGGCCGCCCGGCGAAGCGACGTACACGGCGTGTTCCGCCGGTGTGTACCGCTTCGCCGGAAGATGGGTGCCTAAAGGCTGCGTCTGGCACATATACCGGGACCTTGTGGCCCTCTTGTAGAGTTCTTGGCATTTCGGGGGTCGTCGCGGCGAAGACCTGCCGAACCGAGGTGTGCTTGGTGGAGTTGCGGCTTCTCGGTCCTGTCGAGATCCGGGTCGGCGGGCGCTGGCTCGACCTGGGCCCGCCCCAGCAGCGGGCGGTGCTCGCGGCGCTGGCGGTGGACTCCGGCCGGCCGGTCATGTTGCGCACGCTGATCGACCGGGTCTGGGACGACGCGCCCCCGATCGGCGCCAAACCGGCGCTCTACGCGCACATCACCCGGATCCGACAGGCGCTGGAGCAGGCCGAGGCCGGCGGGGACGAATCCCCCGGCCGGCTGGCCCGGCGCGCCGGCGGCTACCTGCTGGAGATCGAGCCGGACCAGGTCGACCTGCGCCGGTTCCGCCGGCTGGTGGCGGCCGCCCGCGACCCGCACCGCGGCGATCCGGAACGGGTCGAACTGCTGCACGCCGCGCTGGATCTCTGGCGCGGCGTCCCGCTGGCCGACCTGCCCGGCGAGTGGGCCGCCCGGATGCGGGACAGCTGGCAGAAGCAACGGCTGGACGCGGTGGTCCAGTGGGCGCACGCGGAGCTGCGGCTGGGCCAGCCGGACGAGGTGATCGGCTCGGTCCGCGACCTGGCCGCCGACCATCCCCGGGCGGAGCCGCTGATCGGCGTGCTGATGCGGGCGTTCGTGGCCGCCGGCCGGGACGCCGAGGCGCTGGACTGCTACGCCGCCGCCCGGGCCCGGCTGGTACAGGAGCTCGGCGTGGAGCCGGGCGCGGACCTGCGCGCGGTCTACACCGCGGTGCTGCGCGGCGACCTCGGCCACGCCCGGGCCCGCCCCCCGGTCGCGGAGCCCGATGCCGGCGCGGCCCGCCCGGCGGTGGGCCGGACCCTGCCGGCCCAGCTACCGGCCGACGTGCACGCGTTCACCGGCCGCGCCGACGAGCTGGCCGAGCTGGACCAGTTGCTGGCCAGCGCCGAGCAGCCGGAGACGGCCGGCGAGCCGACCGCGGTGATGATCGCGGCGGTGTCCGGCACCGCGGGCGTCGGCAAGACCGCGCTCGCGGTCCGCTGGGCGCACCGCACCCGGGCCCGCTTTCCGGACGGCCAGCTGTACGTCGACCTGCGCGGCTACGACCCGGAGCAGCCGATGTCGGCGAGCGAGGCGCTGGCCGGCTTCCTCGCCGCGCTCGGCGTGCCCGGGCACGAGATCCCGACCACCCTGGACGACCGCGCCGCCCGGTTCCGCACCGAGGTCTCCGGCCGGCGGCTGCTGGTGATGCTGGACAACGCGGCCACCGTCGACCAGGTGCGCCCGCTGCTGCCCGGGGCCCCGTCCTGCTTCGTGCTGGTGACCAGCCGGGACTCGCTGGCCGGCCTGATCGCCCGGCACGGCGCGCACCGGCTCGACCTGGACCTGCTGCCACCGCCGGACGCGCTGACCCTGCTGCGCACGCTGCTCGGCGGCCGGGTGGCGGCCGAGCCGGGCGCCGCGGCCACGCTGGCCGAGCAGTGCGCCCGGCTGCCGCTGGCGCTGCGGGTCGCCGCCGAGCTGGCCGCCAGCCGGCCGAGCACCCCGCTGCGGCAGATCGTCTCCGACCTCGCCGACGACCGCCGCCGGCTGGACCTGCTGGACGCCGGCGGCGACCGGCACACCGCGGTCCGGGCCGTCTTCTCCTGGTCGTACCGGCACCTGCCGGCGCAGGCCGCCCGGGCGTTCCGGCTGCTCGGCCTCTACCCCGGCCCGGACCTGGACACCCAGATCGCGGCCGCGCTCACCAACACGTCTCTGGACCGCGCCCGGCAGCTGCTCGACCTGCTGGCCCGGGCGCACCTGATCCAGCCGGCCCGGCGGCACCCGGCCGACACCGGCCGCTACGGCATGCACGACCTGCTCCGGGCCTACGCCACCCAGCTGGCCAGCGCGGACGACGATTGACCGAAGCTGGCCGAGGTCCCGGACGTCCCGGACCGCGACCACGCCCGGGGACCGGGCGGTCCGGGGCCGGGCGGTCCGGGGCGAGGCGGTCCAGGGCCGGGCGGTCCGGGGCCGGGCGGTCCGGGGCCGGGCTGGCACCGGCCGATCCCGGGCTGCCAGGCGGAGCCAGCCGCCAGGCTGATCCAGGCTGAGCCGGCCTGATCCGAGCCGGGGCGGACGGAACCGGGGCCCCGCTGCGGCCGGCGCTACCCGGCCGGCGTCGGGCTCAGGGACGCCGAAGCAGCGCCGGCGCGCGGGCCTCGCTGCGGCGAGGCGCCGGGCGACGTAAGCAATCCCGTGGCGTGCCGATGGGCCGATGCGTCTCCGACCGCCCCCGTTGCACGCCTGCCCCGACGTCGATTTGCGTCGCCGTCGATACGACCATACGGGTGAATGCGATCGGCTGGCATCGACCGAAACATGCAGAGACCAGCCTCGCGGCCGCAGAGTAGACCAGAAAATGTCGTTCAGCGCTTGCACGTTCGGGCAGACTGTTGGGCCAACGCACTAAATCGCCGGGTGAACGGGACGAGACGGTCGCTATAGCACCGCCGGGGTGCGAATCAGGTCGGGAGGATGCCACGGGCGCGGGGGGCGACAACGGTCCGGAGTTCAGCGAGCCGGATTTCGTCGAGCAGCTGCGCGCACTGCGGACCCGGCTTCGGCTGTCCCAGGAACAGCTGGCGCAGCGGCTCGGCGTCTCGTTCGCCACGGTCAACCGCTGGGAGGGGGGCCGGGCGGTGCCGTCCGCCCGGTCGAAGGCACGGTTGGAGCAGCTGGGCCGGCAGACCGCGGCCGCCGAGCCCGGCGGCCGGCCCGGCCCGGGCTCCGGCCTGCCGGTCGACCTGCGCCCGTTCATCGGCCGGGACCGCGAGCTGGCCGAACTCCTGCCGCTCTGGGCCGGCTGCCGGACGCTCACGCTGACCGGTGCCGGCGGGGTGGGGAAGTCCCGGCTCGCCGTCGAGCTGCTGCGGCGGGCCGGCGACCCGGTGCTCGGCGCGGTCCGGCTGGACACCGTGCGGGACGCCGAGCTGGCCCCGGCCGCGGTGGCGATGGCACTCGGCGTGCGCGGCAAGCCGAACGTGCCGGAGCGGGCCGCGATCGCGCACGCGCTGCGCGACGCATCCGGCGTGCTGTTCCTGGACACCTGCGAGCACGTCGCCGACTCGCTGCACGAGCTGCTGCGGCAGCTGCTCGAGCAGGCGCCCGGGCTGCGCGTGCTGGCCACCAGCCAGCTGCCGCTCGGCGTGCCGGGCGAGCGGGTCTGGCGGGTGCCCGGCCTGGCTCTGCCGCCCCCGGTCGGGCCGGACCCGGCCGTCGATCCGGCCGCCGGGTACGACGCGGCCGTCGATCCGGCCGTTGGGTACGACGCGGTGCGGCTGTTCCTGGCCCGGGCGCGGGAACGGGCGCCCGGCTTCGCCGCCGGGCCGGCGACCACCGCCGCCGCCGGGGCGGCGACCACCGCCGCCGGGGCGGGCACCGGCGGATTGGAGGCTGCGGGGCTGGCGACGGCCGGGCTGGCGACCGCGGGGCTGGCGACGGCCGGGGTGGCGATCGGGTCCGGCCTCGCCGACGTGGTGGAGATCTGCCGCCGGCTGGACGGCATCCCGCTGGCGATCGGGCTGGCCGCGGCCTGGATGGGCACGCTGTCCCCGGCCGAGCTGCTGCAGCACTGGGACACCCGGGAGCAGTTGCTCGCCGACCCGCGGGCCGAGCACGAGCGGCACCGGACGCTGACCGCGGCGATCGAGTGGAGCTCGGCGCTGCTCACCACCGCCGACCGCGACCTGGTCGCGGCGCTGTCGGTGTTCGTCGGGCCGTTCACGGTGGAGGACATCCAGGCGGTGACCGACCTGTCCGGGGCCGCGCTGCTGGCCGCGCTGCGCCGGCTGGTCGATGTGTCCTGGCTGGAGTTCAGCCCGGAGCCGGGCAGCGGGCACTACCGGCTGCTCGACCCGCTGCGCGGCTGGGGCCGGCGCGAGCTGGACCGGTCCGGCGGCGCCGCACTCGCCCAGACCCGGCACGCCGCGCACTTCCGGGAGCTGTGCCGCCACGCCGAGGCGGACCGGTTCCGGGCCGACCGGGGCGGCTGGCCGCAGCGCCTCGACCTGGTCGCCGGCAACGTGCACGCCGCGCTCGGCTGGTACGCCGGTGCCGAGCCGGACCGGGGCGCCGAGCTGGCGGTCAGCCTGCTCGGCTGGTGGCGCCGGTCCGGCCGGCTGGTCGAGGGGCGGCACTGGCTGCGCGCGTTCCGGGAATCGACCGCCGGCCCGCTGATGCGGGCCCGGGCCGGCACCGCCGAGGCACTGCTGGCCATGGACATCGGCGACTACGAGGACGCCGACCGGCTCGCCGCGACCGCCCTGGCCCGGCTGGAACGCGAGGACGACCTGCTCTGGATCGGCCGCGCGCTGACCGCCCGCAGCGGCGCCGCCAAGTACCGCGGTGACATGCAGCGCTCCCGCGAGCTGCTGGAGCGGGCGCTGACCCACCAGCGCCGGGCCGGCGACCAGCAGGAGCTGGCGTCCACCCTGAACAACCTGGGCAGCCTCACCGCCGACCAGCACGACCTGGAGGCGGCCGAGCGGTACTGCCGGCTCAGCCTGGAGGCCAAGCGCAGCCTGGGCGACGACCGGTCGCTGGCGATGACGATGGCCAACCTGGCCGACGTCTACACCCAGCGCCGGCAGCTGACCGAGGCGCGCGCCCTGCTGGCCGACGCGATGGGGCTGGCCGAGTCGCTCGGCGACGACTTCCTGATCATCCTGCTGCGCATCAACCTGGGCGAGAACCTGCTCTGCGACAACGACTACGCCGCCGCGGTCACCCCGTTCCGGCAGGCGCTGGACTCGGCCGTGCAGTCCGGCGCCGGCCGGTTCCACGCGCTGGCCGCCTGCGGGCTGGGCCAGGCGCTGTGCGCGCTCGGCGACACCGCGAAGGGCCTGCGGCTGCTGCGGCAGAGCCGGTCGATCGCGCAGCGGATGGGCGACGAGATGCTGCTCGAGCAGATCCGCGCGGCGCTGGTCGGGGCGGCCGGCGGCAGCCGCACCGGGCCACCGCTGGAGCTGCTGTCCGCCCGCGAGACGCAGGTGCTGGAGCAGGTCGCCGGCGGGCTGACCAACCGGGAGATCGCCGCGCAGCTGCGGATCAGCCCGGCCACCGTGCAGCGGCACCTCGCCAACATCTACACCAAGCTGGACGTCCGCAACCGCACCCAGGCCGCCCGCCGCGGTCTTGACCTCGGCCTCTGGCCGCGCGGCCAGCAGCGCCCGGCCGCCCCGGCCCGGCGGCGCGCCGCCCGCGGCTGACCTGGCGGTGGTCCCGGCCCGGCCGGTTGCCCCAATGGCGGAATCAGGGTGGATCCGCCCACCCGGCCCGGCGGGCTCAGGTTCAATGGACCCGACCCGCCGCGGGCGCGGCGCGACAGGGGGGTGTCGGGATGCCGCCGCGGATGGTGCCATGGTCGGAGCCATGGCTGTGGGAGCTGTGCCCCGGCAACACAGCGGCCGACCGGCCGGTCGGCACCGTGCTGTTCCTGCCGCACGCCGGCGGCAGCGCGACCACGTTCGGCGGCTGGGCGGCGGCGCTGCCCGGGCCGGTCCGGACGCTGGCCGCGCAGTATCCGGGTCGCGGGCCGCGGTTCGGTGAGCCGGCCGCGACCGAGCTGGCCGAGCTGGTCGAGCCGCTCGCCGCCGCGCTGGCGCCGCTGCCCGGGCCGCTGCTGCTGGTCGGGCACAGCCTCGGCGCGCTGGTCGGTTTCGAGCTGGCCTGGACGCTGCAGGTGCGCGGCCGGACCCCGCGCGGGCTGCTGGCCTCGGCCGCCCGCGCCCCCGGCTCGCCGACGCTGTTCGGCGACCGCCCCGACATACCCCGGAACCCGGAGCTGATCGACCTGCTCAAGCGCACCGGCGGGCTGCCCGCCCCGGTGCTGGCCAGCCCGGACATGTTGAACCTGGTGCTGGATCCGGTCCGGTCGGACCTGGAGCTGGTCGAGCGCTACCGGTTCGGCGCGGAGCCGCGGCAGCTGCGCTGCCCGATCGTGGCCGTCGGCGGCCGGTCCGACCCGCTGGTCCCGCGGCCGCTGCTGGAGCGCTGGCGGGACCGCGGCAGCGGCGGGGTCACCGTCCACCTGCTGGACGGCGACCACTTCTACTTCGCCGACCAGCTCGACCTGGTCGCCGCCCTGGTCGACGGCCTACTCCCCGCCGACGCCCGCTAATGGCCTGTTTCAAGAGTTGTGGTGGGTGGCGTGTAGCTGATCAACATGTGACGAGGTCCCCAGTAGATGGGTCAACGACCAAGCTGACCATCTGCACGGAGACCTCGTGGTGAGAGTACTTGCCGTTGGGCAGCGGATCTGAGCGAGGAGCGGTGGGCGGTACTGGAACCGCTGCTGCCGCAAGGGGCCAGACATGGCCGGCCACCGAAGTGGACGCGACGGGGGTTGATCGACGAGATTCGGTGGCGGGTCCGTGCCGGTGCGCCGTGGCGGGACATGCCGGCCGAGTACGGGTGCTGGCAGACGGTGTATGGGTTGTTCCGCCGCCGGCAGCGGGATGGGACCTGGGCGTGGGTGGTGGGCAGGTTGCAGGCCAGAGCCGGCGCCGCGGGTCTGATCACCTGGGATGTCTCGGTGGATTCGGTGATCGCCCGCGCTCACCAGCACGTCGCTGGGGCGCGGAAAGAGGATCTGCAGGTCGAACTACCCGGCGGGGTGGGGCGGCGGAGCCGGCCGACCACGCACTGGGCCGCTCCCGTGGCGGGTGGACCACCAAGACGCACCTGGCCTGCGAGCAGGGTCAGAAACCGCTGTCCATCCTCATCACTGCCGGGCAATGCCGCGACAGCCCGCAGTTCCAGGCCATCCTGAACAGTATTCGCGTGCCCCGGCTGGGCTCCGGCAGGCCCCGAACCCGCCCGGACCGGGTGCTGGCCGAAATGCCTACAGATCCAAGGACAACCACGCCTACCTGCGCCGCCGCGGTATCCGCGCGACCATTCCCATCAAGCACGACCAGGCGGCCAACCCTCGCAGGAAGACTCGGCCGGCCGCCGGGCTTCGACCCCGAGAGATACAAGCATCGCCAAGCCGTGGAGTGCGGCATCAACCGACTCAATCGCCACCGCACCGTCGCCACCCGATCCGGCAAACTCGCCGTCCGCTACGAAGCCACGTTCACATCGCCATGATCAACGACTGGTTCCTTCCAGACTCACGGACAGGCCATAGAGCGGGCGCCTGCCGCATGCCAATCGAGCCCTGAACTCGAACAGGGCGACTCGTATGTAATGGGGCATATTGAACCTCACTTGGTATGCGGGCTTCGTGCCGGTGCACACCTGCATGTCGTGTCGGTGTTCTTGCTTCCGGTTGCTATGCTAGCGAGCTCTCATGTGGAGGGTACGCAGACCTACATGGGTCTCCGGCCGAACCGGTGAAGGGAACGAGATGGCCGATCCGACAGTTGAACTGTTGGCGATGACGGCTGCCTATGAGGCCCTGAAGGATCTCGATAGTGATCAGTGTGCCCGGGCGCTGGTCTGGCTAGCCGGCGCACTCGATGTGACGCTCCAGGCTGGGGCACAGTCTGTGCATGGGGCAGGTGCTCCCGCGATGCCTGGAAGACCTAGTCAGATTCCAGGTGCTCCGGTCCACGGACATCAGGGCATACTGAGCGACACGACAATTCCTACGGCGCGTGATTTCGTGATGTCCAAGAGACCCGCGAACTCGGCTGAGCGGATCGCATGTCTAGCCTACTACCTCACACATTACCGTGGGCAGCGAGCCTTCAAGGCGCCCGATCTTGCGACCCTCAACACAGAGGCAGCGCAACCCAAATTTGGGAATGCGAGCCGGGATGTCGACAATGCTGACCGCACGAGCGGCTATCTCGTGTCGGCCGGAAACAACCAAAAGCAGCTCTCGCCCCGTGGCGAGGCAGTCGTCTTGGCATTGCCAGACCGCGACGCCGTCGGGCTTGCCCAGAAGAACCATCCAATCAAGCGGCGCACGAAGAAGTCATCACCGAAGAAGGCTCTCGCCGCCGATCATGCTTCCATTGAGACCGCGCCCGCGAAGCAGACTGCAGCGAAGCGGAGCACGGCTCCCAGGAAGGGGTTGCCGCGGCCGTGATCGAAGAGATTCGAGCCTCCCTTTCCGCGCAGCGGAGCCCAAAGCTTGTCGACGAACTCCTCGAGTCCTACCAAGAAGCTAAGAATGCATTCTATCAAGGCGGACACAGGCTTCAGGCAGTCGAAGGTGGCCGGTTCTGCGAAGCGGCCTTCCGACTACTCCAGGAGGCAACCTCCGGTTCGTTCTCACCGTTTGGTACGACATTGAGGACGGACGACCTGATCCGGAGCCTGGCCGGCATTCAGAGGGGGGCACAGCCAGACTCGATCCGTTTACATATACCCCGGTCCCTCCGGGTCGTCTACGATATCCGGAACAATCGGGACACAGCACACCTGGCGGATGGAATCGACCCGAACCTGCAGGACGCAACACTGGTGATCGGCGTCTTGGATTGGGTGCTCGCGGAATTTCTGCGTCTGTGGCATGCCGTGACAGCAAGTGAGGCGCAGGATATCGTCGAAACCCTGGTCACCCGACGTGCCCCAGTGATCCAGGACTTCGACGGCTTCTTGAAGGTGCTCGACCCGAATCTGACTGCCGGGGAACACCTCCTGGCGCTGCTCTACCATTGCGGTCAGTCCGGCGCGACCCTCGAGCAGTTGCGCGAGTGGGCACGCCCAGGGATGCGTAGTAACCTCGGCCGTACCCTCGGACGTTTGGAGCACATGTTCAACTACATCCATCGTCGCGGTGAACATACGTTCATCACCAAGAGAGGGATCCAGTACGTCGATGAGGCGCACATCCTCATGCCTGCATAGACTGGAATACCGGTAGCCGCTGGCGATGCTTGGTCTGTCGATGGCGGAGCGAGGGCGTATCTGACGAACCCCTGGCGGCGTGGACCGGCGCCCAGATGACGACTGGCGGCGTTGTCGTCGTCGCTGATACAAACCCAGTCGCATTACTCGCCCCGGGCCACATCGACCTGACGCTGGACCTCCCCGTCCACGTCGGTGGCCAGCTTGATCGCCCGCGCCTCGATGGGCTCGAAAGCATCCTCGATGTCAGCGAAGGCGGTGAACGCCGTCAGGTCGTCGGCCACACCTGCGAGCGCCTCCCCGGCGAGTCGCCATTCGGCGATCTTGGCCGGGTTGACGGGGTGGCCCATCGTCGGTAGTTATCCGTCGTGCGGCGCAGGTGGTCCATCGGGCGGCGGTTGGGCGGGCGGGCGTCAGCGGCGGGCCGGCGGCTGGTCGGTGGGCCGGACCAGGCCGGTCTTGTACGCCGCGGCCACCGCCTGGGCCCGGTCGCGCAGGCCGAGCTTCATCAGGATCCGGCCCAGGTGCGTCTTCACCGTCGCCTCGCTGACCACCAGGTGGCCGGCGATCTCGGCGTTGCTCAGCCCGTGCGCGAGCAGCACCAGTACCTGGGTTTCCCGGCAGGTCAGCGACTGCAGCTCGGTCGGGGTGGGCAGGCCCGGGTCCGGGCGGGCGGCGAAGTCGACCAGCAGCCGGCGGGCCACGGCGGGGTCGAGCCAGGCCTCCCCGGCCGCCACCGTACGGACCGACGCGGCCAGCGCGGCCGGCGCCGCGGTCTTCAGGATGAACCCGGACGCGCCGGCGCGCAGCGCGTCGTACACCGCGCTGTCGTCGTTGAACGTGGTCAGGATCAGCACCGCGACGGTCCCGCCGGCCAGGCCGGTGAACTCGTCGCTGACCAGTTGCCGGGTCGCCTGCACGCCGTCGACGCCGGGCATCCGGACGTCCATCACGACCACGTCCGGGCAGAGCCGGGTGGCCAGGTCGACGCCCTCGCCGCCGTCGCTGGCCTCGCCGACCACGTCCAGGTCCGGCTCGGCCGCCAGCAGCATGGCGAGTCCGGCCCGGACCAGCGGCTCGTCGTCGATCAGCAGCACCCGGATCGGGCGGCCGGCCGCGATCACCGGCCACCCCGGGCGACCGAACCGGTCTCGGCGGACGGCCGGACGCGCGCCGGCAGGCCGGGCCGCGGCCGGGCGGCCGGCGACAGCGGCGTGGCCGAGGTCGCCGGCAGCGTCGCCCGGACCAGGAACCGGTTGTCCGGCAGCCGCTCGGTGGCCAGGCTGCCGCCGGCGGCGCGGACCCGCTCCCGCATCCCGAGCAGCCCGCTGCCCACCGAGAGCCGGCCGGCCGGCCCGCGCCGGACCGGCGGGTGGTGGTTGACCACCTGGATCTCGACATCCGCCGGCCGCCAGCGCAACTGCAGCCGGACCGGCTCGGTCCGGGCGGCGTACCGGGCGGCGTTGGTCAACGCCTCCTGGACGACCCGGTAGCCGGCCAGGTCGACGCCCGGGTCGAGGGGCACCGGGGTGCCCTGGACGGTCAGCTCGATGTGCAGGTCGGCGTCCCGGGCGCGATCCACCAGCAGGCCGACGTCGCCCAGCCCGAGCAGCGGGGCGGCCGCGCCGGACCGCTCGACCGCGAGCAGCCCCAGCATCCGGCGCAGCTCTACGGTGGCCTGCTGGCCCAGGTCGTCCACGTGCCGCAGCGCCGCCTCGGCCCGGGCCGGCTGTTCCCGCAGCACCCGGGCGGCACCGGCCGCCTGCAGCACCATCAGCGTGACCGCGTGCGCGACGATGTCGTGCAGGTCGCGGGCGATCCGGCCGCGCTCGTCGGCCACCGCCGCGGTCGCGGCGTACCTCGCCACCCGCTGCCGCTGCTGGTGGCCCCACTGCGCCCACCGGCCGAGCACGAACGGCCCGCCGCTGACCGCACCGGCGACCAGCCCGGCGACGATGAAGCTGTGCCAGCGCTCGCTGGACGGGGAGTCCTGCACCGCCCGCTGCACGGTCACCGCGGCCGGCCCGGCCATCGCCAGCAGCGCCAGCCCGGCCCGCCACCGGCCGCACCGGGCGGCCACCGTGAACAGGCCGACCGCGAGCGGCAGGCTCGGCGTATAGGGCGGCAGCAGGACCGCGGCGCCGACGAAGTGCAGCAGCGCCAGCAGGAACACCGCGAACGGGAACCGGCGCCGCCAGACCAGTGGCAGGTAACCGAGCGCCGCGTACACCGGCAGCGTGTAGGCGCTGCCGTAGTACTCGCGGCCGACCGGGGTGATCAGATCGACCAGCCAGAGCGCGGCCGCGATCGCGGCGTCGATCTGCTTCGGCCAGTCCCGCCAGCAGGCCGACAGCGCGTCGCCCAGCCGCCGGTCGTCGTCCGGCAGGTACCCACCGGACATGTCGAACCTCCGTTTCGCCGCTCGAATACGGGTGCCCAGTGTGACGGCTGCGACGGACCGTGACCAGTCAGCGGCTGCTTGTAATCCACTGCGTAGTCATCCGCGGTACCCGGGGCCCGGCCGTACCACCGGCGGCTGAGTGCGGCCGTACGACCCGGAGGGCAGCCGGCGCGGTCACTTTCCGCCCTGGCCGTACCACCAGGGGCCGCCCGGGCCAGCCGGTGGATCGACCGGACCAGTGGTCTGCCTGTCCGGGCAGACCTGGTGCCGGCCGGGCTGCGGCGCCGGGTGCAGCGCGGAGATCAGGCGCCCGGCCGACGACCCGGCCGGGGGGTGGCCCGCACAGTAGCCACACCAGACCCGGCGGCCCGGCGCCGGCCCCCAACCACAACGGAAAGGAACCCGCTATGACCGCACCAGCCTGGCCTGGCCGGGACGCGCGACCCGCGTCACCGGCCCGGGTGGTCACGATCGGCGTCGGCCGGGACCCCAACCGGCCGGACCAGATCGCCGACCCGCTGACCGACTGGCTGTCCGCGCTGCCGCCCGCCGTACGCGGCTGCCGGCACGCCCAGATCGCGCTGGCCGCCCTCGGCGAGGTGCACCAGGCCCTCGCCGTCGCGGTCCGCACCGCACACACCGACCCGCTCACCGGCCTGGCCAACCGGGCCGGGCTGACCGCCGCCGCCGAGGCACTGCCGGCCGACGAGTTCGGCCTGCTGGTGCTCGACCTGGACCGGTTCAAGCCGGTCAACGACCAGTTCGGGCACGCCGCCGGGGACGAGGTGCTGAAGCTGGTGGCACGCCGGCTGGCCGAGGTGGCCGGCCCGGCCGGCGGCACCGCCGCGCGGCTCGGCGGCGACGAGTTCGCCGTGCTGCTGCCCGCCCCGGTCGCCCCGGAGGCGGTCGCGGCCACGGTCCGGGCCGCGCTGCGGCGGCCCTACCCGGTGGCCGGCCGGATGCTCCGGCTCGGCGCCTCGGTCGGCGCGGTCCGCTGCCACGACGAGCAGACCCTGACCGGCGCACTGGCCGCCGCCGACCGCGAGATGTACCGGGCGAAGGTCGCCAACACCGTGCCGCTGGCCACCGTCACCCGGATCTCCCCGATCAGCCGCGGCCCGGGCCGGCTGGCCCGGCCGGGCCGGTGGCTGCGCGCGACCCTGCGACAGCCGCTGCGGCTCGCGATGCGGCAGCTGAACGTCACCGGGCTGAACCTGACCGGGGTCGCGCCCGGACCGGGTGCCGGCTGGGCGCACGGCCGGCTGAGCCCGCCGGACGACCGGCGCACCGGCCCCCGCGCTACCGACAGCCAGCCCAGCTGGTCTGGAACGACGTCCCGGCGGCGGCGGACACCAGAGCGATCGGCCGGGCAGTGGCGCCGAGCATCGTGACCCGGATGGTGCGCGGGTTGACCGCCGGCAGCCAGTGGCCGCCGCGGATCGCCTTGGCGTTGCGGAAGATCACCGGCGTGAACCGGGCCAGCGGCGCACCG
>Ga0307499_10000390_pt1 | contig 15768 bp, 15 predicted proteins | sample 13_S_MG_FD_201363 | JGI IMG/M metagenome (GOLD analysis project Ga0307499, IMG submission 201363) | Soil microbial communities from Populus trichocarpa stands in riparian zone in the Pacific Northwest, United States - 13_S | ecosystem: Environmental > Terrestrial > Soil > Riparian zone > Trees... | reverse complement strand
GTCGCGGGGGTCGGACGCCGACCACCTCGTGCCGGGCTACTCCTGGTGCAGCTCCCAGCCCTGCTCGGCGGTTGGCACGTTCTGCTGCACGCCGCGCACGCTGCCTTCGTAGATGCAGCTGGAGCTACCCCTGGGCAGCCGGTAGGTGTCGATGTCGGAGACGGTGTTGAAGGCCTTGACGCCGTAGCTGCCCTTCACCGCCCCGCCCGGCGGGACCGTCGCGGTGGCCGAGATCCCGATCGTGGTCGTGGTGCTCGACGTGATGGTGGTGCTCACGGTGAAGTTGAAGAACTGGGTCCAGTTGGTCACCGTGATACCTGACATGGCCGAGATCGAGAACGTGCGCGCGACCTGGGAGGTCCACGTTCCGGTCACCGGCGTCGTCAGGTTGTTGAAGATCGTCCGGGTCTCGCTCGCATTGAACGTCTGCGTCGAGGACTTCAACCACATCACCTTGTAGATGGTGCTGAACTGGTCTCCGCCCGCCACGACCACGTAGCCGCCGGGATTTCCGCAGGTGACGGCGTTCGCCGCGGTCGGCGCGACCAGTGTCACCAGGCTGCCCAGCAACGCGACGAGGACGCCGAGCCGGCCGAGCCGACCACGCCACCGGCGCTTCTCCCGATCCAGCCGAACATCGGCTGCCACTGCCATTCTGGCTCCCTTCGATGGAGGAACGCAGCCTGGAAGCGGCCGCCACGGGAATCGATCGAGACCCGGGCGGCTCCGCGTGCTCCCAGCTGCCTGACCCGCCGCGTCCGGCCCGGAACCCGCCGGGTCGGTCCTGACGTCGGACGGCGTCGACAACGTAAGACGACCCGATCTGCTGGGACTCTGCTGGCGCTCTGCTCGGGCCGACCGGGTGCCGGGTCTACCGGCCGGCCGTCGAGCCGGCGACGACCTCCGGCGTACATTCCACGGCCGGCGCTGACCGGAGCGGGCACCGACCAGCACAATCTCCGGTGACGGGGCACCACACGGGCTGAGCCGGGCGGGTGGCGGATGCGGACGGCTGTATCGGATCGGCTGGCGGCCGCTCCGCCCATCGTGCTGCCACGCGCTGACGCCGACGCCGATGCCACCGGCGGCGGGCAGCTGCGGGTGCTGGTCGCGGCCGGGGTCGGCGTGCTGCTCGGCGCCGTCGCGGTCACCCTGAAGATCCAGGACGGCTCGCATCCGGCCGCCGACACCGCGCTGAGCGCGGTCAGCGGGGCGCTGTTCCTGGCCGCCGGGCTGCTCGCGCACCTGCGCCGGCCGGCGAACGGCACCGGGCTGCTGATGCTGCTGGTCGGGGCCGGCTTCTTCGCCGAGGACCTGCAGCTGGCCCGTGATCCGGCGCTGTTCACCGTCGGGTTGCTGTGCACGCACGCGTCCACGCCGTTCGTGGTGCTGCTCGTGCTCGCGTTCCCCGCCGGCCGGCTGCCGTCCCGGTCGGCGCGGCTGCTGACCGGCATCACGTTCGGCACGGTCTTCGGCGCCGCGCTGCTCGGCGGCCTGTTCGTGGACTGGGCCGAGCGCATCCCGGGCAAGCCGGCCGACCTGCTGCTGGTCGCGGACAGCCAGACCGTCGCGGTGGTCAGCGGCCTGGTGGTCGAGGCGGTCGGCGTCGCGGTCGCCGCCGGGGTGGTGGGGTCGCTGGCGTACCGGTACCGGGCCGGTGCGCACGGGCTGCGGAACCCGCTGGCCCCGGCGCTGCTGATCGCCGCGGTCACCGGGGCGGCGTCCGGGCTGGCCAGCCTCGCCGGGTCGGACAGCCCGCTCTACCCGGCGCTGCTCGGCGTCTACCGGGTCGGGTTCTGCCTGTGGCCGCTGGCGTTCCTGCTCGGCGCGGTCAGCTGGCGGCCGGCCCGGACCGCGATCGCGGACCTGCTCGTCGCGGTCGGCAACCCGGTCGCCCCGGCCGAGCTGCGTGACCTGCTGGCCGGCGCGCTGCGCGACCCGGAGCTGCGGCTGGCCCGCTGGCACCCGCGGTCGGCCCGGTACCTGGACACCGCTGGCCGGCCCGTCGACCCGGCCGCCGACCGGACCACCGTCACGCTGGCCGGCAGCACCGGCGCCCCGATCGGCCTGCTGGTACGGCGGGTGCCGCCCTGGGAGGACACCCGGCTCACCGACGCGGTGGCCCGGCTGGTCGGCCTGGTGCTGGACAACCAGCGGCTGGCCACCGAGGCCGCCAGCCGGCTGGCCGAGGTGCGGGCGTCCCGGGCCCGGCTGGTCTCGCTCGCCGACCGGGAGCGGCGCCGGATGGAACGCGACCTGCACGACGGCGCCCAGCAGCGCCTGGTCATCGCCGCGCTCAGCCTGCGGCTCGCGCAGCGGCGGCTGCCCCCGGACGCCGACCCGGCGCTCGCCGCCCAGCTGGCCCAGGCCACGGCCGACCTGACCGCCGCGATCAGCCAGCTGCGCGAGCTCGCCCGCGGCATCCACCCGGCCCTGCTCACCGACGCCGGCCTGCCCGCCGCGGTGCATGACCTGGCCGAGCGCACCCCGCTGCCGGTCACGCTGACCATGCCCGCGCTCCCCCGGCTGCCGGCCGAGGTGGAGGCCACCGCCTACTTCGTCGTCGCCGAGGCCCTCACCAATGCGGTCAAGCACGCCGCCGCCGACCGCGCCGACGTCCACATTGGACTGACCGCTGACCGGCTGCGGGTCGAGATCGTGGACGACGGCTGCGGCGGCGCCAGCCTCACCCCCGGCTCCGGCCTGGCCGGCCTGCGCGACCGGGTCCGCGCCCTGGACGGCGAGCTGACCATCGGCCCCGGCCCGGCGGCCGGGCCCGGCGGCGCTGCCGGCTGCCCGGCCGGCACCGGCACCACCGTCCGGGCCGAGATCCCGACCGGCTGATCCACAGTGGACACTCCGATCACGGTGGTGCTGGCCGACGACGCCGTGCTGCTGCGGGAGGCGCTGGCCGGGCTGCTGTCCGGTGCCGGGTTCCAGGTGCTGGCGCAGGCCGGCGACGTCGCCGGGCTGCGCCGGGCGATCGCCGCCGGCCGCCCGGACGTGGTGGTGCTGGATATCCGGATGCCGCCCGGGCACCGGCTGGAGGGGCTGCACGCGGCGGTCGAGATCCGGCGCGAGCACCCGGAGATCGGCGTGCTGCTGCTGTCCCAGCACGTCGAGTCGCACTACCTGCCGGTGCTGTTCGGCGCCGGCGCCCGCGGCGTCGGCTACCTGCTGAAAGAGCGGGTGGCCGGCGTGGACGCGTTCCTGGACGCGGTCCGCCAGGTCGCCGCCGGCGGCTGCGTGGTCGACCCGCAGGTGATCGGCCCGCTGCTGCGGGCCCGCAACGGCGCGGACCCGGTGGCCACGCTGTCCGACCGGGAACGGGAGATTCTCGCGCTGATCGCCCAGGGCCGGTCCAACCAGGCGATCTGCCGGCAGCTCGTACTGACCGGCAAGACGGTTGAGACCCACGTCCGCAACATCCTGCGCCGGCTCGACCTCCCGCCCGAGCCGGACGACCATCGCCGGGTGCTGGCGGTGCTCCGCTACCTCCGCCCGTGGAGCGAGGAGACCTACCGCGCCGGCCTCCCGCCGACCCCGACCTGACCCGCGCCGCCGACCTGCGGCCGGACCGGGCCGGGCCCCGGATAGCCGGCCGGAGCCGGTGGGTAGGGTCGGCGACCATGGAATATCGGGCACTGGGTCGGTCGGGGCTGCGGGTCTCGGTACTGACAATGGGAACGATGACGTTCGGCGGCACCGGCAACTTCGCCTCGGTCGGCACGACCGGTGTGGACGAGGCCCGCCGCCAGGTCGACCGCTGCCTGGACGTCGGCATCAACCTGATCGACACCGCCGACGTGTACTCCGGCGGCCAGTCCGAGGAGATCCTCGGCGAAGTGCTGCGCGGCCGGCGGGACCAGGTGCTCGTCGCGACCAAGGTGCGGATGCCGATGGGCCCCGGGCCGAACGACGCCGGGCTGTCCCGGCACCACATCATCACCGGCTGCGAGGCCAGCCTGCGCCGGCTGGGCACCGACCACATCGACCTCTACCAGGTGCACGAGTGGGACGGCGTGACGCCGCTGGAGGAGACCCTGTCGGCGCTGGACGCGCTGGTCGAGTCGGGCAAGGTCCGCTACGTCGGCGGGTCCAACTACACCGGCTGGCAGCTGCTCAAGGCCCTCGGCACCGCCGACCGCACCGGCCTGCCCCGGTTCGTCAGCCAGCAGATCTACTACTCGCTGCAGGCCCGGGACGCCGAGTACGAGCTGATCCCGGCCGCCGTCGACCAGGGTCTCGGCGTGCTGGTGTGGAGCCCGCTGGCCGGCGGCCTGCTGTCCGGCAAGTACCGCCGCGACGCCCAGCCGGCCGGCGACTCCCGGCAGCTGTCGGACTGGAACGAACCGCCGGTGTACGACCGGGAGAAGCTCTACGACACCGTCGACGTGCTGGTCGAGATCGGCGCGGCGCACGGCGTCTCGGCCGCCCAGGTCGCGCTGGCCTACCTGCTCGGCCGGCCCGCCGTCACCTCGCTGGTGATCGGCGCGCGGACCAGCGAGCAACTCGAGGACAATCTGGCCGCCACCGACCTCACCCTGACCGAGGCCGACCGCAAGCGGTTGGACGAGGTGAGCGCGCCGCCGCTGCTCTACCCGTACTGGCACCAGGCCAAGACCGCCAGCGACCGGCTCTCCCCGGCCGACCTCACCCTGCTCGGCCCGTACCTGTAGCGGTACCGCCGCGCGGTGGCCCGGGCCCGCGGGCCGGGCCGCCGCGCGGTGCCTCACGGCGTCGGCGGCTCCGGGTAGGGCATGAAGCCGCACTGCTGGGCGACCCGGTTGACCGCGGCGCGGACGTCCTGCTGGTCCTGCAGCGCGTCGTCGAGCATGGCCTTCGCGTCCTCCCACGCCTTCTTGGCCGGGACGGCGTCCTGCGCGGGGATGGTGCCGATGGCGACCTTGAGGGCCATCACGTCGTACCAGCGCTTGGCCGCGTCGACCATCAGCTGGCGCTGTACGAGCAGCTCGCTGACCCGGTTGAGGTCCAGCGAGACCAGCGTGCATTCCTTGCGCGGGTCGGCACCGGCCTGGGTCTGGCACCTGGCCAGCTCGTACCTGACGTTGTTCAGCGCGATCGTGGCCTGGATCAGGTCGAGCTGCAGCGGTGCGACGTACTCCGGCGGTTTGGTGCCGATCACCACCAGCCGCATCGCGGCCTGGTAGATCCGGTCCGCCGCGTCGTAGGCGTTCTGGGCGAGGCGCAGCTTGGTGGTCAGCCGGGTGCCGGCGCCGTCCCGGCAGGTGCGGGTGACCGCCGGGTCCAGGGTCACGGCCGGGTTGGTCGCCTCGACCGGCGGCACCGGGGTGGGCAGCCCGGCGTTGGGCGGTGGGTTCGGCGCCGTGCTGCTCGGCCCGGACGTGGTCGGGCCGGACGTGGCTGGCGCGGATGTGGCCGGTCCGGTGCCCGGCGGCGTCATCGGCGGGGTGCTGGCCGGCTCCGTGGGTAGCACGGTCGAGCTCGGCTCCGTTGTGGACGTTGCGGTCAGGGTCGGCTCCAGGTCGGCGACGACCCGGCTGCCGTCGGCCGCGGTGGCGGCCAGCACCGGTGGGCCGGCGCCCACCGCGACGACCGCCGCGCCGACCAGCAGCGCTCGAACCATTGTGGACAGTCTCACGCGCGCTTTCCTCCTGGGTGCAGGCCCCCGTGTTGTCGCCCCAGTTCGCCGCGGGCTCGCCCGGAGATCACTCCGGGCGGCGAATTCCCCCGACCGGGGAGTAGTTCCCGCCCGCGACGTGTGCCGTTCACTGTCCGCTTCTAGGGTCAGATTTCCTGACAGGCGGACGGAAGGAGCAGCAATGCGGCTGTATCGCAGGCTCGCCGTGCTGGCGGCCGTGGCCCTGGCGGCGGCAATACCGCTGGTGGCGGCGGCACCGGCATCAGCGCACCCGGCACCGGCCGGCGGTCCGGCCCACGGCGGCGGGTCCACCCTGCTGCTGCCGCGCGGCGGACCGGCCGCAACGGTGCTGTTCCACGCCGGTCGCGGCGGTGAGGCGACCGTGGCGCTCACCGCCCGCGCGCCCGGCGCCGACTGGGCGGTGGCCGGCCGGGAGGCCGCCGTGGTGACGCTCCGCGTCGACGGCCGGCCGGCCAGCGACCTGGTGATCCCGGCCGCCACGCCGATCCCGAACACGCTGTTCCTCGGCGCGGTCGGCCCGGGCTGGCACCGGCTCTCGCTGCAGCTGTCCGCGGCGGCCACCCCGCGCCGGCTGCCGCTGGCCGTGCTCACCGGCGTCCGGGTCGCCGTGACGCCGCGGGCCGGCGCCGACTTCGCGGTGCTCGCGCACACCCCGATCGTGGTCGGCCGCACCCTGCCCGAGCTGGGCTCGCCGTACCAGAACGCGACCACCGACACCCCGCTGCTGGCCTGGCACGAGAGCCGGCCGGCCGCGACGGCCGGGCACCAGATCGTCGAGTACTCGATCGTCTGGTCCAATGAGGACGGTGGCACCGACACGCCGGCGCTGATGGCCCGCTGGGGCCGTACCACCGACATCGAGTGGATCTACCGGGTGGAGCTGGACGAGCACGGCCAGCGGGTGCCCGGCAGCGACGTCTACCAGGCGCCGAACCACGCCACGCTCGCGTTCACCGGCACGTACGCCGGTACCCACCCGGTGCTGCAGACCTGCACCTCGAACAACAACATGTGCGACCGGGTCAGCCCGGCGGACGCGCCACTGCGGTTCACGCTGGCCGCCGGCGAGACCCGGCCGGCCGACCGGGCCCGCGAGGTCGTGATGGACCGGCACCCCTGGACGTACCCGGTGATGGCCGGTGAGCAGCTGCGCGAGGGCAAGATCGAGGCACCGTCCAGCCCGGCCACCGACGCCGTCGGCGACCAGCGCAGCTACCTCTACCTCGAGGTGAAGAAGGCGACCGGCGCGGCCACCGGGGTCGGCGCGCCGCCCGGCCTGACCGTCGGTATCCGGCTGGCCGGCGACCCGACCCTGTACCGCTCCGACCACAGCCACCCGGACTGGTCCATCGCCCGCGACGACCCGGCCGCGACCACGATCGAGCTGCCCGCCGGCAGCACCGCGGCCGACGTGGTGCAGGTGGTCGCGATCCGGCAGCCGCTGGCGCTGGGCGTCGGCGACAACGGCGCCCCGGTCACCGTCACGTCCGTCAACCGGGCGTTCTTCCTCGGCGCCAACTACCAGCCCGGCAGCTCGTTCCTGGCGGCGCCGGTCGCGGCCACGCTGACCGCCGCGCAGCCGGCGGCGCCCATCTGGTCGGCCTGACCCGCGGCGGTTCCGGACCGCCACCGGCCCGGGTGCGCCGCCACCGGCGCACCCGGGCCGGCGCACCCGGGCCGGCGCCCGGCGGGTCGGCCACCACATCGAGCGGCCGGCCCACGCACCGGGCCGGCCGGCCGTCCCCGACATCCATCTGGTCCTTCCGCGGTCCGAACCGGCAGGACCAACCTGCCAACACCGCCGGCCACCCCCGAGGGTCTAACCTGCCAATCCATGGACCGCTCCCGCCACGGAGCCGCCGCGCACACGGTCGTCACCGTCCACCAGGTCTGCCAGGAAGCCCTCCGCAGCGGGGTCGGCCCCGGCGAGCTGCAGGCCCTGACCGGGCTGGACCCCGCTGAGCTGACCGACTTCTCCCGCCGGCTGCCGGCCGCCCGGTTGTTCGCGGTCTGGGAGGCGGTGCTGCGCCGGCTGGACGACCCCGGCTTCCCGGTGCGGGCCGGCCGCGGCTCCCCGCAGGACGCCCGCAGCGCGGTCTACTTCCTGGCCAGGGCGAGCGCCACGGTGCGCGACGGCATCGCCTGCTCGGTCGCCAACGTCAGCGCCTGGACCACGGCGTACACGATCAGCGCGGTGCCCCGGCGGGACGCCCGCGGCGGGCTGAGCCTGGTGCTGGACGGCCTGGACCCGGGCCGGCTCGGCGCCCGCTGCGAGGCCGAGTTCCAGCTCGCCGACTTCCTGGCCAGCATCCGCGGCGCGGTCGGCGCCGGGTTCATGCCCAGCCGGGTCGCGTTCGCGCACCCGGCGCCCCGCGACACCGGTACGCACCGCGGCTGGTTCGGCCCCGGCCTGGCCTTCGCCGCCGCGCACACCGAGCTGGTGCTGCCGGCCGACGTGCTGGACCTGCCGATCGGCACCGCCCAGCCCGGCCTGGCCGAGGTGCTCGCCGGCCACGTCGCCGGGCTGCGGGCCAGCCACGACGTCCCCGCCTCGTACGGCCTGCGGGTCCGGGAGTGGCTGCTGGACCGGCTGGCCTGCGGCGAGCCGCCGACGGTCGCCGCGGCGGCGCGGGCGCTGACGCTCAGCGAACGCACCCTGCACCGCCGCCTCGCCGCCGAGGGCACCACGTTCCGCGACATCTCCGCGGCCACCCGCCGCGAGTTCGCGGTGGACCTGGTCCGCTCCAGCCCGCGTGCGGTCAAGGAGATCGCCTCCCTGGTCGGCTTCGCCGACTCCCGCTCCTTCCACCGCGCCTACCTCCGCTGGACCGGGACCACCCCCGGCCGCGACCGCCACCCCGGCCCCTGACGGGCCCCGCCGCGGCCCGGCCCCGTGGCCGGGCGGCACCGGTCAGCCGCTACGGTGCCGGGTGTGGCTGCGGATCGGGACGTGGTGGTACTCGCCGGACTGCTGGCCGGGGCCGGCATCACCCACTTCGCCGTGCCCCGGCCGTACGACGCGATCGTGCCGCGGCAGCTGCCCGGCTCGGCTCGGACCTGGACCTACCTGAGCGGGGCGGCCGAACTGGCGGTGGCCGCGGCGGTCTGCGGCCGGCGCAGCCGGCGGGCCGGCGGGCTGGCCGCGGCCGGGCTGTTCGCCGCGGTCTTCCCGGCCAACGTCCAGATGGCGGTGGACTGGCGGCGCCGGCCGCTGCCGCTGCGCGCCATCGCGTACGGCCGGCTGCCGCTGCAGGTACCGCTGGTCCGGCTGGCGCTGCGGGTCGGGCGCCGGGCCCGGCCGCACACCGACGGCTGAGGCCCGACCCGCCGGCCGCCGGCCGACCCGGGCGGCAGGCTAGGGCGGCCCGAGGCGGCGGAAGACCTCGGGGTTGTCCGAGGTGATGCCGGCCACGCCGGTGGCGGCGAGCCGGGCCGCGCGGGCGGGGTCGTTCACGGTCCAGGCGACGACCTGGCCGGTGTGCCGGCGGAGCCGCTCGATGGTCCGGTCGTCCAGCAGGGTGTGCCGGACGGTCACCCCGTCGTCGCCGGTCGGTGCGGCGGCCAGGACGCGGGACAGCCCGCGCGGGCCGGCGACGCTGCGCCAGGTGCGGAAGCCGGCCCGGCGCAGCGGCGGCAGCACCGACCACTGCTTGGAGCTGGCGTAGCAGCGGCCGGGGTCGAGACCGGCGCGCAGGATCAGCTCGACCAGGACGGCGCCCCGGGCCCCGTCGTCCTTCAGATCGAGCAGCACCTCGGTGCCCGCCGGCAGCCGGTCGACCGCCGCCGACAGCCGCTCGGCACCGGCCCCGACCGACCCCCAGCGCAGCGCCCAGCGGTCCCGCCGCAGCCACGGCAGCACCGGTAGCACCGGCCGGAAGTGCGACACCACGACCTCCGCGCCGGCCGCCTGCACGTCCAGCTCGAACACGGTGACGCCGCACTCCCCCAGCGCCACACACCCGGCGGCCAGCGGCGGCGCCCGGTGCGCGATCAGCAGCACGTCCGCGCGCCCCGGGTCGGACTCCGGCCCGGCCCGGCCAGCCGGCACCCCGGCCCGCGCGGCACGCCGGCTGCACTCGTCACCGGGCCCACGCTACGTGCCGGGCCACCGCCAGCCGGACCCGCTCGCCGGGCCGCGGCGGCTGAGCCGGCCGCGCATTGACCGCATCAAACACGTAGTGTTATCTGACTTTACTTAAAGTGACGAAGGGAGTCGTGATGCGGCGAGCGGTGCTGGCGATCGGCGTGGTCTCGTGCTGGCTCGGGTCCGGCGGGGTCGGCTACGCCGCGCCGGCGCAGCAGATCCGGTGCGGCACCACGCTCACCCGGAGCGCGACGCTGACCCATGATCTGACCTGCTCCGCCGGCAGCGGGGTGCGGATCCGCGGCCGCGGTGTCACGTTCGACCTGGGGGGTCACCTCCTGGCCGGGCATCTGCAGGTCACCGGCAGCCACCAGAAGGTCCGCGCCGGGGCGGTGGCGAGCGTGAGCATCAGCGCGGCCGACACCGCCGACCTGTCGGATCTCCGGATACCCGGCGACGTCGGCGTGGACCAGAGCGCGGACGTCCGGCTGACCCGGCTGGAGGTTGTCGGCGGCGGCGTCGGGATCGGCGACGGCGGGGACATCGAGGTCACCGACTCCACGTTCCGCCGGTCCAGCCTGAGCTTCGGCGTCGTCAGCGGCGCCCGGGTGGCGGGCAACCGGTTCATCGACGGCCGCGTCGTCCTGGACGGCACGCCGGAGGAGAGCGTCGACGTGCTGGTGACCGACAACCTGCTGCTGCGCGGCGGGATCGAACTGGGCGGCACCTGGCGGGTCACGGTGCAGCGCAACCACATCATCACCGCCGCCGTGGGCATCCGGGTCGGCGCCGACTCGGACCAGTACCAGATCACCGACAACAACATCGTCGGCGCCACGATCGGCGTCCGGATCAGCGCCAGCCGCCTGGCCGGGGGCGAGAACCTGGTCAGCGGCAACTGGCTGCGCGACAGCGGCATGGCCGGCCTGCTGCTGACCGGCCACCTCGGCGACCGGGCGCAGGTCCGGATCACCCACAACCTCGCGCACGCCAACGGCTACCACTCCGGTGGCGCCCGCGACTCGGGCGGCTGGGCCATCGACGACGGCATCCACATCGACCTGCCGGCCGGCCGCGGCGCCACCGTCGACCACAACCTGACCAGCGACAACGCCGACCGGGGCATCGACGCCGTCCCCGGGACCGTCCTCGACGGCGGCGGCAACCTCTCCGCCCGGGACCGGAACGGCTGCCTCGGCGTCCGCTGCACCGCGACCGGGTAACACTGCGGTCGGCAGCACTGGTCCGGCGGCGCCGGAACTCGTAGCGTTCGCTGCCCCGACCCAGCAAGGAGCGCCGACTCGTGTCCTCGTCCAGCGGGCTCGGCCCGGACCGCGACCAGCCCGCCGGCCGCGGTGCCCGGAAACGCACCAGGTCCGGGCAGCCGGGTCGGGCCGAGAAGCCGGGTCGGGCCGGAACACCAGATCGGGCCGGGACACCAGGTCGGGCCGAGCCACCAGGTCGGGCCGGGACACCAGGTCGGGCCGGGACACCAGATCGGGCCGGGACACCAGATCGGGCCGGGACACCAGATCGGGCCGGGAGGCTGGGGCAGGCCGGGGGGCCGGGTACGACCCGGCAACCCGGCCGGGCCGAGCCGCAGCGGCCGACCGACCTGCCGGTCCGGACCTGGCTGGCCGCCGCCTGGCGGACGGTCAAGCAGATCAAGGTCGACAACCTGACCGACTGGGCCGCCGCGCTGACGTACTACGGGGTGCTGTCGATGTTCCCCGCGCTGCTGGTGCTGGTCTCGCTGATCGGGCTGGCCGGCCCGGACACCACCCAGAAGCTGATCGACAACATCGAGCAGGCCGCGCCCGCGTCGGTGCGCGAGGTGCTGGTCACCGGGGTGGCGAACCTGCAGGAGAACCAGGGCACGGCCGGTGTGCTGGCGATCGTCGGCCTGGTCACCGCGCTGTGGTCGGCGTCCGGCTACCTCGGCGCGTTCATGCGGGCCGCGAACGCGATCTACGACGTGCCGGAGGGCCGGCCGTTCTGGAAGACGCTGCCGATCCGGCTCGGCATGACCGTGGTGATGATGCTGCTGCTGGCGGTCACCGCGCTGGCGGTGGTGCTGACCGGCAGCCTGGCCGACCGGGTGGGCGGCTGGCTGGGCATCGGCCACGCCGCGGTCACCGCCTGGGATGTCGTCAAGTGGCCGGTGCTGCTGATCATCGTCTCGATCATGTTCGGCCTGCTCTACTGGGCCGCGCCGAACGCCAAGCAGGGCTTCCGCTGGGTCACCCCGGGCGGGCTGCTGGCCGTGCTGCTCTGGTTGACCGCGTCCGGCGGGTTCGCGATCTACGTGGCCAACTTCAGCTCGTACAACAAGACGTACGGCTCGCTGGCCAGCGTGATCGTCTTCCTGGTCTGGCTGTGGATCTCGAACCTGGCGGTCCTGCTCGGCGCCGAGATGAACGCCGAACTGGAGCGCGGCCGGGCCATCTCCGCGGGCCACCCGGCCGACGAGGAGCCGTACCTGGAGCTGCGCGACGACAGCACGATCAAGAAGTCCGAAGATCTCTAGCGGCGGTTCAGCAGCTCGACCAGGTGGCCGGCCCGCCCGGTGCGCAGCCGGATCTCGACCGTGCCGGAGCGGGACTCGCTGAAGGTGGCCGCGTCGTAACGGAAGTGGATCCGGTCGGGCGCGTCCAGGCCCACCTCGATCAGCGCCCGGCTCGGGTGCACCAGCGGCACGTCGATGTGCTTGCCGTGGCCGGCCCAGACGACCAGCCGCTGCCCGGTGACCGCGACCGCGCCGCTGGTGGCTTCCTTCCGGAACGAGGAGTACCGGCCCGGGGCGCGGTACTTGCGGTAGGTGATCGAACCGCGCAGGCCCTCGTCCAGCGCCATGATCCCCTCGGCCTCCAGCGCGGTACGCAGCTCCGCTGGGAACTGCCCGGAGCCCGCCAGCAGGCGGCGCAGCAGGAACATGTCCGAATCGTACGGGCCGGTTCGGCGTCAGCGCTCGACCGGATCGCCGGCCGGTGGCGTGGTCGCGGCGCCGGGCTGGTACAGGTTCAGGTAGACCGCGACCTTGCGGCCACCGGGGGTGGGCGGCCGGGCGGCGAAGTCGTCGAGGACGCCCTGCAGCCGGTTTCGCAGCTCGTCCAGTTCGGTCTCGGCCAGGCGCAGCACGGCCCGGCTCTGCATCAGCCGGTCGTCGGCGCTGCGCACCTCCTCCAGGAACGCGGCGAGCATCGCTCCCTCGGCCGCGCCCGGGTCCGGGCCGAGCTCGAGGGCGAGCGTCCAGGACTTGCCGGTGCCCCGGTAGGGCTGCTCCCGGCTGCCGCGTGGGCCTGGGCGTGGTGGCAGCGCCGCCACGAACCCGGTGTCCAGCAGCGCCCGGACGTGGTGCAGCACGGTGGCCTTGCCGCGGCCCAGCCGCTGCGCGAGCTCGTTGTTGGTCAGCGGCCCGTCCTGCAGCTCACGGATGATCCGCAGCCGCACCGGGTGGGCGAGCGCGCGGCTCTCCTCGAGCGTCGGCGCGCGCCGGGTGGCGGGCCGGGGCTCGGGCGCGGCCGGCTCGTGGTTCATGCCAGCAGCTTACGACTACCGGTTGACAAGTCCCTACCGGTCGTCGCAGGCTCACCGGCGTGACCACCGCGCAGCGCCCCAGCTCCCTCTGGCGGCACCGGGACTTCATGCACCTGTGGGGCGGCCAGGCGGTGAGCGAGGTCGGGTCGCAGGTCACCTTCATCGCCCTGCCGCTGCTGGCGGTGATCACCCTGCACGCCACCACGTTCGAGGCGGCGCTGCTGGAAGCGGCCGGCAGCGCGGCGTTCCTGCTGATCGCGCTGCAGGCCGGGTCGCTGGTCGACCGCTGGCGCAAGAAACGGATCATGGTCTGGTCGGACCTGCTGCGCGGCGTGCTGCTGGCCAGCGTCCCGGTGGCGCATCTGGCCGGCATCCTGACCCTCGCCCAGCTCTACGTGGTGGCGCTGCTGATCAGCGTGCTCACGGTCTTCTTCGACGTCGCGTACCAGGCCTACCTGCCGATGCTGGTGGCCGACGACCAGCTCGTCGACGGCAACGCCAAGATCGGCGGCAGCCAGTCGTTCGCACAGGTGGCCGGCCCGTCGGTTGGCGGCGCGCTGGTCGGCGCCGTCGGGGCGGCGTACGCGGTCGCGGTCGACGTGGTCAGCTTCGCGGTCAGCGCGGTACTCACCGGCCGGGTGCGTGACCCCGAGCCGGCGCCCGAACCGCGCCCCGCCGGGGCCCGGCTGCGCACCGAGATCCGCGCGGGGCTCGCCTTCGTGTTCGGCCACCGGGTGCTGCGCAAGGTCCTCGGTTGCACCGCGACGCACAACTTCTTCGCCAACATGACCGGCGCCCTGGACGTGGTGTTCCTCGTCCGGGTGCTCGGTGCGAGCGGCCGCACGGTCGGGTTCGTGTTCGCCCTGGGCGCCCTCGGCGGCCTCGCGGGTGCCGCCCTGGCCCGCCGGCTGGCCACCCGGGTCGGTACGGCGCGCATCGTCTGGGTGTCGGTGCTCGTCGAGGCGCCGTTCCTGTTCGCCCGGCCCTTCGCCTTCTCCGGCTGGGGCGTGCTGCTGGTCAGCCTGACCGGCGCCGGCATGGCCGCCGCGTCGGTCGTCTACAACGTCGCGCAGGTCAGCTACCGGCAGGCGGTCACGCCGCGGCACCTGCTCGGCCGGATGACCGCCAGCGCCCGGTTCGTCGTCTGGGGCGTCTCGCCGCTCGGCGCGGTCGCCGGCGGAGCGCTCGGCACCCTGCTCGGGATACGCACCACCCTGTTCATCGCCGCTGTCGGCGGGAGCCTGTCGGTACTCTGGGTGCTCGCCAGCCCGCTGGCACGGGTCCGTGACGTGGCCGACCTGCCACCCGAGCTCGGCGGCACCGCCGCCGTCGCCGCGTCGTAGGCCGCCGCCGTAGGCCTCCGCCTCCGCCGCCGCCGCCGTAAGCCGAGCGCGACAGGTTGAGCCCGGGCCGGTCGCCGTCCACTGTTCCGGTGGAGTTTTCGTCCTGGTCGGTGGAGAAGAAATACCGTGTGGGGCATCCTGCGTCTTTTGGGAGGTCCGACATGATCAGACGTCTCGCCACCCTCGCCGCCTCGGCCGCCATCGCGGCCGCCACGGTGATCGTCCCGTCCCACCCGGCCGCCGCGGCGCCGCCGCACCGGATCCTGTTCGACAACAGCAACGCCGAGACCGCCGGCAACGCGGACTGGATCGTCAGCACCTCGATGCCCAGCCCGACCGCGCAGAACCCCAACCCGACCACCGAGCGCTCCTGGACCGGGGCCATTTCCGCCTGGGGCGTCGCGCTGCAGCGCACCGGCCAGTACAGCCTGTCGACGCTGCGGCCGGGCAGCGCGATCACCTTCGGCGGCACCGGCGCGCAGGACCTCGCCAACTTCGACGTGTTCGTCATGCCTGAGCCGAACTCGCCGCTGACCGCCGCGGAGAAGACCGCGATCATGCGCTTCATCCAGGCCGGCGGCGGGTTCTTCCTGATCGTCGATCACACCGGCAGCGACCGGAACAGCGACGGCTGGGACTCCGTCCGCGTCGCCAACGACCTGATGAGCAGCAACGGCGTAGACAACACCGACCCGTTCGGCTTCAGCGTCGACGTGGTCAACATCAACACCGACAACCCGGTCGCCATCCGGAGCAGCACCAACCCGGTGATCAACGGCGGCTTCGGCACCGTACGCGGCAGCATCATCCGCAGCGGCAGCACGCAGACCCTGCACCGGGCCGACAACCCGAACGTGACCGGCCTGGTCTGGCGCAGCACCGCCAACCAGACCGGCTCGACCGGCGCGTTCTTCACCACCAGCACATTCGGCTCGGGCCGGGTCGCGGTCTGGGGCGACAGCTCCGCGATCGACGACGGCACCGGCCAGTCCGGCAACACCCTGTTCAACGGCTGGGACGACCCGGCCGGCACCGACGCCGCCCTGGCCCTCAACGCCACCGCCTGGCTCACCGGCTGACACCCAGGTTTCCGCGCCAGCCCCCACAACCCCGCCGCGGTCCTGACGCACGCTCCCCCGGTGACGGGTTCGGGGGGCCGG
>Ga0307499_10000389_pt1 | contig 15790 bp, 15 predicted proteins | sample 13_S_MG_FD_201363 | JGI IMG/M metagenome (GOLD analysis project Ga0307499, IMG submission 201363) | Soil microbial communities from Populus trichocarpa stands in riparian zone in the Pacific Northwest, United States - 13_S | ecosystem: Environmental > Terrestrial > Soil > Riparian zone > Trees... | reverse complement strand
TCGTCGAGGCGGCGCAGCTCGCCGTTGACCTTGACCCGCGAGTAGCCCTCGAGCCGCATCTGGTCGAGCAATTTCCCGTACTCGCCTTTGCGCCCGCGGACGACCGGCGCCATGACCATGAACTTGGTCCCATCCTCGAGCGTCATCAACCGGTCGACGATCTGCTCCTGGGTCTGGCCGGCGATCTCCTCGCCGCAGGTCGGGCAGTGCGGGACGCCGATCCGCGCCCAGAGCAGCCTCAGGTAATCGTAGATCTCCGTTACGGTCCCCACGGTCGAGCGCGGGTTGCGCGAGGTCGTCTTCTGGTCGATCGAGATCGCCGGCGAGAGCCCCTCGATCGAGTCGACGTCAGGCTTCTCCATCAAGCCGAGGAACTGGCGCGCATAGGCGGAGAGCGACTCGACGTAGCGCCGCTGCCCCTCGGCGTAGATCGTGTCGAAGGCGAGGCTCGACTTACCCGATCCCGAGAGCCCCGTGATCACGATCAGCGCGTCACGCGGCAGCTCGACGTCGACGTCCTTCAGGTTGTGCTCGCGCGCACCTGAGATCACGATCCGCTCGGAAGCTGCCACTGAGAACATTCTAGGGAGGCGAACAGATGTTCCCCCTATCAATCGCGCAGCTGGCGCTGCCAATCGAGGCGATCTGGCGTGCCGTCCCGAATTTCCTTGAGGCCCTCGAGATATGGCGGGGGGTCCCCAGAGGCCGTCAGTAGACGCGCAACAGCCCGCCCATGATCGGTAAGCCTGAAAATCCTGAACCCATCCGTCGGTAGGCGATCCGGAGGATACGGCTCTACCAGGCCCAAGGACTCAAGGCCGCCAACTGAGGCAGCGGTGAGCGATGGATCGAACGGTGAATCAGGATGCCTCGCGAGAATCTCGTCATCCCCGAATGATTTGAGCCGTTCGCGATCAGAAGGCTCAAGCGATTCGACTACGGAAAGAGCATCTCCGACCTCTTCCTCCGACGGAAAAGATTCGAGTTGCTGCACGTATAGCCCATCGTTGGGATCTGGACGACGAGCCGGCCAAATCGGGGTGGCTCCATTCTCCTCATCGTTGTTCTGCTTTTCAGCAGACTGGTCAATGGCCTGTGCGATTTGCGAGCCGAGATCCTCATAGTCCAGCTGACCCACCGGCGCCCCGACGAGGTTTTTCGCCAGGATCGCACCGAGCATCTTCTCGTTGATCGTGCGCACCTCCGCCTGGGTCCCTGCGGTTTTCTCCCGAATCTCCGCGAGGACCCCCTGCATGGAGCCATATAGCTCCTCACTGCGACGGCCCTGCTCGGTTGCGAGGCTTTGCTGCGCGACAAAGACGATCAACTGCACACTGAAGGCGAGAATCGCGAGAGCCAGAGCGACCGTCGACAAAGCGTCTTTCCCTTTGACCGAGGTAACAACGACAAGCACCCCAAGGCAGGTCAGGCCAAAGACAGCGGTCACTACCGCAATCGCACGCAGCGACAGAATCAGGTGACCGGACGAAAGCCCTCGCAGTGCAGTCTTATCTGCATCTGGCATCGTTCCAAGATAGAAACTGGCGCAGACATTGCCGGAGCCGCTCAGCGGCCGATCGACTGCTGGTACAGGGTGAAGCCGATGCCGGAGCAGACGGCGGCAATGATCCAGAAGCGGAGCATGATCTTCGTCTCCGACCAGGCCATCATCTCGAAGTGGTGGTGCAGGGGCGCCATCAGCAGGACGCGGCGGCGGAAGGTCTTGAAGGAGAAGACCTGGACGGCGACCGAGAGCGCCTCGATCACGAAGATGCCGCCGATGATGATCAGCAGGACCTCGGTCTGGGTCATCACCGCGAGCGCGCCGATCGCGCCGCCGAGGCCCAGCGAGCCCGTGTCCCCCATGAAGATCGACGCCGGGAAGGCATTGAACCAGAGGAAGCCGACGCAGGCCCCAACCAGGCAGGCGGAGAGCAACGCCAGGTTCTGCTGCTCGTTGGTGACGAAGCAGATCGCCGTGTAGGCGAGCAGGACGATTGCGCAGGAGCCGGCGGCGAGGCCGTCGAGCCCGTCGGTGAGGTTGACCCCGTTCGAGGTGCCGGCGATGACGAAGAAGACGAGGACGAAGTAGAGGACCGGGCCGAGGTCGAGGCTGGCGTGGCCGATGCGGAAGAAGAGCGTCGGCTCGAGGCCGACCTCGTGCCTTGCCACCCACCAGAGGCCGAGCGCCAGGAGCAGCTGGCCGACCAGCTTCCAGCGCGCCGAGAGGCCGAGTGAGCGGCGTTTGACGATCTTGATGAAGTCGTCGGCGAAGCCGAGCGCGGCGCAGCCCATCGCGACGCCGAAGACGGCGAGGCTCTGCGCGTCGCGGTCGGAGAGGACCAGGTAGGGAACGGTGATCGCGGCAAAGACGATCAGGCCGCCCATCGTCGGCGTCCCCGCCTTCGCGTGGTGCTCCTGGGGCCCGTCCTCGCGGATGTGCTGGCCGAACTCCTTGACCCGCAGGTACTCGATGAACTTCGGCCCGAGGAAGATGCAGATCAGCATCGCCGCCATGCCGGCGATCAGCACCTCGCCCATCAGCTCGGCCCCCTCATCGCGGGCGGAAGCCTATGCGGCGCAGCTCCTCGCGCGCCACCAGGCGGTCGTCGAAGGGCAGCTTGCGACCGCCCTCGAACTCCTGGCCCTGCTCGTGGCCCTTGCCGGCGATCACGACCGTGTCGCCGGGCTCGGCGCCGGTGAGCGCCCTGGCGATCGCCGCGCGGCGATCGACCTCGGCCTCGACCCCGGCGCGATCCTCGATCCCGGCTAGGACCTCGGCGACGATCGCCTCGGGGTCCTCGGAACGGGGGTTGTCGGAGGTGACGATCGCCAGGTCGGAGAGCCCCGCCCCCGCGCGCCCCATCAGCGGGCGCTTGGCGCGGTCGCGGTCGCCGCCGGCGCCGAAGACCGAGATCACGCGCCCCTCCCCCAGCCGCCGCGCCGCGCGCAGCACGTTCTCCAGCGAATCGGGCGTGTGCGCGTAGTCGACCAGGACGGCGAACGGCTGGCCCTCCTCCACCGGCTCGAAACGCCCCGGCGGCGGCGCGGCCTGCGCCAGCCCGGCCCGCGCCGCGCCCGGATCGACCCCCATCGAGACCGCGGCGGCGTAGGCGCCGAGCGCATTCGCCACGTTGAAGTCCCCGGGCAGTCGGGTCTCGAGCCCGACCTCGCCGGCGACGAAGTCGGCCGCGGCGCCCGCGGCGGAGAAGGTGCGGCACTCGAATTCCCCGGCGAGCCGACGGCCGTAGGGGTCGTCGACGTTGACGATCGCCGTCTTCGGGCCGAACTCGAAGAGCAGCCGCTTGGCCTGGAAGTAGTCCTCCATGTCGGCATGGAAGTCGAGGTGATCCTGGGTCAGGTTGGTGAACAGGGCGACGTCGAAGGCGATCGCGTCGGCGCGGTGCAGCGCCAGCGCGTGCGAGGAGGCCTCCATCGCGCAGGCCGTATCGCCCGCGTCGAGCATGCGCCGGAACGTCCGCTGCAGGTCGATCGCCTCCGGCGTCGTCCGCTCGACCTCCTCCTCGGCGCCCCCGACGACCTGCTTCACGGTGCCCAGCAGCCCGCAGCGCACCCCGGCCGACTCGAGGACCTCCCGCAACAGGAAGGCAGTGGTCGTCTTCCCGTTCGTCCCAGTGATCCCGGCCACCCGCAGCTCCGCCGTCGGTTCCCCGAAGAACCGCGCCGCAAGCGGCGCCATCGCCGCTCGCGCGTCGGCCACGACCAGCTGCGGGGCGTCGAGGCCAAGCTCCCGCTCCACGACCAGTCCCGCTGCACCGGCCTCGACGGCGCCCGGCGCGAACTCGTGCCCGTCGACCTTCTCCCCCGGGACGCAGAAGAAGAGCGTCCCCGGCTCCACCTTGCGGCTGTCGTAGGCGAGGTCGACAACCTCAACAGCCCCGTCGCCAACGATCCGAGCCTTACCAGCTACCGCGGCAAGCGCGTCCAATCTCACGGCGCGATTGTAGGAAGGGCGCGGGACCCCGAGAGAGGGAAGCGCGAATTCGGCGATCCGGCCGAACGCCGGCGCCGCCACGGAGCCGCCGTAGATTTCCCCCTGCGGCTGGTCGACGATCACCGCGACCAGCAGTCGCGGGTCCTGCGCGGGCGCAAAGCCGATGAACGAAGCCACGTATTTGGTTTTCGAGTAGGTCCCGTTTTCGGCCACCTGGGCCGTTCCGGTCTTGCCGGCGAGCATGTAGCCGGGAACGCTGACCTCCGAGGCGGTGCCGCCCGGCGCCAGCACGCCCTCGAGCATCGTCCGGATCTCTTCGGCGACGGCCGGCGAGATCACCCGCCGGCCGCGCGGCTCGTGCACGGCTTCGTCGCCAATGCGCTCGACGAGCTGCGGCGGCCGCAGCGTGCCGCCATTTGCGATCGCGGCATAGCCGGCGATCATCTGCATCGGCGTCACCGAGAGTCCCTGCCCCATCGGCAGGTTCCCCATCGTCGACCCGGAGTAGTCGTCGAGCTTCGGCACGATCCCCACTTCCTCGCCGGGGAACTGGACGCCGGTCGGGTGACCGAAGCCGAAGCGGTCGATCCACTTGCTGAAGCGGGTGGCGCCAAGCTCCATGCCGATCTCCACCGCGCCGATGTTCGACGACTTGGCAAGGATTTCGGCGACGCTCAGGTTCTCGGTGCCGTGTTCCTCGGCGTCTTCGATCGTGCGGTCGGCGACCTGCAGCGAGGGCGGGATCGTGAAGGTACTGGTCGGCGTGACCGCGCCTTCCTCGAGCGCGGCCGAGACGGTGAACGCCTTGAAGGTGGAGCCGGGCTCGTAGTTGAAGCCGGTGGCGTGTTCGAGCAGGTCTTCGGGGGCGACTTCTTCCAGGTCGCTCGGGTCGATCGGCGGCCAGTTGGCGATCGCCAGCAGCTGCGAGCTGCGCGGGTCCATGACGATCGCGGTGGCGCCCTTGGGGGCGTAGGTTTCGCCGACTTCCGCCAGCGCCTGCTGCGTCTCCTTCTGGATTGCCGGGTCGAGCGTCAGCTGCAGGTCTTCGCCGTTGCTGGCTTCCTTCACGGTTTCCAGCCGGATCGGTTCACCGAGCGCGTCTTTGACGATCCGCCGTTCGCCGTCGTCGCCGCGCAGGACCGATTCCTCGCCGGCCTCCAGCCCGGTCAGGCCCTGCCCTTCCTCGCCCACGGCGCCGATGGTCTGTGAAGCCAGATCGCCCTGCGGATAGGTGCGGCGGCTGTCCGGCAGCTCGCCTATCCCGGGAAGCTCCAGGCGGGCGACGCGAGCGGCGCTCGGCAGGTCGACCTTGCGCGCGACGTAGGAGAAGCCCGATTCTTCAGTCAGGCTCTTCAGCACCTCGGCTCTGTCGAGGCCGAGGATCGCGGCCAGCTTCTCGGCCGTCTGCGGCGGATTCTTCACCTGGTAGGGCGTCGCGTAGATCGTCTTCGCGTCTTCGGAGACGGCCAGCGGGTTGCCGAAGCGGTCGAGGAGGCTGCCGCGGAGGCCCGGCACGGTGACGACGTCGGTCTGCTGGTAGGCGGCCTCGGAGGCCAGCTTGGCGCCCTGCACGCCCTGTAGCCAAAAGGCCCGCCCGGCGATCGCGAGGAAGCAGAGCAGGAAGCCGGCGAAGAGCAGACCGATCCGGCGCTCGATCGTGCGCATCCGCTCAGTACGCCGTTTCGGCGGCTGCGAGGCGGCGTGCCGCGGTCTCGACGTCCCGGGACCCGACGCGCACCGCACCGCCCTCCTCCGCCGCGGCGCTCAGCCCGAGCGCCGCGCCTTCGCGCGCGATCCTGCCGGCGCCCGAGCGCTGCGCGTCACGGCTGCGCAGGAGCGAGTTCTCTTCGGCGAGAGCCTGGATGTTCTGGTCGATATGGCCCGAGCTCGCGGCGAGGCTGAGCGTGACCACGTTGAGGCCGACGATCCCGACCAGGAGCACGCCCAGCACGGCGATCCAGGCCCGGCCGCGGGTCAGCCGCACGATCAGGCTCGAGTCGGGCAGTGCCCGCACCGCGCCGGCGGTGCTGACGGCAAGCGGGATCAGCTGACCGCCCGGCCTGCGAACCGGCGCCCTCTTCGCCGGTCTGTGAGCTGGCGCCTTGCGCGCCGGCACGGCGGCCAGCGGACGTTTCCTGCGTGCCGGCGGCGCCGTCGCCGTCCGCCGAGCGGTAGCGGCGGCGGCCATCAGGCGGCGCTCCCGGCGGCCTGCGCGACGGCGATCTTCGTCGCGGCGCGCAGATGAGCGGACTTCGAGCGCGGGTTCGCCACCGCCTCGACGGCCCCGGGCGCGATCGCGCGGCGGGTCAGCAGCTCAGCTTCGGGCTCGCGCCCGCAGGTGCAGACCGGCAGCTCCGGCGGGCAGACGCAGCCGCGCGCGCGATCGGCGAGGAAGCGCTTGACGCGGCGGTCCTCCAGCGAGTGGAAGGAGATCGCGGCCAGCCGGCCGCCGATCGGGAGCAGCGACCAGGCCGTCGGCAGCGCGTCGTCGAGCGCGTCGAGCTCGCCGTTGACGGCGATCCGCAGCGCCTGGAAGGTCCGCTTGGCGGGGTGGCCGCCGCCGAAACGGGCGGAGGCGGGCATCCCGGCCTTGACCGCGGAGACCAGCTCCGTGGTCGTGCGCAGCGGCCGGCGGCGGACGATCTCGCGCGCGATCCCCCCCGCGTAGCGCTCCTCGCCGAAGCGGCGCAGCGCCTGGGCGATGCGGGACTCGGGCCACTCGTTGACCAGGTCGGCGGCGCTGAACTCCTGCCGCGTGTCCATCCGCATGTCGAGCGGCGCGTCGTAGGAATAGGAGAATCCCCGCTCGCGGGCGTCCACCTGCATCGAGGACATTCCGAGGTCCATGTAGACCATGTCTGGGCGGATGCTTTCGCCGCGCAGGGTGCGAAGCCCTGCCGAGTAATCGCAGGAGAGGAAGCGGGTCGCGCACTCGACCTCCGCCGAGAAGGTGTCGAAACGGCTCTGCGCCGCGGGATCGCGGTCGATCGCGATCAGCGTCCCCCGAGACCCGATCGCGGTGGCGATGCGCCGCGCGTGGCCGCCGGCGCCGAAGGTGCAGTCGACCGCGACCTGGCCCGGTCGCGGCGCCAGCAGGCTGGTCAGCTCGTCTGCGAGGACTGGCTCGTGCTCGGTCGTCATATGGAGAAGGGTTGCGCTGCCGGGCTCGGAATAGCGACGGGCTCGGTCGGAAAGGGCCTGATGTGCCGTCTGGGCATGCATGTCAGGCAGCCGCTCCGCTCGCCGCCAGGCCCTCGGCGATCTCCGGCGCGGAGGCGTCGAGCTCCTCCTCCTGCTTCGCCCAGGCCTCGGCGTTCCAGATCTCCAGGTACTCGCCGGCGCCGATCACCACACAGGGGCCCACCAGCCCAGCGTGCTCGATCAGCGGCTTCGGCACGCGAATGCGGCCGGCGGAGTCGAGCTTCTCGTCGAAGGAGCCGCCGTGGAAGCGGCGCCGCAGGCTGCGGGCGTCCTTGCCAAACGGGCTGTGGGGCGAGAGGAAGCGCTCGGAGAGCTGCTCGAACTCCTCGGTCGTATGCACCCAGACGCAGGGGTCGAAGCCTTTGGAGAGAACGATTCCGTCAGCGAGCGCGGCGCGGAAGCGAGAGGGAACCGTGAGGCGGTCCTTGGAGTCGAGGCTGTGCTCGTAGAGACCCCGAAATGCCATCCCCTCGGTGTCCTTTCTGCGGCTGGAAGAGAGTTAGGACCGGGGTGATGAGGTGGGAGGAGCCTCACCACCCCGGTCCTTTGGGCTTCAACTCGTGGGCCACTGTATCCCACTTTCCCCCACTTTGCAACACAACTCCGATTCGGTGTCCCAATGCGCAACTTCGATTGCATAGGCAGGAACCTGCGCGAGCGCGGTCGGGGTTCGATTCGGATGGCGACTCAAACCTCGACCGCGCCGGTGGGCGGGGACTAGAAGCCGGCGAGGAGGACGTCGGCGTTGGCGATCAGGGCCGCGGCGATCATCAAGAGGACCGCGGGCACCAGCACGAGGGCGACGACGAGCTGGATCTTCGGCGCGGCACGGGCTGCGCGCTCCTCGATGGCGCGGCGTTGGTCACGGCGCAGCGCGGCGGCCTGACGATGGAGCTGATCGGCGAGCGGAGAGCCGAGACGGCGCGAGCGCTCGATCGAGGCGCAGAGGGTGGCGACCTCGCTGCCGGGCACCCGTTCGCGCAGCCCGGCGAGGGTCTCGGTCAGCGGCCGGCCGCACTCGAGCTCCGCGCTGACGATGCGCAGCTCCTCGGCGAGCGGCCCGGCGCCGGCGGAGGCGAGCTCGCCGAGACTCGCCTCCGTTGAGCGACCCGCTGCGGAGCCGATCGCCAGCAGGTCCAGTGCATCGGGAAGCGCGGCGACCAAGCGGCGATGGCGGCCGCGCGCGGCGCGCTCCAGCAGGGCCTCGGGCAGCAGGAAACCGCCAAGCGGCAGCGCGAGCGCGACGAGCCAGGAGGTCCTGCCCGGCGCGGCCGGAGCTGCGATGAGGGCGAGCACGAAGCCGGCGAGCGCGCAGGAGATCTTCGCCGCGGGCGCCGGCCGCATCCTCCGCCCCCGCCGCGCCTTCCGCCCCGGGCCCGACCTCACTCGGCGACCCGGGCGAAGCGACGGATGAGGACGAAGCCCGCGACCTGCAGGGCGGCGGCGAGGGCGAGCAGCATGGTCGAGGCCGGGGCGCCGAGGACGTCGAGCAGGAAGCCCGGCCGGATCAGCTCGGCGAAGAGCGCTCCGCCGCTCGGCATCGCGACGACCAGCAATCCGGTGAAGCGCGCCTGCGCCGTCGCCAAGCGGGCGTCGTCCGCGACCCGGTCGCGGGTCGCAGCCCCGTCGGCGAAGCGGCGCAGGAGCCCGGCGAGGTCGCCGCCGGCGCGGCGCTGGCTGAGCAGCGCGGCGGCAAAGGCATCGACCCGGGGCGAGCGCATCCGCCGCTGCCACCCCCTCACCGCATCGACCGTCGGCGCCCCAAGATCCAACTCGGCGCTGAGCCGCGCGAGCTCAACGGCGGCCGGTCCGTCGATCGAGGACGTCGCCGCGGGCAGCGCGGCGCGCAGCGAGCGGCCGGCGCCGAGCAAGTCGGCGACCGCCGCCGCCACCTCGGGCAGTGCCCGCTCGACCCGGCGACGGAAGCGGCGGCGCCGGCTCGAGACGGCCCAGGCCGCGACCGCCGGACCGGCGACCGCCAGCGGCGCTGCGACGATCGGGCCGGCGAGAAACCAGCCGCCGGCCAACGCCGCCAGCGCACCGATCGCTGCCAGCCGGCGGCGCTCCCGCGTCGAGGGCGCATAGCCCTCGGCCCCGGCGCGGCGCAGCGGCTCGAGCGCGAGCCTCAGCCACTCGGCGATCGCGGGGGTGGCGAGGATCGCTTCGCGCGCGGCAAGCGCCGCCAGCCCGCCGGCAAGCGCCCCGATCAACGGCGGCAACGGGCCGGTGGTTGCGCTCACGCCTCCACCGCGGCGATCTCGCTCACCCGGCGGGAGCCGTCGGTGCGGCGCTCGATGTGCACGACGAGGTCGATGCCGCTGCGGACCTGCGCGGCGATCGCCGCGTGCGGCAGCCCCAACCCCGCCATCAGCGCCAGGGTCTCGAGCCTCGCCAGGGCGTCCTCGGGCGAATTGGCATGCACGGTCGAGAGCGCGCCGCGGTGGCCGGTGTTGAGCGCGGTGAGCAGGTCGAGCGCCTCGGCGCCCCGCACCTCGCCGATCACGATCCGGTCCGGCCGCATGCGCAGGGCGTTGCGCAGCAGGTCGCGGATCGTCACCTCCCCCCTTCCCTCGACTCCCGGCGGCCTGCTCTCAAGACGCACGACGTGGCGCGATCGCAGGCGCAGCTCGGCCGCGTCCTCGATCGTCACCAGCCGCTCGCTCGGCGCGATGAATCCGGAGAGCGCGCCCAGCAGAGTCGTCTTGCCCGAACCGGTGCCGCCGCTGACGAGGATGCTGCGCCGCTCGCCGACCGCCGCCTCCAACTGCCCGAGCTGCGCCCCGGTAAGCGTCCCCAGCTCGAGCAGCTCGCGCGGCCCAGGCCGCTGGGCGCCGAAGCGGCGGATCGAGAGCGCCGGGCCGTCGAGCGCGAGCGGCGGGATCACCGCGTTGACCCGCGAGCCGTCGGCGAGCCGCGCGTCGACCATCGGACTGAGCTCGTCGAGACGGCGCCCGAGCGGCGCGAGGATGCGCTCGATCGCGTTGCGCAGCTCCTCCTCGTCGGCGAAGCGCACGTCCGTCGCTTCGAGCCGCCCGCCCCGCTCGACGTAGACCCGCTGCGGGCCGTTGACCATGACCTCCTCGACCGTCGGGTCGGCGAGCAGGTCCTCGAGCGGCCCGAGGCCCACCGTGTCGCGCAGGACCCGCGCGACGAGCGCCTCGCGGTCCTCTGCACCAAGCAATGCCGCCCTCTCGTCGACCAGCTCGCGCACCTGGTCGGGCAGCTCGCCGGTCCGTACCTCGCCGCGGGCCGCCATCTCGCGCCGCGCCTCGATCAGCTTCCCCCGCAACCGCTCCGCGAGCTGCTCGAGGTGTCGCCCGCGGGCCTCCACCTCAGCCCTCGGGCAACAGGGTGAGCCGGCGGGCGAAGCTCTCGGCGGCAATCAGGCGCAGCGCCTCGCGCCTGGTCAGGCCGAGCGTCGCGGCGGCAGCCGTTCCAGGCACCGCCCCTTCGGGCCCGGGCCGTAATCCGAGCAGCGGCACATGGGCCGCGGCGACGTAGGTGCGGCCGGAACCGCCGCCCGCCGGTTCGGTCGTGACCACGACGTCGACCTGAGCCCCCGCGAGCAAGGGACCAGCGGCGAGCAGCGCCTCCGCGCCGCTTACTTCGATCTCGACCGGCCGGCGCCCGCCTCCGAGGTGGCGGCCTCGATCCCGCTCGGCACGGTCCGTCCCGAGCTGGGCGGCGAGCAGGTAGGAGCCGGCCGGCAGCGGCGCCCGTGCGGTCAGGCCGAGAGCTTCCCGGGGAATCGAGAGGGCGCCCGGTGGGACGAAGCGCCGCGGAACCCGGCGTGGCGCGAGCAGCGAGGTGACCTCGGCCGGCCCGATCCGCCGGCCGGCGCGCAGCGAGCGCTCGACCACGACGACCGGCCGCAGCGGGCCGTAGCCGCGCACCGCGCTCGCCCCGTAGCCGTCGGCGATCGCTGCCGCGCCCGCGGCGGCGATCAGGGCCAGGAGCCCGAACGCGACCGATCGCCTCCGTCTGCTCATTCCGCCGGCGAACGCGGATCGGCCAACGGAAGGTCGAGCGTTGCCAGCGAGCCGCGCTCGGAGCAGCGCAGGGCGAAGCGCCCGCCGTGCTCGCCGGCAACCCGCCTGACGACTGCGAGGCCGTGCCCGTGGCGCCGCCGCCCGGAGAGCCGTGCGATCACCTCGCCGGGGGCGTCGCGGCGCGCCGGCGGCCGTGAGGCGCAACCGGAGTCCGAGACGACGATCCGCACATGCCCTCGAAACGGCCGGGCGTCGACCGCGATCCGCGGCCCGCCGTGCTCGATCGCATTGACGATCAGGTTGTCGAGCGCCTGCGAGAGCTCAACCCGATTACCGCAGACAACCGCCTCGCCGGCCCGCCAGCGCAACCGCAGCGAGCCGCCGCCGAGGCTCGCCCGCGCGCGCCAGCGCCGCACGGCGCCGTCGAGCAGCGGCCGCACCTCGATCGGCTCGGCCGGAGGTCGCAGCGCGGTCCGGCCGTTGACTTCGCTGTCGAGCCGCTCCAGTGCCGCGGCGGCGAGCCTCACCGAGCTCTCCAGAACCGGTGGCGATCCATTGCCACCCGCGCCCGCGAGGGCGATCGTCTGCAGCGGCCTGCGCAGCTCGTGCAGCGCCTCGTTGAGCGAGCTGCGCCGCCGGCCGGCGCGGTGGGCCTGGGCGGCGGCCACCGCCGCCAGGGTCGCCGCCAGTGGCCAGCCCGCCACCGTCTGCGCCAGCGCGGTCATGCGTCGAGCAGGCGGTATCCGACGCCCCAGCAGTTGATCACGAAACGCGCCTGCTCAGGGTCGAGTTTGCGCCGCAACCGACTCGCATGCGAGTCGAGCGTTCGCGTCTTGGTCGGCGCACGGTAGCCCCAGACCTCACCCAGCAGCTCGCGCTTGGAGAAGACCCGGTGCGGGTCGGCGGCGAGAACGCGAAGCAACGTGAACTCCTTCTTGGAGAGATGCACCTCGCGGTCGTCGACCCAGGCGCGGCGCCGTCCCGGGTCGACGACGATGTCCCCGACCCGCAGCGGCCCGTTGCGGCGCTGTTCGACCCGCCGCAGCACGGCCACGATCCGCGCCCGCAGCTCCCCGTACACGTAGGGCTTGACGACGTAGTCGTCGGCGCCGAACTCGAGCCCGCGCACGCGCTCCTCGTCGGAGCCACGACCGCTGAGCACGATCACCGGCAGGCGCGGGTCGAAGCGGGTGACGATCCCGTCGGACTCGCGAATCTCCTGCAGGACGTCGAGCCCGGAGGCGTCGGGCAGGGTCAGGTCCAGGAGCATCAGGTCGGGCTGCTTGAAGCGGCAGAGCCGCAACGCGTCGGAGGCGCTCGGCGCCGGCAGCACGCCGAAGCGGTCCGCGGCGAGGCTCTCGCAGAGCAGCTCGAGCGTCGGCGTGTCGTCCTCGCAGACGACGATGCTGGCGATTTCTCGGCGTTGGGGCAGCATGCGACCCCTTCAAGGGCGCAACGGCGAAGACTCTCCCCCCGCACCCGTCGCGATTGCCGCAAACAGCGACTTCTCCAAACTCCCCTCCGGCAGCTCGAGCACAGCGCACGCCCGGCGATCCGCGGCGAGGCGCCGGGGCTGCAGTCCGCACCGTAGCGAGCGGGGCCCGCCTGCCCCGTCGAGGAAGACGAGGTCGAGCGCGAAGCGCATGCCGAGGGTGTGGACGGCGGCGCAGCGGGGGATCAGCAGGCCAGCCCCGGCTTCGCTCCGGTCGAGATGGGACAAGCCGAGCAGGCGGCTGGCAAACGTCGTCGCGACCCGCACCTCGCAGCCGAGGATCGTCTCGATCGGAAGCTCGCGCAGCCGGCGGTGCACTCCATGTAAAGGGCCTGGCCGATCGGTCCCTCCCCCGCAAAACCTGTTTCAGCTCGGCGCCCGGAGAGCACGGGGCTACGATGACGGGCATGATCCAGCACCTGCCCGCGCTGGGCTTGCGTTGGCGGATCGGCTTCAACTCGATGAACAAGAAAACGACCCGCAGAGGAAATTACGAGTCGGGATCCGACTACGTGCTCGAGTACGGCGAGCTCCGCTTCGCCTTCAACGAGGAGGACTTCGGCCAGCGTGTCGAGCAGGCCGCGGTCAAACTCGGCTTCGTCCAGCAGGGCCTCAGCCGCGAGGAGCTCGACGACCTGCTCGACCTCGCCGTCAACGGCGAGATCTCCGAGCCCAGCTCACAGCTCGGCGAGCACATCAACGAGAACTGGGAGGACCTGGTCGGGCCGTCGAACCGCAGCCTCGTCCACTGGCTGCGCCGGCTGGTCTTCCGCGGCGCTTGGCTCGACCAGCGGGTCAAGGAGGGCGAGCTCGACGTCGTCTTCGACGAGACCACCCAGACCTTCGGCTACGTCCAGCCGGACCGCAGCAACGAGCTGATCGAGCTCTCCAAAGAGCCCTCCTGGCGCCGCATCGCCTACCGGCGCTGAGCGACCTGCCTCAGCTGCGCTCGATCGCGGCGACGACCGTCAGCGAGCCGTCGCCGCCCGCCGCGGCCGCCTCGAACAGCTCGCGCGCCTCCTCGGCGCCGGCGAAGTCCTCGGCGTAGCGGGTCAGCGAGTCGATCAGGATGATCACATCCTCGCCCGCCCTGGCACGGGACCGCGCCTGGGCGATTGCGTCCTCGGCGTGTTTGGCTTTGCCGGCGGAGACGATCTCGGCCTTCGGCGCCTCGCGCTTCCAGTCGGCCAGCTCCTCGGGGACGGGATCGACCAGGAGGGCGATTGGATCGGGGCCCTTCGACGCCTCGGAGAGCTCCGCTGCGACCTCGCGCAGCAGCGCCGTGCAGGCCTCGCGGCCCTCGGCGTAGACGATCGCCTGGCGACCGCCCCCCGGCAGCAGCAGGTCGGGGACGCGGACACCCTTGCGGCGCCGCCCCCAGCGCCGGCGGCGGCGTTTGCGCTTCGGCCGCTCGGGCGGCTCCCCGCCGTCGGCATCCGACGCCTGCGCCGGCTCGGGCGGCTCGGGCGCGGCCGGTGCGGGCTCCTCCGCCTCGGAGTCCGGCGGCCGCTCGCGACGCTCGCGGGGTTTGCGCTCGCGACGCGGTCGCTGCGAACGCTCGCGCGGCCGGTCTTTCTCGGCCCGGCCATTGCCGTCGGCCAGCTTCTCGATCAGCTCGGCACGGGACAGCATGCGGTAGCGCTCGACACCGACCTCGGCGGCCAGCTCGTGCAGCTCGGCGATGTGCTTGGACTCCAGCTCAGTCTTGGTCATCGTCGCGGCAGGTTATTGAAGGCACTAGACGAGCGCCCCGGCGGGGTCCGCGCCGGCCTCGGCCAGGGCGGCGGGCCAGGCCTCGGCCTCGCGCTTGACCTGCCGGCGCGACCAGCCCAGCTCCTCGCCGAGCGCCTCGGCGAGCGGGCGGACGGCGTCGGCGTCGCGCAGCTGCGGCGCGGCGAGCAGGCCGAGCCGGGTGCGTCGCAGGAGCACATCGGCGACGCAGCGCGCCTGCTCGAGGCGGGCGGCGATCACCACCTCGGCGAGCAGGTCGGGGCGCCCTGGGACGATCGGCTCGGCCAGCTTCGGGCTCTCGCCCGCGAGGCGCAGGACGTTCCGGGCCGCGTAGCCGTAGCGAAAGGCGAGCTGTGCGACGGCCTCCTCCCCCACGCCGTCGGGCGCCTCCTGCTCGTCCGCGCTGGCCTCGCGGCCAAGCGGCAGCTCGGCGGTGTGGCAGGGTGCCTCGCGGCCGTCGCGCTCGACCAGCCGGTCCACCGTCTGCTTCGCCATCCGCCGCCAGGTGGTGAGCTTGCCGCCGGTGATCGTCAGCATCCCCGACGAGGTCTCGTACAGCTCGGCTTTGCGCGAGATATCGACTGACTTCTTCGGGTCTCCGGTGGAGATCAGCGGCCGCACGCCGGCGTAGGCGCCGACCAGGTCCGACTCGCCCACCGCGGTCCCGAAGAAGGTGTTCACCGCGTCGAGCAGGTACTCGACGTCCTCCCCACCAGGCCGTGGATGGTCGATGTCTCCGTCGAAGTCGTTGTCGGTCGTGCCGACCAGCGTGCGGCCGTACCAAGGTAGGGCGAAGATGTGGCGGTCCTCACCGGCGGGGACGATGCAGGCGGCACTGCCGGTCGAGAGGTCCTCGCGATCGAGCAGGACGTGCGTGCCGCGACTGGGAGCGATCCGCGGCACGTCCTCCTCCTCGGCCAGCTCGGGGCCGATCTGGTCGGCCCAGACGCCGGTCGCGTTGACCACGTTCTCGGCCTCGACCTCGAAGCGCTCGCCGGACTCGGCCTCGACCGCAGCGACCCCGGTGGCGCGGCCGCCCCGCGAGAGCACCTCGGTCACCTCCGCGCCGTTCAGCATCACGGCACCGAAGCGCTCCGCCTCGCCGAGGATCGTCAGCACCAGGCGGACGTCATCGGTCTGGCAGTCGTAGAAGAGGTAGGCGTCGTTTGGGTCGCACGGCTCCAGCGAAGGGACAAGCTCCAGGACCTCGTCGCGCTCGATCGTGCGGTGGCGATCCGGCGACCAGTAGAAGTCCTCGTCCTGCTGCTTGGAGGAGCGCATCTCGCGACGGCTGCGACCGACCCGGGTGGTCGCCATCACGTCGTACATGTTGAGCCCGATCCCGAGTTTGCGGTCGCGCCGTTCCTCGGCGAAAGACGGCACGAGGAAGGGCGTCGGATAGACCAGGTGCGGCGCGAGCTG